>Ga0172380_10000288_pt1 | contig 103506 bp, 93 predicted proteins | sample Leawe162metaG_FD_119747 | JGI IMG/M metagenome (GOLD analysis project Ga0172380, IMG submission 119747) | Leachate microbial communities from a municipal landfill in Southern Ontario, Canada - Leachate well 162 metaG | ecosystem: Engineered > Solid waste > Landfill > Unclassified | place...
CGCCACCCCGATGTTCGTGTACCAGGTGCTCGTGCTGCGCACCTGCGCCAGCAACGCGTCGCACGCCTCGCTCGGACCCAGTTCCTCGTCCGGCATCGCGGCGAACACTGCCGCAAGAGGCACGAGGAGCTGCTTCGTGCCCTGGATCGCCTGGTCGTACTGCACCGCGGCAATGCGCGCGTCGGCGACGGCGCCTCGTCCCACTTCATCGCGGGCGTCCCGCAGTCGGTCGACGTGCGAGTAGACGGTCAGCGCGATGACCGGGAGAAATAGCATGACGGTTAGCGCCATGAGACGACTACGGATGCCCGTGGGCTGCCACCAGTCTCCCACGCGCGTGTTTCGCGACTGCGTCACAGGGTGCCTCCGCCTACGGCGAGCCCGACGTCACAGGGCAGGTTATCAAGGGGCAGAGCGCGCTGATAGGGGACGACGTTGAGCGAGGTGCGATCCTCGCTCGGCGAGGGTGAGGTGGGCGTGCATCGGGCCGATCCCGGATATAACCGCGCCGAGCAGACACCAGTACCATTCGATGACTTCGGTTGCCCCTCGCTTGGAGCTGGCGCAACGGCTCATTCATCAAGGCGTCCCCCGGCCTCGTAGGTATGCTCAGTGGCGTCATGTGGCGCCCGACGGCCGAAGCCACGGGCCCGCGGCCGCCTGACGGTCGAGTCATTCGTCACGTCGCATTGCGGCGCGGCAAAGTCGCCGTATTCATCGTCCAACCCTGCTTCGCTGATGTCCCCGACCACTCCCCGAGCGGTCGCGCGCATCCACTGGAGGCGTGCCTGGGTATCGTCGACCGCCCACGAACGTCAGCCGGCGAACGCCGGCAGCGTGCCTTCACCGCGCTGGCGTACAGCGCCCAGGCGACGGGCATCGGCGCCTACTGAGTCCGGACTGTGCCAGAAGCAGAACGGTGCATCCCGTATCGGCAGCGCTCTCCGCCCCCGAGGATCGCCTGACAGGGACGCTTCGGGGCAGCGCCGCCGCAACTTCCGAGTGTCTCGGCGCCACCACGTGTAGCACGTTCGCGACCGGGCGACGAACCAGCGCGCAATGAACGACGAGTTTGAAAGCATTTCGGCCGTCGTTGGCAGAGCACCTGCTTAGGAGGCAGATGCTGTGGAGGCGTCCGACCGCGAGTGGGTGCAGGTCTCTAGGTGTCGGCGTATTGACGTTCCACACCGTAGAGATCGATCGCCTGCTGGTTCCGAATCGTTACGACCAAACGCGTAGCGAACGTCTTACGCGCGAGGTAAGCAGCACCGATGAGACGCCAGTTATCCGTCACCACGGCAGCGGCAGACACACGCCGAAGCGTCGGTTGAGGACAGTAAGTGCGATCACAGCCAACAACACCCCCGCACCGACCGCGGCGTGCTGAAAGGCCCGGATCGCACACGACATGTCATCGAGACGTCGGTTCGTCACCCAGGACGCACGTCGCAGATTCGAGCGGTGCGTGCTGAGGATCGCCGTCCGAAAGGCATCCGTTGTTTCGTCCGCCTCGGGATCAAAGACCACCGGGTCGATTTCGACATACTCGCGCGGCAGCAGACCGCGCGAGGTGTGGTACATCGCAGCGACGAATTGCAGCCCCATGTAGCCGAGGACGATCAACAGTGCGGCAAGCTGCACCGGCGTCACGTCGAGCCGCGTCGCCGACAGCCCGAAGCCCACCAGCGCGGTCGTCAGGGCGCCGGAGGTCGACGCGAGCCCCAGCAGCGCGGTGACCCGTGCCTGGGCACTGCGATCACGATCCGCTTCGCGGTCTTGCTGGCGATGGAGTTCGGTGGCGATGAAGTCGAGGTGCGCTCCACTCGTCGCGTGCGCGATCGGCTCGAGATCGGCGGGCCGCGGCTCGCTCCCGTCGGGATGTGGCCATAGCCACTGTGGCAGCCAATTCACCCGAGCAACTCCTCGGCGATCCGCTCCGCGATTGGCCAACCGAGCGCGTCCTGCAGCCACAGCCATTCCCCGTTCGGATTGATCTCGAGGAACACGTACCGATCGTCCTCGGTGCGCACAAGATCGATGGCGCCGTAGCGGAGTCCCAGTGCCTGCACGAGGATCCGACATCGCGAGGCGATCGCCGCCGGCAAGTCATGCTCACGGTGGATAAGTCGCCGCGGATCGTCCGCCGCTCGCCAATCGACGCGGCTTTCTTGCAACGCCTGCGACTCGATCTCCGCCGCGAACACGTGCTCGCCGACCACGGTGACGCGGACGTCGGATCGCTTCGCAACCTGCTCCTGGAACGTCACCGGCGCGAGGGCGAGCGAAGCGAGGTCGTCCAGATCATCGGTGCTCACCGCGGAGGTGAAGATCGTCTCGAACGATCCGTCGCGCGTGATGTATCCGGAGCTCACCGCTTTCGCGACCACGGGGACGGTTGCCGCGAACACGCGTACGGCGGCGGCATCATTCGTGATCCGCGTGCGCGGCAGTTCGAACCCCACGGCGGCGGCCACGCGCAGCTGCGCCGGCTTCTTCTCCGCGCGCCAGACGCTCGTCGGATCGCTGACCCACCGCACGCCGTCGAGATCCAGCAGCGCGCCCGTGATGAACGCGCGGGCCTCCCGCTCCGCGAACTCGGCGTGCGCGGGATCCAACGTCGTCGGAAGTGCGGGCGCCGCATGCTTGCGGTACCAGACGGCATCCACCGCATCCGAACACAGCTCGTCGGTCGTCGTCCGCAGGACCCACCGTCCGGTCTCGTCGATGCAGGCGCTGATCTCCGCCGGGAAGTGGTCGGTATCGAAGCGCACCGCGTACGCACCGCGGCGGGCGAGGGACGCGGCGACCAGCTCTGCCGACAGGTCATAGGACGTGGTTACGAGCAGCACTGCTGCCGGCTGGCCGGCGGCACTCATTGCTCGTCCGACGTTTCCACCGCCTTGGTGACGGTGGTCTCGCCGCGTGGCGTCGGGCCGGCCCGTCGTGCGACCGCGTACCGGACGAGGAACGGTAGTGTGCTATCCGATCCCGGCAAGGGCATCGACACGGGACGCGCCGTCGATGGTGGACTACTCATCCGTGGTCTCAATCGCCCTTGTGCTCGTGGTCTCTCCGCGTGGCGTTGGCGCCCCGGAGCGCGAGACCGCGAAGCGCGCGAGGAACGGCGTGGGGACGGTCGCGACCGATGGAGCCGTGACAGCGGTCGGCGCATCGGCCGCGTTTGCTGCACTATTCATCGGTCGTCTCCACGGTGAGCGTCAGCGTCGTCTCACCCCGCGGCGTCCATGCGCCCGCGCGCGTCGTGGCGAATCGAACCAGGAACGGTATGGGCGCTGCACGATCCACTGACCGCATCGGCTGCACCACCGTGACTGTGCTCGTCGTCATTCGCACCTCCTCCTGATCGATGACGTGCGGTTGCTAGCCTTCGTAGGCGGGGAGGGTCAGAGCCTCGCCCTGCACGCGTCCGGCGATCGCTCGCACGGCCGCCGCGCGCAGGAGCACGACTCGATCGCGATTATCGCCCAGCACCGCCTCGATCGCACCGTCCTCGCCCGCCTGCACCGCCTCGGGTGATCCGAGGCCCGCTCGGCCGAGCGCCAGCAGCTCGGGCCGCGCGAACGCGCCCCGCGTCTCGGTGGAAAGATCAACGAGCACGGCCGGAACGCCCAGTTCGAGTCGGACGACCAGGCGCGTCACGCGCGATCCGAGATCGAGCTCCGGATACACCAGTTCCGCGATCCTCGCGACCACGGGCAGTAGATCGACTGTGCGCTGCGCCACGCCGCGGATCTCACCCGAAGCGCCGCCCGGCGCGCCCCCGAACTGGGTCATCGTCCGTTCGATCCGCTCGAGCGGGGTGTCCGTGATCCAGAACAGGCACGCGACCGCCTTCTTCATGCGCGCTGTCGGGGCGTGCTGATCGGGCGCCGCTTGCTGCAGCGCTCGGAGGATCGCGTCGGGCACCCCCTGTCGCCGCAGCTCCTGGAACCAAGTCTGCGGCTCCTTCTGCGTGCTCCTCCGATTGAGGGGGAAGCGCACCTCGTCGAGCTCCACGGTCGCCTGCGTGATCGCGATCAAGGCAGGATCGGAAATCGCCTCTGGCCGACAGGCCGTCAGGCCCGCGACCGCGCGGAGGACGGAATCCACGTGTACGCCGGCTTCGCCGGCGAGGCGCCCGAGCGGCGTGAGCACGTAGCGTCCCTCCGGATCGCGTTCTACCAGCCGCCCACGTTCCAATTCGGCCAGGGCGCGCTCGACGTCGCGCGTGGCGATCGGCTCTCTGCCCAGCTGCCGCGCCCGGAACGCGCCAAAGCTCTCCTCGATGAACCCCGCCACGTCCTCGCCGCTCATGCCCTGATGGGCAGCAGCCGCCGACGCCGCGAGGATGCGCACGATCAGAGAGCGGACGTCGGTCTGACCGTCGAGGAATCGCGAGGTGAGATCCTCAGGCGTCCCGCGCACGTAGGTATCCCAGTAGCGCTGCGCGTCCTGCCCGTCAGGGGCGACGAGATAGGAGAAGCCCGCGTCGGCGAAGCCCAACCGTCCCGCGCGCCCGACCATGTTCTTGTATTCGGCGACGCTGTACGCCCCGTCCTCGCCGGGATGCTCGAGGCCCACGATCACCACCGACTCCGCGGGCGTGTTGATACCCATCGCGAGCGTCGTCGTCGCGACCACGACACGCACCGTCGCATCCCGCCGCCGGAACTCCGTCTCCACCACCTGGCGCTCCGTTCGGTCAAGGTCGGACACGTGGAAGGCCACCCCTCCCTGCAGCGCCGTGCGCAATTCGGCAGAAGCCACGGACGGATCCCCCGTCGGTCGCGCCGCAAGTGCGTCGGCGGCCGGTGGCAGCTGAAGCGCCTCAGTTAGGTAGCCGGCGACGCGACGAGCCTCGCCGCGCGTTTCCCGAAACACGATGACCTGCTGACCCAGTCCCACAAGCCGTCGCACCAGCGGCACCACCAGTCCACGATGCGGCGACCGTGCCGCCTCTGGCTGGATCAGCCCGTGCTCCTCAGCGGGCGTGCCGTCCGGGGCGAGGAAGCGGTAACTGCCGTCGCCGCGCACGATCCCTTCGTTCAGCGGGATCGGACGTGTCGTGCTGCGCAGCAGCCGGGCGTCGAGCCAGCGCTCCAGCCCATTGGTCTCCCCGATCACGCCCGACAGGGCGATCACCTGCGGGTCGATGCCCTGCCGTCGCCGGATCCGGAGCAGCGTCATGAGGAACTCGAGGTTCGCGCCGCGACCGGGGTCCGCGATCATTTGGAGCTCGTCCACGACCACGGCGCCGACCTGCTGCAGGATGTGCGGACTCCCGACCGCGAGCGCCGCGAACTTCTCGTAGGTCATGAGGCAGAGGTCGTACTGACCACGCATGAGTGCCGGGATGTCGTCCGCGATCTCGCCGGTCGCCCGGATTACCGTCAGTCCGTAGGCCGCGTAGCGCGCGGTGAACTCAGCGTACTTGTCGCTTACGAGTGCGCGCAGTGGCAGGAGGAAGAACGCCCGGCGCCGATCCAACGCGGCCCGTAACGCGACGAGCTCGCCGATCATCGTCTTACCGGACGACGTGGGTGCCACTACCACCAGGTGCTGCCCATCGAGCACGCCACCATCGTTCACGGCCTCAACCTGGAGGGCGTTCAACGCACCGATCGAGTCCTGCCACGCCTGGATGACGCCACCAGGGAACCCGAATGGCGCGAGCGTCGCGAGGTCAGCCGTCACGGGCTGCCGCACACGCTCCGGGAAGTGCTGTGTGAACAGCGCGCCCGGCACGAACACCGGCCAACCGAACTCGCCATCGATCTGACCCCGCAACGTCGGTTGCTGCACATGTCCGAGCAGCGCCGAACCATCCGCGACGCGGCGGCTCACGTATTCGAGCAGCCGGTAGACCGAGACCCGTCCATCCGTCTGGACCTCAGGTGCGCCCTGCAGGGCTTCGAGCAGGTAATAGGTCAGCAGCCCATGACCGAGCCGCGGGTTCTCCCACGCCTCTTCGGTCGCGCGGGAAGCCGTGATGATGACACGCCCGGCACCCGAAAGTCGGCCGAGCGCTTCCTCGGCCGAAGCGACCGCCCGGGCATGGGGAGCGTCGTGGAGCACCTTTGCACCCACGCCGCCGGAGAAGCAGCAGTCGAGCACGCAGATGAGTCGGCGCGCCGGGATCCGCGCGAACCACTCAGTCAGTGTGTCGAGGGGAACGCAGGTGCCCGCGAGGTCCCCTAGGTCCGCGTCGTACGTCACGAGCTCGTGCGTGGGCGTGCCATGTCCCGAGAAGGCCACGACCACGACGTCATCGGCGTCGCATAACGCAAGCTCCGCGAACGCCGCAGCAATCGCCGCGCGTGTCGCATGCTCGTCAACGAGGAGCGCCGCGGCCTCGCTCCCGAAGGCGTCGCCAAACAGCGCGTAGAGCGCGGTGGCGTCGCGCGCGGCCGACGTGAGCCAGCCGACATCGGCTGACGCATAGCGGTCCAAACCAACGAAGAGACCGCGAAAGGCCACGGCAACATTCTCGGGGGAGATTCCCAGTATAGCACGGACGTTCTGCGTCGAGCGGCCGAGGAACGGGCACGAAGAACTCGCCACCAGGTGGGCTTTCACAGCTCCATTCCATGAAGCGGAGATGGATTCGAACCCAGGACACGAGTGGGGTTCTGGGACAGCGGGATCTCTTCGGAGTCAGCTCGCCGGAACGCCTGGTGCGAGGATGGTCTGAAACGTGGCGTCACCCACAGTCAAATAGATCTCGCCCCCCGAACGCGTCAACGAGAACCGCATGCGCCGCTCTAATCGCGCGACGAGCTGCGCGAGCCACGCGCGGTCGAGAGCGAAGACCTCGAGCTGTTCAGCGCGATAGATCTTCGCGGCGGCTAGCTTGACCACCCATTGCCCAGGATCCCTGTGCGTGTATACGGCAACGCGTGGAGCGATCTTGCTCGCACGATGCAATCGCTCGGGCTCGGGCAATCCGATGTCGATCCACACCTGTAGCGCGCCAGTGAGATCGCGGACGGCGATCGCGGGATCGCCGGGATCCGACAGGCCTTTGGAGAAGGCAATGCCCCTCGGCGTATTCTAGGCAGTACGCGATCACACGAGCGACCAAGTAGTCCGCCGTCTCGCTCGGATGCTGCGCGACGCGCAAGTTCAGCGTCTCGTACACAGCGCGATCGGCATCGGACAACTCGATGTCAAAGTTGTAGATCGTCGCGCCGAGCGCCATAGAGCTGCCGAATCTCGTGACCGTGGAATGGCGGAGGTTAGGCCCCACACCGCGTCCGGGAACGCTATGACGCTGCATTCGGTGGTTGCCACGACACGATACCGATGCCAGCCGGCGGCACAGGCACGTGGATTCCGTGCTCCCTTGCCCACCACGCTCCCACCAGTTCCTGCATCCGCTCGTCCTTCTCCGATCCCGACGCCAGCCACAGCAACCGCCGTACCTCTATGAAGGGATCCTGGGTTGCTGCGGCCCTCGGTGACGAAGCGGCGGGTGACATGCGAACTTCGTACGTTCTCCCTCGCGCGCCCAGCACGGACACGAACTCACGCAGTGCCGGCAGTGTGCACATCGGCTCCCCATGCACCGCTTCGAACAGGTCTGCGAGGTGCGCCCCACGCGCCCAGGGACGGAGCACGACCACACAGAGTCGTGACGCGTGCCGCTCCATTGCGTCCAGGAATGGCCCCACATCCTCGATGTCGTACAGGGAATGCGCTGATAACGCGACGCTCACCGGGGTGTCCCATGAGGGATCGGGCCAGCGCGTTGACCGAACTTCGATGTTCTCCACACGCGCATCGCGCGCAGATGCGGACAGCTGCTCCCGCATCGCTGGCGACGGCTCAACTGCGATCACGCGCTGCACGGCGTTCGCGAGAGGGATCGCGATCCGGCCGCCACCGGCACCGATGTCGAGCCACACATCATCCGGGTGCGCCAGTGCGACCAGCGATTCGAGCTCGGGAACCGCGCGGACCCCGGCACGGAATCGCGCGGCGGTCTCCGCGTAATGGTCTGTCGGCGGTTCCGGCTCCCGGATGCGCGACACTTGCTCCCGATCGGCGAGCACCAGCGCGCGCCACGCATCAAGTGCGTCGCCTTCGGATGGCCGGAGTGCGTTCGACATGCGTCAGATCCTCCAGATGGCGCGCTACGTGAGAGAAAGGTCGAAGAAGACCGTGCCTTCGATCGTCTCAATCTCACTGCACAACTGGTGCAGAAGACCGAATGCCAGCGTCCGTTACGGACGCGAACGCGCGGCGGTAGCCGCGAGCATCTCTTGCATCAGGACGTGCTCCACCCAGTAGTGGTGCGTCTTGGCGACCACCGTGATCACACTCTTCACCTGATCCTTCAGCGCGAAGGAAGACGCAGCCGGCACCAGCAATCGGTCACCATCGAATTGGGAACCATTCTAGCGTGTGCGCTGTGCTTCAGAAGCGGGAGCGGCACCGGAACTCGTTCAGTTATCGGGTGTCCGCGTCATCGGTTGAGGGATGCTAATCTCCGCGCAAAGGGGCGTCGCCATGCCGGACGATAGCATCCCGTTTGCCGAGGCTTGTGTCCTCATCGACCGCTTCTTCGAGCGCGCTCGATGGGTCTATCTCGCCAGCCATGTGCGGGAGGAACTCGCCGACATACCGGAGCCGCTGCTCCGCGCCGTCGGGACAGCTTTGGGATACATGCTGCGGGAAGGTACCGACCGCGCCCAGTACCCCGGATATGGCCCATTCATTCCTATTTTCCAGTTCGGCGAAAGGGTTTCAGCGCCGCCTTTTGATGCGGTTCCGCCAGAGATTGGTGAGGCGTGGGAGCAGCTTGGGCTAGCCTGCACAGTACCGGCCGCACGTGCTCTCTTCCTCGACCTGTCGTGGTGTGCACGAGTTGGCGACAAGCCCGGCCGACTCGGGGCCCTGGCGATTGACGCATATCTCGAACTCGGAACCAAGGGTGCCAGTGTCGATGAGGACGTGGAAGACAAGGGTTGTAGCCCGTATTCCCGGGCGGAATGTCTCCGTCGTGCCTTATCCCTCGTTCGTGAGCTGAACCAGCGCGACCGTCTACCCGAGGTCTGCGCCGCGCTCGAAGCTGCTGCCAGGGCGGCCGTCGAACATGACTCCGTTGGCACAGCGATGTTGCTGCTACGCGTTCTCGTGCACCTCCCCGCCGACCTCCGGCCCACGTCCCTACTCGGGCTTCTGGACGACGCTTCCACGCGGTTCTCGGATTCCGTCTGGGATTTCACTGAAGTTGGCGACCTCCGGGCAGTGCTCGCAGGTGGCGGTGACGAGACACGCGTAATTCGGAATGAACAACTCGATCACTTGCTTGCCGAGGCTGACGCGCACACGGGCCTCATTCGCGTCGCAGCCCTGCAGAAGTGCTTGGAGTTCGCAAGGGAGCACGGTCTGGCGGATCGACTCCCAGAACTCAGACGCGCATTGGATGCCATTACCCCGGAGAGCCTTGACCTGAAGGAGATCTCCGTCGAGGTCAACATTCCTCGCGAGAAGTTCGACCAGTTCATACAGTCGTTCGCAGCGCCCGATACGGTCTCGGGGGCACTAGAGCGTTTCGCCATTGCGGGTGGCTCAGCACCGTCGGGCGACCACCAGAAGAATTTGGAGCAAGTTGAGGCGAGCCGACGGGATGCTCCGATCCATTTCCTCGCCACACAAATCATCGTGGACGAGGCTGGACGGCCAATCACGACTGCAGCGGGCGGTGAGGCAGCTGACCGTTTGGAGTTGCTGCGGCAGGAGGTTTCCGGAATTTCGTTCTGGGGAGTAATTGGCGCGATGGCATTCGACGCAATCGTGGCCAAACATGGGCAGCCCAATGATCTCCAACTTGTGCAGTTCCTCACGCGCCATCTAATGACACAGCGGTCCGCAGCCGCCGTCGCGCGGGCGTTCGCGCACTACCTCCGAGGGGACTACGAGGCCGCTATTCATGTCGCTCTCCCACAGGTTGAAGCAACTGTTCGAGACCTCTGCAGGCAGGCCGGCATCCCTGTCTCCCGCGAAGCAGTTGGTGACAACGGTGGTGTAGCGCCTCTGGGGACGCTTCTTCACGCCCTGGACGCAAGCAACCTTCTCGATAAGTCATGGGTTCGCTACCTGATTACCGCGTTGACAGAGCCAGCAGGCCTCAATCTCCGGAACCGAATCGCGCACGGACTGATAGAGGAAGTCACACGTGAGCACGCGTTGGTCGTCCTGCACATCGCTTGTTTTCTGTCGATTCTTCAGCCCGTGACTGACCGAGGTAGCGAACAGGCGGCGGGCTCATGAGTTGTGCACGAGGTAGGGCCGCGCCGAACCAACAGACCCAACTCCGTCTCTTTGCGATGTCCGCTGGCTACTGTCAGAATCCCGGCTGTCTGACTCCGCTGTTCGAAGATGCCGGGGATAAGAACGTCCACATCGCTGAGATGGCACATATCGTCGCGGCAAGTGATACAGGACCGCGTGCAGACGTTCAGTTGTCGGCGCAAGAGCGAGGGGCCTACGAGAACCTTGTCCTCCTGTGCGCGTCCTGCCACACGCGCATCGACAAGGCGCCGGAGCACTACACCGACAGCATGGTGGTTGGATGGAAGCAGAGCCACGTGGCACGCATCGCGGCAACCTTCGGGGCGGTCGAGTATGGCACCCGGCAGGAAGCCTGCCAGGCTATCGCGCCCGCTCTGGCTGAGAATCTCGCAATCTTCAACGAGTACGGCCCGGACAACGACTATCGGGTTGACTCCGAGAGCCCTACAGCGGCGGTGTGGCGGCGCAAGGTTCTTTCAAGAATCCTTCCCAACAATCGGAAGATCCTCGCTGTCCTCGACGCCAATCGCCGTCATCTGAAGGACAACGAGCTCGCGACACTCGAACAATTCCGGCAGCACATCGATGATCTCGAAGCGAGGCATCTCGGCGACAGCCACACCGTGGGAGCCCGCTTCCCGGCCGATATGAGCACGATCCTATGCGAGGGTGCGAATGCCTGAAGAAAGTGCAGAGTGGACCGGAAAGTGGGCCGCGCAACGGCTCAAGGAACACTCAGAAGTTCGGGCGGTCGAGGTCTTGGCTCCCCAAGTACTGCGTATCACGCGCACACAGCTACGTCCTGTTGTTGTCAGCACCATCGCTTCTGCTCGGGTAGAGGCATCGACTGTTAATGCGTTGCTGGGCACCCGGCAAGACATCGAGTTCATCGCAAACATCCCTCGCGAGTCCTTATGGACTGGGGATGCCATTCAGGCCGCCATCCGACATCGTGCCGCCTGGGGCTCATTCCGTGACTTGTTCTCGGCCACCGCGGATGAGAATCCTAACAAATGGGAGAACAGGGAATTCGCGTTCTTTGAACGCGTTCTACGCCAGCATGACAGGGTGACCAACGTTGAACGCGAATTCGATCGCAAGTACGTCGTGCGGAGGGAAGCGCTTCCGTCGGTCAGCGTGGTTCTGCTGAACGAGTATGACCTGACCGCCGACCACGTTCGCACTGCGAGAGACCGCTATGGCCGATTCGACATCGTGTTTCACAGCAATCCGAATGGCGGCATCACGTCCGACGCCACCGACGCAGCGGAATCGCTGGGCGCGCACGTCTACATGCTGAGTGACCTGCTACGACAGCTAAATCGTCCATGACGTTGGATGAGATCACCCGCGCGCTGCTCCTGGATGCTTCGCGTATCGCGACGCAAGTTACTGATGCGGAATGGTACCTATTCGGCTCGGTTCTGCGATCCGCGGACTTAGCAGCCGACATAGATGTGCTCGTTCTGTGTAACTCGCATGAAGACGTAACCCACGTCCGCGCGTCCCTGACGGATAGGTGTGTGAGCCTCCCGCTGCACCTGTTTTTGGTCACGCGACAGGAAGAACGCGAACTGGGTTTCATCGCGGGTCAAGGATGCATGCGCATCTACCCGCTCGACTTCCCACCCGTCTCCGACTACTACTCGGGATGATGACCTCCGACGTTCGCTCTCAATGCATGCGACAAGGAGCGGCGAGCGCCGACTGTCGCCGGGTCAGAAGGTCGAGAAACGGCCTGATATCGAGGATTTCCACCCGTTCCGGTGACCAGAGGGGGTGGGGGGATATGGAGCGGGAGACCGGATTCGAACCGGCGACACCCTGCTTGGGAAGCAGGTGCTCTGCCAACTGAGCTACTCCCGCATCGCCCTGAAACCAGCCACATGATAGCCGCGGATGGCACGGATTGGCGACCGTCTGCTTTGCGAGCAGGAGGTTGGCGACCTCGAATCCGATCGGGGTCGCCAAAACCCGCTAAACGAGACTCGGTCTCGACACGCCGCCTGCGAGGGCAGCGTTTTGGTTCACCCTTGACCTGCTGCGTTGTCGACGGCGGAGGTCACGCTCCGATAGGATCGCCAGCGCGGGGGCCGCGAGAAACCGCAGGCCCTGCGCGACCACGCCTGCCGCGACGAGCGACAAGATGCTCAAGTCAGCAGAGGCAACGATCGCCGCGCCCCCTCCGATCACGGCGGTCACACCCAACCCGAGCTCCATCCACACGCCAGTGAGCATGCGCACACCCGCCGGCAACGTCGGAAACTTGTTCGTGCGACGCCACATGGTCGGACGGTTCAGCACGCCCGCGATGCTTGCCGTGGCGATCGTGTAGCTGAGCGCGCTCCTCGCGACAAGCGCCCCCAGCATGTCTCTGACGCTGCAGCCCAAGACCACGCGGTGGGTCAGCCACGCCATCCCCACCGCGATCAGCAGCCGTCCCCAGACGATCCCCCAGAGCGTCACCGGCACCGCGACGACCTCCTGCCGGATCAGCAGCGATGCGATGATCGCCGCACTCAGACCAGTCGCACCAAGGCTCAGGCCGGTATTCAGCAACCCCAGTCCGTGGCTGAGCTCGTGCAACCGCTGCGTCGCAGTGAGAGCAGATACTCCGCGACCACCAAGCCATCCCGGCGCAAGCAATCGCGCGTGATAACGCAGTTGCTGCACCGGTCCGCACGCCCAGCGAAAGCGCTGGTTCTTGTACTCGATGAACGTCTCCGGGATCAGGCCGCGACCGAAGGTGGTCGGCAGGTAGATTCCGGTATAGCCGTGCGCGTGCAGCCGAATCGCCAATTCAGAGTCCTCGGTGAGGCACCACTCCGCCCATCCGCCCACCGCCTCCAGCGCGGCGCGACGAATCAGGCACATCGTGCCGATCGTGTATGCGGAGGCGTGCTCGTTCAGCGTGGGGAGCAGATTCTTCACGCCATACGCGTACTCCCAGTAGCAGAGCCGCTGGTACAGGCTGTCCTGCCAGTCGCGGTAGTCGTGCGGCGTCTGCACGAAGCCGATACGCGCATCATCGAAGAATCCAACCAGGCGCTCCAGGAAATCGGGCTCCGCGCGATAGTCACTGTCCAGCACGCCGATGATCTCCGCCGCCGGCGCGGAACATGCCAGGGCGAAGTTCACCGCCCCAGCCTTAGCACCGGCAAGCACCGGCACGTGAAAGAAGCGAAATCGGGCGCCCAGGCGCCGACAGTGGGCCTCGATCGGGCGCCACAGTCGAGGGTCATCGGTGTTGTTGTCGATCACCAGCACTTCGAAGTCGGGGTAGTCCAACGTCGCAAGCGCATCCAGCGACGCGATCACGAGTTCCGGCGGCTCCGCGTACACGGGCACGTGCAGCGACACCATCGGGCGTCGGTCACCTGAAGCAGCCATCAGCGGCTGGCGAGGCCGCCGCCAGATGCGCCGCCCCAGCCCCTCCCACTCCCCGAACTGGCCAACGAGCGCAGCTGGCACGCTGAGTAGCAGCAGTCCGTACGCCGCCAATAGCAGCAGCCGCGTGCCCTCACTGATCTCCACCCGCACCAGGAACACGCCCAGCCATCCGGCGGCGAACAACGTGAAGAGCGGATACGCGACGAGCATCAGCCGTGCCCCGGCCGAGAAGTCGCCGAGTCGGCGCGACGCGATCAGCGACACCCCCAGTCCGATCGTTGCTGCGGGGATCCACCACAACTCCAGACCAGCCAGCGAGCAGGCGATCGCGGCGCACCCGTACGCGCTCAGCCAGCACACCGTATCGAGAGCCGCGCGTGGCGCACGCCACAGGAATCCCGCCGCCACCAGCAGCAATGCGCATGCGACCACCGCCAGCATGAAGGCGACTCCCGCCGTCAGGACTTGGACGATTTGTACCACCACGCCATACCTCGCAATCCACTCACCGCGGTATCGTCGGGGCGAAGGCGTTATTCACGCGTCACACCGGAGACACAGATACACCGTTCGTCACGTGGGCGTGCCGCGCCCATGCATGTGCGTAACGCCCTCGTGACGAGACACGCGCAACCATCCGTGCGACAGCTACGACGGAGGCTCCCGATGAACCAACAACGACCGCAGCACTACCGCACACCGAAGCCCTTCGATGATGTCTCCTACGGCATGTACATCGAGTCATTGCTCGCCGGTGAGCGCCGAACAGGAGATGAGCGCCGTTCCGGGAGTGAAGGCCGCAACAGCGCGGTCACTCTGCCTCCCACCGGCGCCGGCACGCGCGGAGAGGGTGGAGGGGACCTGGCCGCACTGCGCCGGAATGCTCGCACCACCGACCGCGAGGCTCTCACCGCCCTCGCTGAGGCGCACGGGTGGACGCGCACGAATGCCACCAGCTACGACAAAGACGGATGGCCTCAGCTGGATATCCCTGAGGTGATCGGAGATGGGGACGCGCTGACGGTGATCAACGGCATGCGGGCAGAGAGCGCGGCTGGCGGGGAGTAGCCACCACCACTCGCTGCGGCCGCAGCCAGTGACGGTCCATTGAAGGCGTATGGTGATCGCGTCGCGCTGACGGCTCGGGATTCTCGTTCTTGACGCGCAGGCCGACGGGTGCGCGCTGTTGTCTGGGAACTCTGGCGCTCGTCCCCCGAGGATCCTCTGTGCAACTGTCCGTTCTTGGTGGCTTCGAACTGTCGAATGACGGCATCAACACCGACCTCCCGGACGGCGCGAGCCGCGTGTTGGCAATCCTGGCGATCGCAGATCGCGCGATCGCCAGGGCAACAATCGCCGGCACGCTCTGGCCGGACGCCACCGAGGCGCACGCGCAGGCGAGCCTGCGGAGCGCCCTCACCCGCCTCTCTGCAGTGCACCGCTCCGCGCTCATTGTGAATAGCCGCGACCTCGCGCTCGCACACAACATGTCGGTCGACCTGCGGGATGGTCGCGCGCTGGCCCACCGCCTCGTACTGCTCGACACCGAGATCGCGGCAGCAGACATGTCGCAGGTGGCCACGCTTCTGCTCTCGGACGACCTGCTGCCTGACTGGTACGACGACTGGCTCAGCGCCGACGCGCAGCAGTGGCGGGAGCTCCGGTTCCACGCGCTGCAGGCGCTCGCGCTCCGCCTCGCCATCGAACAGCGGTACAGCGAGGCAGCTGACGCCGCATGCGCTGCGATCGCCGCTGAGCCGCTGCGAGAGACGGGCCACGCTGCCCTAATCCGTGTGCACCTGGCGGAGGGCAACCGCTCCGCAGCCAACGACGCGGCGGATGCGTACCGGCTCCGCCTGCAGGAGGAGATGGGAGCGCAGCCCTCCGCCCAGTTCGACGCGCTCCTACACGTGCCGTTGGCCCGCCTCGCGGGTCCTGAGTCGATCGTCTTCACCGCGCAGACGGCGGTCGCCGGCGAAGCCGTTGGCGCGTTCGAGGTCGTCGCGACCGGCATCAGCATGGAACCGACGATCCGGCATGGTGACACCCTCCTCGTCAGTCACGAGGTGACGCCCAGCCCGGGCCGCATCATCGTCGCCATCCACGCCGGAACCTGGATCGTGAAGCGACTCGCGGAGCGCGACGGCATCGCCGTGCTCCGCAGCGACAACGTAAACGAAGAAGTGCCGCTGGCCGACGTCGAGATCCGTGGCGTCGTCGTCGAGCTTCGCCGCGCTCTCTGAATCTCCTGGGCGCCGTCACGCCACCGTAACGGTGTGAGGCGGAGCATGAACTCTGGCCACGAAGATCCTCGACTGATTCGGAGCACGACGTGGCCGAGGGAGACGCACCATGGGTGACAAGAGTCCGAAGAACCTCAAGAAGCGCGCGCAACGTGTCGCGCAGAAGGTGAAGCCTGCAACTGCCCCCGCCACGGCGGCAGGGACCAGCGTCATCGATGCAGTTGCGAAGCCCGCTCGATAGCCCCGCAGCGGATGGCCGACGGGCGAAACGGGGGGGCCGCATGAATAAACGTCCTGATCCCACGGTCGCCGAGTTCCGGGCTTGGATGACGCGTACACCACGGGAACACGATCGCTGCACCTGCGGTGCTCGATTCGAGGCTGGCGAATGGCGGGGAGTCGGCCCACAGGCCGGGCACTTCCGCTGCTACGCACGCTTCCGCGACGAGGATGTCGCAGCCGCTCTCGTGCCCGTCGCCTAGCCACACCACGAACAATTGGCACATTGAGGAGCACGACCATGCCCCAAGAGACGAACGTCGAACAGTCCGCGTACATCGAGCTGACGAATCTGACGCGGGACGTTACGGAGCACGAGCTGCACGCCATGCTCCTTCCCTTTGGCCCGGTGCTGTCCTACGTACGCCCCACCAGCGGGTTCACCGGGCGCCCTGGCACCACTGCATACGCCGAGATGGCCCCGAGTGACGCTCGTGCCGCCGTTGAGGCGCTACACGGGCGCGAGCAGAAGGGGCGTGTCATCACGCTCGCCGTCGTCGCCGAACCCGCCCGCGATATGGAACCATCCGATCGAGGTGCGCACAGTTCGACGCCACGTCGCACCGTGCTCGCACCGTCGACGCCGACGCCTCGCGTCTCTGTCATTGTGCACGACGATGTTCAGTCGGCACCGGCAGAAGCCACGACCGACCACCGCAGCGGTGACGTTTCAGCCAAGCAGTGAACCGCGTGGGGCATCTGCTCAGAGGCCTGTAGGGCGCGCGCGGAAGTGGCCGGAAGACGAGTCGGGCTCCGACGAGCGATCAGCATCTGACCGCGCTCGCGCCCGCGCTTACTGGGACGCACAGCGCGCTGCAGATCAGGCGCGGCGAAGTGTGCCGAGCAAGCGCCCCACCCGCCAGCGTTCGCCCTGGATGCCGATCGGGGTCGCCAAAGCCAGCTGAGCGAGACAAAGTCTCGACGCGCCGCCCGCGCCTCGCCTTGAATGCGAGAAGTTATGTCTTATGTAGCACCGGCGCGCATACGGGCCGGCCGAGACGGCTCAGGCGGGCTGGCTGCCCTTGAGGCACGGGAACCTACGCCTTTGGCTTCCCGTGCCGGCGTTCGAGGTCCCCGTGTACGCGCCACAGCTCATCAGCTGGCAAACGGATCGTGACGCAATACGACTCACCCGTGTTCCGGCTATCTCGGTGTGATCTCGACGAGCCGTGTCAATGCCGATTCGATCTGCAATCAGAACGGGGTCTATGGCAGCGTGTATGGTCCGCTGAGCGTGCGGAACCGAAGCGGCGAGTTCGGACACATTCCGTCTGAGACGAGCGCGTACGACCCAACGGCACCGCTCCCACCACGCGTCATCTTGAAGAACGCTCGGATTGGCTACCTCAGTAAAAACACGACGCTGGGCCGAGGCGTTCTCGATCCCGACCTTGTCTTCGGTGCCCTAGGCTGCTCGTAAACCCAGGCTCCACCCGTCAGCCTGCCAGCTATGCGAGTCTGTAGACCTTGTTGGCAGCACACTTCGACGCCGATCGGGGTCGCCAAAGCCAGCTAACCGAGACTCCGTCTCGAAGACGCCGCCTGTGAGGGCGGCGTTTCCGTCGGGAGCGCGACGAGGTGGACGGCGCGTCAGCGACCGAACACCGATACGGCAGTTCGGATCCCTGGCGACGCCGGCCCCCCGTATGCATCATGCTGTCAGACGGGAGGTGGAAGCACCGTGGAGCGGATGCTCGTCACCGGCGCACTCGGACAGATCGGCTCGGAGCTGGTCCCCGCCCTGCGAGTGCTGCACGGCGCGGAGAGCGTCGTCGCGTCCGATGTGCGCGTGCCGGCTGACGCCGCCCCCGCCCAGCCCTTCGCATACGTCGACTGCACGCACATCCGCGAAATCGATGCGGTGGTCCGCCAGTTCGGCGTCACCACGATCTACCACCTAGCCGCCATCCTCTCGGCCGCCGGCGAGCGTGCCCCTCGCGTCGCCTGGGACGTGAACATGGGCGGCCTCTTCCGGGTACTCGAGGTCGCCCGCCACCACGGCTGCCGCGTGTTCTTCCCCAGCTCGATCGGAGCCTTCGGCCCGGAGACCCCTCCCGAGGACACCCCGCAGGACACCGTCCAGCGACCGCGCACCATCTACGGGATCACAAAGGTTGCGGGCGAGCTCCTCGCCGACTACTACTCCGCGCGCTTTGGCGTGGACGCGCGCGGGCTGCGCTTCCCTGGACTGGTCTCATATGTCGCCCCGCCTGGCGGCGGTACCACCGACTACGCGGTGGACATGTTTCGCCAGGCCCTGCGCTACGGGAAATACGTCTGCTTCCTCCGCCCGGACACCCGCCTGCCCATGATGTATATGCCGGACGCCATCCGAGCCGTCACCATGCTGATGGCCGCCGACGCCGGTGCGCTCCGCCACCGCAACGCCTTCAACGTGGCCGCAATGTCCTTCACCCCCGCCGAGCTGGCGCACGCCGTCGCCGCGCACATACCCGGCTTCACCGTCGAGTACGACATCGACCCCGTACGACAGGCCATTGCCGATTCCTGGCCGCGCTCCATCGATGACAGCGCCGCCCGGCACGAGTGGGGATGGGCGCCGCAGTGGGACCTGCAGGCTATGACCGACGACATGCTCCTCCACCTCCACGAGGGATCCACCGAGGCCTGACTTGCGCCGTGAGGGAGGCATCGTGAGTACCGACCGTCTCGATCACGCCCTGCATACCGCCCTCGATCAACTGGCCGCCGGCGGCCGCGCGAAAGGCGACGAGCACGTCATCGAGGCTGTCCTCCCCGCAGCCGGCGGACGGGGCCCGCGCTACACGCTTGCCGGCGAGGACCGGCCGTTCCTGCGCATGAACTCCAACGGCTACCTCGGCCTCGCGTTGCATCCTGAGGTGATCCACGCCGACGCGCTCGCCACCGAGCGCCTGGGTGCCGGACCGCAGGCCGTCCGGTTCATCAGCGGGACCTACTCGACGCACGTCGCGCTGGAGCAACGCCTCGCCGCCTTTCACGGCCGCGAGGTTGCGATGACGTTCAGCTCCGCCTATGCCGCGGTCGTCGGCGTCCTCGCGCCGCTCATCACCGAAGAGACGGTCGTCGTCGCCGACGAGCTCAACCACAACAGCATCTACAACGCGATCCGCCTCGCGCGTCCGGCGCTGCGCGTGCTCTACCGCCACGGCCGACTCGAGCGTGCGCGCAGCGGGCTGAGGCGCGCCGCCGGACAGGCCGCCCGTGCCGTAATCATCACGGACGGCGTCTTCTCCATGCGCGGCGACCACGCACCACTCGAGGAGCTCCGTGCACTCGCGGATGAGTTCGCGGACGCGTACCCCGAAGGGGTGCTGCTGGTCGTCGACGACTCGCATGGCGTGGCCGCCCTCGGCGAGAGCGGCCGCGGCACGGAGGAGGCGTGCGACGCGCGGGCCGACCTCCTCATCGCGACGCTCGGAAAGGCGTTCGGGGTCAACGGCGGCTACGTCGCCGGGAGCGCCACCGTCATCCGCTATCTGCGCGAGACGGCCCCTCTCTACGTCTATTCCAACCCCATCACACCGGGCGAGGCCGCGGCCGCCACTCGGGCCGTCGAGATCGTGGACAGCGCCGAGGGGCATGCGCTGCTCGCACGGCTGCGCGCGCTGACGCTGCGGTTCCGCGACGGCATCACGCGTCTCGGCTACGAGACAATCCCCGGTGAGCACCCCATCGTCCCGCTGATGGTGCGCGATAGCGCCCGCACCGCCGACCTCGTCTCCCATCTCTGGCGGCACGGCATCCTCGCGACCGGCCTGAACTCCCCCGTCGTCCCTCGGGGCGACGAGGAAATCCGCTTCCAGGTCAGCGCCGGCCACACTGAGGCCGACATCGACGAGGTGCTCGATGTCCTCGGCGCCTACCCGGGCCGCACCGCGCGGTGACGCGCACCGCGCGGCGCCGTCGCCGTTGCGATCCCCCGCGACGGAGACGCCGTTCACATGTCCAGCGTCAGGAGCCGTACCAGCCGATCGAGCGCCGCAGATCCTAGGCCTGCGGCGGCGTGAACTCGTACGCGAGCAACACAGTGTGGTCGTGCCAGTCGGGCGGCTCAGAGCAGAACGCCAACATGCGCTGGTACCAGCGATCCTGCTCTGGATCGAGTGCATTCGCCTCGTAGTGTTCTCGAGTGTCGAACATCGCGATGTTGAGCAGCAGGGAGGGATCGTTCTCGCTGCGGGCGACGTACACGCGTACCGGTCCTGCGATGCGGGAGCCGCGCTCTCGCCCCCACTCCTCGAGTGCCCCGAGCAGTTGTTCTTCCATCCCCGGCTTCGCGCGCATCGATGCGATCGTCCCGAACATCACTAGCCCCTTCCCGTGGTTCGCCTCGCGCCGTGTGAACCGGAGATCGACACCGGTCCACACGGCGCGAGATGCGTGCGGCGGTCAGCGCGCTACCGCTGGGCGTAGTTGCTGGCGCCGAACCAGTCGACGACAACCACCGGTTCGTCCCCGACCACCCAGGCGTCGTGGCCCGACGGCAACGCTGTCACGTCCCCCGGCTTCGCATCGAACTCGGTGCCATCAGCCATCTGGACGTGCAGCGTTCCCGCGAGGTGGTACTGGAAATGCGGCGCTTCGCACCATTCGGTGTTCGCGACCGGCTTCACGTGCTCCGACCAGCGCCAACCGGGCTGAAGCGTGAGCCGTCCGACGTTGCCGCCTCCGATGTTGAGGAGGTCCAGTCGACCCCGCTCGAAGCTGCGCGATTCGTCGGGCGCCTCGAACTTCTTCTGCTCAGAACCTGCCATCGTCGTGCGTCCTTCCCCGCCGGTTCCTCCGGCGTTCCGAGAATGGACGCTACGGTTCGGCCTCCGAGGAGACATCGTAGGAATGTCTCATTTCCCCTCGGCACGGCTCCGGCTGACGAGTAGTACCGTCGCCCTAGACCAGCCCCTGACGAGCGGCCCACGCGGTGGCCTCAGCGCGGTTCGCGACCGCGAGCTTGTTGAAGATGTGACTGACGTGGTTCACCGCGGTTCGCTCGCTGATCACCAGCAATTGCGCGATCTCCCGGTTCGTGCGCCCCTGGGTGACCAGGCGGAGCACCTCGATCTCGCGAGGCGACAGCCCTCCGGGGCCAGGGCCCGAGGAAAGCGAGGCGACAAGGTCCTGCGCGAGGGCGAGATCGGCCTGCATCCCCAACTCGGCGAGCGCGTTGGCGGCGTCGGTGGCCGCAGCGAGAGCCGGACGGCGCTCGAGTAGGCGCGCGCGCTGCAGTTGGATCAGCGCGATGTCAGGGCGACGCCCCTGCTCGCGAGCCTGGAGATCAGCCATCTCGAGTTCCGCGAGCGCGGTCTGCACATCGCCCCGTGCCGCGGCAACGGTGGCGAGTGACAGCCGCCCCGGCGACCAGTGGTAGTCGCCGGGGTACGGCTGCAGTCGGTCAGCGCAGGCCGCCGCAGCTTCCAGGTCGCCGAGCACCGTGAGCGCCAGCGTGAGGGCGCAACGAGCGGAGCGCGCCGGAAGCGCCGCGTCAGGCAACGACTGCAGTCTCGTTTCCTGCGCGCTGACCTCGGCGCGAGCGTCGTCTACTCGTCCTGCCCGCGCGTAGACGAGGGCAAGCAGGCTTCCGTACCAGACAACGGTCGCGTCGTCGATCGCGGAGAACGTCGCGACCGCCTGTGCGAGCAGCTCGCAGGCTCGGGGCAGGTCACCTCGGCGGAAGTGCATGAAGCCGTCGACGACCTGCAGGAACGCGAGCGGCTCCGGGCTGGCGAGGCGCGCCAGGTCGTGCTCGGAGCGACGGAGCAGTTCCTCCGCGTGGTTCCATTCGCCACGCGTGACCTCGAGCAGCGCGAGCCACGAGTGGGCATGACGGAGCGCGAAGATATCGCCAGCACGCTCGGCCAGCTCGCGCCGCAGCTCGGCATAGCGAATCGACTCTCGCAGCTCGCCTGACCAGTAGTAGGAGTTGGTGAGCGTGGCGCATGTCTCAACCGCCATCGCGATATCGCCGACCGCGAGTGAGTCCTCGAGCGCAGCGCGCAACAGCGCTCGCCCGCCCAACGGGTCCTCGGTGCGTACCTCGACGTTCGCAAGCGCGAGCGCGGCGCGCGCAGCCAGCTCCCGATCACCTACCTCCCGCGCGATTGCCAGGGCGCGTGTCGCGTTTGCGCGCGCCTCGTCGTATCGCCCCCGCGTCAGCCCATCAAGGTCCGCGAGCGCGACCAGCGCCCGGCCGAGCTCGATGGCATGGCCGACACCTTGCAGGCAGTCCACCGCCCGGCTGAGCGCACCGGCTGCTTCGATCGCGCGCTCGCGACGTCGCTCGGCTGTCCCCAGCCAGAACCAAGCGAGGCCCTGTTGCAGGGGATCGTCCCCAGCAACCTCGAGTGCGACGTGCAGCGCATCCGTTCCCTCCTCGTAGACCGCGTGGGCAATGGCCGCAGTGCCGTGGGCGAGTCGGGCGTCAAACAGCAAGTTCGAGGTCGACTCGCTCAAGTCAGCGCGCTCACACGCGTCTGTGGCGATGCGAGCCCACTCCAGCGCCTCTGCGGTGGCATGCACCTGACCGGCTGCGCGGACGGCGGCAAGCGCTGCGGGGGCGCCACGGCCGTAGTCACCTGCCGCGATCCAGTGATGGGCGAGTGCCGCCAGTTCCTGGAAGCCGGGCGCGTGCCCAAGTTCCCTCGACAGCGCCGCTGCGGCAGTCGCATGCAGCGACACTGCTTGGGCCAGGTGACGGGCGACGACCGCCTCTCGGATCGTGTCGTGCCGGAAGCGCCAGCCTCGAGGCGTGGGGTCGAGCATAGCACCGCGCACGGCCGGCTCCAGGTCCCGACCGACGGCTTCAGGGCTGATGTCGAGCATGGTGGCAACGGTGTGCGCCGGGAACTCGCGCCCGAGGGTGGCTGCCGCCGCCATCGCTGCATCGGTCGCAGCGGGCAGGCCGTTGATCCGTACGTCGATCGCGAGCCGCAGCTGTTGGGGGACGGCTCGATCGTCGGCCCCGCTGCCGGCCCAGTCCCACGCGTCCGCGCGTTCGACGAGCAGGTCGTGTTCACGCCAGCCCTGCACGAGTTCCTCGGCGAAGAATGGGTTCCCCTCGCTCCGTTCGACGAGGCGGTCGACGAGGTGGGACGACAGCGGCTTGCCCAGACGAGCAGCCGCCAGCGCCACGATCCCGGCGGGCTCCAGCGCCCCCAGCGGAAGGTGGTGCAACAAACGCAGGCGGAGCAGCTCGGCGATCGCTGAGGCGCCGTGGCTCGTCGGACCGTCGAGGATCTCGTCGCGTGCAGCGAGGACGAAGAACACGGGGGCGTTCGAGAGCGCTCGGGTGGCGTACAGCAGCGCGTCCCACGTGAACGTGGAGGCCCACTGGAGGTCATCGAGCAGGATGACGACCGGATTGTCGGCGGCCACGTGGCGCAGCAGCACGGTCAGCGCCTCGAAGCCCCGAAGTTGGTCCTGCACGTTGCCGAGGTCAGCCGACACCGGGGTCTCTAGGAGAGGCGGGCCGATGCCGACGGCAGCGAGGGCCGCTCGCGCCGACTGGAGCTGCGTGTCCTGGCGCTCGCTCAGCCCTGTGACCGCTGCCCCCAGCGCCGTGGCGAGGGGGAATGCAGGAGGCAGCCCCGGCAGGTCGAGCGCGTACCCCTCGAGGATGCGCACGGCGCGCTCGGCCGTGAGCAGGCGTCGTGCCTCGGCGAGCAGCCAGCTCTTACCGATGCCAGGCTCACCGGTGACGACGACGCACCGAGCGCCGAACTGCGCGGCCTCATCGAACGACGCGAGCAGTTGTGACAGCTCGCGGAGTCGACCTTCGCTCCGGCCGTTCACAGAGGGGAGCATGGCACCTCGGCCATCGACTGCGAGCAAGACCCCGGGCTGATCCGATGATAACAACACCGCCGGGAAATCTGAGTTGCGCAGGCTGTCCGATCAACGCCACTCCTACCGCGGGAGTGGCGTGCCGGAAGGCGAGATGGGGCTTCCGATCCAGTAGGCTGAAGGGCTTTGACGCGCCACCGGGGCCGCAGTTGCCTGGAGCTATCGGTTCCTAGCGGGCAATGACGCCGTCGACTCCAACCGGAGTCGCCAACTCAAGCCCTGTCAGCTCGCAGGCAGGGTGTGCGGTGCATCGGTCGAAGGATGGTGCTTGGGAAGCAGGTGCTCTGCCAACTGAGCTACTCCCGCATCGCGCGAAACCAGCCACATGATAGCCGTCGATGGCACGGATTGGCGACCGCCTGCTTCGCGCGCAGGAGGTTGGCGACCTTCCCGGTATCACCGTCGCGCCACCCGTCGTCGGGATTTCCAGCGTCATCCACGGGGTAGGCGTAGGTGAAAACTGGCCACGCTTCAGCGAGAGGGCGCTTCTGGACTCGCGGGCGCTCGGTCTAGCGGGAGAACGGGAGCAAGGCATTCTTCCCATAGCAGTTCCGCGCTTGAGTGAGTCCAGACGCATACTCGGTGCGTGGAAACGAACCGTTTCGTCGACGCGATCCGAAGCCCCCTGCGCGGCTTCGCTCTTCTGGGCGTGGCACTTGCCCTGCTGACAGCCGTACTCGCGCCACTGTTCGGGCCGGAAGACGTCTCCGGCACGATTGCCTTGGTGTACCTGCTCGTCACGCTGCTCGCAGCAGCGATCTGGGGCCACCTCATCGGCTCCCTCGCCGCCGTCGCGTCTGACCTCATCGTCAACTTCTTCTTCGTCGCACCGAGGCACACCTTCACTGTCCAGGAACCGGCGCAGGCAGCTCAGCTTGCGGTGTTCCTCGCGGTGGCATTCATCGGCGCATCAATGCTCGGCCTGCTCCGACGCCAGGCGACCCTGGCCCGGTCGCGCGAGGCTGAGGCGAACACCGTACTCGGCCTCACCCACGCGGTGGTGCATTCCGCCACACCACTCGAGGCGCTGGAGGGACTCTGCGAGTACGTCGCGGAGTCGCTGCACGCCGACGGGTGCGCGATCTTTGGGGGGACCGATGACCTCCGTCTGATCGCCTCGTCGCGGAACCCAGGCAGTCAGGCTCCCGCCACGCGGACCGAGGTGGCCGCGGCGATGGAATCGCGACAACGAAACACTGCCATACACCTGGGCGGCCGTACCCGTGTCTTCTCGCGACTCACCGGCCGCAAACCGGGCGCGCCCGTCACGATCATCGCGTTCCCCGTCGACGCGCTGGCAAGCGGGGCGCTCCGCGTCACCGGCCGCATCGAGCCACCGCCGCTCGTCAACGCGAGCCGCCTCCTGTCATCATTCGCCGCCGAAGCGAGCACCGCCGTCCACCGCGCCAACCTCGCCGAAGCTGCGCAGGAGGCTGAGGTCTTGCGGCGTGCCGACCAGATGAAGTCCGCGCTGCTGTCCAGCGTGTCTCATGACCTGCGTTCTCCCCTGACCGCGATCAAGGCCGCCGCCGATAGCCTGCGTGACACGTCGGCCAAGTGGACCGCGGCGGACACCAGCGACTTCATTGAGACGATCGGCTCCCAGACCGACCGACTGGTCGCCACCGTGGACGACCTGCTCCAGATGAGCAGGCTTGAGAGTGGCGCGGTCGCCGTCCAGGTCGAGCCACTACAGGCCGCAGATCTGCTCGCCGAGGTGGTCCACGCCGAGGCAACCGGAACCGCCGGGCGCAACGTGCGTGTCGACGCGCCCGACGATCTGTGGTTACTCGCCGATTACCGCCTCCTGCACCAAGCGGTCGGGAATCTGCTCCAGAACGCGGCCCGCTACTCGACGCCGGGGACTCCGATCACGCTGCGCGCCGAACGCGCGGGGCAGCACGTCCGCCTCACCGTAGCCGACTGCGGTCCGGGCATCCCGACCGAGGATGTGGCGCACGTCTTCGAGAAGTTCTATCGCGGAGTGCAGACAAACCGGACGAGCGGGACGGGCCTCGGCCTGACGATCGTGCGCTCGATGGTCGAGTTGTGCGATGGCACGGTCGAGGTACGCTCCTCCCCGGCCGGCACCGAGTTCAGCATCTCGCTACCCGCGGCGGAGGTTCCCGAGTGAGCGGCGCCCGCATCCTCCTGGTCGACGACGACCCGGCGATCCGCCGTGTGGTTGGGCGCGCCCTCGAAGGTCAGGGCTACACCGTCGAGGCACTGGAGCGGGGTGCGGATGTGCGCGAAGCCGTGGAGCGCCACCGACCCGATGTCGTCCTCCTCGACCTCGTGCTGCCCGACATCAACGGCATCGAGGTATGCCGCGAGATTCGGCCACTGACCTCTGCGACCGTGATCCTGCTCAGCGCCGTCGGCGATGAAACGAAGAAGGTCGAGGCGCTTGACGAGGGCGCTGACGACTACGTCACCAAGCCCTTCGGCATGGACGAGTTGCTCGCTCGTGTGCGCGCCGGCCTCCGTCGCCAGGGCACCGACCCCCGCGCCGCCGAACTCATCTGTGGGGCAATCCACCTGGACCTCGCGACCCGCGAGGTGAGCGTCGCCGGCGTGCCGGTGCACCTCACACCGAAGGAACACGACCTGCTGCGCCTGCTGCTCGAACTGCAGGGGCGAGTGCTGACGCAGCGGTACATCCTCGCCCGCGTCTGGGGCACCGAGTACGTCGACGACAGCCACATCCTGCGCACGTTCGTGCATCAACTGCGACGGAAGCTCGGCGGCGCCGACCCGAACGCCGCTGCCTGTCTCGTCACGGACCCCGGCATCGGCTACCGCCTCGTCGTCGCCGAATCCTGACACAACCCGCATACCCTGGCCGGTTTGAGCAGACACAGCCCTGACACGTCGCGATCCAGGCTGTTCTCACCGCTGAAGGAGCGGGAGGACGTCATGACGCGACACATCTACTACCTCGAAGCAGTATCTCGACTGCGGTGAGGGCATCGCCCGCATCCGCGAGCGGATCCGGGATGGCTGGCAGGTGTCCCAGATCCGCGGGCCCGAGGCCGGCCCGTTCGCCGTCCTGTTTCAGCGCGAAGTGGCGGTGTCCCATGCCAGTCGACGTTCTTGTCGTCGATGACGAGGCGCCCATCACCCGGGTGCTCTCACGCTCGTTGCTGGCCCATGGCTACAGCGTGCGCGTGGCAACCACGGGCGAGGACGCCCTCGTATCGCTCGCCGAGGCGCGTCCGGACGTGATGCTCCTCGACATCAACTTGCCGGATCTCACGGGCTGGGAGGTGCTACGCCGCATGCCTCCGGATGTGCGTGCACGTGTCCCCGTCATCGTCTTCTCCGCGGCTCAGTTGGCACGGCACCGCGTCGAGGAGTTCGAACCGGCAGCGGTGCTGCTGAAGCCATTTCCGATGGACGCCTTGTTGCGTCTCCTCGGGGAACTGGCCAGCACGGGCGTGAAGGAGGCCTGAATGGCGGACGCCGCATTGCTCGGGCTCGGGATCGGTCTGTTCGCGCTCTTCGCGCTGATCGCCCAGTTCCTCTGGAGGGTCTGATGGACCTCGAGAACCTGGTGGCGCTCGTGATCGCGCTCGGGATTGGCTCGTACGTCCTGTACGCGCTGTTCCGCGCGGAGGAAATGTAGGACTGCGATGACCACGGCCACCTGGGCGCTTGTCGCGCTATACACGCTGGTGCTGGTGTTGCTCGCAAAGCCGCTCGGCGTGTTCATGGCCGCGGTGTACGAGGGACGCCGCACCTGGCTGCATCCCGTGCTTCGACCCGTGGAGACCGCGATCTACCGAGTCGCAGGCATTACCGAAACCGAGGAGCACAGCTGGAAGCGGTACCTGTTCACCCTGCTCGCGTTCAACCTCGCGGGCTTCCTCGTCCTGTACGCAATCCTCCGCATGCAGGGCGTGCTCCCGTTGAACCCGCAGGGGTTCGAGGGCGTGAAGCCGAGCCTCGCGTTCAACGCCGCCGCGAGCTTCATCACGAACACCAACTGGCAGTCGTATGGCGGTGAGACGACCCTCAGCTACTTCTCACAGATGGTCGGACTCACGTACCAGAACTTCGTGTCCGCCGCCATCGGCATGGCAGCGCTGGTCGCCCTCGTCCGAGGTCTCGCGCGCACCTCGGCGAGCACACTCGGCAACTTCTGGGTCGACCTGGTGCGGGGAACGCTGTACATCCTGCTACCCGCATCGGTCCCCTTCGCGCTGTTCCTCGTGTCGCAGGGCGTCGTGCAGACCTTCGCCGAGTACCGCGAGGTGCAGACACTGGAGGGTGGCACGCAGCTGCTCGCGCTCGGTCCCGCGGCATCTCAGATCGCCATCAAGCAGCTCGGCACGAACGGTGGCGGCTTCTTCAACGTGAACTCCGCGCACCCCTTCGAGAACCCGACTATCTGGTCCAACTTCGCCGAGATGCTAGCGTTGCTCCTGATTCCGGCCGGCCTCGTGCACATGTACGGCAAGATGGTCGGCTCCGTTCGCCACGGCTGGGTCCTGCTCTGCGTGATGGCCAGCCTGATGTTCGTAGGCGCGATCGCGGCCGGCTGGGCCGAGCAGAGCGGGAACCCTCAGCTCGCCGCCATCGGGGTCGAGCAGCGCCCCAGCGCCGACCAGGCGGGGGGCAACATGGAAGGCAAGGAGGTTCGCTTCGGCGCACCTGCCTCCACGCTATGGGCGGTCGCCACCACCGATGCCTCTAACGGTTCCGTGAACGCGATGCACGACTCGTTCACGCCGCTCGGCGGGCTGATTCCGCTGGCGAACATGGCCACCGGCGAGGTCGTTTTCGGAGGCGTGGGCTCCGGCATGTACGGCGCTGTGATGTACGTCCTGCTCACGGTCTTCATCGCCGGACTGATGGTCGGCCGCACGCCGGAGTACCTCGGTAAGAAGGTCGAGGCGCGCGAGATGAAGGCGGTGATGGCAGCGTTCCTGCTGTTCCCCGCGCTCATCCTTGGCTTCGCCGCGGTGGCCGTGGTGAGCGACTTCGGGCTCGCCTCACTGAATAACGCTGGCCCGCACGGTCTCTCCGAGGTTCTGTACGCCTTCATCTCCGGAGCCGCGAACAACGGCTCGGCGTTCGCCGGCCTGAACGCGAACACGACGTTCTACAACCTCGGCCTTGGCGTGAGCATCCTCCTGGGCCGCTTCATCTACATCATCGCGGCGCTCGTCATCGCGGGCGCCATGGTCCGTAAGCGGCGCGTTGAGACGAGTCTCGGCACCTTCCCGGTCGACGGCCCGACGTTCGGGTTCTTACTCACCGGCATCGTGGCTGTGCTTGGCCTGCTCACCTTCTTCCCCGCGTTCGCACTCGGGCCTGTCGTTGAGCACCTCATGCGTGGCGACCTGTTCTGAACGGCTACTGCAAAGGACCATTCGAATGACTGTCATCGCACCTGGCCCCGTCCAGTCACCCGATCGAGTGCAGAGGCGCACGACCGCCAGTGTGTGGACCGGCGACATCCTCCGACAGGCAATCGCCGACTCGTTCCGGAAGCTCGATCCCCGGACGCTCTACCGGAACGTCATCATCTTCATCGTTGAGATCGGCGCGGCGCTGACCTCCGCGATCTGGGTGCGCGACTTGGTCGCCGGGCTGCCCTCCTCGTTCGACCTGCAGATCGCTCTCTGGCTGTGGTTCACGGTGCTCTTCGCCAATTTCGCGGAGGCGATCGCGGAAGGCCGAGGCAAGGCGCAGGCAGACACGCTGCGCCGCACGCGAACCCAGGCAACCGCTCGCCGAGCGCTCAGCGGGGCTGAGACCGAAATCGTCGCATCGAGTGCGCTGCATCGCGGCGACATCGTCGTCGTCGAGGCGGGCGAGCTCATCCCAGGCGACGGAGACGTGATCGAGGGCGTCGCGTACGTGAACGAGGCCGCGATCACCGGCGAATCTGCGCCGGTGGTGAAAGAGCCCGGCACAGACATCCGCTCCTCGGTGACCGGCGGCACCACGGTGGTCAGCGACTCGCTGCGCATCCGCATCACCGCCAATCCCGGCGAGACCTTCCTCGACCGCATGATCTCCCTCGTCGAGGGCGCGGAGCGCCAGAAGACCCCGAACGAGATCGCGCTCAACATCCTGCTGAGCGGACTGACGTTCATCTTCCTGCTGGTCACCGTCACCCTGCAGCCGTTCGCGGCGTACTCGGGCGCGCAGCTGTCGGTCGTGGTGCTCGTCGCGCTCCTGGTCACGCTCATCCCGACAACGATCGGCGGTCTGCTCTCCGCCATCGGCATCGCCGGCATGGATCGACTCGTGCAGCGCAACGTGTTGGCGATGTCGGGTCGGGCCGTCGAGGCTGCCGGTGACATCGACACACTGCTCCTCGACAAGACCGGCACAATCACCTTCGGCAACCGCCTCGCCGCCGAGTTCGTCCCGGTGGACGGCCACGGCCAGGCCGAGCTTGTCGAAGCGGCTGTCCTCTGCTCGCTCGTCGACGAGACTCCCGAGGGGCGTTCCGTCCTCGACCTCGCCCGTACGCTCGGCTACGACGAACTCACCACGCAGATCCCCTGCGGCGCCGAGGTCATCCCGTTCAGCGCGGAGACGCGCACGAGCGGAGTGCGCCACGACGGACGCTACACCGCGAAGGGCGCGGTCGATGCCATCACCAGGGCAGCGGGGGGTGCGACTTCGGCGGATCTGGCGGCGGCGACGGCACGCATCTCCGAGGCGGGAGGCACGCCACTCGCGGTGCTCGACCACGGGCGCGTGCTCGGCCTGATCTACCTCAAGGACACCGTGAAGCCCGGCATGCGCGAGCGCTTCCAGGAACTCCGCCGCATGGGCATCCGCACCGTGATGGTCACCGGCGACAACCGCCTCACCGCGGCGACCATCGCACGGGAGGCTGGCGTCGACGACTTCGCCGCCGAGAGCAAACCGGAGGACAAGATCCGGATCATCCGCGAGGAACAGGCGAAGGGACGCCTGGTCGCGATGACCGGCGACGGCACCAACGACGCGCCGGCACTCGCGCAGGCGGATGTCGGCGTCGCGATGAACACCGGCACCCAGGCGGCCAAGGAGGCCGGCAACATGGTCGACCTCGATAGCGACCCAACGAAGCTGATCGAGATCGTGAGCATCGGGAAGCAACTGCTCATGACCCGTGGCGCGCTGACCACGTTCAGCATCGCGAATGACGTCGCGAAGTACTTCGCGATCCTCCCCGCGGCGTTCGCAGCGACGTATCCGGCGCTCGATGCGCTGAACGTGATGCAACTCGGCAGCCCGCAGAGCGCGATCCTCTCGGCCGTCGTGTTCAACGCCCTGATCATCGTCGCGCTCGTTCCCCTCGCCCTCCGAGGCGTCGCCTACCGCCCGATCGGCGCGGCCGCATTGCTCCAGCGCAACGCACTCATCTACGGCGTGGGTGGCGTCGTCGCCCCCTTCGTAGGCATCAAGCTCTTGGACATGCTCATCCGAGTCATCCACCTGGCCTAGTGGACTGCGAGGCAGATCATGAACCAGTCCATCACACGCGAACTGCGGCCACTCGTCGGCAGCTTCGTGACGCTGCTCCTCATCACGGCCGTCGCGTACCCGCTCCTCGTGACCGGTGTCGCGCAGTTGGCGTTCCCCGCGCGGGCCAACGGCAGCATCGTCACAGCAGGAGGCAAGGACGTCGGCTCCGCCTTGATCGGGCAATCGTTCAAGGCCGATGCATACATCCAGGGCCGCCCCTCGGCCGCTGGCGATGGCTACGACGCCTCGGCGTCGAGCGGCTCCAACCTCGGACCCACGAGCCAGAAGCTGATCGACCGGGTCATCAAGGATGCACATGCGTTCCGAGCCGCGAATGGCCTGCCGGCCGACGCGCTGCTACCCGCCGACGCGGTCACCGCATCGGCCAGCGGGCTCGACCCCGACGTCAGCCCGGCGACGGCACTGCTCCAGGCTCCTCGGGTGGCGAAGGCACGAGGCGTCCACGAGGCTGCTGTCCGCGAGCTGATCCTCGCACAGAGTGAGCGCCCGATCCTCGGGTTCTTTGGCGAAGCCCGCGTGAACGTGCTGCACGTGAACCTCGCACTAGACCGAGAGTTTCCCCGGCAATGACGCGGAGCTCTGAACCCGAACGGCCTGATCCCGACCTGCTCCTCGAACGCCTTGGGCGAGACGAGCAGGGTTCGAACCGCGGACGCCTCCGCATCTACTTGGGCGCAGCGCCCGGCGTCGGCAAGACGTATGCGATGTTGCAGGAGGGCAAGCGACGCAGGGCGCGCGGCACCGACGTGGTCGTTGCGTTCGCAGAGACGTACAACCGCCCCCTCACGCTCGAAGCCCTCGAGGGGCTCGACGTCGTCCCGCGCAAGGTAGTCGAGTACCGGGGCGTCACCCTCGACGAGATGGACACCGAGGCGGTGATCGCTCGGCACCCCGAGGTCGCCCTAGTCGACGAGCTTGCGCACACGAACGCCCCCGGTTCGAAACATGAGAAGCGCTGGCAGGACGTACACGACCTCCTCGAAGCCGGCATCACAGTCATCTCCACGCTGAACATCCAGCACCTCGAGAGCTTGAACGATATCGTCGCCGGTATCACCGGCGTTCAAGTTCGCGAGACCGTCCCGGACGCAGTCGTCGACAACGCTGATGAGATCGAGGTCGTCGACATCTCGCCGCAGGCGCTCCGCTCCCGGATGCGCCACGGCAACATCTACGCGCCGGAACAGGCAACGAGGGCGCTCGATGGCTTCTTTCGCGAAGGCAACCTCACCGCGCTGCGCGAACTCGTGCTTCGTCGCGTCGCCGACCAGGTCGACGAGGAACTCGACAAGTACATGCATGAGCATCGCCTCGAAGGCTGGGAAGCCGGCGAGCGTGTCGCAGTCCTCCTCGACAACACCCGTGGCTCGGAGCGCATCATCCGGCGTGCGTGGAGGCTCGCCGCGGCGCTGGACGGTGACCTCGTGGCGCTCTACCCGACGCCCTTGACTCGCGAGCAGGGCATGACCAGAGTGCTCACGATCGCGATGGACCTGAACGCGACGCTCCATGAGCTGCCCGGCGAGGACTTGGCCACTGAGATCGCCACGTTCTTGACCGCTGAGCACGTCCAGCACCTGGTGATGGGCGTGCATTCGCCCCGCGCGGTTCTCGGACTTCGGCGGGAGGCGCTGCCAGATCAGCTGCTCCGCCGGCACCCCCACGCCTCGTTCCACCTCGTACCGCTCGAATGACCGCCCACGTCCTCCTGTGCCTCTCGCTGGGCCAAGGACTCTGCTACTGGAAGTCCGCGCGGGTCATGCCAAGAGCGAATCCGACCGGCGTCGCTAACGTACGCCCTGTGAACTCGTGGGACAGATGCGTGGCGCATTGGTCAACGGGTCGTGCTTGGGAAGCAGGTGCTCTGCCAACTGAGCTACTCCCGCATCGCCCCGAAACCAGCCACATGGTGGGCGCCAAAGCCAGCTCACCGAGACTCAGACGCCACCTCCGGCGTCTGGCCTGTAGGAACCCGTCTACCCCACCCGCGACCGCAGACGAGGAGGCGCCACGCTCCCCACCTCCCCGCCGAGGCCCGACTCGAGGCGGCGCACACGGCGCATTAGCCCGGATCGCCCGGCTCCCCCTCAGACACCTCGATGCCGAGGCGGTCGAGCCATGCCTGGCCAAGGCGGCCGGTCTTGCTCTGCCCCAGCAGACGCTTGATGCCGGCCGGATCGTTGCGGTACGCCTGGATCGCGCCCACCCACTTCACGCTCTTGTAGCCCTGCAGGAACGGGACGAACAGACGGATAGGGCCACCGTACTCGTGCGGAAGCGGTTGGCCGTTCAGCGAGGTGACCAGCAGCACCCGGGGATCGATCGCCTCGTCACGCGACAGCGTTTCGAAGTAGTGGCCGTCACGAGAGTGCACAGCGTAGTAGCCGTCCTGCTCCGGGTGCAGCCCTGCAGCGCCGAGAACATCGACGAGCCGCACGCCACCCCAGGTCGGCGTCGCGTACCAGTTGAAGATCTGGCACACCAGGGGCTCGGTCACCTCAACCTGCGGCAACGCAGCCAGCTCACTCCCGGCGATCGTGCGCGAGCGCAGGTCATCGCCCCGCACCGCGATGTCGATTGCGTCCAGCAGCGCCTCGGTCGGCGGAGTGAACATCGAGATCACTGGCATCGTCTCGGCATCAAAGTCGAGCACCGCAAACTTGTCGGCGAACTTCGGCGGTCGGATATCCTCGCGCGGGGAGCGAGCCGGGAACGTCGGTCGGGCGGGTGCCACCATCGTCTCGATCCGTTCTATGCCGCACCCGTGACCGCAAGGCCACTGGTGAGCAGATCCAACAGGTGTTCCTTCGTGACGGCGTAGCGCGGGTCGTGCAACATCCCCCGCTTGTCGCGCGGCCGTGACAGCGGCACCTCAACGACCTCACGGATTCCGGCGCGCGGCCCATCCGTCATCACCACGATGCGGTCGGAGAGGTAGATCGCCTCGTCGATGTCGTGCGTCACCATGATCACGGTCTCGGTCTCGCTGTCCTCGGCCCACAGCGAGAGCAGCTCATCGTGCAGCGCCGACTTGGTCAGGGCGTCGATGGCGCCGAATGGCTCGTCCATCAACAGCACGCGAGGCTGCACTGCGAACGCCCGCGCGACGGCGCAACGCTGCCGCTGGCCACCGGAGATCTGCCCCGGCTTCTTGTCGCGGTGCTCCCACAGGCGCACCGCGCGCAGCAGCCGTTCGATGCGCGTGCGGCGTTCGGCTCGCTTCAGCACGCGGCGGTCGCGGAAGACCGCATCCACCGCCTCTGCGATGTTCTCGTAGACACTGAGCCACGGCAGCAGCGAGTGGTGCTGGAACACCATCCCGCGGTCGGCGCCGGGCTTGGTGATCGTGGTGCCCTCCAGCGTGAGCGACCCGCTGGTGATCCTTGTCAGGCCGGCGATCAGGCTGAGCAGCGTCGACTTCCCGCACCCCGAGTGGCCGATGAGGCTCACGAACTCACCACGGCGGATGTCCAGCGACACGTCCTGCAGCGCGGTGTAGTCGCCGAACGACTTCGTGACGTGCTTGATCTCCAGGTATGGGGATGCCACTAGTCCACCTCCGTGTACACGAACCGGTTCCCGACGAATGCGATAGCGCGGTCGAGTACGAGCCCCACGATGCCGATGATGAGAATTGCGGAGAGCACTCGCTCCAGGTCCAGGGCGTTCCACGAATCCCAGACGAAGAAGCCAATTCCCGTGCCACCGGAGAGCATCTCGGCGGCCACGATCACCAGCCACGCGATGCCGAGGCTGAGGCGCAGCCCGACGAAGATGTGCGGCAGGCTGTGCGGCACAACGACCTTCATCAGGTAGCGGAACGTCGAGAACTCAAACACCCGCGCGACGTCGCGATGTGACTGCGGGACGGTGCTCACGCCGAACGCAGTGTTGATGACGGTCGGCCACAGCGAGCAGACGAACACGACAAACACCGCCGCGTTCGGCGCGGAGCGCATGAGCATCAGCCCGATCGGGAACCATGCCAGCGGAGACACGGGCCGCAACACCTGCACGACCGGGTCGAAGATCGCGCGCATCAGGCTGTTCGCGCCCAGCAGAATGCCGATCGGGAGCGCCACGAGCGAGGCCGCTCCGAACCCGATCGCGACACGCACCAGCGAGGCGGTGAGCTGCAGACCAATGCCTTTATCGTTCGGGCCGCGATCGACGAACGGCTCCGACAGCAACGCCTGCAAGGTCAGCAGCGTGCGTCCCGGCCTCGGCAGACTGCCGCCTGAGATCGCCGCCCCCAGCTCCCACAGTGCATAGAGGGCGACGGCGCCCGCCGCGGCCGCGCCGAGGCTCCGCAGCCAGGGCAGCGACACGCGCACAGTCGCCAGCACCCGCCGCCGCATGGCGCCGTTCCCGGGGCCAAATGCGCGCTGAGATTCGGTTGCCACGCTCACGCCGCCCCTCCCACCGTCTTCAGGTACGCACCCGGGTTCGCCGGGTCGAACTTCGCGTTGTCCAGCGGCACGGTGAACGGGCTCATGTCGTCCTCCGGCACCGCGATGCCCATCTCCTTCGCGACCTCCCGGTACAGATCCTGGAGAATGAGGCGTCCGGCGATCGCCTTCACATCCGGGAGCTCCTTGAGGTAGCCGAAGCGCACGTACTGCGTCATGAACCACGCGGCGTGCGACCGACGCGGGAGGTTCACCGCACCCTTGTTCGAGAACAACATCGTGGTGTCCGTGTAGGTCGTCTCACCCAGGCCCCTGCCGAGCGCGTACTTCCCCTCCAGTCGCGCATCGATGACGTCTGCGGGCGCGTTCACGTACGCGGCCCCGCCGATCGTCTTCGCGACCTGCTGGTGGTTCTTGGGGTCATCGATGAACGCGCTCGCTTCAAGGATCGCGCGCATCACGAGCTTCAGGTCGTCACGCCGCTTCTCCGCGAAGTCCGCGTTCACGCCCAGCGCCTTCTCCGGGTGCTGCGGCCAGATGTCCTGCGTCGTGATGTGCGTGAAGCCAATGCCCTCCTTCACGGCGACGCCGCCCCACGGCTCGCCCACGCAGTAGCCGTCCATGTTCCCGACCTTCATGTTCGCGACCATCTGGGGCGGCGGGATGGTGATGATCTTGACGCCCTTCTGGTCCACGCCAGTGGCCGCCAGCCAGTAGCGCAGCCACATGTCGTGGGTGCCGCCCGGGAAGGTCATCGCGAACGTGACCTCCTTCTTCACGCGCGCCGCTTCGACAGCGGGCTTCACCTTGTCCAGGGTCTTGAAGCCAACCTTGCCGCCGAACACGTCCTCGGCAAGCGTGATCGCCTGACCGTTGTTGCTCAGCATCATCGCGATCTGAATCTCTTTGCCGGCCGGACCGCCAATGCCCGTGTACACCGAGAACGGCATGCCGAAGAGCATGTGCGCGGCGTGAATGTCGCCAGTCAGCAGCGCATCGCGCGTGCTTGCCCACGACGCCTGCTTCACGACGTCGACGTTCAGGCCGTACTGCTTGAACAGCCCCAGCTCCTGCGCCATCACCACCGACGCGCAGTCGGTGAGCGCGATGAAGCCGATCTTGATCTTCTCGCTGCTCGACGCCTGTGGCCGGCTGCCGGATGGGGCCGTCGACGAGGTAGTCGACGGCGAGACGGCGGGCTGGCTGTCGCTGCCGCACGCCCCCAGCAACGCTGGCATCGCCAGCGCGGCGCCGGAGACGCCCAGCAGACGGAGGAAGCTCCGTCGGTTCGTCGTCGTCATCGTCGTCTGCCTCTCGTTGTCTGCTATGCGATCACGCTGCTGGAGACCGGCGTGCTCGGCGCCCTGGTGAGAAGCGCCTCCAGCCGATCGGCCATCTCGGTCATCAGCACCTTGTCCTCGACACGCCGTGCAAGACGGGCGTCCGTTCCAAGACGGCCGCCAACGTAGATGTCTGCGGCCTCCTCGATCCGGTCACCGACGCGTACGTTCGAGCCCTGAAGGCCGATGTCGCCGACGTGGTGCTTGCCGCAGGCGTGCACGCACCCGGACATGTGGATGCGCGTCCCCTCGGGAACATCGACGCCGCGGCGTTCAAGCTCGGTCGCCAGCTCCACGGCGTGCCGCTTCGTGTCGATGAGGGAGTAGTGGCAATAGTCGTTCCCGGTGCAGGCGACCAGGTTGCGCCACACGGCGGCCGGGTCCGGCCGCAGCACCTGCAGCAGCGGCGTGTCGAGCAGCTGAGGCAGCGCGTCCGAGCCCACCCCCGTCAGCACGAGGTTCTGGTCCACGGTCAGCCGCACCTCGCCGTCACCGAAGCGCTCCGCCAGGCGCGCCACCTCCGCAAGCTGCGCCGCGGTGATGCGCCCCACGGGAACGTGCAGGCCGACGTAGGAGACACCCGGCTCACGTTGCGGGTGCACGCCCAGGTGGTCGCCCGCTTCGCGCACCCGTGCGTCGATGCCGGCCGGCGAGAGTGCGCTCCCCAGCTCCTGCTCCAGCGCGACGCGCATGCGGGTCGCGCCCCATTCCTCAAGCAGCCACTTGAAGCGCGCCTGGGTGCGCTTCTCTCGAGGGCCGTGGTCGCGGAAGATCCGGAGCAGCGCCATGACCGTCGGCACGACCTCGCCGGGAGCCACGAAGACATCCAGCGGCGTCGCCAGGCGAGGCGTGGTGCCACCCAGCGCGCCGCCAACCAGCAGGTTGAAGCCCGTCTCGCCGTCTCGGGTTGCCGGCACGAATCCCAGGTCCTGCGTCTGTGCGTGCGCGCAGTCCTCGCGACACCCGGCCAGTGCAATGTTGAACTTGCGCGGCAGGTTGCTGTACGCGCGGTCACCGAGGTACGCCTCGCCCAGCGCGGCGATCAACGCCGTCGTGTCGATCAGCTCCTCGCCGTCAACACCGGCGAGCGGGCACCCCATGTAGTTGCGGACGTTGTCGAGTCCGGTCTGCTGCGTGGAAACGCCAACCAGGCTGAGGCGGTCGATGATCGCGGGAACGTCGTGCAGCGCCATGCCACGAAGCTGGATGTTCTGCCGGCTCGTGAGGTCGGCTTCGCCGTGCCCAAACTCTGTCGCGACGCCCGCGATCGCGCGCACCTGGCGCGCGGTCAGGCGACCGCCCGGCACGCGCAGCCGCATCATGAACGTGCCGGGGCGCTGCGGCCGATGGAACACGCCGTACCACTTGAACCGCTGGAGGTCGTCCTCCGGGATCTCTGCGACCGGCACGCACTCGGACGCGTAGCGCAGCAGGTCGGGCCAGACCTCGAGTCCGCCCTTGGCGGCCTTCAGAGCCTCGAACTTGTTCATGGCGCTGCTCCCGTCTCGTGCAACCATCGTCACGGACGACGGCTGCCGAGGGGTTTCGCGCAACGGAAGTTGCAGTTAAGTCACCATGACGCGGGTGTTTCCAACTCGTTACTGGCGGCAGGCGCCACGCATGACGGCGGCGTTCTTCGTGCCCCCGCCTCGCTCGACCCGCGAGCACTACCCGATGCCCACCAGGAGCACGAGGCCAACTTGTGTCGGAGCCCGGTCTTACGAATGTATTCGCGCGCCTGGAGGAAGGGTTTCCCTATGAGTCGCGTCGACGCGAAGACGTTTGAGCAGCCCGACGAGATCCGTCACGCAACGGACCGGCTCGCTCGCAGCTTCGGGGCGAGGCGTCGTCAGATCGCCAGCGCTTCGTGGAGGCGTGCCTCCGGCAGTTCGCTCGGCTTCCCGGAGAGCGTGATCGTGCCGTGCTCGATCACGTAGCACCGATCCGCGTTCGCCATGGCAAAGCCCAGGAACTGCTCCACCAGGAGCACGGTCATCGACCTCTTCAGCGAGCCGATCACCGCCTCGATCTCATCGACGATGTTGGGCTGAATACCCTCCGTCGGCTCATCGAGGAGCAGCAGCCGAGGCCGCCCCATGAGCGCCCGCCCGATCGCGAGCTGCTGCTGCTGACCGCCGGAGAGGACGCCGGCCTGGCGGCCCGCCATCTCCTTCAGCACCGGGAACATCCCGTACACCTCGTCCAGCTGCCCGGTCTCCGCGCCGCCGATCGCTTCCAGGCCGATCTGCAGGTTCTCGTACACCGACAGGCGCGGGAAGATGCCGCGTCCCTGCGGCACGTACCCCACGCCCGCGCGTGCGCGACGAAACGGCGGGCTCGCCGTCACGTCGGCATCGTCGAGGACGATCTGGCCACCGTGCGCCGGCAGCACGCCCATCAGCGCCTTGAGCAGCGTGGTCTTGCCCGCGCCGTTGCGCCCCATGATGCAGACCACCTGCCCAGGCTCCGCGACAATCGAGACGTCCCGCACCACCACGCTGTGGCCGTATGCGATCGACAGGGATCGAGCCTCCAGGCGCGCACCCAGATCGCCACGACCGACCGTGTGCACCGGGACCGCGGTCGACATCGTCATGCAGTCACTCCTGCCGTCTCGTGCGCGCGGCCCAGGTAGACCGCCTGCACCCGTGGGTCGCGCTGAATCTCGTCGACGCGCCCCTCGCACAGCACTGACCCCATGTGGAGCACCGTGATCACGCGCGAGAACTGCCGCACGAAGTCCATGTCATGCTCCGTCACGATCAGCGAGTGGGCGCCCTCCAGCGACTCGAACAGCTCACCGGTGCGCTCACGCTCCTCGCGCGTCATCCCGGCGACGGGCTCATCCAGCAGCAGCAGCTTGGGGCCCTGCACCAGCAGCATCGCGATCTCGAGCCACTGACGTTCGCCGTGCGAGAGCGCCGAGGCGACCACGCGCGCGCGGTCGACCAGTCCGACGCGCTCCAGCGCCCACATCACGCGATCCACCTCGACCGAGCGGGCGAGGATGAGCCGTGCGATGCCGCGGCGATAGCCTGCGGCAACCTCGACATTTTCGAAGCAGGTCAGGCTCGCAAACACCGAGGGCGTCTGAAACTTGCGTCCGATGCCCATGCGCACACGCGCATCCTCCGGCGCACGATTGAGCGCATGCGAACCATCGAAGGTGATCGAGCCGGAGTCCGGCTTCACCTTCCCCGACAGCGCATCCATCAGCGTGGTCTTCCCCGCGCCGTTCGGGCCGATCAGGAAGCGCAGCTCACCCGGCATGACGTACATGCTGAGATTGTTCAGCACCGTGAACCCATCGAAGGAGACGACGAGATCCTGGACGTCCAAGATCGCGCTATGGCTCTGCATGCTTCACTCCTTCGACGCGCGGCACCGGACCAGTGAGGCTCACGCCTCGGAATCGCTCACGCAGCTGCACGGCCACACCGACCAGACCGGCGGGGAACAGCAGCACCGCCCCCACGAACAGCACGCCGTAGAAGTACTGCCAGGTCGCCGGGAAGTTCTCACTGAGCCCGCTGCGAGCGCCGCCGACCAGCAGCGCGCCGATCACAGGGCCGATCACCGTCGCCCGTCCGCCGACCGCCACGAGCAGCACAAACTCAATCGAGGGAACGATCGCGACATCGGCGGGCGAGATGATGCCCACCTGCGTCGCGAACAGCGCCCCCGCGACGCCGGCGGTCATCGCGGACAGCGAGAACACCAGCGCCTTCACGAAGCCCACGTTGTAGCCCGCGAAGCGCACGCGCTCCTCGTCGTCGCGGATTGCGATCATCAGCCGCCCGAACGGCGAGGTGACGACCCAGCGCGCTCCCAGGTAGGTCAGCGCCAGCACCGCGACCGTCACGTAGTACAGGAGGTGCTGCGTCGCCGGGCTCGTCAGGTTCAGGCCGTACAGCGTCGTGAAGCTGGTCAGCCCGTTCATGCCCCCGGTGTACTCCTGCTTCCCGATCAGCAGGATGCTGAGCGACAGCGCCAGCGCCTGCGTGATGATCGAGAAGTACGCGCCCTTCACCCGACTGCGGAACACGAGCAGCCCGACCAGGAACGCAACCAGCCCCGGCAGCGCCACCACCGCGATCAGCGCGAACCACGAGTGCGCGAACGGCGCCCAGAACCACGGCAGCACCTTCAGGCCCGTCCACGTCATGAAGTCCGGCAACGGATCGCCGAGATCAGCCGCGGCGACGATCTTCATGTGCATCGCCAGCGCGTACCCGCCCAGTCCGAACCACACGCCGTGGCCCAGGCTCAGCATCCCCGTGTAGCCCCAGATGAGATCGACGCCGATCGCGAGGATCGCGTAGCACATCAGCTTGCCCAGTAGGTTCAGCCGGAAGTCCGACAGCACCATCGGTGCCACGAACCCCAGCAGCACGACCAGCACCAGCGCGGGCATCAGCGCGCGCATCGCCGCGCCCCACATGCCCGCTGCGGGCGTCGGCATGGCTTCGGAGGCCATCACTGTGCTCCTCATCGACCGCGCCGGGAGACGATGCCCGCAGGGCGGAACTGCAGGAACACAATCACCGCGACGAACACCAGCACCTTCGCCAGTGACGCCGTCGAGACGTACTCCAACACGACGTTGCTCCAACCGATGGACAGCGCGGCAACGACCGTCCCGACCAGCTGACCGATGCCGCCGAGGATGACGACCAGGAACGCATCGACGATCCACTTCGTGCCGAGCGTTGGACCGACGGATCCGAGCAGCGCCAACGCGCACCCCGCGACACCCGCCAGCCCCGACGCGAGCCCGAACGTGAGCATGTCGACACGAGGCGTATCGACGCCCAGCGCGTTCGCGACGTCACGGTTCTGCATGACCGCGCGCATCCGTCGGCCCGCACTCGTCCGCCCGATGTATGCGTATACAGCCGCGACGCACACGGTCACGAGCGCCAGGATGAACAGCCGCGACAGCGGCATCGCGAATGTGCCCGTGACCTCCACGCCACCTCGCAGCCACGAGGGCACGGTGACCTGCACGTTCTGCGCGCCGAACAGGCTCCGCGCACCCTGCTGCAGCAGCAGGCTCACGCCCCACGTCGCCAGCAACGTATCGAGGGGGCGCCCGTACAGCCTTCGGATGAGCGTGCGCTCCAGCAGCATCCCCATCGCACCCGCGATCACGAACGCGATCGGGATCGCCACGAGGAAGTACGCATCGACGCCGATCGGTCCGAGCACCGCCGTGAAGAGCTGCTCCAGGAGGAACGCCGTGTACGCGCCGACCATGATGAACTCGCCGTGCGCCATGTTGATCACGTTCATCAGGCCGAATGAGAACGCCAGTCCCACCGCAACCAGCAGCAGGATCGAACCGTACGACAGCCCGTTGAACAGCTGCGCAAGGACGACATCCATCGCGATGACCTCCGGCGAGGAGGCGGCGGCCCCGTGGACCGCCGCCTCCATGCACACCGTCGAGTTCGCTTACGCGCTCGGCTTCTGCTTCTGGAATTCCCCCGCCCACGCGTAGGTCTCCAGGAAGGGGTCCGGCTCCACCGGCTTCGGCGTCGCGTAGATGTCATCGATCAGGCCGTCCGCGCGGATCTTGCCCATGCGGAAGGTCTTCGCGATGTGGTTGTTCTTCGCGTTCACCACCACCGTGCCCTCGGGCGCGTCGAACGACAGGCCACCGAGCGCGCTGCGCACCGCAGCGACGTCCGTGCTCTTCGCCTTGTTCGCCGCCATCGCCCACAGGTAGACGCCCACGTAGCCGGCCTCGATTGGGTCGTCCGTCACGCGGCTCGCGCCGTACTTCGCCTTGTAGGCGGCGACGAACTTCTCGTTCGCGGCGTTCTTCGTCGTCTGGTAGTAGTTCCAGGCGACCAGGTGGTCCTTCAGGATGTCGCCGCCGATGGCCCGCGCCTCCTCCTCGGCGATCGAGACAGAGCACGTGGTGAGCTTGTCGGCGGTCAGCCCGGCGTCACGCAGCTGCTTGAAGAACGCGACGTTGCTGTCGCCGTTCAGCGTGTTGTAGACGACATCCGCGCCCGACGACTTGATCTTCGCGATCGTGGTGGAGAAGTCGTTCGATCCGCCGCTCAGCGGCACGTACTCCTCGGCCAGCGTCTTGCCGCCTGAAGCCGCAAGCTGCGCCTTGATGATGCCGTTCGCCGTGCGCGGGAACACGTAGTCGGATCCGAGCAGGAAGAAGTTCTTCTTGCCCTGCGCCAGCAGGTACTCGACGCTCGGCACGATCTGCTGGTTCGTCGTCGCCCCGATGTAGTAGATGTTCGAGTCCATCTCGAGGCCCTCGTACTGCACCGGGTAGAACAGCAGCGCACTGCTGCCCTTGAACACCGGCCGCACAGCCTTGCGGCTCGACGAGGTCCAGCAGCCGAAGACGACCGGCACCTTGTCGCTCTGGACCAGCTTCTTCGCCTTCTCCGCGAAGGTCGCCGGGTCGGACGCACCATCTTCGACGACAGGTGAGAGCTGCTTCCCCATCACGCCACCTGCGGCGTTGATCTCAGCGATCGCCAGCTGCTCCGCGTCCACGACCGCCTTCTCGCTGATCGACATCACGCCGCTGAGCGAGTGCATGATCCCGACCTTGATCGTGCCGCCCGAGGTCGCAGCGCCGGCTTCGGCCGTCGATGCCGCAGGCGTGCTCGCTGCCGACCCGCCGCTCGATCCGCCGCATGCGTTGAGCAGCGCACCGAGCACGGGGAACGTGGCCGCTCCCACGCCCAGGCGGAACAGCCGTCGGCGGGACACGAGCCCACTCTGCTGCGGTGGTACGTTCGATTCCTGCAACTGAAGACCCCTTCTCGCGTGGCCGAGTGCAGTCGCGAGCGGGTCTCGCGACGTTGAGATGCACCCTAGGTAGCGCGAATGTCGGGCCTGTGACAGCGATGCGAAGTTTGTGTAACGCGCCCCGCTACACGCCGGGCAGCGCTCGCACGCGCCGCTCGACGAAGGCGACGCTCGCGAGCGCATCGCCCAGCGTGGGGAACAGCGCGCGATAGCAGACGCCGCCCTCGCGCAGCAGCGAGGCGCCGCCGACGCCTCGCTCGCCTGCAACGCCGTCCCACCATTCGACCGATGCAGGGGCCCACGCGCCCAGCGCGATCACCGTGAGGCTTGCATCGAAGCCTCGGTAGCCCGCGGGGCCGTCGAGGAACGCACGCTCCGGCTCGATCGTCGCGTCCTCCAGGAACGCGAGGCGTCCCGCGACGCGCGCCGTCGTGCGCAGCCTCAGCCGGCGAAACGCACCGCGCTCGCCCATGCCGCTGCGGCCGGGCACCACGATCGACGCCGCAAGCGCGGTGGCGTCAGCATCGACATCGATGCGCAACGCGGCGCTGTGATCCGCCGCCGTCTGCGGGATCAGCGCGCCCGGTAACAGGCAGACGGAGGCGCCTCGCCCTACCCGCACCGAGGTCGCGGTGCCGCTCGGTCGCGGGCCGCGCAACGGCACTGCGGTGATGCCGCGCACGACGACCCTCGCCCCCTCGGTCGCGGCGATCGAGGTGCGGTGCAGCTCGCCGGCGAACACGCCGTCGCCGATCGTCTGGTGCACCGCCTCGATCCAGCCGTCCGCCGCCGGACGCACCGCCGCCCACCGCTGCGGGGCGTTCGCGCTCGCGACGCGGAGTCGCCCCTCCGCGCCGGTGATCTCCAGCCGGGCGCGCGACCCGCTCACAGCGCCGCGCGCGCCGCCGCCACCTCGTCGCGTACCCATGCCGCCAATGCACGACGATCGTCCGCGTCCTGGATGTTGGTCACCAGGAACGGCGCGTCCCCACGGTTCGCCGCAGCGTCGCGGCGCATCACATCGAGGTCCGCACCGACGTATGGCGCGAGATCGCGCTTGTTGATCACGAGCAGATCGGACTCGCACACGCCAGGGCCGCCCTTGCGCGGGATCTTGTCCCCGCCCGACACGTCGATGACGTAGACGATGCGATCGACCAGCTCACGGCTGAACGTCGCGGACAGGTTGTCGCCGCCACTCTCGATGAGCACCAGCTCCAGCCCCGGGTAGCGCTCGCCGAGCTGATCCATCGCGCGCAGGTTGAGCGAGGTGTCCTCGCGGATCGCAGAGTGTGGGCACCCGCCCGTCGCGACGCCGATGATGCGCTCGTCCTCCAACGCCGACTGGCGGCGCAGGAACAGCGCGTCCTCCTCGGTGTAGATGTCGTTCGTGACGACCGCGAGGTTCATCGAGTCGCGCAGCTCCTGGCACAGCGCCAGCACGCACGCCGTCTTCCCCGATCCCACCGGCCCCGCGATGCCGATGCGAAACACACCGTTGCCATCGATCACGCTCGGCCTCCTTCGGCTACGAAGCGAACATCCGAAACGGCAGCCGTGCGTGCAGCAGCCCGGCCGCATCGAGGTTCGGCGCGAACACCCCAAACCTCACCCGTCCCTCGATCGCGCGACACACCGCGATATCGAGGTCATCCGACGCTCCTGCGAGCAGGCGCGCCGCCGCTGCCTGCCCAATCACGCCCAGTCGGAGTGCTGCCTGCGTCACGGCCTGCGTCATCCCGAATCCCAGCGCCGTCAGCATCGTCGTGGCATCGACGCCTTCGTCTGCCGCGACCGCGCCGAACGCGACGGCATGTTGCCCGGGCGTCCGGCGCGCGCGCACTGCGGAGAGCAGCGCCTCGACGCGCCACCCTCCCGCAAACGCACCCGAGGCGCCCACGAGGAGCCGCTCGCCCATCGCGCGCCCCGCCTCACGCTCGATCTGCGTCGACACGGACGCGTCGAGCCGCTCGTCCCAGCGCAGTAGCCCCTCCGCGCTCGTCGCGCGTGCCGCCGCCAGCGCGGCGGGCAGCGCCTGTCGCCCCACCACCTGGTCCACGTACGTGCGCAGGAACTCCGCCACGCCCGCCTCGTCAGTGACCGCGCGCGTCTGCTTCAGCCACTCCAGCCCGTGGCTGAACGCAAACCCGCCGACGGGGAACGAGGAGTCGGCGATCTGCAGCAGGTGCAGCAACGACTGCGTGGTGGTCACCATCAGAACAGGAAGTACCGCTGCGCCATCGGCAGCGACGCCGCCGGCTCGCAGGTCGCGACCTCGCCATCGACGCGCACCTCGAACGTCTCCGGATCGACCTCGATCGCCGGCATCGCGTCGTTCAGCACCATCGAGGCCTTGCCGATCTCGCGCGTGTTCCGCACCGCCTCCGCCGGTGTGCGGATGCCGAGGCGCTCGAACACCCCCGCCGACACCGCCGCCTTCGAGGTGAAGATGCGCCGCGTCGACGGCGCTGCCGCACCGAACATCGGCCGGTAGCGCACCGGCTGAGGCGTCGGGATGCTCGCCCCCGGATCGCCCATCGCCGCGTGCGCGATCATGCCGCCCTTGATCACCAGCTCCGGCTTGATGCCGAAGAACGCCGGCGACCACAGCACCAAGTCTGCGAGCTTCCCCGCCTCGATGCTCCCAACGAGGTGCGAGATGCCGTGCGCGATCGCGGGGTTGATCGTGTACTTCGCGATGTAGCGCTTGATGCGCGCATTGTCAGCGGCGCCGTCGCCGGGCAGCGTGCCACGCTGCACCTTCATCTTGTGCGCCGTCTGCCACGTGCGCAGCACCACCTCACCCGCGCGCCCCATCGCCTGGCTGTCGCTCGACATCATCGAGATCGCGCCCAGGTCGTGGAGGATGTCCTCCGCCGCGATCGTCGAGGGCCGGATGCGCGACTCGGCGAACGCGATGTCCTCCGGCACGTTCGGGTTGAGGTGATGACACACCATGAGCATGTCCAGGTGCTCCTGGATCGTGTTCACCGTGTACGGCCGCGTCGGGTTCGTCGAGGACGGCAGCACGTTCGGCAGCGACGCGACGCGGATGATGTCCGGTGCGTGCCCCCCGCCTGCGCCCTCCGTGTGGAACGTGTGGATCGTGCGCCCCGCGAACGCGGCGATCGTGTCCTCCACGAACCCCGCCTCGTTCAACGTGTCGGTGTGGATCGCGACCTGCACATCGAACGCGTCCGCGACCCGCAGGCACACGTCGATCGCCGAGGGCGTGGATCCCCAGTCCTCGTGCAGCTTCAGCCCGCACGCTCCGGCCTCGATCTGCGACCACAGCGCGGCGGGATCGCTGCTGTTCCCCTTGCCCAGGAAGCCGAGGTTCACCGGGTAGGCGTCGGCCGCCTCCAGCATCCGGTGCATGTTCCACTCGCCCGGCGTGCAGGTTGTCGCATTCGTCCCCGTCGCGGGCCCGGTGCCGCCGCCGATGAGCGTGGTGACGCCATTCGTGAGCGACTCGACCGCGATCTGCGGCGCGATGAAGTGGATGTGGGAGTCGATGCCGCCCGCGGTGAGGATCAGGTGCTCGCCCGCGATCACCTCGGTCCCCGCACCGATCACGAGACCCGGCGTGATGCCGTCCATCGTGTCCGGGTTGCCCGCCGCGCCGACGCCGACGATGAGGCCGTCACGAATCCCGACGTCAGCCTTCACGATGCCCCAGTAGTCGATGATCAGCGCGTTCGTGATCACGAGGTCGAGCGCCTCGCCCGGTGACGCCGTCTGCGCCATGCCGTCGCGGATCGACTTCCCTCCGCCGAATGACGCCTCGTCGCCCCGCACGTGCAGGTCGCGCTCCACGAGCGCGAACAGCTCGGTGTCTGCGAGGCGGATGCGGTCGCCCGTCGTTGGGCCGTACAGGTGCGCGTAGCGTTCGCGCGAGATCGGTGTGCTCACTCGGCGGCCTCCCCATCGATCTCGAAGCCTCGCTCGCGCGCTCGCTCAAACGCCGTCGCGCGGTCGTCACCCGCCGTCAGGCCATTGAAGCCGATCGCCGTGCCCGTGCCGCCGAAGCGCACGAGGCCAACCTGGTGCGTCTGTCCCGCCTCGAACCGCACCGCCGTCCCCGAGGGGATATCGAGCCGCCGCCCGAACGCCGCCGCGCGATCAAAGCGCAGCGCCCGGTTCGCCTCGAAAAAGTGGAAGTGCGATCCGACCTGGATCGCGCGGTCACCCGTGTTCGTGACCTCCAGCAGGAGCGCCACGCGCCCCTCGTTCAGCGTCAGGTCGCCGTCGCCATACACGATCTCGCCGGGGATCATGGGATCGGGTGATGCAACGTGACGAGCTTGGTGCCGTCCGGGAACGTTGCCTCCACCTGCACGTCCTCGATCATCTCGGGGATGCCATCCATGACATCCTCGCGAGCGAGGAACGCACCCTGCATGCCCATGAGCTCAGCGACCGAGGCGCCCTCGCGCGCCCGCTCCATGAGCCCGCTCGCGATGATCGCGATGCTCTCCGGGTAGTTGAGGCGCACGCCTCGAGCGCGTCGATCCCGCGCGACCATCGCTGCGACCGAGATCAGCAGCTTGTCGACCTCTCGTTCCGTCAGCTTCACGGCGCCGCCTCCCCTGCTCGGGGATCACCGTAGCAACGGCGCGTTTCGCCCATATTTCGAGGGGCGAAGAACGACGACTTCCGTGAAGCGTGCTCGTACGATGGTCGTATCCCAGGTGACTCGACGGAGCCACGAGGCTAGCGCGCGAGTGTGCCACGCACGACCGACGGCGATGAGGCATGCGGGATCAGCAGTTGCGGCGAGGAGCTGCCGTCGGCGGGCACCATCCAGACGTCCCATCGTCGACCGTCCGATGTGGCGGGCATGCCGTAGATCAGCCGGTCGTTATCCAGCCACTCCGCCTGCTCGTCGAAGTTGCGCGTCTCTGACTCGACCAACCGATGCGTGAGCGTGCGCAGGTCAAGCACCGCAAGTCGCCACGTCCCGTCCGCGTTCCGCCGCTTGAACGCGAGGCGCGTCCCGTCCGGCGACAGCGACGGGCACTCGCCCGTGTCGAAGATCACCCGTGCGGTCTTCGCCGCCAGGTCACCCTCGATGATGTGCCATGACGTGTTTGTCCCCAGCGTCGCGTAGAAGCGATTCGAGTCCGCGGCGAACGTGACGCCCCAGAGGTTGAAGTCCGGCTGCCGAAACGGCTTGCCGTCACGCGTGAACACGAGCTGCTCCAGGTCGAGGATCGGCTGCTTCGACGCGACATCGATGACCACCGTGCGCGTGGAGAACGCCCCGCCAATGGCGTAGGTGTGCCCGGAGACGAACACCGTCCCGGACGCGTACCGGCCGTCCCCGGCCACCCGAGCCCGGCTGGGAATGCCGGGGAACGGGAACTCGCCCGTGGGCTGCAACCGCGCATCCAGCAGCACCGACACGTTCTGGAACGAGGAGACGCCGCGCTCCGCAAGGCACACGCCCGCGCCGCCCGCCACGTACACGCGCGCGCATCGCGTCCCGGTCACATCGCGCGCCCCACCGGGGTCATCGCGCGATACGACCGCGACACGCCGCCCCGCCGGATCCTCGTCATCGAGGAAGACGATGAACCCGGAAGGCGCGCCACGCGCGGGCGCGGGCGTCGAAGCGGCCCGCGATGGCTCCGACCCGACCGGTGTCGCGCTGACACTCGCCGCTGCGGACGGTGACGGCTGCGCCGGCGCGCCGGACGCGACCGGTGTCGCGCTCCCCTGCTGCGTGAACGCATCCAGGATGCGCCCGCCCGCCTCGGGCGCGCTGGCGTGAAACGCCTCGTCACTCCCGATCGAGAGGCCGAGGTATGCTCCGCCGCCGATGAGGGCGACTGCGACCACCACCGCGAAGATCAGGACGTTACGCGGCATGCGCGCCGGCTCCCCTCGACGCTCGCCGGAAGGAGCCAGCCGCGAGCACCACCGTGACGGCGAGCCCCGCCGTGAACAGCAGCAGCGCCGCCGTCGGCCCCTGCACCGTCCACAGCACCCCGAACGCCACCGACGAGGCAAGCCGGGCGACCGCCGTGACCGTGCCGAGGATCGACAGCCCGCTCGCGCGCTGCGCATCGGGGAGCGTCGCGCTCGCCGCTGCGGCCAGCACGCCGTCCGTGCTCGCGTAGAACGCGCCGAACAGCAGCAGCGTCAGCGCCACGGTGACGCCCGGCGTGGCGGCCAGCATCGATGGCGCCAGCAGCAGCACGCCGTACACCGCCAGCAGCACCATCTGCCCGCCCAGGAACGTGGGCACGCGCCCGATACGATCCGCAACACGCCCCAGCGGGATCGCGAGCAGGAAGTACGCGATCGACGTCCCCAGGAACAGCAGCGGGAAGTACGCCATCCCCACGTCCGTCGTGCGCTGCAGCACCAGGTAGACGAACGCATCGCTCAGCGTGAAGAACGCGACCATCCCGCCCGCGACGACCACAGCGCGGAAGCCGCCCGCCTCGCGGAGCACGCGAAGGCTCTCCGCGAACGTCGGACGCCGCTTCGCAGCCGCGGGCTGCTGCGGGTTGCGCACGAACAGCGCGATGATCGCAACGCCGATCACCGCGAACGAGAGGCTCAGCACGAACACCGCATCGAACCGTCGAGGCGCGAGCGCCAGCACGGCGAACGCGAGGATCGGGCCCAGCATCGCGCCGACCGTATCGAGCGCACGGTGCAGGCCGAACGCCGCCCCCAGCGACTCATCTGATGCGGCGCGCGAGATGAGCGCGTCCCGGGGCGCCGTGCGGATGCCCTTCCCGAAGCGATCGACCGCGACCAACGCCATGAACGCGGTCGCGCCGGGCGTCAGGATCATCCCCAGTCGCGTGAGCATCGACAGCGCGTACCCCGCGGCCGCGACCTCCTTCTGGCGATCGAGCCGATCCGCCAGGAACCCCGCCACCAGCCGGAACAACGCCGAGGCGCCCTGGTACAGCCCGTCGATGATCCCGAACTGCACCACGCTCGCCTGCTGCTGGAAGAGCAGGTAGATCGGCAGCACCGCCGTCACCATCTCAGACGAGACATCGGTGAACATGCTCGTGAGGCCGAGCAGCAGCACGGTCGAACCGACGCGACCGTCACGCTTCCCGCCACGACCGAGCGTGATCCCGGCCAACCCCTCGCGGATCAGTCCGTACAACGGTTCCCCACCTCGAACGCGGCGCGCTCGGAGGATACCCCGGGCCATGCCGACCGTGCGCGTGTCCGGCAGGGAGTTGCCGTGCCATACTCCCCGCGCTGACGGAGGGATCGAGCCGATGCGCGCACTGGATTCGCTGATGCGCGCGCGGCGCGGGCTGTTCTACGGCTGGTGGGTCACCCTCGGCGGCGCCGCGAGCAACTTCCTCGTCATCGGCATCGTCGCGTTCGGGTTCGGGGTCTTCGTCCAGCCGCTACGCGACGAGATGGGGTGGAGCGTCGCCGCGATCTCGGCGGGCGTCTCGCTCCGCAGCGCGGAGCAGGGGCTGCTCGCCCCGCTCACCGGCATGCTCGTCGACCGCGTGGGGCCGAGGCGGATGGCCGTCGGCGGCATGATCACGCTCGTCGTCGGGCTCGTGCTGTTCTCGCAGGCTCGCTCGCTCACGGCCTTCTACGTCTCGAGCCTCGTGATCGCGCTCGGTCAGAGCACCGCCTCGTTCACGCCGTTCTCCGTCGCGGTCGTCGCGTGGTTCCGTCGCATGCGAGGCCGTGCGATGGGCATCCTGAACACCGGGAACGGCGCGGGCTACCTCGCCACCCCCGTGCTCGCCTACCTCGTCGCCACGCTCGGCTGGCGCGAGGCGCTGCTCGTCGCCGCCGGCGCGATCGCCATCGTCGGCCTCCCGCTCACGACGCTGCTCCGCGACACACCGGAGGATCGCGGCCTGCACCCCGACGGTGATGCCGGCGAGGTCGACAGCGACGGCACCACCCGCGCGCGCTCGATCACCGGCGCCAGCGTGAAGGAGGCGCTCCGCAGCCCCGCCTTCTACCTGCTGGTGCTCGCGACGACCGCCAACGCCTCGCAGGGCGCGTGGATCGTGCACCAGGTGCCGCACCTCCAGAACGTCGGCTACAGCACCCGCGACGCTGCCTTCATCGTCGCCGCCTACGGCTTGCTCCAGGTCTCGCTGCGCGTCGGCATCGGCTGGGTCGGCGACTCGCTCGGTCGCAAGCAGATGTACGCCGCCTCGTTCGTGCTGCAGGGCGTGGGCATGCTCGCGTTCGCACAGCTCGCGCCGGGACGCCCGTGGCTGCTGGTCGCCTACTTCGCGATCTACGCCACCGGCCACGCCGCGTGGGTGGTCTTCCAGCAGACGATGGTCGCGGACTACTTCGGCGTCCGCCGCTTCGCCACACTCCGAGGCCTCTCCGGCGCCCTCCAGACCCCGCTCGGTGTGCTCACGCCGTGGCTTGCCGGCTGGATGTTCGACCAGGTCGGGGACTACCGCTTCATCTTCACCGTCTACGGCTTCGCCGCGATGACCGGTGCGCTGTTCGTCGTCCTCATCCGTCGCCCGCTGTGGACCGACGAGCAGACGCACGCCGCCCCTCGCACCGCAGCGGCCTGATCGGCGACGCCGGCAAGAGTCGTGCTTGAGGCCTCCCGTACGCTCGATCCTGCGGGACAGGGAGGAGCGAGACGATGGGCATCATCGCGTGGGTCGTGCTGGGTCTGATCGCCGGTGCGCTGGCGAAGGCGCTCATGCCGGGGCGTGACCCCGGCGGCATCGTCGCCACGATCCTGATCGGGATCGCCGGCGCCCTGATCGGCGGGTTCATCTGGAACCTGCTGAGCGGCGCCGAGGGCTACGGCAACCTGGATGTCGGCGGCATCCTCATCGCCGTGCTTGGCGCCATGCTGCTGCTCTGGGCGTACCGGACGTACGCCGTCAACCGCGCGTAGGCGCAGCACGCCGAGCACCGACGCCGGCCGACGGCAAACGAACCCCCTCGCACGCTCGTTTCACCCCTCGATGCCGCGCGTGCTCGCGCGTGGCATCGAGAGGGGTGAGGGATGGGCCGAGGGGCTTCGCTGGCTGCGGTCGCCGCGCTGGCGCTCGGCGTGCTGCTCCACCCCGCCGCGCCCGCCGAGGCGGCCGCCTCACTCAACCTCCCGACCGAGACGGGGAGCGAGTGGCGGGTGCTGGCCGGCTACAACACCGCCACCCACTCCGTCGCCGACGCGAACGATCCCTATGCGCTCGACCTCGTGCGCAGCGACGCCTCGACCGCCGGCTCGATCGTCTACGCCCCGTTTAGCGGCACCGTGCAGTACGCCGACACGAAGTGCGTCGGCGTCCGCGACGCCCAGGGTGTGAGCGTGCTGCTCTGCCACCCCTACCCCGACGCGAACCTCCGAGGTCGCGCGATCGCGCGCGGCCAGCGCCTCGGCGTGGTCGCCCCCGATGGCGAGGCCGGGAACAACGGCGCCGCACACATCCACATCGCGCTCACCGCACCGAATCGAGGCGGCCCGCTCCCCTTCAGCGGTCGCTTCGCCCTCGAGGGTGTCGACCTGCCGCCGACCGCCGAGCCGGGCGCCTACACCGACGTCGCGTTCCGCTCCTCGCTGCGTCGCGCCCCCAGCGTCGACGCCGGCGTCGACAGGACCGTGCGCCTGCGCGACGGCGTCACGCTCACGGGCCTCGTCGACAACCCGGAGCAGAGCGCCGTCACGCTCACCTGGGCGCAGACGTCCGGCGCCGCCGTCGTGCTCACCGGCGCGAGCACAGCCAGCGCGCAGTTCACCGCGCCCGCCACCACCTCGACGCTCGCCTTCCGCTTCACCGTCACCGAGCTCGCGACCGGCGAGCAGTTCTCCGACACGCTCACCGTCCGTGTCTCCTCGACCGCGCCGATCGCCTCCACGCCGCCACCAACCGCGACGAGCGGCGGCAGCGGACGGCTGCTCTCCGGCAGCGTCCCCGCGAGCGGCGGCTTCGGCCTCTTCGTCTTCGCGGGCGGGACGAACGAGGAGATGCTCGCCGCCACCGGCTGCCCGGGCACGTCCGCCGCCTACTGGGCACTCACGAACGGCGCGTTCACCGTCTTCATCCCCGGCACGCGCATCGCTGCCGTGAACGCGGAGTGGTCGAGGCTGTTCGCATCCGGGATCCCCGCCGGCACCGTCCTCCTCGGCCGCTGCCGGTAGCCGCATCGCGCGGCCGACCTGATCGAGGTGGCGCGGATCCGCCGCGTCCGCCACCATCCCCCGGTGACGACCACCGACCGCCCGTCCGGGTACCGCTGGGTGATGCTGGGGCTGCTCTGCCTCGGCTACGGCTCGTTCGGCCTCGTGAGCGCCTCGCTCGCGCCGTTGCTCGGCCCGATCCTCCGCGACACCGGCATGACCCGCGCACAGGTCGGCCTCGTGCTCGGCTCCTGGCAGTTCGTGTACCTGTTCGTCGCCGTGCCTGCGGGCGCGCTGGTCGACCGCGTGGGGCTGCGTCGAGCGCTCTTCGCGGGCATCGCGCTCGTCGCGCTCTCGCAGGCGCTGCGCGCCTTCGCGTTCGACCAGTGGACCATGCTCGCCGCCGTGATGGTGTTTGGCCTCGGCGGCCCGTTCATCTCCGTCGGCGCTCCGAAGCTGACCGCCACCTGGTTCACCCGTGAGGAGGCCGGGCTCGCGCTCGGCATCTACACCGTCTCCCCCTCGGTCGGCAGCATCCTGGCGACCTCGACCGCGAACAGCGTGCTGATGCCCGCGACCGGCGAGAGCTGGCGCGCGACGCTCCTCGTCTACGCCGCCTTCGCCGCCGCGGCCGCGCTCGCCTGGCTGCTGCTCTCCCGCGAGCACGCCAGCGCCGGCAGCCGAGGCGGCACCGGCGGCTCCACGACGCAGGCCTTCGGCCAACTGCTGCGCGTCCCCGTCGTGCAGCTCGTGCTGCTGATGGCGGTCGGGTGCTTCCTCGTGAACCACAGCCTGAACAACTGGCTCCCGGAGATGCTGCGGGCCGGAGGCATGACGCCCAGCAGCGCCGGCCTGTGGGCCTCGATCCCCACGCTCGTCGCCGTCGTCGCCGCGCTGCTGGTGCCGCGCTTCGCGCACGACCGCATCCTGACGACGGTGCAGCTCGTGGTGTTCGCGGTGTGGGGCGTCGGGCTGCTGCTCGTCTGGGTCGGTGGCGGCGCAATGCTGCCGCTCGGCCTCGTGCTCACCGGCATCGGCCGAGGCGCAGGCACGCCGCTGCTCATGCTCACGCTGCTGCGCTCCCCGCGCGTCGGCCCCGCGCTGATGGGCGCGGCCGGCGGCCTGTTCTTCACCGCCGGCGAGGTCGGCGGCGTGCTCGGCCCCGCGCTCACCGGCGTGCTCGCGGACGCCACCGGCGGCCGGAACGCTCGTTGCGGTGCAGACGGGTGAACTCCGCGAAGCGCAGCGGCAGGTCGCGGCTACGCCGTCACGCTGGTCGCCCTCGCTACGACCTGCGTGGTGCTCGCGCTGCTCGCACTCCCGCTCGGTGCGGCATCCCGCGCCGCACACGCCACCGCCGCCGCCCGCTAGCGTCGACCCGGCGCGCTCGCCACCGGGGTGCCACACACCTCCTGACGTTATTGCTATAGTTCGCACTAGCCACCAGCACACGCACGAGGGTTCCACCTGTGCCGCACAACCAGTCGAGAGTCACCGAAGCGCTCCGCGCCAGCGGGCGCCGCCTCACCACGCAGCGCGCGCAGGTGCTGGCCGCGCTGCACGACCTGCCCGGCCACAGCACCGTCGATCAGATCCACGCCCGCGTCCGCGACTGCGGCGGCAACGAGGTCGCGCTGTCGACCGTCTACCGCAACCTCGACGCGCTCGTCGCGATGGGGCTGGTCGCCGCCTTCACCGGCGCCTCCGGCGGCACCACCTACGAGTGGACCGCCGAGGCCCATCACCACCTGCTCTGCGACGGCTGCGGCCACACGCAGGAGGTCGCCCTGCACGCCCTCGATGCCCTCGCCCGCGAGGTGCAGCGCGACCACGGCTTCGTCGCCGACATGCGGCACCTGGCGATCCACGGCCGCTGCGCCGGCTGCCGCGACTCGGAGGAACGCTGATGCTCGCTGCCCCCATCACCACCGCGCTCGAGGCGGCAGCCGGGCCGGCGCTCCACATCCCGGACGGCTTCCTGAGCGCGCCCGTGTCGATCGTCGGCTGGGTCGTCACCGCGACCGTCGTCACCGTCGCCGCGCGCCGCGCGGAGCGCACGTTGAGCGACCGCGCCGTCCCGCTCATGGGCGTGATGGCCGCGTTCATCTTCGCGGCGCAGATGATGAACTTCCCGGTCGCCGGCGGCACCTCCGGTCACCTGCTCGGCGGTGCGCTCGCCGCCGCGCTGCTCGGGCCGTGGGCCGCGATCATCGTCATGACGGCGGTCGTCGGGCTGCAGGGGCTGCTGTTCCAGGACGGCGGCCTGCTGGTGATGGGCGCGAACATCTTCAACATGGGCATCGTGACGGTCGGCCTGTCGACGCTGCTCTTCCGGCTCGCCCGCCCACTCGCCCGCGGCGGCACGGGCACCCTCATCGTCGCCTTCGTCGCCGCCTGGCTGACCGTCGAGGCGGCGGCGGCGCTCACCGCCTTGCAGCTCGCGCTCTCCGGCACGTCACCGCTTGAGATCGCGCTGCCCGCAATGCTCACCGTCCACGCGCTGATCGGCATCGGCGAAGGCCTGATCACCGTCGCCGCGCTCGCGTTCGTGCGCACGACCAGCCCGAACCTGCTCCCCGCCTCGCTCACGTCGGAGGTCGCACGATGACCACTCGCCGCACGCTGCTGCTCACCGGTATCGCGATCGCCTTGCTGGTTGCCGCCGTCGCTTCGTTCGCCGCCTCGCCCGCGCCGGATGGCCTGGAGCGTGTCGCCGAGGATCAGGGGTTCCTGGAGCGAGCACAGGACGCGCGATACGAGCTGCTACCCGACTACACGATCCCCGGGCTGGGTGAGGGCCCACTCTCGACGGCCGCCGCCGGGGCGGTGGGCGTACTGGTCGTTGCCGCCGCCACGCTCGGCGCGGGCGCGCTGCTCCGCCGCCGTCACAAGCAGGAACAGTGAGCGCCCTTGCCGCTTTCACCGACCGCTACGTCGAACGATCGAGCCCGCTCCACCGCGCCGACGCGGCGGTGAAGCTGCCCGCCGTCCTCGCCTACGTGCTCGCCCTCGCGCTGACACGCGAGGCCGCGTGGGTGGTGCTCGCCGCCAGCGCCCTCCCCGTGGTGCTCGCCGCCGCGCTCGGTGGGTTCTCGCCGATGTTCCTGCTGCACCGCTCGCTGCTCGCGCTGCCGTTCGTCGCTGCAGCAGTGCCGTTGGCGTTCACCCGCCCCGGCGAGGTCGTCTTCGTGATGCCGCTCACCGGCTGGGACGCAAGCCGCGAGGGTATCGAGGCGGTCGCGACGATCCTCGCGCGCTCGTGGCTCTCCGTGCTCGCCGTCGTGCTGCTCACCGCCAGCACTCCCGTCGCCGAGCTGCTGCATGCGCTCCGCACGCTGCGCGTGCCGCGCCTGCTGGTCGCCACCGTGTTCTTCACGTACCGCTACTTCCACGTCGTCGGCGACGAGGCGATGCGCATGATGCGCGCCCGCGATAGCCGCAGCGCCGCGCTCACCGATCGCCGCGCCGGTGGCACCATCACGTGGCGCGCCTCGGTGCTCGGCCACATGGTCGGCTCGCTGTTCATCCGCTCGCTCGACCGCAGCGAGCGCGTGCACGCGGCCATGCAGGCGCGCGGCTTCACCGGCGACCTCCGCTTCCTCACGACCGGCCGCGTGCGCGGCATCGATGCCGCAGCGGCGATCGTGCTCGTCGCGTACGCGTTCGCCGTGCAGGCGGCAGGGAGGCTGGCGTGACAGCGAACGGCACGACGCAGCCCGGCGTCCCCGCGCTCGACATCGAGGCGTTGCGCTACATCTACCCGGACGGCACGCACGGGTTGGACGACGTCTCGTTCCGCATCCAGCAGGGCGAGCGCGTCGCGCTCATCGGCCCGAACGGCGCCGGCAAGTCGACGCTGCTGCTCAACCTCAACGGCATCCTGCGCGCGCAGTCCGGCCGCGTCCGCGTCCTCGGCGAGGAGCTGACCGAGGCGTCCGCACGTTCCATCCGAGGCAAGCTCGGCCTGTTGTTCTCGAACCCCGATGACCAGCTGTTCTCGCCTACCGTCCTGGACGACGTCGCATATGGCCCGCTGCACATGGGCCTCGACCGCGACGAGGTGCTGCGCCGCTCGCGAGAGGCGCTGGCCGCCGTCGGCATGGCGGGCTTCGAGGATCGTGTGCCGCACCGCATGAGCCTGGGCCAGAAGAAGCGCGTCGCGATGGCGACCGTGCTCTCGATGGGCGCCCCGATCCTGCTGCTCGATGAGCCGACGGCCAGCCTCGACCCGGTCTCGCGGCGCGGACTGATCGAGCTGCTCGCGAGCCTCCCGCTCACGCTCATCGTCGCCACCCACGACCTCGCGATGGTCGACGACCTGCTGCCGCGCACGCTCATCCTCGATGGTGGTCGCGTGATCACCGACGGCCCCAGCCGTGACATCCTGAACGACGGCGAGTTGTTGCTCGCGCACCAGCTGGAGCCGCTGTCGATGCACGGACACCCGCATGCCTGACCAGAACGTCCGCCGCGTCTACTCGACCGACGGCGGGCGCGTCCCCGAACCGCCCCGACCGCGCCCCGCGCCCGCGAGGCGCGCGCCCAGCGGCCCGACTCGGCCCGTCGACCCCACCGATGGCGTGGTCCGCATCCGCCGCGAGAAGGGCGGCCGAGGCGGCAAGACCGTCACGACCGTCACCGGCCTCCCCGGCACCGATGCCGAGGTGGAGGCGATGCTGAAGGCGCTGAAGCAGTTGTGCGGCGCGGGTGGCACCCTCGACGGGCGCACCGTCGAGGTGCAGGGCGACCACCGCGATCGCGTGCGCATCTATCTCGAAGGCCGCGGGCTGAACGTGAAGCTCGCAGGCGGCTAGGAGCCGAACATGCCCCCCACCTTCCTCACCAACGAGCAGTACGGGCTGGCGGAGGCGATCGCCGCCGCCCTCATCCGCCACGACGAGACGATCGCCGTGAGCGACGGCACTACCGGCGGACTCATCTCCGCCGCGCTGCTCGCTGTCCCCGGCGCGTCGTCCTACTACCGAGGCGGCGGCGTGCTCTACACGCTCCGCTCGCGCATCGCCCTCGCCGGCATGCCCGCCGAGGCGTACGCCGACTACCGCGGCACAACGCCGGAGATGCTCGCCGATCTCGCGGAGGCGCTCCGTGTGCGCCTCGATGCCACGTGGGCGATCGCCGAGTCCGGCCTCGCCGGCCCCACCGGCGGCCGTTCCGGCGCCGCGCCCGGACGCACCACCGTCGCGATCGCCGGCCCCCGCCCCACCGTCGAGGTGCACGAGACCGGGAGCAACGCCCGCACCGCCAACATGAGCGCGTTCACGACGATCGCGCTGCGCCTGCTCCGCGACACGATCCAGGCGAGCGCGCGCTAGTCGCCGGGGCGGATGTACATCGTCGCGCGACCGACCGCGACGAGCGCCCCCGACGTGTCCTTCACGTCCACCTGGAAGAACGCGATCGTGCGCCCCGCGCGCAGCACCCGCGCCTCGGCCGTCACGTCAGAGGTCGCCGCGTTGAGATAGGTGACGTTCAGGTCGGACGTCGAGGTGATCCGCCACGGCGGATCCTGCGGGCGGTGCAGCGTGCGCAGCGCCATGCTCGCCGCGGCATCGATCAACGAGGCGATCGCGCCACCGTGCATGACGTGGTTGATGCGGAACGTGTCCAGCGGATCCGACCACGGCATCCGCAGCAGCGCCCGCCCCTCGTCCGCCTCGACGATCTCGATGCCCAGCAGGCGCAGGTACGGGCCGCTGCCCGACTCGGTGATCTCGTCATCCCACGGTCGCGTCACAGCCAGCCCCAATCCTCACCCACTCGCGCTCCGCGGAAGGTACCCAGAATCGTGAAGGCGAGGCCATACGACCCCTTATGCCACGCGTTATGATGCCGCCGATCCCGCCCCTGCACCTCGGAGGCTTCCACCATGACCCGACCCTGCGACGACCTCCTCGTCCTCGACCTCAGCAGCGGACGCGCGCCCGGCATCGCCACGATGGTGCTCGCCGACTTCGGCGCCGACGTCGTGAAGATCGAGCCGCCCGGCGGCGACCCCGAGCGCAGCGACCCCTCCTCGCCCATGTGGCTCCGAGGCAAGCGCAGCGTCGTCCTCGACCTCACCACCGCCGAGGGCCGTGCAGCGCTCCACCGCCTCGTGCCCGGCGCCGATGTCGTGGTCGCCTCGTACGCCCCCGGCGTCGCCGAGGCGCACGGCGCGGACTACGCGACGCTCTCCGCGCTCAACCCGCGCCTCGTCTACGCGTCGGTCACCGGCTGGGGCCCGCGCGGCGCCTACGCCGCCTACCCCGCCGACGAGTCGCTGGTCGCCGCGAAGTCCGGCCGCATGCGCGCGTTCGGCATGGTCGCCCGCAACGACGCCCCCGGCTTCACCGCCGTGCAGGTCGGCGTCCACGGCGCTGCGCAGTCGACGATCGCCGGCATCCTCGCAGCCCTCGAGGTGCGCGACCGCTCCGGCGTCGGCCAGCTCGTGGAGTCCAGCCTGCTGCAGGGCATGTTCCCGTTCGACTTCAACGGCCTGCCGCGCGAGCAGATGATCAAGAAGTTCCCCGACCGCGTGCAGAGCGACCTCTTCGCGCAGCTCACGAACCCGGACGGCATGTCCACGCTCGGCTACCAGCCCGTGCGCACGAAGGACGGCCAGTGGCTCCAGTTCGCGAACCTGCTGGAGCACCTGTTCCAGTCCTCGGTCGTCGCACTCGACCTCACCGGCGAGATCCTCGCGAACCCGGCCTACGAGGGCGCTCCGAACCGCCTCACCCCGGAGGCGCGCGAGGAGGTGCGGAACATGATGCTGCTCCGCGCCCGCGAGAAGACCGCCGCCGAGTGGATGGACCTGTTCAAGGAGAACGGCAACGTCGCCGCCGACTACGTGATGACCGCGCAGGACGCGCTGCATCACCCCGACATGCTCGCGAACGGCGACATCGCCGAGGTCACCGACCCCAGCCTCGGCGTCGTACGCCAGCTCGGCCTGCTCGCGAAGCTGCGCGACACCCCCGGCGCGATCGAGCGTCCCGCCCCCGCCGTCGGCCAGCACACCGCCGAGGTGCTCGGCGCACCTGCGCGCGACCCCGGCGCTGTCGTCGCCCCCAACGGCGACGCGCGTGCCCCGCTCGCCGGCGTCACCGTCCTTGAGTTCGCGACGATCATCGCCGCGCCCTTCTCGTGCGCGCTGCTCGCCGACCTCGGCGCTCGCGTCATCAAGATCGAGCCGACCAACGGCGGCGACCCGATGCGCGGCATGGGTGGCGCTGGCTTCAACTCCTACTTCGGCATCGCGAAGACGACCGCCGGCAAGGAGAGCATCTGCATCGACCTGAAGGATCCGGCCGGCCAGGAGATCGTCCGCCGCCTGGTCGCGGACGCCGATGTCATCGTCCACAACTACCGGCAGGGTGTCCCGGAGCGCCTCGGCATCGGCTACGAGCAGGCGCGCCAGATCCGCCCGGACATCATCTGGGTCAGCGTCAGCGGCTACGGCCCCGACGGCGACAGCGCGACGCGGCCCTGCGCCCACCCGATCCCCGGCGCCGTGAACGGCGGCGCGCTCATGCAGTGCGGCCACGGCTGGGAGCCCGAGAACATCGACACGCTCGAGGGGCTGCGCGAGGCATCGCGCCGCTTCTTCCGCGCGAACGAGGGCAACCCCGACCCGTGCACCTCGGTCGTCGCCACCTCCGCGACCATGCTCGCTCTCCGCGCGCGCACCCGGACGGGTCGAGGCCAGCAGGTGTTCGTCTCCATGCTGCAGGCGAACGGCTACGCGAACGCGGACGACTTCCTCTCCTACCCCGGCAAGACGCCGCGCCCGGAGATCGACGCCGAGGTCTTGGGCACCGGCCCGCTCCGCCGCCTCTACCGCGCCTCGGACGGCTGGGTCTGCCTGAGCCTGCCCACGCAGGCGCAGTGGCTCGCGTTCTGCGCCGCCTCGGGCGCAGCGCTGAGCGGAGACGCACGCTTCGCCACCGCCGAGGCGCGCGAGCAGCACCACGACGCCCTCGCCGAGGCGCTTGGCACGCACCTCGCCACCCGCACCGCCGACGACTGGGAGCGCCTGCTCGCGCCGCAGGGCGTCGGCTGCGTGCGCGCGGACGGCGTGACCGGCGCGGGCGACTTCTTCCTCAACGACCCGCAGATCGAGGCGAACGGCTGGGCGAAGCTCGCCACGCACCCCGTGATGGGCGAGTACCGGCGCTGGGGCCCCGTGGTGACCTTCGAGGCCACCCCCGGCCGCTACGGCCCCGGCGTCCTCGCCGGCCAGCACACCGACCAGCTCCTGGCCGAGGTCGGCTACGAGCAGGCCGCGGTCGCCGACCTCTACGCGAAGGGCATCGTCTGGGCCGACCACCCGGAGTAGTGCCACGTCGCCACGTCCGGAAATTGCGAGGGGCCGCCGTCCAGGCGGCCTCTCTGTTCCCCTACGGCTGGCAGCGAGGCCGCGCGGGCGGTATCGTCGCAGGACGCATGACCCGCCTCATCCCGCGCGCCGCCTCGGTGGCCCGCCGAGCCGAGGGCCGCGCGCGACCGCACGACGATGGAGGTGGCTTCGTGGTTTCTGAGCTCTTCGACCCGACAGTGTGGGAGGTCGTTCCCGGCTTCACCTTCCGCGACATCACCTACCACCGCACCCACGACCGCAAGACCGTGCGCGTCGCCTTCAACCGGCCTGAGGTGCGCAACGCCTTCAACGCCTCCACCGTCGACGAGCTCTACACGGCGCTCGAGGATGCGCGCACGACCAGCACGGTCGGTTGCGTGCTCATCACCGGCAACGGCCCCTCCCCGAAGGACGGCGGCTGGGCGTTCTGCTCCGGTGGCGACCAGCGCATGCGCGGCAAGGACGGCTACAAGAGCGTCACCGACACCGGCGAGGCCGACCCGGCCAAGCTCGGCCGCCTGCACATCCTTGAAGTGCAGCGCCTCATCCGCTTCATGCCGAAGGTCGTCATCGCGGTCGTGCCCGGCTGGGCCGTCGGTGGCGGCCACTCCCTGCACGTCGTCTGCGACATGACGATCGCCAGCAAGGAGCACGCGATCTTCAAGCAGACCGATGCCAACGTCGCATCGTTCGACAGCGGCTACGGCTCCGCGCTGCTCGCCAGGCACGTCGGCCAGAAGCGCGCCCGCGAGATCTTCTTCCTCGCGATGGACTACAGCGCCGACGAGGCGTTCGCGATGGGTGCCGTCAACAAGGTTGTCCCTCACGCCGACCTCGAGAAGGTCGCGCTGGAGTGGGCGCAGGTCATCAACGCCAAGAGCCCGACCGCGATGCGCATGATCAAGTACGGGTTCAACCTCGTCGATGACGGCATGGTCGGCCAGCAGCTCTTCGCCGGCGAGGCCACCCGCCTCGGCTACGGCACCGACGAGGCCGTCGAGGGTCGCGACGCGTTCATCCAGAAGCGGAAGCCGGACTTCGCCAAGTTCCCCTGGCACTACTAGGCCCCATCGAATAGGCCTCGTCGAGGCCCCCGAACCGAGCCGCCTCGTCACGCGCGAGGCGGCTCGCTGGTTCCCTCCAGCTCGCGCAGCCGAGCGCGCAGCGCACGCTCCTCCTGGAACCGCTCCGTGATGTCGCGCGCGTGGCACAGCGCGCCGATCACCTCGCCCGTATCGTTATGTATCATCGCGAAGCCCAACTCGACGTAGATCGGCTCGCCGTTCCGCTCTGACCGCGTCGGCAGCGAGCGGCCCACGTACTTCGTCTCCCCGGCGGCCATCGCGCGGTGGAAGCCCGTCCAGTGCGCCTCGCGGAACCGCTCCGGGATGATGATGTCCAGCGTCTGGCCCAGCGCCGCCTCCGCGCTGTGCCCGAAGACGCGCTCCGCGGCCGCGTTCCAGACGCGGATGATGCCCTCGCGGTCGGCCAGGATCACCGCATCCGGCGCCTGCTCCACCAGCCACTCCGCCGACCACGTCTCAGCCACGCGCGCCTCCTCGTACCACGCGTCGAGGATACGCCTCGCACCCCGCGCCGCACGCCACTCGCGAGCCGGGATGCCGCCGCCGTAATGCGAATGCAATCGAGACACCGCCAACGTGGCCCTGCAGCGGAAGGAGCCACCGATGCCCGAGGAAGGCGTACCCCGACGACCGGCCCCCCAGCGCGAGGCGGAGCCCGCCGCACGACCGCGCCCGGAAGTGCCGCTGCCGCAGCGCCCCGGCCCCCGTGACCCCGGCGCCACCCCCGCGCGTCCAGGCTGGCCCGAGCCGCAGCAGGCGCCGGAGCCGGCGATCCCGATCTAGCCCGCATCGTGCTCCAGGCGACATTCGATCAGCCGTCGCCGCTGTCGGCGCTTCCCGAGTGGCGCGCGCTCCGCGCGCACGCCGAAGCGATGCGCGGCGTCCGCATCCGCGACCTGCTCGACGCCGACCCCGAGCGCGCCACGCGCTACACACTCGACGCGGCGGGCCTCGGCCTCGACTACGCGCGCCACCGCGCGACCGACCAGACGCTGCGTCTGCTCCTCGCGCTCGCCCGGGCGCGCGGGCTGCGCACGCACATCGATGCGATGTTCCGCGGCGAGGTCGTGAACATCAGCGAGGATCGCCCGGCGCTCCACACCGCGCTCCGCGCCCCCCACTCCGCATCGGTGCTGGTCGACGGGCACGATGTCATCCCGGACGTGCATGCCGTGCTCGACCAGATGCGCGCGTTCGCCGGTCGCGTGCGCAGCGGCGAGTGGGCGGGCCACACCGGCCGCCCGATCCGCGCGATCGTCCACCTCGGCATCGGCGGCTCCGACCTCGGCCCGCGCATGGCGGTCGAGGCGCTCCGCAGCTACGCTGACCGCGCGCTCACCATCCGCTTCGTCGCCAACGCCGACCCCGCCGACCTCACCGAGGCGCTGCGCGACCTCGATCCCGCAGAGACGCTGTGCATCGTCGCCTCCAAGTCGTTCACGACGCCGGAGACGATGGCGAACGCGCACGCCGCGCGCGCATGGCTCCTCGCCGCGCTCGGCGACCAGGCTGCCGTCGCGCGCCACTTCGTCGCCGTCTCGACCAACCTCGATGCCGTGGCACGCTTCGGAATCGACCCTACCAACGTGTTCACGTTCTGGGATTGGGTCGGCGGGCGCACCTCGCTCTGCTCGGCGATCGGCCTGCCGCTGATGCTCGCGATCGGCCCCGCCCACTTCGATGACCTGCTCGCCGGTGCGCACGCGATGGACGAGCACTTCCGCCGCGCCCCGTTCGACCGCAACATGCCGGCCCTCATGGGCCTCCTCGGCGTCTGGTACACCAGTCTCCTGGGGGCGGAGACGGTCTGCATCGTGCCGTACGAGCAATCGCTCGCCTCCTTCCCGGCCTACCTGCAGCAGCTCGCGATGGAGAGCAACGGCAAGCGCACCGCCGCCGGTCGTCCCGTGCACGTCCCGACGGGCCCCATCGTCTGGGGCGCGGTCGGCACGAACGCGCAGCACTCGTTCTTCCAGCTGCTCCACCAGGGCACGCACATCGTCCCCGTCGACCTCATCGGCTTCGCCCGCGGCGAGTCGAACGAGGCGGATCGCGACGCGCATCGCGACCTGCTGCTCGCAAACCTCGTCGCGCAGGCCGAGGCGCTCGCCCGCGGCGACGACGCAGCCGAGGGTGACCGCCACGTCGCGGGCAACCAGCCGGTCTCCGTGCTGCTCGCGGATCGCCTCACCCCGCGCACCCTCGGCGCACTCGTCGCGCTGTACGAGCACGTCGTGTTCACGCAGGCGACGATCTGGGGCATCGACCCCTTCGACCAGTGGGGCGTCGAGCTCGGGAAGCGCATCGCCGCCGACGTGCTCCCTGCCCTCGCGGATGGTGCCGCGCCGCACCTCGACGCCAGCGCACGCGCGCTCATCGACCGCATCCGCGCGCTCCGCGGTCTACCACCGCACTGACCCGACCGCGGCGATCCGCTCGCGATGCTCCGCGCGCACACCGAGAGGCTCCCGCAACGCGCCCCGGCCTACGGTGATCGCATGGCGAACCCCACCGCCCCCATCACCTACAGCGACGCCGAGGCCGAGAACGGGCACCCACCGCCTGACCAGGATCTCGTGCTCGTCGGCGCCACGGGCGATCTCGCGCGCCGCAAGCTGCTCCCCGCGCTGTACGAGATGTCGCGCAGCGGCATGCTGCCCCGGCACGGCCAGATCATCGGTTACGCCCGCACCGAACCGGAGCGCGGCGACTTCCGCGCGCTTGCGCTCGCCGCCGTCGCCGATGGCACCCGCGAGGCCCTCGATCCTGCGCAGGTGATGCGCTTCGTCGACCGCCTCCAGTTCGTGCACGCCGAGGCCGGTGCGCTCGCGGAGGTGCAGCGCCGCTGCACGCAGGATCAGCGCCTCATCTACCTCGCCACGCCTCCCGGCGCGTACGCCTCGATCGCACGCGAACTGCAGGAGGCCGGGCTCGCCGACGACGCTCGCATCGTGATCGAGAAGCCGTTCGGCAGCGACCTCGACAGCGCGCGTGCGCTCGACCGCGAGCTGAGCGCGATCGTCGACGAGTCGCGCCTGTTTCGCATCGATCACTACCTGGGCAAGGAGACCGTGCGGAACATTCTCGTCTTCCGCTTCGGCAACTCGCTCTTCGAGCGCTCCTGGAACCGCGACGCGATCGACCACGTCCAGCTCACTGTCGCGGAGGCTGACGGCGTCGAGCGCCGCGGCGCGTTCTACGAGGAGGTGGGGGCGCTCCGCGACGTGATGCAGAACCACCTGCTCCAACTCCTCGCGCTGCTCGCGATGGAGCCGCCCGGCTCCTTCTCCGCGGACGCCGTGCGCGCGGAGCAGGCGAAGCTGCTGCAGGCCGTCCAGCCGATGTCCCCCGCGCGCTTCGTCCGAGGCCAGTACACGACCGGCGGCCATCACTCCGGCTACCGCGACGAGCCCGGCGTCGACCCCAACTCCGAGGCCGAGACCTATGCTGCGGCCGAGGTGCGCATCGACAACTGGCGGTGGAGCGGCGTGCCGTTCTACCTGCGCACCGGCAAGCGCCTCGCGCGCCGCGTCACGGAGCTGCAGGTCGTGTTCCGCTCCGTGCCCACCTCGTTCTTCACCGGCGCGGGGATCGCGGAGTTGCCGGACAACCACCTCACGATCCGCATCCAGCCGGAGCAGGGCATCTCATTCAACTTCGCCGCGAAGGTGCCCGGCCCGCGCGTCCTCGTGCACCCCGCACGCATGCAGTACCGCTACGGTGCCGAGGACGATGCATACGAGCGCCTGCTGTACGACGCGATGCGCGGCGACCAGACGCTGTTCGTGCGAGAAGACGCGCTGGAGGCGGCCTGGCGCATCGTCCAGCCGGTTCTCGATGCCCCCCCGCCGCTCAACTTCTACCCGGCCGCCTCGTGGGGCCCGTCGGCGGCCGACGCACTCATCCACCCGCGCGCCTGGCACCTCCACTGAGGGGCGGCGCTCGACCGGGGCAGGCGCCGCGCCGCCGCCTCGGCCCGCTACCCGTCCGCGAGCAGGTCGCGCACCGCCTGCGCGATGTGCGTCGCATCAATGCCCGCCACGCCACGCAGCTCCGCGGGCTGCCCCGACCCCGGCAGCTCACGCACCGCCAGCAGACGGACGCGCGCCGATGCATCCGAGGCTGCCAGCGCGCTCAGCACCGCCTCGCCCAGCCCGCCCTCCGCCTGGTGATCCTCCACGGTGACGATGCGTCCCGTCTCCACCGCCGCGGTTCGCAGCACCTCCGCGTCGATCGGCTTCACCGAGTACGCGTCGATCACCCGCACCACGACGCCCTCATCCGCGAGCTGCTGTGCCGCTGCCAGCGCCTCGTGCACCGTGATCCCCGCGGCGACCACCGTCGCGCGATCCTCGGTCGAGGCGCGGAGCACGCGCGATCCGCCGACCGCGAACGCCTCGCCCGACGCGTAGATCACGGGCGTCGCCTCGCGCGTCGTACGCAGGTACACGATGCCGTCGAGGTCGGCCATCGCGTCCACCAGCCACGCGGTCTGGTTCGCGTCGCACGGGTACAACACCGTGCTCCCCAGCACCGCGCGGAACATCGCGAGGTCCTCGAGCCCCATCTGCGACGGCCCGTCCTCCCCCACTGACACGCCCGCGTGCGATCCCACCAGCTTCACGTTCGCGCGGCTCACCGCCGCCATCCGCACGAAGTCGTACGAGCGCGCCTGGAACGCTGCGAACGTCGAGGCGTACGGCGTCCAGCCCCGCACCTGTGTTGCCACCGCCGTCGCCACCAGCTGCTGCTCCGCGATGAACAGCTCGATGTACCGCTCCGGGTGCGCCTGCGCGAACAGCTCCGCATACGTCGAGTTCTTCACCTCGGCGTCGAGCGCCACGATGTCGCCTCGCGCTGACCCGAGCGCCGCCAGCGCCTCGCCGTACGCGCGCCGCGTCGACATCTGCGACCCCAGCGCGTACTGCGGCGCGACCAGCGAGGTGTTCACAGGCGCCCGCATCACCACGCCGTCGCCCGACGGCGGCGTGACCACCACATGCACCGCCTGCGCGCCGCCCAGCGCCTCGATCGCCCCCTTCGCGTCATCGAGCGGTCGGCCGTGCTGTCCCTCGCGATCCGCGACCGCCGGCGCACCCTCCCCCTTCACCGTGCGCGCCACGATCAGCGTCGGTCGCGCCTCCTCGGTGACCGCCAGCCGGTACGCCTGGTCGATCGCCTGCAGGTCGTGCCCGTCGATCTCGATCGCCGTCCAGCCGCACGCCCGTGCGCGCGCGCTGTACGCGCCCAGATCCCAGCCGTGCATCGTCGGCCCGCTCTGCCCCAGCCGGTTCACATCGAGGATCGCCGTGAGGTTGCCCAGCCCCCAGTAGCCTGCGTGCTCCAGTGCCTCCCACATCGACCCCTCGGCCATCTCGCCGTCGCCGCAGAGCACCCACGTGCGGTAGTCGAGGTGGTCGAGTCGCCGCGCGGTGAGCGCCAGGCCGACGCCGATCGGCAGCCCCTGCCCCAGGGAGCCGGTCGCCACGTCCACCCACGGCAGCACCGGCGTCGGGTGGCCCTGCAGGCGACTGCCCAGCGTGCGGAACGTCAGCAGCTCCGCATCGCTCACCGCACCCGCCGCGTGGAACATCGCGTACAACAGCGGGGAGGCGTGCCCCTTCGAGAAGATGAGGTGGTCGTTCGTCGCGCGCTCCGGGTGCGCGAAGTCATAGCGCAGGTAGCCCGCCAGCAGCACCGCCATGAGGTCGGCGGCGGACAGCGAGGACGTGGGGTGCCCGGAGTGCGCCGCCGCGCTCACGCGGATCGAGTCGACGCGCAACGCCGCTGCAAGGTCTCGCCACTGGTCGATGCGTTCACGGGTCGTGTGAGTCTGCATACGCCGAGCGTAGGAACCGCGTGCTGGCGATTCCGCGCCCACCTCGCGCGCCACGTTGCAGCGCGCTCACAACCGCTATGCGTCGCCCCTGCCGTCCAGGCGCGCGATCACCGTCGTCCCCGCCGCGACCCGCTCCCCGGCCGCAACGAGCACCTGCGTCCCCGCGGGCAGCCGCAGCGTGACCTGCGATCCGAACTTGATCATCCCCAGCCGCTGCCCCTGCTCGACGCGATCCCCCGCCTCGACCCAGGTGACGATGCGCCGCGCGACCAGCCCGCTGATCTGCGTCACCGTGCACGGCCCCGCCGAGGTCTCCAGGTACGTCGCCAGCTGGTTGTTGCCGTGCGTCGCCGCCTCGGTCATCGCGGGACGGTAGCCGCCCGCCTTCCGCCGCACCCCCAGCACCGTCCCCGCCAGCGGGAACCGCTGCACGTGCACGTTCCAGAGCGCGAGGAAGATCGCGACCTCCACCATCTCAGTCTGCCAGTAGTCGTCGAACACCGGCCCGACGCGCAGCACCGTGCCGTCGGCGGGCGAGAGTGCGACGCTCGCGTCGGCCTGCACCGCGCGCTCGGGGTCGCGGAACGCGTACCAGACCAGGCCCGCCGCGACGAACGCCGCGATACCGACCGGCGGCACGAGGAGCAACGAGAGAGCACCGATCACACCGAGCGGCAGCAAGAGCGCCGCACCCTCAGTCAGCGGCCGCCAGCGGCCGCTCCCCCGCGGTCGAGGCGCCGTCAACGCTTGCGAGGCTGGCGAGCGTGCAGCAACAGCACCGGCGGCACATTCAGCGGGTGAAACTCGCGCCGCACCTGCTCGAACTCCGCGCGCAGGTACGGCAGTAGGAACGTCGGATGGTACTGCAGCGCCACCAGCACGCCACCGGGGCGCAGCGCCTCGCCGGCCGCGTGGAGCACGGCTCGCGTCAGCTCCGGCCCCATCAAGCTGAACGGCAGCGAGGAGATCACGGCGTCGAAGCCCTGCTCCAGCTCTCGCTTGGCGTACGCTGCCACCTGCTCCGCCGACTCCTGCAGCAGCTCGAAGCGTGCGTCATCCACGTGCTCGCGCAGGTGCTCCAGGAACGGCTCGTAGATCTCGAAGCCGACCAGGTGCCCGTGTCGGGGCAGCGCCGCCAGCAGCTCGTGCGTGATCGCGCCGGTGCCCGGCCCCAGCTCCGCGACGTGCGTGGCCTCGCCCAGGCCGCCCAGCCGAGCCATGTGGCGCGCAACGCCCCGACTCGTCGCCTTCACGGCGCCGATGGTGTTACGAGCGGACAGGAATGCCTTCAGGAACGAGGACGATGCGCCCTCAGGGGCGGGGCGAGGGGGCACCGGTGACCTCCGCGACGGAGCTGTTGCCTTCGTGATCCACGAACCGGCTCACCAGCCCCCACACAAGGTACAGGCCGATCCCCCCGGCGGCGATCAGAGCCACCGTCTCCAGCTGCGGCCACAACACCACAGGCACCAGCACCGGCACCGCGAACGGCAGCAGCTTCCCCCGCGCCTTCGAGAGCGTGGGGAACGGGTACGTGCTGACCATCAAGGCGCCCAGCAGCAGGCCCGCGCCCGAAGCGATCACCGTGCGGCCGGCCAGCGGCCCGGTCACGATCGCGGCGAACAGCACCCCCGCCGCCGTGATCGGTAGACCCGAGAAGCTGCTGGTCGCTGGCCGCGTGTTGTACCGCGCGAGGCGGAACATGCCCGCCGCGACGAACACGAGGCCCACCGCGAACCGCAGGATGTCCGGCTCACCCGAGTAGTACGAGATGAAGAGGAACGCCGGCGCAGCACCGAACGTGACCACATCCGACAGCGAGTCCAGCTGCTGCCCCATCGGCCCCGCCACCGACAATCGGCGGGCCAGTACGCCGTCCGCGCCGTCGAAGACGCCGGCAAGCAGGATCAGGCGGAACGACCACGCCCACTGCCCGGTGCTGGCCGCCTCGAACGCGCCGAGGCCACATGCCAATGCGAGCACGGTGATTGCCTGTGGAATCAGTTCGCGGCGGCGCACGTACGGCCTCCAGCGTCCGGTCGCCTCGCGACCGTCGTCCCGTCCACCGAGGCGAGGCGGGACAGGCATTACAGCTTCGTATCACTCGCACGCTAGCACGCCGTCGCCCGGAGCGGCACCCTGTCCCGCCTCGCAAACGCGTTACGTGATAACAGGTCGTATGACCTTCGGCACCCCTGCGCCGCCGCTGCGGCCTGCCGAATATCACCACACGCGCCGCAGCCGGGGACAGCCCCATGGAGACGACTGTGAACGAGGAACTGCTGGCAGGCATCCTGAGCTCCCCACGGCTGCCCACTCCACCTTCCGTGGCGCTCCAGGTCATCGACCTCGTGCAGGACCCATCCGTCAGCACCGTCGCGCTCGCGTCGACGATCGGCGCCGATCCGGCGCTCACCGCGCGCGTCCTCCGCACCGCCAACTCCTCGTTCTACGCGCAGGCACGCACCATCAAGACGGTCAACGAAGCGATCGTGCTGCTGGGCCTGAACAACGTCCGCACGCTGGCCCTCGGCTTCTCGCTCGTGGACACGTTTCGCGCGAACCAGTCGGGGCTCTTCGACTTCGACGCCTTCTGGCGGCGCAGCGTCACCGCCGCGTCCGCCGCTCGTGCGGTCGCCGCGCTCTCCAGCACGACCCGCAAAGAGGAGGCGTTCCTCGCCGGCCTCATGCTCAAGATCGGCGTGCTCGCGCTGAACTCCGCCCTCGGTGACCGCTACGGCAACCTGTTCCGCCTCGCCGGCGGCGACTATCACCGCCTCATCGAGATCGAGCGCGAGCGCCTCGACCTCGACCACGCCGCCGTCGGCGCCGCCCTCTCCGAGGATTGGCGGCTCCCCACGCAGCTCACCGAGGCGATCCGCCTGCACATCACCCCCGACTTCGCGTCGGAGGCGGGCACCTGGCTGGCACACGTGAGCGCCCTGAGCGACGACATCGCCTGCGCGTTCACGACCGTCGACGTGCCCAGTGCCGTCGACACTGCCCGCCACCACGCCGTGCAGTGGTTCGACTTCGACGAGTCGACCACCGACCGCCTGCTCACCGAGGTGCACGCCGCCACCGGCTCCATGCAGCGGCTGTTCGACCTCGATCCCGGCGCCATGCCGGCTGCCGAGGAACTCCTGGGCCGCGCGAACGAGGCCCTCACCCAGATCTCGCTGCAGAGCAGCCTGGAGGCGACCCGTCTCGCCCAGGAGAACCGCCAGCTCGCCGAGGCCGCCTCGACCGACGCCGTCACCGGCGTCGCCAACCGCCGCCACTTCGATGAGTTCCTGGCGGAGCAGTACCGCATCGCCGTCCGCTACCACCAGCCGTTCAGCATCGCCATCGTCGACCTGGACAACTTCAAGATCGTGAACGACTCCTACGGCCACGGTGCCGGCGACGAGGTGCTCGCCACCGTCGCGACCGCGCTCCGCGACCAGGCCCGCAGCGCCGACCTCGTCGCCCGCATCGGCGGCGACGAGTTCGCCGTCGCGATGCCCGGCACCGACCTCCGCGGCGCCTACGAGGCCGCCGAGCGCCTCCGTGCCGCCGTCGCGCGCACCTGCGCCAACATGCCCACCACGCCCGGGCTGCCCGTCACCGCCAGCCTCGGCGTCGCCGAGCTCGACGTGGCGCGCCACGGCAGCCCGCTGGCGCTGATGGCGGACGCCGACCGCGGCGTCTACGCGGCGAAGGCGTTCGGCCGGAACCGCGTCGCGGACGCCTTCTCGAACGCCGCCTAGCACCTGACGGCCCGCGCCCCTGTCGCGCCCCACGCGCGGCGCTATCCTGAGTGGGTACGCGCGAGGGGGTTCCGCATGGCTCTGGACACGCAGCAGGTCGAGGCGCTCGCCGCCGAGCTGGATGCCGCGCATCCCGCCGACATCATCGAGCGCGCCCTCCGCGAGTACGGTGCAGAGCTCGCGATCTCCTTCAGCGGCGCAGAGGACGTCGTCCTCGTCGACATGGCCCACCGCGCGAAGCTGCCGTTCCGCGTGTTCACGCTCGACACCGGCCGCCTGCACGCGCAGACCTACCGCTTCCTGGACACCGTCCGCGACCGCTACGGCGTGCCGATCGAGGCCCACAACCCGCAGGCCGAGGCCGTGCAGGCCCTCGTCCGCGAGAAGGGCCTCTTCTCCTTCTTCAACGACGGCCACGAGGAGTGCTGCGGCATCCGTAAGGTGGAGCCGCTGCGCCGCGCGCTCGCCTCGGCGCCCGCGTACGTGACCGGCCAGCGCCGCGACCAGAGCCCCGGCACCCGTGCCGCGATCCCGGTCGTGCAGATCGACACCGCGTTCTCGACGCCGGAGCGCACGCTCGTAAAGTTCAACCCGCTCGCCAACTGGTCATCCGCGAAGGTCTGGCAGTGGATCCGCGAGCACGACGTGCCCTACAACCCGCTCCACGACATCGGCTTCCGCTCGATCGGCTGCGAGCCGTGCACCCGCGCCACCAACCCCGGCGAGCACGAGCGCGAGGGCCGCTGGTGGTGGGAAGAGGCCACGAAGCGCGAGTGCGGCCTCCACATCATCAACCTCGGCAACGAGTAGGGAACTCTGATGGGAAACGCTCTTCGTGGATTCTGGGCGCTGCGTTGGGCCATCAAGGGACCGATCCTGGCCGTGGTAGCACTTTTCGTGCTTGGTGCATTTGCTCCGGATGCCGAGACGCAACCGACATCGTCGTCGTCCACTCCTCAGGCGACATCGCAGGCGGGTGGATCGCAGAACTCGACACCAGTGCCCCCCGCAACGCCGTCGGCAACACCTGCGCTCGCCACGTCGACCGCCACCGCGGCGGCGCCTCGCAGCACGTCGCAAACCACGGCGACCCCGGCGCCAGCCGCTCCAAGCACGGCGACGACAGCACCAACCTCGAACGCACCGACGACGCAGCCGCCGAGCAGCACCGCAACCGTTGCAGCCAGCGTCTCATATCCAAGCTGCGATGCGGCTCGCGCGGCGGGTGTGGCTCCGATGAAGCGGGGAGAGCCTGGCTACCGCCCCGGTCTCGACCGCGACAACGATGGGATCGCCTGCGACGACTGACCGCTACGACCCCGGCTCGATGATGTAGTTGCCCTGCAGCACCACGTACTGGCACCGCGCGAGGACGACCACGCGCCCGTCGCGCGTCGTGATGCGCACATCGTAGGTGCCGCCACGCTTCGTCTTCACCAGCTCCTCGCCGTCCGCGACCAGCTCGTCGCCCAACTGCCCCGCCGAGACGTACGTGACGAGCGCCGACTGCGTCACCGCCTGCTCGTTGTGCGTCATGCACGCCCAGCCCGCCGCCTGGTCGGCCAGCAACGCCGAGTACCCGCCGTGCAGCGTGCCCTTCGAGTTCACCATGTCCTCGCGCACCGGCATCACGGCGCGCGCCCGCCCGAGCGATCCCGACTCGATCGTGATGCCGAGCGCCTTCGCCACGGGGTTGCGATCGCGCACCGTCTCCAGCACGCGCATCACGTCGATCGCCTCGGTCGTCATCGTCGCCCCCTCCCCACCCAACCTCGAAGCCTCAGCCTCGAACGTCCCGCGATGATACCGTCCCGCGCATGAGCGACTGGCGCGACTACCTGGGACTCGCGGACGAGGTGCTGCTGGCGCAGTGCGCCTTCGACCGCTTCCGCGCCTCCGGCCCCGGCGGCCAGAAGCGCAACAAGACGGAGTCCGCCGTGCGCCTCCGCCACACCCCCACCGGCCTGACCGGCGAGGCGAACGAGTCGCGGAGCCAGCACGAGAACCGCGCGCGCGCCCTCCGCCGCCTGCGCCTGACGCTCGCCGTCACGCTGCGTGCGCCCGTCGACCTCGACACCTACGCACCGAGCGCGCCGCTCGCCGCCGCGCTGCGCCGTGCCCCCGGCCGCCGCGCCCCCGACCTGCTCACCACACTCGCCGAGGCGTGCGATGTGCTCGAGGCGTGCGCGTGGCGCATCTCGGACGCCGCCACGCACCTCGGCTCGAGCAGCGCGGCGGTCAGCCGTCTGCTCGCCGTCGACGACGAGGTGTGGCGCGCCGTCGCCGAGCGGCGGCAGGCGCTCGGCCTCCCCGCGCTGCGCGCCCGCGACTGACGCACGCCATCACGGCAGCCACACGGTCCGGAGGCGCGTCCCCTCGGCCCCGCCTATCATGGTCATGCAGCATTCGAGGGGTTCACATGGATCGCGCCGCCCGCCTGCACGCCCTCCACGACGCACTCCGCGAGCGCATCCTCGTGCTCGACGGCGCGTGGGGCAGCCTGATCCAGCGCTATGGGCTGGAGGACGCCGACTTCCGCGGCACCCGCTTCGCGAACTGGCCCGCCGACCTGAAGGGCAACCCCGACCTGCTCAACCTCACGCGCCCCGACATCGTGCGCGAGATCCACGACCGCTACATCGAGGCCGGGTGCGACATCACCTCGACCAACACGTTCACCTCCAACCGCATCGCCCAGGCCGACTACCGCCTGGAGGACGTCGCGCAGGAGATGAACGAGGCCGGCGCGCGCATCGCCCGCGAGGCCGCCGATGCCGCGCAGGCGCGCGACGGTCGCCTCCGCTGGGTCGCGGGCTCGATCGGCCCCACCAACCGCACCGCCTCGATCTCCCCGGACGTGAACGACCCCGGCGCGCGCAACGTGACCTTCGAGGACCTCCGCGCCGCCTACGCCGAGGCCGTGCGCGGCCTGATGGACGGCGGCGCCGACATCCTGCTCATCGAGACGATCACCGACACCCTGAACGCGAAGGCAGCCGTCTTCGCCGCCGAAGACGTGTTCGAGGAGCGTGGCGAGGAGGCGGCGATCATCCTGAGCGGCACGATCGTCGACCGTTCCGGCCGCACCCTCTCCGGGCAGACGCTGGAGGCGTTCTGGACCTCGCTCTCCCACGCCCGCCCGCTTGCGATCGGCCTCAACTGCGCGCTCGGCCCGCAGGAGCTGCGCGCGCACATCGCGGAGCTCGCGCGTATCGCCGACGTGCCCGTCGCCGCCTACCCCAACGCCGGCCTGCCGAACGAGTTCGGCGGCTACGACGAGACGCCGGAGCAGATGGCCGCCGCGCTCGGCGCGTGGGCCGGCGAGGGCATCGTGAACATCGTTGGCTCCTGCTGCGGCAGCACCCCGGAACACACGCGCGCGATCGTCGAGGCCGTGCGCGGCCTCCGGCCGCACGTCATCCCGGATCACCGCGCGACGATGCAGCTCGCGGGCCTCGAATCCGTCGAGATCGGCGCCTAGATGACCACCGGCACCACCACTGACGGCAACGCCGAGGCGCGCGCGAACTTCGTCAACATCGGCGAGCGCACCAACATCACCGGCTCCGCGCGCTTCCGCCGCCTCATCTCCTCCGGCGACTACGCGACGGCCGTCGAGGTCGCCCGCCAGCAGGTCGAGGCGGGTGCGCAGGTCATCGACGTGAACATGGACGACGCCATGCTCGACGGCGAGCAGGCGATGACGCGCTACCTCAACCTCATCGCCGCCGAGCCCGACATCGCGCGCGTCCCCGTGATGATCGACTCCTCCAAGTGGAGCGTGATCGAGGCGGGCCTGCGCTGCGTGCAGGGCAAGGCGATCGTGAACTCGATCAGCCTGAAGGACGGCGAGGACGAGTTCCTGCGTCGCGCCCGCCTCGTGCGCCGCTACGGCGCGGCCGCCGTCGTGATGGCGTTCGACGAGGCGGGCCAGGCCGACACCGCCGAGCGCAAGTTCGCGATCTGCGAGCGCTCCTACCGGCTGCTCGTCGACCGCGTCGGCTTCCCGCCCGAGGACATCATCTTCGACCCGAACATCTTCGCGATCGCTACGGGCATCGAGGAGCACGCGAACTACGCGCTGGAGTTCATCGCCGCCACCGAGCGCATCAAGCAGGCGCTCCCCCACGCGAAGGTCTCCGGCGGCGTCTCGAACGTCTCGTTCGCCTTCCGCGGCAACGACGCCGTCCGCGAGGCGATGCACGCCGTCTTCCTCTACTACGCGATCCGCGCGGGCATGGACATGGCGATCGTGAACGCGGGCGCGCTGCCCGTGTATGACGAGATCCCGGAGCAGCTCCGCGTGCGCGTGGAGGACGTGATCCTCAACCGCCGTCCCGACGCGACTGAGCGCCTGCTGGAGGTCGCCGAGTCCTACCGCCGCGACGCGAAGGCCGCCGAGGCGCCCAGCCTCGAATGGCGCCAGGCGCCCGCAGCCGAACGCATCACGCACGCGCTCGTCCACGGCATCGACGAGTTCATCGTCGACGACGTGGAGGAGGTGCGGCAGCAGGTCGCCGCCCCGCTCGAGGTGATCGAGGGGCCGCTGATGGCGGGCATGAACGTCGTGGGCGACCTCTTCGGCGCGGGCAAGATGTTCCTGCCCCAGGTGGTGAAGAGCGCGCGCGTCATGAAGAAGGCGGTCGCCCACCTCGAGCCCTACATCGAGGCGGGCAAGGCCGCGGGCGGCCGAGGCAACAACGGCCGCATCGTGCTCGCCACTGTGAAGGGCGACGTCCACGACATCGGCAAGAACATCGTTGGCATCGTCCTGCAGTGCAACAACTACGAGGTCATCGACCTCGGTGTGATGGTGCCCGCGCAGCGCATCCTCGACACGGCGCTGGAGGTCGGCGCGGACGTGATCGGCCTCTCCGGCCTCATCACGCCGAGCCTGGAGGAGATGGCGTACGTCGCCGGCGAGATGCAGCGGCAGGGCTTCACGCTCCCGCTGCTCATCGGCGGCGCGACCACCAGCCGCGCGCACACCGCCGTGAAGATCGCGCCGAACTACCCCGGCCCGCTCGTCTACGTGCCGGACGCCTCGCGCGCGGTCGGCATCGTCTCCACGCTGCTCTCCGAGGATCGCCGCGACGCCTTCGCCGCCGACACCCGCGCCGAGTACGACCGCATCCGCGCCGACCACCTCGGTCGCGAGGAGGAGCGTGCTCGCGTGACGATCGAGGAGGCGCGCCAGCACCCCGCGCCCGTGCGCTGGGAGGGCTACACGCCCCCCGTCCCCGCCCACCTCGGCATCACCGTCTACGAGGACGTGCCGCTGACGGAACTCGTCGACCGCATCGACTGGACGCCGTTCTTCCAGGCGTGGGAGCTCGCGGGTTCCTACCCACAGTTGCTCGACGACCCGGCCGTCGGCGATGCCGCGCGCAAGCTGCTCGATGATGCGCGCGCCATGCTCGACCGCATCGTCGCGGAGCGCTGGCTCACCGCCCGCGCCGTCGTGGGCCTCTGGCCCGCGCAGCGCGACGGCGACGATATCGTGCTGTTCCAGGACGACACGCGCGCCGCGACGCTCGCCACGATCCACACGCTGCGCCAGCAGACGAGTCGCGAGCGCGGGCGCCCGCAGAATTTCGCACTCGCCGACTTCATCGCCGAACCCGAGCGCGGCCTGCGCGACTATCTCGGCGGCTTCGCCGTCACCGCCGGCATCGGCCTCGACGCGCGCGTCGCGGCGTTCGAGGCGGATCACGACGACTACTCCGCGATCATGCTGAAGGCGCTCGCCGATCGCCTCGCCGAGGCGCTCGCGGAGCGCATCCACGAGCGTGTCCGCCGTGAGCTCTGGGGCTACGCCGCGGACGAGACGCTGGACAACGATGCGCTGATCGCGGAGCGCTACCGCGGCATCCGCCCCGCGCCCGGCTACCCCGCCTGCCCCGATCACACCGAGAAGCGCACGCTCTTCGACCTGCTCGGCGCCGAGGCGCGCGCGGGCGTCACGCTCACAGAGTCGTTCGCGATGCTGCCGACGGCCGCCGTCTCGGGCTTCTACTTCAGCCACCCCGACGCGCGCTACTTCGGCGTTGGCCGCATCGAGCGCGATCAGGTCGAGGACTACGCGCGCCGCAAGGGCATGACCGTCGCCGAAGTCGAGCGCTGGCTCGCCCCGAACCTCGCCTACACCCGCAGCCGCTAGTCGTTCGTCGCTACGCGCCGAAGCCGAGGTTGCGCGCGATCGTGCGCGCCGGCTCGCTGAAGTTGAGCGTGTACAGGTGCACGCCCGGCGCGCCCGCCGCCAGCAGCGCCTCACCGAGGCGCGTCGCGACGTCGATCGCGATCTCGCGCCGCGCATCGAGGTCCTCGCCCGCCGCCTCCAGGCACGTGCGCAGCGCCGCCGGGAACTCGGTGCCGTTCATCGCCGACATCGCGGCGACGCGGTCGGCGTTCGTCGGCGGCATCACGCCCGGGATCACCGGCGTCGTCACGCCGCGCGCTGCCATCGCCTCGACGAACCGCTCGTAGTGCGCGACGTCGAAGAAGAACTGCGTGATCGCGAAGTCTGCCGCCGCCAGCTTCTGCGCGTGGTGATCGAGGTCGTCCGCCCGCGACGCCGCGCGCGGGTGCCCCTCCGGGTGCGCCGCCACGCCGATCGCCCAGTCCACCCGCTCCCGCACGAACCGCACGAGGTCGATTGCGAGCCGGAAATGCTCGCTCGGCAGCTCCGAGGATCCGTCCGGCAGGTCGCCGTGCAGCGCCAGCAGGTTGCGCACGCCCATCGCCTGGTACGCATCGATCACCGCGCCAACCTCGGCGCGCGTGTGCGCGACGCAGGTGAGGTGCGGCATCGCCGTCGTGCCGCGATCGAGGATGCCGCGCACGACCTCGCTCGTCGGCCCACGCGAGGATCCGCCCGCGCCGTAGGTCACCGACATGAACGCCGGCCGCAGCGCCGACAGTCGGTCGATCGTGCGCGCCAGCCGCTCCTGCCCCTCGGCATCCCGAGGCGCGGAGAACTCGAACGACAGCGTGCGCCCGGCAGCGAGCAGGTCAGGGATGCGAGTCATGCGCTCCATCATTGCCGCCGCGCGCGCGAGCGTACAGCGCGGCATCGCACCGGCCCCTCGGCTACCCGCCGAGCGCCTTCGCCGCGCCGAGGCCCGCGACCTGCCCGCTCGACCACGCCCACTGGAAGTTGTAGCCGCCGATGCGCCCGTCGACATCCAGCACCTCGCCGCAGAGGTGCACGCCCGGCGCCACGCGCGACTCCATCGAGTCGAGGCGCACCTCCGCCAGCGGCACCCCGCCCGCCGTCGCCTCGGCGTTCGCCCAGCCGCGCGTCCCCGTCACCGGCACCGGCGCATCGAGCACCGCGCGCACCAGCGCACGGCGCTCCTCGCGCCGCAGCGCGTGGCCCGCCGCGCCGGCATCGACGCCCGCCGCGTCGCACAACGCCCGCGCAAGCCGCGCCGGCAGCCCGCACTCGCCGAGGTAGCGCCCCACCGTGCGTGCCCCCAGCCCCTGCAGCGCCGCATCGAGCTGCTCCGTGCTCACGTCGGGCAGCCAGCGCACGACCATGCTTGCCCCCGCGTCGTCCGCCACCGCCGCCTGCCAGTGCCGGCTCGCGTCCATCGCCGCGGGGCCCGACAGCCCGAAGTGGGTACACAGCACCGCCCCGGCGATCGAGGCGAGGCGCTTCCCGCTGCCGCTCCGCACCTCGACCGCCGCCTCCGTGGCAATCCCCGCCAGCTCGCGCACGAAGTGGCCCTCCGCGACGGTAAGCGCGACCAACGCAGGGAACTGTCGCACGACGCTGTGGCCGAGGCTCCGCGCGAACGCGAACCCCGCGCCGTCACTCCCCGACCGCGGCAGCGACCGCCCGCCCGTCGCGAGGATCACGCGCCGCGCCTCGATCGCCCCCCACGCCCCGCGCACGAGATAAGACGCAGCCTCGTCGTCACCGACGCGCTCGATCGTCTCCACGCGGCAGGGGTGGCGAATCTCCGCGCCCGCCTCGCGCGCCGCGCGCAGCAGCGCGTCGAGCACGGTGCGCGCGCTGTCGGTGGTCGGGAAGAGCTTGCCGGTCTCCTCGCGCTTCAGCCGCACGCCCAGGTCGGCGAAGAACGCGATCGTCTGCTCCACGGTGAACCGACGCAGCACGTTCCGGATCGCGGCGGGCGTCGAGCCCGCATACGCGCGCTCGTCCACCACGTCGTGCGTGACGTTGCAGCGCCCCCCGCCCGCGACGAGGATCTTGGCACCGAGCACGCGTGCACCATCGAGCACGATCGGTCGCGCCCCGGCGCGCCCTGCGGCGATCGCCGCCATCAGCCCCGCCGCCCCCGCCCCGACAATGACGAGGTCGACCTGTTCGACTCGTCCCGCCTCGACCGCCTCGCTCACGCATGCTCCTGACGCACGAAGCCCCGGCGCTGCCGGGGCTTCGTCGATTCGCCTCGTTCGAGGTGCAACGGTGTGCTAGCCGCCGACGGGCAGCGCCCCCGCCGCCTCGCGCAGCAGCGTCGCAGTGTCATCCCACCCGATGCACGCATCGGTGATCGAGACGCCGTACTGCAGCGCCGCGGGGTCCTTGCCCAGCGACTGGCTGCCCGGGTTCAGGTGGCTCTCCAGCATCAGCCCCACGATGTCGGCGTTCCCCGCCTCGCGCTGCTTGATGACGTCGCGGAACGCGATCGGCTGGTTGTTGTGGTTCTTCGCGGAGTTCGCGTGGCTGCAATCGACGATCAGTCGAGGCGACACCCCGGCCTTCGTCAGCCGCGCCTGCGCGTCACGTACGCTCGCGTCATCGTAGTTCGGGCCGTCGCTGCCGCCGCGCAGCACCACATGGCCGCCCGGGTTGCCGGTCGTGTGCACGACGCACACCTTGCCCGACCCGTCGATGCCGAGGAACGCGTGCGGGTTGCCCGAGGAGATCATCGCGGCCACCGCGATGTCGATGTCGCCGCTGGTGCCGTTCTTGAAGCCGACCGGCATGCTCAGCCCGCTCGACATCTCGCGGTGCGTCTGGCTCTCCGTCGTGCGCGCGCCGATCGCGACCCACGAGATGAGCCCGCCGAGGTACTGCGGGACGATCGGGTCCAGGAACTCGGTCGCGGCCGGCAGCCCCAGCTCGTTCACCTTCAGCAGCAGGCGCCGCGCCGTGCGCAGCCCCTCCTCGATGTCGAACGTGCCGTCCAGGCGCGGGTCGTTGAGCATGCCCTTCCAGCCGACCGTCGTGCGCGGCTTCTCGAAGTAGACGCGCATCACGACGACCAGCCGGTCCTCGAGCTCCTTCGAGACCTTCGCGAGGCGCTCCGCGTACTCGATCGACGACGCCTCGTCATGGATCGAGCAGGGGCCGACGATCATGATCATCCGCGGGTCTTCGCCGTTCAGGATGGCGCGGATCGCCCCGCGCCCGCGCAGGACGGTCTCCGCAGCTGCGGGCGAGATCGGAAGCTCGCGCTCCAGGTCGTCGGGGGAGATCAACGGCGTCAGCTGCCTCACGTTCACGTCTGATGTCTGGGCCATGGGGAGAGCAATCCTTACACAGGCGGCTGGGGTCAGCAGCCGACCACAGCCAACACGCCGGGTCGTCGCTCGTAGCGGGCAGTATAGGGCCAACCCGGCGTAATGCGTCTCCCCCACCACCGACAGGCCCCTACGAGCGCTGTCGAGGCCTACCATCGAGCCCAGAGGCTCCCCATGGCGTTCCGACGCGACCTGACCTTCTTCGACGTGACGAACATCACCGTCGGCGCGATCGTCGGCGCAGACATCTACGTGGCATCCGCCATCACCGCCGGCTTGCTGGGGCCGGCCAGCATCCTCGCGTGGGTGGCCGCAGGCGTGCTCGCCACGATCCTCGCGCTCAACCTCGCCGAGTGCGCACGCCTCGTCCCCTCGGTCGGCGGGCCGTACGCCTACGTCTCCACGGCCTTCGGACGCTTCCCCGGCTTCCTGGCCGGCTGGTCGATGTGGATCGCGGAGCTCACCGCCCTCCCGGTGTTCGCGATCGCCTTCACGAACTACCTCGGCGCATTCGCACAGCTCGGCGACGTCGAGACGCACGTGGTGCGCATCACGTTCCTGGCCGTCCTCACCGCGATCAACGTGTGGAGCGTGCGGACGGCCGGCCGGGTGAACGACGCGCTCACGCTGCTGAAGCTTGCGCCGCTGCTGGTGATGGTTGTGGCCGGGTTCGGCTACGCCGCGCTCCACCCCGCCGAGGTCGTCGATCGCTTCACGCCGTTCGCGCCGTTCGGCTTCGCGCACTTCACGGAGTCGCTGGTGCTCATCGTCTGGGCGTACGCCGGCTTCGAGCTCTCGACCGTCCCCGCAGGCGAGGTCGCGCACGCCGACCGCACGATCCCGCGCGCGCTCGCGGCCGGGATGGGCATCGTCACGCTCTTCTACCTCTCGACGAACCTCGTCGTGTACGCGCTGGTTCCCCACGAGGAGCTGGCGCGCAGCGCCGTCCCGCTCGCGGCAGCGGGCACCGTGCTGTTCGGTGGGCTGGGCGCCACGCTCATGTCTGCCGGCGCGATGGTCTCCGTCTCCGGCTCCGACGAGTCGGACATGCTCGGCTCCTCTCGCCTCGCATATGCGATGGCGGCGGATGGGCTGCTGCCACACCCGCTCGCCTCGCTGCACGCGCGCTTCGGAACGCCGTGGGTGGCGCTGATCGTGCAGAGCGCGATCGCCGCAGCACTCACCTTCGTCAACCGCATCCCGACGCTGATCGGCTTCGCCGTGGTGAACCTCGCGCTCTCGTTCCTGCTGTGCGCGCTCGCGCTGCTCGTGCTGCGGCGCCGTGACCACGCGCAGCACTCGCTGCCACGCCGAGGACTGCCGGTGCTGGGCGTGCTGGTCGCAGGCGGGCTCCTGCTCGCGTCCTCGCCCTCACAGCAGCTGACCGGCGCGGCGGTGATCGCCGTGGGCACCGCGATCTACTGGCTGGCGCCACGCCGCACGCTCCCCCACGCGATCGAGCCGATGCTCGACCCGGAGCGCGTGCTCGCGCGGCTCGCGCGCCGACGCATGCGCTTCCTCGGCGGCCTCGTCGGGTGGTTTGGCGGGCATCGCACGCCCGCACGCTCACGCAGGAGGCGGTCGGTGTAGGATGCGGCTCTCCCCGCTCGCCTCGGCCGCACGGCCGCGCGCGAAGGAGCACGCCGATGCCCGCGCTGGACGGCATGCGCGTCCTCGATATGACGCAGTACGAGGCCGGCACCTCCTGCACCCAGTGGCTCGCCTGGTTGGGTGCGGACGTGGTGAAGATCGAGTCGCCCAGCGGCGACCCCGGCCGAGGCGTCGCCACCGGCACCGACCCGACGCAGTACTTCCTCAACTACAACGGCAACAAGCGCGGCATCGTCCTGAACCTCAAGCGCCCGCGCGGCCGCGAGGTGCTGCTCGACCTGGTCGAGCGGTTCGATGTGTTCGTCGAGAACTACGGCCCCGGCGTGATCGAGGCGTTCGACCTCGGCTACGAGGTGCTGCGCGACCGCAACCCCGGCCTCATCTACGGACGCATCAAGGGCTTCGGCCTCAGCGGGCCGTACGCGGGCTACAACTCCTACGACTGGGTGGCGCAGGCGGCGGCGGGCACGTTCTCCGTGACCGGCTCCCCGGACGGCCCGCCGATGCACCCCGGCCCGACGTTCGCGGACAGCGGCGCGGGCATGCAGATGGCGCTGGCGATCACCGCCGCCTACGTCCAGCGCCAGCGCACCGGCGAGGGCCAGCTGATCGAGGTGTCGATGCAGGAGGCGGTGACGGCGTTCACGCGCACGCTGGGCCTGCGCACCTGGGGCACCGAGCCCGCGCCGCGGCAGGGCATCGACCAGGGCAACCCGCCGACCTCGACCTACCCGTGCAAGGGCGGCGGGCCAAACGACTGGGCGTTCATCATGGTCACCACCACCCAGATGTGGGACGCGCTCTGCGGCGCCCTCGGCCACGCCGAGTGGGCGCTCGACCCGCGCTTCGCCACCGCCGAGGCGCGCGCGGCGCACCGCGCCGAGCTGTACGAGGGCATCGCCGCCTGGACCCGTGAGCGCACGAAGTTCGAGGTGATGGGCGTGCTCGGCCCGGCGGGCGTGCCGTGCAGCGCGGTGTTCGACACCGTGGACGTGTTCCGTGACCCGCACCTGCAGGCGCGCGGCTTCGTGCAGACGCTGGAGCACCCCTCGGTCGGGCCGGTAACGCTGCTCGGGAATCCGCTGCGCATGTCGGGCTCGCAGGTGCCGCAGCGCCTCGCGCCCGCGCTCGGCGCGCACACGCGCGAGGTGCTGCGCGACGACCTCGGCCTGGACGAGGCGGCGATCGCGGCGCTCTGTGCCGATGGCGCCATCGTCGCCCGCGAGCCGTGACGCGCGAGGCGCGCTAGGCGCCCGCCCCAGCCGCCGAGGGAATGCGCGCCTCCGCGAAGTACTCCCGCGCCAGCGCTCGCACGCTCTCGATGTCGGGGAGCTGGAAGACCTGCGCCCGGAGCGCGCGAGAGTTGTCGCGCCCCGCCATGTAGTGGCCCAGGTGCTTCTTCATCTGCACCAGCGCCGGGTGCGGCGGGATGCGCTCCTCGATCAGGTCGAGGTGGCGCCAGACGACACGCTCGCGGTAGGCGGCCTGCGCGTCGGCATCGAGCGCCTCGTACGCCTCGTCGAAGATCCACGGCTTGCCCATCGCGCCGCGGCCGACCATCACGGAGACACAGCCGGTCTCCGCGATCATCCGCCGCGCCTCGTCCAGCGAGGTCACGTCGCCGTTGCCGGTGACGGGGATGTCGACCGCGCGCACGACGTCGCCGATGAGATCCCACGGCGCGCGGCCCCCGAAGCGCATCATCCGCGTCCGAGGATGCACCGTGATCGCGTCGACGCCGACGTCCTGCGCCATGCGCGCGACCTCGACGGCGTTCAACTCGTGGTCGTTCCAGCCGCCGCGAATCTTGATCGTGAGCGGGACATCGACGGCGGCACGCAGCGCCGAGAGCAGCGTCGCGGTCGAGGCGATATCGCGCATGAGCGCCGCGCCCTTGCCCTGCCGCACGATCTTCGGCACCGGGCAGCCCATGTTGAGGTCGATGATCTCCGCGCCCGCCTCGACCAGCTCGATCGCGGCGGGGACGAGCGTCTCCACGCGGTTGCCGAGGAGCTGCATCGCGACGATGCCCTCGGCGGGGTCGCGCTCCATCATCAGCTCGGTGCGCGCGCTGTTGCGGTTGCGCACCAGCGCCTCGGCGTCGATCTCCTCGTTCGTCACGAAGCCGGAGCCGCACTCGACGGCGATCAGGCGGAACGGCAGGTTCGTGTACGCCGCCATCGGCGCGAGGCGCGCGGGGCGGGCAGCAAGGAGGGCACGCAGGTCGGCTCGGTTCATGCGTAGGATTATCGCAGCCCGCCCGCCGATGAGGATGCCGCCATGCCAACCTCGCCTTCCTCGACCGCGCCGTTCACGCTGATCGCCCATCGCGGCTACTCCGACCTGGCGCCGGAGAACACGCTGGCGGCGTTCGACCTCGCGCTGGAGCGGGGGTACGCGCACCTGGAGCTGGACGTGCAGCTCACGAGCGACGGCGTGCCGGTGGTCATCCACGACGGCCGCCTCGACCGCACCACGGACGGGACGGGGCTGCTGCGCCAGCACACGTTCGAGCAGGTGCGCGCGCTCTCGGCAGGCGCGCGCTTCGGCGACGACCCGGCACGGTTCGCGACCGAGCGCGTGCCGAGCCTCGACGAGGTGCTGACGCGCACCGCCGGTCGGGCACGGCTGCACCTGGAGCTGAAGTCGACGGAGCAGGAGCTCGCCGCCGTCGTAGTCGGGGCGCTCCGCGAGCATGGGTGGGACGCCTCGACCGGCCCGGACGAGGTGCCGGGGCTGACGCTGACCTCGTTCCACGTGGAGCAGCTGCACCGCTCACGGCGGCTGCTGCCGGCGGTGCCGCACGGCTGGCTGCTCACACGCATCACCAAGGACGACCTCGACCTCTGCCGCACGCTCGGGCTCGCCGAGATCTGCCCGCGCGCCGACACGCTCACGCGCGAAGCGGTCGAGGCGGCCTCAGCAGCCGACCTGCGGGTGCGCGCGTGGGGCGTGCGCAACGAGGATGACCTGCGCACCGCTGCCGCGAGCGGTGCGTGGGGCACGACGGTGAACTGGCCGGAGCGCGCCCGCGCAGCCCTCGACGCGCGTTAGCCGACACGCGATGTTTCACGCCGTTTCACGTGAAACATCACTCCGCGTGCCAGTGCGGGGTTGCAGCTACTCGAACAGCCACCAGCGGCGACGCGGGCGCACCTCGGGCGGGGGCGGGCCGTAGGTCATGCCGAAGCGCGTGACCGCCGCCTCGCGGATCGCGCGGGTCGCCTCCTCGATGCTGTCGGTGAAGAGCAAACGGTCGGCGTCGCGCTGCGTGATCGTGCCCTCCGGGATCAGGCGGTCGCGGATGAGCGCGCGCATCGGCTCCCAGTACTCAGTGCCGAGGAAGACGACGGGGAAGTCGCGGATCTTGCCGGTCTGCACGAGCGTCGCCGCCTCGAACGCTTCATCGAGCGTGCCGAAGCCGCCCGGCAGCACGACGAACGCGTACGAGTACTTCACCAGCATGACCTTGCGCACGAAGAAGTGCTGGAACTCGATCCACGTGTCGAGGTAGACGTTCGGCGCCTGCTCCGTGGGGAGCGTGATGTTGCAGCCGATGGAGCGACCACCGGCCTCCTTCGCACCGCGGTTCGCAGCCTCCATCAGCCCGGGGCCGCCACCGGTCATGACCGTGAAGCCCAGGTTCGCCATCGCCGCGCCCGCCTCGCGTGCCAGCGCGTAGTACGGGTGCGCCTCGCGGTAGCGTGCGGAGCCGAACACCGTCACGCACGGCCCAACGAAGTGGAGCGTGCGGAAGCCGCGAATGAACTCGATGAAGACGCGCACCGCCCACGACAGCTCCGAGAAACGCTGCTGTGGGCCGGAGAAGAACAGCCGCTCCGGAACGCGCCCATTGCCGTTCTCCGGCGCGGCCGGGGGCGGGTCGGGAATCTGCAGAACCATCGCGGCCTCCTGAGCGGCGGGTGCGGGCGCGTCATTCCACGGTGTCGTGCGGGCGGTGCGCGGTCAATCGGTATGCCGCACCGGAGCCTGAGGCGATACTGCAACCAAGCCTCGTGCGTGCGCGCACGCGGGCGAGGAGGCATGCATGGCAACGCTGCAGTTCGCGGGAGCGGCGGGGAACGTCACCGGCTCCCAGTACATCCTGGAAGTCGGCGGCCTGCGGCTGCTGATCGACTGCGGGATGCACCAGGAACGCGATTTCGCGGGACGCAACTGGGAGCCGTTCGCGGTGCCACCCGAGAACATCGACGCGGTGCTGCTGACACACGCGCACCTCGACCACAGCGGCCTGCTGCCGAAGCTCGTGCGGGACGGCTTTCGCGGACCGATCTACTGCACGCCCGCGACCGCCGACGTCACCAACATCCTGCTGCTGGACGCGGGTCGCATCCAGGAGGAGGACGCCGCCTTCAAGCGCCGCCGTCACCAGCGCGAGGGACGACGCGGGCGCAACGACGACCGGCCGCTCTACACCGCTCGCGACGCGCGGAAGGTGAGCCAGTACTTCGTCCCCACGCCGTACCACCAGATCCTGAAGCTGGCGGACGACGTGACCGTGCAGTTCCGCGACGCGGGCCACGTCCTGGGCTCGGCGACCGTCGAGGTGCGGTGGGGCGGCCGCGACGGGCGCAGCATCGTGTTCTCGGGCGACATCGGGCGGCCGGGGATGCCGCTGCTGCGCGACCCGGAGGCCATGCCGCCGACCGACTTCGTGGTGGTGGAGTCCACCTACGGCGACCGCGAGCACGAAGACCTCGATGGCATCGAGGAGGAGTTCGCGGGGATCATCAACGACACGGTCGACGCGGGCGGGAACATCGTGATCCCCGCGTTCGCGCTGGAGCGCGCGCAGGAGGTGCTGTACTACCTGAAGCGGCTGCGCGACCAGCGGCGCATCCCGGCGCTGCGCACCTTCGTCGACAGCCCCATGGCGACCTCGATCACGCAGCTGTTCCGGCACCACGTCTACGAGCTGGACGAGGAGGCGCAGCGCGAGTTCCGCGGGCGCCACTCGCCGTTCGACTTCCCAGGGCTGACGTACGTGCGCGGGATCGAGGAGTCGAAGTCGCTGAACCAGATTCGCGGCTCCTCGATCATCATCGCGGGCGCGGGGATGTGTAACGGCGGGCGGATCAAGCACCACCTGGTGACGAACATCGGCCGGCGCGAGAGCACGATCCTGTTCGTGGGCTACCAGGCGGAGGGGACGCTGGGGCGGCACATCGTCGACGGCGACAACCCGGTGCGCATCCTGGGCGAGAACCACGACGTCGCGGCGCGCATCGCGCAGATGGAGGCGTTCTCCGCACACGCCGATCGGAGCGAGCTGGAGGCGTGGCTGCTCAACGTACAGCCGCCTCCCCGGCAGGCGTTCATCGTCCACGGCGAGGAGCACGCATCGCACTCGCTGGCGGCGCTGATGCGCGGGCACGGGATGGACGCAGTCGTCGCGCAGTACGACGAGCGCATCGAGCTCGGCTGAGCCGCAGGCGCAGCAGCGAGTACGATCGAGGCATGCCGGACGCTATCGACCCCACATCAGCCTCGGCGGTGCCGCCGCTGCGCTTCGTGACGCTCGCGCAGGCGCGCGCGCTGGAGTGCAACGGCTGCGGCGACTGCTGCGACACGCGGCGCACCGACGGCTACTGGGCGTGGAGCGCACTGCCGGAGGACGGCTTCGCCTCGATGACCGGCGGGGAGCCGCTGATCATCCCGATCGAGCGCATCGAGGGCGGCGACGGCTGGCGCGACCGCGCGTGGCAGCCGGACGACGCCTCGGAGTTCCTGCCGACGCTCTTCCGCTGCTCCGCGTTCCGCGAGCAGGAGGACGGGCGCGGGCTGTGCGGTCGGCACACGCTGGAGCGCCCGAGCGTCTGCGCGGAGTTCCCGGTGCACGTGATCGGCCTCGACCGTGACGTGGCGGAGCTGGGCGAGGTGCCGCTGCTGACGGGCGCGCTGCCGCGCTGCACGTGGTATCGCATGACGGTCGTGCGCGACGACGATCCTCGAGTGGAGGCCAGCGATGGGTGAGCTCACGGGGGTCGTGCGCTTCACGTTCCACGACGCGGCGAGCGTGGAGGCGTTCAAGCGCATCTCGGCGGAGTGCATGGCGGTCGTGCGCGCGCAGGACATCGGCACGCTGCAGTACGACACCTACTTCAACGCCGATGAGTCGCAGGCGATGGTGATCGAGCGGTTCACCGACTCGGCGGCGCTCATCGAGCACAGCCAGCACCTCGCCGCGTTCATGGAGCCGATCCTCGCGACGGGGACGGTGAGCGGCGAGCTGCTCGGCCAGCCGAGCCCAGAGCTCGCCGCGCTGCTCACGGGCGACAACCCGCAGCTGTTCCTCCCCTACTCGTCGCTGCGCGAGGCGACCGAGGGCTAGCGCCAGTCCCAGCGCACGACCGGCGCGTTGCGCGCGCCCACCTTCGCGGGGGCATCGGCGCGCGGCAGACCGATGTTCACGAGCGAGACCACCTGCTCCCCCGGCGCGAGACCGAGGTGCGTGCGGGTCGCCTCGTACGTCAGGATGCCGCCGGTGCTGAGGTGCGCCGCCAGGCCCTCGGCGTGGGCGGCGAGCAGCAGGTTCTGCAGCGCGCACCAGCAGGCGGCGTAGTCCTCGCGCTCACGCTCAGCGGTGTCGGCGGCGATCTGCGTGACGAACAGCGCGACGGGCGCGCGCAGCAGCTTGGAGCGCGCGGAGGTGCCGATGCCCTCGGGCATGGCGTTCGCGGCGGCCCATGCGGCGATCGCGTCGGCGATGGCGTCGCGGCCGGTGCCCGCGAGCACGTGGAAGCGCCACGGCTCGGTGTGGCGGTGGTTCGGCGCCCAGGTCGCGGCATCGAGGAGTCGTTCGATCACTTCGCGTGACGGCGCTTCCGGCGCGGATGCCTCCAGATCGCGGCGGCCCCGGATCGCCTCGTACAGCTCCATCGCGCACCCCCTCGAAGGCACCGTAGCGCATCGGACGGCGGGCGGTGGCTGATTCGGCTACCATCACGGCCGTCGTAGCAAGGAGTCTGCCATGCCCGAGCCAGTCGTCCACGTCGCCGGCCCCACGTTGGAGCGATTCGAGGAGGTGCTGACGCCGGAAGCGCTGCGGTTCCTGGGGCTGCTGGAGTCGACGTTCGGGGCGCGGCGGCGGGAGCTGCTGGCGGCGCGCGCGGTGCGGCAGGCCGCGATCTCGGCGGGCGCAAACCTCGACTTCCTGCCGGAGACGGCGGCGGTGCGCGCGGGTGACTGGAAGGTCGTGCCGCCCGCGCCGGGGCTCGAGGATCGGCGCGTCGAGATCACGGGGCCGACCGAGCAGCGGATGACGATCAACGCGCTCAACTCCGGCGCGCGCGTCTGGCTCGCGGACTTCGAGGATGCGAACGCGCCGTTCTGAGAGAACATGGTGCGCGGCCACCTGCACCTCATGGACGCCCTCGACCGCACGATCGACTTCACGACGGCCGAGGGTCGCGCCTACGCGCTGCGGCCGGACGCGGAGCTCGCGACGATCGTCGTGCGGCCTCGCGGGTGGCACCTCGTGGAGAAGCACCTGCTGGTGGACGGCGCGCCGATATCGGCCTCGCTGTTCGACTTCGCGCTGTACTTCCTCCACTGCGCGCAGCGGCAGATCGCGAAGGGCAAGGGGCCGTACTTCTACCTGCCGAAGATGGAGAGCCACCTCGAAGCCCGGCTCTGGAACGACGTGTTCAACCTCGCGCAGGACACGCTCGGCATCCCGCGCGGCACGATCCGCGCGACCGTGCTGATCGAGACGTACCCGGCAGCGTTCGAGATGGAGGAGATCCTCTACGAGCTGCGGGAGCACAGCGCGGGCCTCAATGCCGGGCGGTGGGACTTCATCTTCAGCCTGATCAAGAAGCTGCGGACGCGCGGGCGCGACTTCGTGCTGCCGGATCGGAACACGGTGACGATGACGGTGCCGTTCATGCGCGCGTACACGGAGCTGCTGGTCGCGACCTGCCACAAGCGCGGCGCACACGCGATCGGCGGGATGTCGGCGTTCATCCCGAACCGTCGCGACCCGGAGGTGAACGACGCGGCGCTGGAGCGCGTGCGCGCCGACAAGCGGCGCGAGGCAGGCGATGGCTTCGACGGATCGTGGGTGGCGCACCCCGACCTCGTCTCGATCTGCTTCGAGGAGTTCGACGCGGTGCTGGGGGCGCGGCCCAACCAGCTCGACCGGCTGCGCGACGACGTGCGCATCACGGCGGCGGACATCCTCTCGGTCGCCGCGACACCGGGCGCGGTCACCGAGGCGGGCGTGCGCAACGACGTCTCGGTCGGGGTGCAGTACCTGCAGGCGTGGCTCGGCGGGCTGGGCGCGGTGGCGATCTTCAACCTCATGGAGGACGCCGCGACGGCCGAGATCGCGCGGTCGCAGGTGTGGCAGTGGATCCACAACGGCGTGACGCTGGAGGACGGCACGGCGATCACCGCCGACCTCGTCCGCCGCATGCTGGACGAGGAGATCGCGAAGCTGGGCGACGCCGCGACGTACGCCGACGCGCGGCGGCTGTTCGAGCAGGTGGCGCTGGCGGACGACTTCGAGGAGTTCTTAACGATTCCCGCGTACGATCACATCCCGTAGGGATCGCCCCAGGGACGAACCGCGCGCGAGAGGATCGCGATTGAGCACGGACAGCGCCCCCAACGCCTCGACGGTGTGCCCCTACTGCGGCCACGCCGTGGCCTCGACTGCGAAGATCTGCGGGACGTGCCTGCGATCGATCGAGGGTGGGCAGGCAGACCGCGGCGGCCTGGCGGCACGCGAGGTGGCGTACCGCGCAGGGCAGCGACGACGGCGCATCCGCCTCGCGTCGATCGCGGCGGGGAGCGTGGCGCTGGTCGCGGCGTTCATCTGGGTGCAGTGGTTCATGCCGGTGACCCCGCTCCCGCTGCCCTCCACGCCCGCGCGGACGCTGGTGCCCCCGACCGAGGACGCGAGCCGCTGGCCATCCGTCGCGGGGAACGCGCAGCTGCAGCGCACGACCTCGGCACGTCCCGACCTTGCGGCGCCAGAGCGCTGGCGCGTCACCACCAGCGAGCGGATCACCACGCCGCCGGTCGTTGATGAGCAGCGCGTGTACCTCGGCATCGCGGGCGCGCTCCTGGCGTTCGCGCGCGAGGACGGGCGCGAGGTGTGGCGCATTCCGATCGGTGGGCAACTGGACGCCGCGCCGACGGTCGTGGGCGACCGGGTGTACGTGACGCTGCGCGAAGGCAGCGTGCTGGCGCTCAACGCGGCGGACGGGAAGCAGCTGTGGAAGGGCGGCGACGGGCCGACCTACTTCTCCTCGGTCGTCGTCGACCGCGGCGTGGTGTTCGGGTCGGCGCTGGGGCGGCTGACCGGGCTGGACGCGGAGACCGGCACGGTGCTGTGGCGGCAGGACACCGACAACCGGGTGAGCGCGCAGGCGCAGCCAGCGGTGACACCGGCGCACGTGCTGCAGCTCTCCTACCGGCGCGCGCTCCTGTTCGACCGCGCCACCGGTGAGCAGCTGTTCTACTACTCGATGCCGAGCCCGGAGCACGTGGCGGTCGAGGGCAGCCGGGGGTTCATCGTCGGTTCTGATCGCATCGTGGCGTTCGGCTTCGACCAGCGGCGGCCGTGGTGGGAGTTCTGGCGCACGGCGTGGGGGCAGTTGTGGATCTTCGGCATGGCGCCGGCGCCGCCACCGCAGCCTCGGCACTGGGTGCAGCCGACGGAGCGCGGAACGCTCGCGCCGACGATCGCCGACGGGGCGCTGATCACGGCGAGCACGACCGGCGGTGTGCGCGCGCTCGACCTCGCGAGCGGCGAGGTGCGGTGGGAGGCGAAGGTCGGCCCGGTCGCCTCGGCGCCGGTCACGACCGCGGCGGGTGTGCTGCTGGTGCAGCGCGACGCCCTGCTGCTGCTCGACCCGGCGACCGGCACCGAGGTCGCGAAGCGGCCGATGCGTGACGCGGGGCTGCGCTCGGCAGCCGTGACCTCGGCGGGGACGTACCTGGTGGCGGGCGACTCCGGGCTGATCGCGCTGCGCTAGCGCGCCGTTGCGCCTCGCAGCCCGTGGCGCAACGTTATGTCGCAATCACGTTCAGGGGTGACGTAGAGCGCGATAACTGTGTACGCTGATTCGCGCAGTCGCGCTCTTGGCGGGGTGAGACAGCAGGGACGTATGAGCCTCCGCATGCCTCTCCTCGTTGCCGCCGCCGTGTGCGCGCTGGCGTTCGGGCTGGTGGTCGCGCCCGCCGGGCGCGCCGATGCCGCCACGACCGTGAACGGCCCCTCCGCCGCCGCCGCCCTCACCAGCACCGCACTCGCCTCGCTCGGCAAGTTCGAGGGCGAGTGCTTCCCGTTCGTGCAGCGCGTCGTGAAGACGGTGCTGGGCAAGTCGATCGGATCCGACTACCGCCTGGGCTACCTGCAAGCGGGCGCCGTCGAGGTCACGCTGGCCGCGGCGCAGGCGGGCGACATCATCCAGCTCATCGACGACCGCAACACCTCGCCCAGTGCGGACTATCCGGGCATGCACACGGCGCTGGTGATGGAGAACTACGGCGGCGGGAAGTTCCGCGTCGTCGACTCGAACGCGTCGTACGACGGCATGGTGCGGGTGCGCGACTACGAGCCGCGCACGATCGCGCTGCGCTACCCGTACATCTCGATCCACGCGTACCACCTGATCGACACGCCGGTGCCGGCGGGCGGCATCGTGCCGCCCGGGGCCTCGAGCGGGAGCGGCGGGACGGCGATCGCGCCGGTGCCGCTGACGCCGGGAGCGCAGGCGGTGGTCGCCGCCGACGGTGACTGCCTGCGCGTGCGCTCGGTGCCGGCGCTGAGCGGCGCGACGCTCACGTGCATGCCGACGGGCGCCTCGCTCACGATCGCGGGCGGCGCGGCGGAGGCGGACGGCTACAAGTGGCTGCGCATCTCCGCGCCCAGCGGCACCAGCGGCTGGGCGGTGGAGCAGTACTTGCGCGGTGTGTCCCCGACATCAGGGGGCACGACCGCCTCGACCTCGCCCGGCGCGGTCGCCGAGGTGGCCCCGCCGGCGGCACCCTCCACGACCGGGAAGATCGTGGGCGGCTCGATCCCGGCCGGCGGCGGCGTGGGGCTGGTCGTGTACGGCGGCGGATCCAAGGAAGAGCTGTTCGCCGCGTCCGGCTGCCCGAAGGCAACGGCGGTGTTCTGGGCCTCGCAGGACGGCAAGTTCGTCACGTATATTCCCGCCGCAACGGTCGCGGTGGTGAACGCCGCGTGGGACAACGTCTTCGAGGAAGGCATCCCGGCCGGCACCGCACTCGTCGGTCGCTGCTCGTAGCGACTGGAAAGGCTCCATCAATGGCACTCCCCGACTTCGACGTCACCGGACGGCGCGTGCTGATCACGGGCGCGGGGCGCGGCATCGGCCGCGGCATCGCGCTCGCGATGGCCGAGGCGGGCGCGGACGTGGCGGTCACGAGCCTGGGGGAGACGAACGCCGCGAAGGTCGCCGCCGAGGTGCAGGCGCTGGGACGGCGCGGCTTCGGGTACGCCGCCGACGGCACCAGCGTCGCGGCGACCGAGGCGATCCGCGATCGTGTGCTGGCCGACCTGGGCGGGCTGGACGTCCTCGTGAACTGCGTGGGCGACTCGATTCCCGGCGCGGTCGCGCAGGCGCCGAGCGGCGAGGGTCGCGTGATGGCGGAGACCGAGTGGCACCGCGTCGTCGACCTCAACCTGACGCAGGCGTTCGTCGGCTGTCACGTCTTCGGGCCGACGCTGCTGGCGCAGGGCAGCGGGTGCGCGATCAACATCTCCTCGTTCGCCGCGTTCCGCGCGACGGCGAACATGTCCGCCTACGCGGCGGCGAAGACCGGCCTCACGCGCTTCACGGAGGCGGTGGCGCTGGAGTGGGCCCCGAGCGTGCGCGTGAACGGGATCGCGCCCGGCCAGTTCCCCGACCCGGAGCAGCTGACCGAGGAGGAGTGGCGCGCCCGCGAGGAGCACGGCGCCGGGAACATTCCGCTGCGCCGCTTCGGGCGGGTGCGCGAGGTCGGGCTGATGGCCGTCTACCTCGCCTCGGACGCAGCGAGCTACATCACGGGGCAGACGTTCCAGCTGGACGGCGGACGCGGCATCCGCTGAGCCGCGTCAGCCCTCGCAGCGCCGCCTAGAACGGCAGCTCGACTCCGATGCCCTGCTCGCGCGCCTTCTTGAGGATGTAGGCGCTGGCGGCAGCATCTTCGATGCCGATGCCCTGGCTCTCGAACAGCGTGATCGCGTCGTCCGAGGGGCGGCCGGGGACGTGGCCGCTCACCACCTGGTGCAGCTCGACGGCCTGTCCCCAGCGGAAGGCGCCGCGCTCGGCGGCCCAGATGAGCTCGCCGCACTCGATCTTCGCCTGCTCCATGTTGTCGACCGCGATCAGGGCCGAGCGGCGGATCGTCGTCTCATCGATCTCGCGCTTCTGCCATGAGTTGGAGCCGGCGGCGACGACGAGCGTGCCGGGATCGAGGTCGTTGCCATCGAAGACCGGCTCACGCGCGGTCGTGATCGCAACGACGATGTCGGAGTCGGCGACGCACTCCTGCGCGCTGCCGACCGGGACGACCTCGATGCGCAGGCGCTCCTCGGTCTTCGCAGCGAAGGCCGTGCGGCGGTCGGCGTCACGGGAGTAGACCTTCACCTTCGACACGGGGCGGACGGCGCAGATCGCCTCGATCTGCGTCTCGGCCTGGCGGCCGGTGCCGATCACGCCGACGGTCGAGGCGTCCTCGCGCGACATGTACTTCGCGGCGACGCCGCTGGCGGCGCCGGTGCGGATCCAGGCGAGCGTGCCGGGCTCGATCACGGCGTCGAGCGCGCCGGTCTCGGTGTTGTAGAGCAGCGTGGCGGTGGAGTGGCGCACGGCGTGGGCGTGGGAGCCGAGGACGGTGCCGCCCATCAGCGTGGTGCCGCCCTGCTCAAAGCGGATGCGGCGTCTCGGCAGGTTCTCGACGAGGCCGCGCGCCTCCTGTCGGAAGAGATCGTCGAGGACAGGCACGCACTCGGCGACGGTGATCAGGCGCTGCACGTCCTGGTTGCTGATGAACAGGGCCATCCGAAGCCTCCTCGATGTTCGCGTGCGTGCGAGTGTCGGGCGCACGGGCGAGGCTCGCAAACGCGGCGGGATATCCGGCCTCCCCCTGTGCCTCGATGCCACCGATGTCGACGCTGGATCGGAGACGTGAAGGGCGCGCGCGCCCTATCGTGGACGGGCGCGCCAGCACACAGGAGGAAGCGTGCAGGCCACCCTGCCCGCCCGTCGCACGTTCGACCGCTCCGCGCTGGTGTACCAGGCGTGGTCGCACCTGGTCGCGAGCATGATCGGTGGTGCGTTCGCGCTGCTGGTGCTGGCGGTCGCGATCCTCTCGCGCGGGGTGGACACGCTGCCGGGGCTGCTGCTGTTCAACCTCGGTGCCGCGGTGTGCGGCGCCGGAGCCTCGTTCCTGTGGGCGTCCGCGATCACGTTCCGCTCCGCGATCCTGCTGGAGGGGCCGGTGTTCCGGCGCCTGGCGGTGGTGGGCGCGCTGGGACTGGCGGCGAACGAGGCCGCGTTCGCGGCGGTGGCGCTGCTGGTGCGCGCCTCCAGCGATGAGCTGGCGTACCGCGTGGTGGTCGGATCGGTCGTGGCGGGCATCGCGCAGTTCCTCGTGACGTTCGTGGGGACGCACCTGTGGGCGTACCGGGTGATGCTGCCGGCGCCGGAGCGGCAGATCCTCGCGGGCACCGACTGGGAGTCGACGACGCCGACCGACGTCGAGCTCATCTCGATCGCCGCGGGCGAGCGGCAGATGACCGGCTTCTGGCGGATGCGCGGCTGGGCGCTCGCGTACTTCATGACGTGGGCGGCGCTGCTGTCGTACGGCTGGTACGCGACGGTCGTGCTGGGGATGACGAACGGCGACGGCACGGCGCGCGTGGTGCAGGCGTTCCAGGTGATCTTCAGCCGCGAGCCGCACCTGGCGGCGCTGGGCTTCGTGTGGCCGCCGATCCCGGCGTTCACGAACATCCCACTGATCGCGCTACTACGCCCGCTGGGCCTCGCGCCGTTCTCGGCGACCGTGATGGGGACGATGTACGCGGCGGGCGCGGTGGTGATGTTCGCGAGCGCGCTGCGCGCGCTGGGCGTGAACCGCGTCGTGACGACGCTGCTCGCGATCTCGCTGGCGACGAACCAGTACTTCTATCAGACGGCGGCGGCGGGCCTGTCCGAGCCGGTGCTCGCGTTCTTCCTGCTCGCCTCGCTGCGGGCGTACGTGGCGTGGCTGCACAACCCGCAGCCGGCGACGGTGATGTACGCGGGCCTGGCGTGCGCGGGCGGCATGATGTGCCGCTACGAGGCGGGGTTCTGGACGGCCGCGATGGCCGCGGCACTGATGATCACGATGTACCAGGGCATCCCCGGCCTCGGCTTCCTGCGCACGCCGGGCGCGGGCAACGCGGCGGAGGCGCGGCTGCGCATGACCTCGGCTGGCTGGGCGTTCCTCGCGCCGACGGTGTTCGCGCTGCTGGTGTGGGTGATTCTCAACCAGCAGATCGCCGGGAGCCCGCTGTACTTCCTCAACGGCCCCGGATCGACGCGGATGTCGCCGGACACGGCGCGGCTGGCCGGCGAGGACCTGGCGGCGTACTCGCCGCAGGGTCTGCTGGTGTTCCACGCGTACCACTCGATCTCCGGTGTGGTGATCATGTTCTTCGACCGCGTGGCGTTCTTCTCGCCGCTGCTGCTGGGCGTCTCGGCGCTGCTCATCCCGCTGGCGGCATCGAGGCGGGACTACCGGACACTGGGGCTGTTCGGCGTCATCTGGTCGATCACGGCGTTCGCGCTGATCACGGGCTACCTCGGCTCGCTGCCGCCGTACCAGCGGTACTGGTACTGGCTGGGGCCGATGGGGTGCGTGATGGCGGCGTGGGGCATCGCGGGCGTGCGCGCCTGGGGGCTCCGTGTCGTGGTGTGGGTGGTGGTGGTGATCCTCGCGTTCTCGCCGAACGTGCGGACGTTCCGCGCCACGTACGACGAGTTCAACGAGTTCGAGCCGACCGCCGAGGAGCGCCTGCAGAACGCGCTGTTCACGACCCCCGACCTCGGCACGGTCGCCGGGCGATCCGAGCTCGTGCGCGAGTGGAAGGCGGTTGCCGCCGAGGTGAACCAGATCCCGGCGGACAAGCTGATCCTGCTAGACGTGGCGAACCCGGGCGGGCCGCTGCTGCTCTACACGCAGCACATCGAGCGGTTCGTCACCTCGACGGACACGCGGTACCTGATGGACGTGCTGCCGGAGCCGTGGCTCCACGCGCACTACGTGATCGTCCCGGAGCCGATCTATGACGTGAAGACGCGCTCGACGCTGCTGATGGAGTGGCCGGGGCTCTGGGAGGGCCAGCGGCCGTGGGCGAAGGTGGTGAAGGAGATCCCCGGCCGCTACAAGTGGCGGATCCTGGAACTCTCCCCCGGCCCGGGCGGCCTGCAGCCTCGGGTGGGCGACGGCAACGGTGCGCCTCAGTCGCCCGGCTTCGCGTCCTCTGTGAACCCGTAGACCCAGAGCAGCGCGAACCACAGCCCCTTCGCCGGCCGATACGCGAGCACGGTCGAGGCGATCCCCGCGATCGTTATCGTCCAGATGGGGTCGAGGCCGGCACTGGCGATCGGGTGCGCGAGCACCTCGATGACGGTCAGCGCGACGGCGACCAGGGCGGCGATGCCATAGCCGACGGCGATGGCGCCCAGCCACGCTCCGGACTCCACCGCATAGCGGACGCCGCAGACGGGACAGCGCTCGTACAGGTCGATCCAGCCCCGGAACATCGAGTGGCGGCGGCAGGCCGGGCAGCGTCCGGGGATCGCCCCCTGGAGGAGCGCCCCGATCGCCTCGCCGCTGCCCAGCCCCGGTCTCATGCCTCCAGCGTGCCGGAGTGGGGCCCTCGACGCCAGCGGGGCGGGCGGTCGGCGACCTCGATGCCGGAAACTCAGGCCGAACGTCCCCCTACCGAGAGCGTGAGGCAGCGCTATACTCTCCGGCGAACCCACAGGGAAAGGGGTGGTCATGACTTCCACGCTCGAGCCGAAGCAGATTTTCGGCACCAGCCCGGTACGGCCCGACGGCATCGACAAGGTGACGGGTCGCGCGAACTACGGCGCCGACGTGCACCTGCCTCGGATGCTGTTCGCTCGTCTGAAGAAGAGCCCGCACGCGCACGCGATCATCAAGAAGATCGATGTGTCGAAGGCCCTGGCGCTCCCGGGCGTCGAGGCGGTTGTGACGGCGGCCGACTTCCCGGACGTCACGATGGAGATGTCCGGCGCCGGCATGGGCGCGTCGCCTCGGAAGTTCCTCATCGGCAACTTCATCGCCGTCGACAAGGCGCTGTACTACGGCCACCCCGTGGCTGCGGTCGCCGCGACGAACATCCACATCGCGGAGGACGCGCTCGACCTCATCGAGGTTGAGTACGAGGTGCTGCCGCCGGTGCTGACGGCCGAGCGCGCGATGGCGCCGGACGCGCCGATCCTGCACCCGGGCATGCGCACTGCGGAGCCGACCGGCGGCAAGGCCGAGGACCGCGACAGCAACGTCGCCGCGCACCTGCAGGTCGCGACCGGTGACGTGGAAGCGGGCTTCGCCGAGGCCGACGTGATCGTGGAGGATGAGTTCCACACCTCCACCGCGCACCAGGGCTACATTGAGCCGCACACCGCGACGGCGGACTGGCAGAACGACGGCTCGCTCGTCATCTACTCGTCCTCGCAGGGTTCGTTCCAGATCGTGCGCGACCCGCTGGCGACGATCCTGAAGATGCCCGCCTCCCGCATCCGTGCGGTGCCGATGGAGATCGGTGGCGGCTTCGGTGGCAAGAACCGCATCTACTGCGAGCCGATCGCGGCGATGCTGGCGAAGAAGGCCGGCAAGCCGGTCAAGCTGACCATGACCCGCGAAGAGGTCATCGAGGCCTCCGGCCCGACCTCTGGTACGTGGATCCGCGCGAAGCTGGGCACGAAGAAGGACGGCACGTTCACCGCGTTCCAGATGTGGATCGCGTACGAGGCCGGTGGCTTCCCCGGCTCCAGCGTGGGCGGTGGCCTGAACACCTCGCTGGGCCAGTACAAGATCGACAACGTGCTGATGGACGGCTACGACGTCCTGGTGAACCGCCCGCGCAACGCGGCCTACCGCGCCCCGGGTGTGCCGCAGCCGAACTTCGCCATTGAGTCGCTGGTCGACATGACGGCGGAGAAGCTGGACATCGACCCGATCGACATCCGCATCCAGAACTCCTCCGGCGAGGGCACGCGCCGGCCGAACGGTGTCATCATTGGCCCGAACGGCAACCGCGAGGTGATGCAGGCGATCAAGAACAGCGCGCACTACCGCTCTGAGCTGACCGGCAAGAACCGCGGCCGCGGTGTGGCCATCGGCTTCTGGAACGCCGGTGCGGGTGCGCACAGCATGAACGCCACGCTGAACGCGGATGGCTCCGTCACCGTGAACCACGGTGCGGTCGACATCGGCGGTCTGCGTGCGACCGAGGCGATGACGTTCGCCGAGGTGCTGGGCATCCCGTACGAGTCGGTGATCCCGAACATCGTCGACACGAACTCGATCGGCTGGACCTCGCTCACGGCGGGCAGCGGCACCGGCGCCGGCATCTCCGCCAGCGCGTACCTGGTGGCGAACCAGCTCAAGGACCGCGCCGTCGAGCGCGCCGCCAAGATCTGGGACGTGGACGCCTCGGCCTGCTCCTACGACCGCTCGCGGGCGACGATCGTCGGCCCGAACGGCGAGGACGGGAAGCCGCGTGAGATGACCTTCGTGCAGCTGGCCGGCCAGCAGGCCGGTAGCGGCGGCTACCTCTCCGGTCACGTCGACAACTCGGGCGCCCAGGGCGGCCCGACCTACGCCGGCAACATCGTCGACGTTGAGGTCGACGAGGAGACCGGCAAGGTGACGGTGCTCCGCTTCACGGTGGTGCAGGACGCGGGCAACGCGCTGCACCGCGACTACGTGGAGGGGCAGCTCCAGGGCGGTGCCTCGCAGGGCATCGGCATGGCGCTGACGGAGGAGTACGTCTACGACGACGCCGGCGTGCTGCGGAACGCCAGCCTGCTGGACTACCGCATCCCGACCACGCTGGACGTCCCGATGATCGAGACGATCATCGTGGAGGTCCCGAACCCCGGCCACCCGCTGGGTGTCCGCGGCGTGGGCGAGTGCGCGATCGTGGTGCCGATGGCGGCCGTGTCCAACGCGGTGGCGAACGCCACCGGCCTGCGCCCGACCTCGATGCCGGTGTCGCCGCGCAAGCTGCTGGAGATGCTCATGGACCGGGACGGCATCCAGGCCTAGCCTGCGCCGCACCGGCTGCAATCGACGAAGGCGGGCTCCAGGGCCCGCCTTCGTCATGTCCCGAGGGTATGACGCCGCCCGGGGCCCGGCCCCGCCTCTGTCACCTCGCGCCTTGCTTGCCTCACCTCGGTATCACCTGTACGCGAGGGGGCGTCTTCGACACGGATTCGTGATAGAGTGCGCACGCCCCGGCGGCTGCGTGCCACCGGCCGCCGTCACACGCGACGTCTGAGACGCGTGCAGTGGAGTCGAGAGAGGACCTGAGGCACATGCCGATCCAGTGGCCGGAGGGGAAGCGCCCCGTCTTCGTGGGCGCCGGTTGGACGATGATCCGTCGCTACATGCCGCGCACCAAGGCGAGCAACGCCAAGGAAGCCGCCACCATGGCGATCGCGGATGCCGGACTGCAGGTGTCCGACATCGACGGCATCTTCATCTGGGCGAACCCGAACTGGGGCAACGTCCAGGGCCCGATGGTGTGGCTGGACATCGCGCAGATGATGCAGGTCATGCCGTGGGAGAACATCAAGTTCTGGCTGCAGCCCGAGGCCGTTGCGGCCGGTAGCTGCTCCGGCATCCACTGCGCCGCGCTGGCGCTCGGCGCCGGTGCTGTGAACTACGCGCTCGTCATCCGCACGGGTCACCACCCGGCCGGCGTGCGCTACCGCCAGATCTCGACGAACCGCGCTCCGGGCAACGCGGCGTTCACCACGCCGTACGGCCACGGTGTCGGCGGCTCCGGCCAGGCGGTCACCTACCAGCGCTACCTTGCGAAGTACAACGCGAAGCGCGAGTCGATGTGGGGCTACATCGGTACCGCCCACAAGAACGGCCAGGACACGCCGCAGTCGGTGTGGCGCGGC
>Ga0172380_10000289_pt1 | contig 103172 bp, 99 predicted proteins | sample Leawe162metaG_FD_119747 | JGI IMG/M metagenome (GOLD analysis project Ga0172380, IMG submission 119747) | Leachate microbial communities from a municipal landfill in Southern Ontario, Canada - Leachate well 162 metaG | ecosystem: Engineered > Solid waste > Landfill > Unclassified | place...
CCTCGGCAAGCACTTTCGTGATCGCGGCTGTCAGCGTCGTTTTACCATGGTCAACGTGACCAATCGTTCCAATATTGCAGTGCGGCTTATCCCGCGTAAACTTTTCCTTGGACATTTCTTCTTACCTTTACCTTTTTAAAATCTCTTAAATTAAGCAGCCAGTTTCTTTTTAACTTCTTCAACCACGTTCGGCGGAACAGGCTCATAATGGTCAAACTCCATTGAGTACTGTGCACGACCTTGCGACATACCACGCAGGTTGTTGATGTAACCAAACATGCTCGAGAGCGGAACCATCGCAGCAATCACTTTTGCGTTCCCGCGATCTGACATATTTGCAATCTGTCCACGACGGCTGTTGAGGTCACCAATAACATCGCCCATATATTCTTCGGGAGTGACCACTTCAACTTTCATAATTGGTTCGAGCAATTGCGGGCCGGCTTTTTGCATACCTTCTTTGAAGGCCGCGCGAGCAGCAATTTCGAACGCAAGGGCTGACGAGTCAACATCGTGGTACGCACCATCAATCAGACGTACTTTAAAGTCTACAACAGGAAAACCTGCGATAACGCCTGTTCCGAGTGATGCGTTCAGGCCTTTTTCAACACCAGGGATATATTCTTTCGGAATAGATCCACCGACGATTTCGGATTTGAACTCATAACCAGCACCCGCTTCATTTGGCTCGAACACCATAATGACACGCGCATACTGACCCGAACCACCCGACTGCTTTTTGTGAACATAGTCAATCTCAGCAGATTTGGTAATAGTTTCACGGTAAGCAACTTGAGGCGCACCAATATTGGCCTCAACTTTGAATTCACGTTTCATACGGTCAACGAGAATTTCAAGGTGAAGTTCACCCATACCTTTCATGATGGTTTGACCCGATTCATGGTCAACCGATACACGGAAAGAAGGATCTTCCGCTGCAAGACGTTGCAGTGCAAGACCCATTTTCTCTTGGTCAGCTTTTGTTTTTGGTTCAACGGCAATCTCAATCACCGGCTCAGGGAATTCCATGCGCTCGAGAACGATTGGCTTATCGGTTACGCAAAGTGTATCACCAGTAGTGGTATCTTTCAGGCCTACGAGAGCGACAATATCACCCGCAAAAGCTTCTTTGATTTCTTCACGCTGGTTGGCGTGCATCAAAAGCATACGCCCAATGCGTTCTTTTTTATCCTTCACAGAGTTTTGAACATACGAACCCGATTCAAGTTTACCGGAGTAAATACGTGCAAAGGTCAGCGATCCAACGAATGGGTCGTTCATGATTTTGAATGCAAGAGCAGAGAACGGGGCCTCATCCGAGCACTCACGGCTATCAGATTCATCTGAGTCGATTTTTTTACCTTGCACCGCGCCTTTATCCAGCGGACTTGGCAAGAAATCAACAACAGCATCAAGCAGCGTCTGAACGCCTTTGTTTTTGAATGATGAACCACAAAGCATTGGCACGAACTTGGAAACGAGCGTACCCTTACGAATACAACGCTTAAGGGTTGGAATGTCGATCTCTTTTCCTTCGAGATAGGCTTCCATAGCTTCGTCTTCCATTTCGACGGCCATTTCAACCAATTTCGCACGGTATTTTTCGGCCATTTCCATCATATCTGCTGGAATTGGCTCTTCCGTGAATGTGGCACCGAGATTGTCGGAGTCCCATTTGATCGCTTTCATTTTAATCAGGTCAACAACGCCCGCAAAATCGGATTCAGCACCAATCGGCAGATTGATCACGAGGGGGTTTGCACCAAGGCGTTTATCCACATCATCAACGCACTGGAAGAAGTTCGCACCAATTTTATCCATTTTATTGGAGAAAATAATACGTGGTACGCGGTATTTATCACCTTGACGCCATACAGTCTCGGTTTGAGGCTCAACACCTTGGTTGGAGTCAAGAAGACATACAGCACCATCAAGAACACGCAAAGAGCGTTCAACTTCAATCGTGAAGTCCACGTGGCCTGGGGTGTCAATAATGTTGAAGCGGATTTTCTCACCGGGGGCAGCGCCGTCAGCTGGCCCTTGCCAGATACAGGTCGTTGCAGCCGACGTAATGGTGATCCCACGCTCTTGTTCTTGCTCCATCCAGTCCATGGTTGCGGCGCCGTCATGCACTTCACCGATTTTATGGGATTTTCCAGTGTAATACAGGATACGTTCGGTGGTCGTGGTTTTACCGGCGTCAATGTGCGCCATGATACCGAAGTTCCGGTAGTACTGAAGTGGATACTCGCGAGCCATTTTCTATTCCTAAACCTTACAAACCTGATTAAGACTAATCCGTTACTTTTACTCAATTCCTAGAAGCGATAGTGCGCGAATGCACGGTTGGCTTCCGCCATCTTATGCGTGTCATCCCGTTTCTTAATTGCACTGCCGCGATCATTTGCAGCTTCGTAAGCCTCAGCAGCCAGACGCTCAGCCATCGTGTTTTCGCCACGGTTACGGGCGTAATCACGGAGCCAGCGCATCGCTAGAGCAACCGCACGATCAGCCTTAACTTCAATAGGCACCTGATAGTTAGCACCACCAACACGGCGGGACTTAACTTCAATTTGTGGTCCAATTTTTTTCAGAGCAAGGAGAATGATTGCGAGACCTTGGCTTTTTTTCATCAACTCCGGATTAAGATCCATATCGTTGGCTGCTTTTTTATCCAGCATAGCAATCGCATCATAAACGATGCTTTCCGCGATGGATTTTTTACCGCGGGTCATGATGATGTTGATAAATTTCGAAAGCACCAGATCCCCGAAACGTGGATCAGGAAGAATTTCGCGTTTTTTGGCACTGTGACGACGTGACATATTCGATTCCCTCTAAAATTATTTAGGCTTCTTCGCGCCGTAGTGCGAACGCGATTGTTTACGATCTTTAACACCTTGGGTATCCAGCGCACCGCGCACGATACGGTAACGCACACCCGGCAAGTCCTTAACACGACCGCCATGCACAAGAACAACAGAGTGCTCTTGCAGGTTATGGCCTTCGCCGCGGATATAGCAGATAACTTCAATGCCCGTGGTCAAGCGCACTTTGGCGACTTTACGCAGCGCCGAGTTAGGCTTCTTAGGGGTTGTGGTATAGACACGGGTACAGACTCCGCGAACCTGAGGGTTCTGTTTCAGAGCCCGGTTCTTCTTACGAGTGACCTGTTTTTCCCGCGGGTTACGGATAAGCTGTTGAATTGTTGGCATTATGCGGTGCCCTTCAGTCCTTTATTATCAAAAACAAAATGTTGTGGATTGTGCGTGCGTCGTACCGCGTCAAAGAATAAGAGTCAAGCATAATTATGCATTTTGACTTTATTTTGAGCTTCACGGACACTCCCGAAGGAGTTTTTAGTGCCGCGTTTAAATCTGCTATCACCTTCATTTTCAAGGTTTCCAGCGTCTTTACTGCCAGCGCATCCAAAACAAGTTCGCGGACTATACTGTTTATGAGTCATAAGAGTCAACTGTTTATTTAAAGAAATTTTTAAGATTTTTTTGAATCATTTGAATCACTTAAGGCAAGCCCAGATGTCACCCCTGTTTTTCTCTACATATCGTAGCCATCACGGACAAATTCAGCAGACTTATCCATAATATGATTTATAATCAGATACTTATGAAGAGATAGGGCGAGGTTTGCTGCAGTCTGGACGTGGGGCGGCAGGCTGTCAAAGCTGTGCGCAAAGCTCTTGGCAGCGGCCAACATACGAAAGGCACGAGGGTTCTGAAGACGGCTTTGCTGCTCATCATCGTCATCAAAACATTCTTCGGCATGGCTCCAGAACTTCATTAAATCGGAAAAATGGTCAAATTCGTCATTCACTTCAAAAAAATCGGCCAAAAACCCTACTTCAGGGTTTTTGTGCGCCGTAATATGAAGCGTCTGGACACGGATCGTGTCTGCTTGAAAAAGGCAATTTTCCAAATCAGCTTGCGCATCTTCAGGACACGAGCCCCGCGCAAAATCACGTGCCAAACCTGTTGCGGTACGCGCGACGGCCATAAAGCTGCTACGCAGCGCATGGTAGGTTTTTATTATCATAATTCAGAGGTTTACGCTGTCAACCTTGACTCTGTCAAATAAAAAAATAGGCTAGCGGGGAGTGCGTAAAATACCGTTCATCATGTTGGTAAAGGCAATTTTACTCGCCCGTTGATCGGCGCGAGCCTCAAAAAGAAAAGGCAAACATGCCACAGTATAGCCCCCGATCAGGGTATAATCAGCCCCTGCCCCTTCCATATCTTTGATGTGAGCCTCTTTTTTTGTCTCTTCTTCGGCTGAACTAACATAACCTACCACGGCCTGAGGTTTTACGTATTTTGCTTCTTCAACGCCTTGGGGCTGGTCGGCTACGATAATTGATTCGCACAGCGGTATGCGCCCTAAAGCCCCCGCCTGATGGTATAGACCCATACAGGTCAAATCGTGACTGCGCGGATTTGCAAGGCGGTCATAGCCCACGACGTTATCTTCAAACACATCGAGGCAACGCGCCTCTTTGAGACCCTCCTCAAGTTCTTTGGTTGCCCCCGTAAAAACAGCTATCAGGGTATGGCCTGCCCGCCGCATGGAGACCAGCATTTCCCGTGTTTCGTGGTTCAGACGGTAGTCCCTGTCTTCCTGCATGGCTTGCCGGACATGGTGGTGATGCCAGCGCAGATAATTGAGCTTATCCGAGGGGATGTCCTCCGGCTTTTCTTCCTTTGCAAAAGGGAGGATATACTCACCCACCCCCATAGAAGCGCAATTGAAAATAATTCGCTCTGAAAGACCTACGTCCCGTGCCAGCTCTTCCATGAACTGGTTGGCTTCGATAACTTGCTGTGAAATGGAAAAACGATCCCAGTCGAGATTGAAAATAGCGAGCATGATGGTCCCTGTAGCGTGTAGTTTTTTCTTTGTTACCTTAAGCTACAGGAGAATTTTGATTCAGGTCAATAAAAATGCCCTTGAAGAGGATTACTTACTTTATTATTTACATAATTTTTTATCTACCGTATAATTCCTCTTACAATCACGTAGGAGGAGCGCTATAGCCACACTTCCCAAAAATATTGACCAAGCCCAAAGATTGCTTAAGGCTTTACATCCGGAGTTTGCGGAACAATCCCCTTTGATTCCCGAGCAAGGTAAGCAGGGGCTGGTTATGATTTTCGGGGATCAGGTTGTGAAAATGCCTTTCGAAGAATGGGGAAAGAAAGTCCTCAGTGTTGAGGCCGATACTCTCACGCAACTTGAAGCTCGCCGCATTGGCACCTCCATTCCTCAAGTTATTCACTACGATACGGAGCATCATATTCTGATTACGTCGCGTGTCCCGGGAACCCCCGTGACAGCCGAAACATTCCATACGATGTCCTCCTCTGAACTTGCATCAGTCGGCCAACAAATTGGTCAATTTCTTCTGGAAATGCACCAATTTGAAAATTTTTCTCATGCAAGAGATGCATCTCTTGCCCCCTATTACCGCGACGTTGCTTCTTTGTGTGATGACCCAGAGGTCTGTCTTAAAGCTGGGCTGCATCTGCGGGATATTGAACATGTTAGAGCTTACTTGCTCAATCAATCCTCTCTTAATGACCAGATCCGATTTCTTCACACGGATGTGGGTTACGGCAATGTTTTGTATGATACGAAAAGCCGATCTGTCTCCGTTATAGACTTTGGGGGATGTCGTGCCGATTTTAGACACAAAGATTTTGTTAAGATGGGCGACGATTTTCCTGAGATCGTCCAAACATCCTGCATCAGCACATACAACTCCAAGGCTGAACATCCACTTGATATCGATATGATCAATGTATCGCGCCTTGCTATTCGCCTTTGTAAAGCCCGAGAAAATGGTGTTCGCCCTTTTGAGAAAAACACTCCTCAACCCAATTGATCTCAACCAATTAAAAACGCCCCTGTGCAGGGGCGTTTTTTGTACTTTTGATCTTAGCCGTTAGCGGCTTCGGGCATTGAGCTCTCTTCTGGCGCTTCAACCGCTGTTGCCTGTTGCTGCGCGGCAATCGCGAGCTTATCGCGGCTAACTGCCAGTTTCTTGAGCTGCGCAACGTAAGCACCGGTACCAGCCGGAATAAGGCGGCCCACGATCACGTTTTCCTTGAGGCCTTTGAGCGTATCCGATTTGCCTTGGCAAGCAGCTTCGGTAAGTACGCGGGTGGTCTCTTGGAACGATGCAGCCGAGATAAACGAACGGGTCTGGAGCGAGGCCTTGGTAATACCTTGCAGGATCGGACGGGCGACCGGAGGACGCTTGCCATCTGCGAGGTATTTCTGACGCTCGATCTCGAACTCGTCACGCTCGACATGTTCACCCACGAGGTAGGTGGTATCACCCACATCGAGGATCTCCACTTTTTGGAGCATCTGACGCACAATCACTTCGATGTGTTTATCGTTGATCTTCACACCTTGCAAGCGGTACACGTCCTGAATCTCGTTGATCAGGTAATCAGCCAGAGCTTCAACACCCATCACATCAAGAATATCGTGCGGTACCATCGCGCCATCAAGAAGTGCATCACCCTTACGCACGTAATCACCTTCAGCGACTGCCAAATGACGGCCTTTCGGGATCAGATATTCACGTGGTTCAAGAGCTTTGTCGCTCGGGCGGACAACAAGGCGGCGTTTCGCTTTGTAGTCTTTACCGAATTCAACCTGACCTTCGATTTCCGAGATAATGGCGGCGTCTTTCGGGCGGCGGGCTTCGAACAGCTCAGCCACACGCGGCAGACCCCCCGTAATATCACGGGTTTTTGACGTTTCGCGCGGAATACGTGCCACAATATCACCTGCTTTGATTTCCTGTCCGTTTTCAACGGAGAGAATAGCGTCAACCGACATATAATAGTTGGCAGGCAGACCGTTTGGCAGCGTGATTACTTCGCCCTTTTTATCAAGGAGCGAAATACGCGGCTTCAGATCACCACCACGTGGCTGGGAACGCCAGTCAATCACCACTTTGGACGAGATACCAGTAGCTTCATCCATTTTCTCGGAGATCGAAAGACCTTCGATCATATCAAAGTAATGGGCCACACCGTCTTTCTCGGTGATGATTGGAATGGTAAACGGATCCCATTCGGCCATTTTTGTGCCCGGGGTCATTTTTGCACCATTTTCGATCAAGAGACGTGCACCGTAAGGAATACGATGGATCGCTTTTTCAGCGCCCTTGGCATCTTTCAGCACCACTTCGGTGTTACGGCCCATCACGATATTAATACCCGATGAGTTTTTTACAACGTTGTGGTGACGAATTTCAGCCGTTGCATTGATTGTGGCCTCAACAGATGACTTTTCAGCACCTTTCTGAGCCGCACCACCAATGTGGAAGGTACGCATGGTCAGCTGTGTTCCTGGTTCACCGATTGACTGCGCAGCCATAACGCCGACAGCTTCACCGATGTTCACGGTTGTTCCGCGTGCAAGGTCACGACCATAGCATTTCGCACAGACACCAATTTGGGTTTCGCAGGTCAGTACCGAGCGAACAAAGACCGAGTCAACGCCTGCCGTTTCCACAGCTTCGGCTTTCACTTCATCGATCAGTTCGTTACGCGAGACAATCAAGTCACCTGAAAGAGGATGAACGATGTCAGATGCTGCCGTACGGCCCAGAATACGTTCCGAGAGCGAGACCACAATATCTGCGCCGTTCATCACGGGGCGAATGGTGATTCCGCGCATTGATCCGCAGTCCTCTTCGTTGATGACGGCGTCTTGCGCCACATCAACCAAGCGGCGGGTCAGATAACCGGAGTTAGCTGTTTTAAGAGCCGTATCCGCAAGACCTTTACGTGCACCGTGGGTCGAGTTGAAGTATTCGAGAACCGAGAGACCTTCTTTGAAGTTCGAGATAATCGGTGTCTCAATGATCTCACCCGATGGTTTGGCCATCAGACCACGCATACCAGCAAGCTGGCGAATCTGCGCAGCAGAACCACGAGCACCCGAGTGCGCCATCATATACACGGCGTTAGGTGTGCCCGTTGAGGTGTTCGAAATACCTTTCATCATCGCGTCTGCGACTTCATCGGTACAACGTGACCAAATATCAACGACTTTGTTGTATTTTTCGCCTTTGGTGATCAGACCATCCATATATTGCTGTTCGTATTCCTTAACTTTCGTTTCGGCGTCAGCAACCAGACGTTCTTTTGCCAATGGAATAATCATATCGTCTTTACCGAAGGAAATACCCGCGATACAGGCATAACGGAAGCCGAGTTTCATCATCCGGTCACAGAAAATGACGGTCTCTTTTTGACCGCAGTGGCGATAGACCACGTCGATCAGGTTCGAGATTTCTTTTTTCGTGAGCGTTGTGTTGATCACACTGACCGGTACGTTTTTGTTACGTGGCAAAAGATCTGCCATCATCATACGGCCTGGTGTGGATTCAATCACGCGAACGACTTTATCACCATTCTCATCAACCGTGTGGTAACGGCATTTGATTTTGGAGTGCAGGGTTACAACTTTCGCCTGAAGAGCGTGTTGGATTTCACCCATGTCGCGGAAGATCATGCCTTCACCAACTTGACCATCCATGACGATCGAGAGGTAGTAAAGACCCAGAACAATATCTTGTGACGGCACGATAATCGGTTTGCCCGATGCCGGCGACAAGATGTTGTTGGTGGACATCATCAAAACACGAGCTTCCAGCTGCGCTTCGACTGAAAGCGGTACGTGAACAGCCATCTGGTCACCGTCAAAGTCAGCGTTAAACGCTGTACAAACGAGCGGGTGCAACTGGATAGCTTTACCTTCAATCAGGGTTGGTTCGAACGCCTGAATACCCAAACGGTGCAATGTTGGCGCACGGTTGAGCATAACCGGATGTTCGCGGATCACTTCCTCGAGAATATCCCATACTTCGGGGCGCTCACGCTCGACCATTTTCTTGGCGGCTTTTACGGTTGTTGCCAAACCGTAAAGTTCGAGCTTGTGATAAATGAACGGCTTGAACAGTTCGAGCGCCATTTTCTTTGGCAGGCCGCACTGGTGGAGTTTAAGCTCTGGCCCCACCACGATAACCGAACGACCGGAATAATCGACGCGTTTACCGAGCAAGTTCTGACGGAAACGACCTTGTTTCCCTTTGAGCATATCGGAGAGTGATTTGAGCGGACGCTTGTTGGCACCGGTAATCACACGGCCACGACGACCATTGTCAAACAAGGCATCGACAGCCTCTTGTAGCATACGTTTTTCGTTGCGGACGATGATGTCTGGCGCACGCAGTTCCATCAGGCGTTTCAAACGGTTGTTCCGGTTGATGACGCGGCGGTACAAGTCGTTCAGATCAGAGGTCGCAAAACGGCCACCATCAAGAGGCACAAGCGGACGAAGCTCGGGTGGCAGCACAGGCACAACATCCAAAATCATCCATTCAGGGCGCGTGCCTGAGCTGATAAACGCTTCAATAAGTTTCAAACGTTTGACCAGCTTTTTGCGTTTTGTTTCAGATGAACAATCAGCCAATTCTTCTTCGGTTTTAACGCGAATGTCTTCAAGGTTAATCGCCGAGAGGATTTCTTTGATCGCTTCAGCGCCGATGCCGGCACGGAAGTTTTCATCACCATATTCATCCTGCGCATCCATAAACTCTTCTTCAGAGAGGAGTTGGAATGGCTTCAAGGAGGTGAGACCCGGATCGATCACAACATAGTTTTCGAAGTACAGGATACGCTCAAGATCCTTGAGGGTAATATCAAGCATCAGGCCGATACGGCTTGGCAGGGATTTGAGGAACCAGATATGGGCCACAGGCGAGGCCAATTGAATATGGCCCATGCGCTCGCGGCGCACTTTGGTCAGGGTAACTTCAACACCGCATTTTTCGCAGATGATCCCTTTGTATTTCATGCGTTTGTATTTACCGCAGAGGCATTCATAGTCCTTCACAGGGCCAAAAATACGGGCGCAGAACAAACCATCGCGCTCCGGTTTGAAAGTCCGGTAGTTGATGGTTTCCGGCTTTTTCACTTCGCCAAAAGACCATGACAAAATCTGCTCTGGCGAGGCCACCGAGATGCGGATCGAGTCGAAATTCTGGAGGCCGGTTGGCTGTCCAAAGAGGTTCATCAGTTCATTCATGTTGCGCTCTTTCTTTAAACTTTATCTAACTATGCCACGAGGGTGAAACGGCTTGTTTGCTGGCCATTCACATCAACAGTTTCACAAAAGCTGCTGACGCGACGAACCCAAATATCAAAATTCCCGTAAAGGGCCTTATAAACCACAACAGGCTCTTCATCCGCTTCGTTTGTAGCAAGAGTAACGATTTCATATTCGTTCCCCTTGTAATGACGAAATTTAGCATTTGGTTTCAGTTCAATCACGTCAGCCATAATTTACTCTTCCGACTGGTTCATCTCGACGTTGAGGCACAAGGCTTTGAGTTCCTTGGTCAGAACGTTGAATGACTCTGGAACACCAATTTCGAAATTGTCTTCGCCGCGAACAATCGCTTCGTAAACTTTCGAACGTCCAGCCACGTCATCCGACTTGATGGTGAGCAGTTCCTGCAGAGTGTAGGCCGCGCCATACGCTTGCAGCGCCCAAACCTCCATCTCTCCGAAACGCTGACCACCAAACTGGGCTTTACCACCCAGAGGCTGCTGCGTCACGAGCGAGTATGGACCGATTGAACGGGCATGAATCTTGTCATCAACCAAGTGGTGAAGTTTGAGCACATACATATACCCGACAGTCACCGAGCGGTGGAACGGCTCGCCGGTACGACCATCGATCAGGGTAACCTGACCGGAGGTACGCAGACCTGCTTGCTCGAGAAGCGCCGTAATATCGGCTTCTTCCGCGCCATCAAAGACCGGCGTTGCCATCGGCACGCCACCGCGGAGGTTGCCAGCCATCTCAACCATCTGGTCTTCGTTGAGCAGCATGACCTTGTCACTGTACTCGCCCTCACCATAGACAGCTTTCAGTTTGGCTCTGAGTTTTTCAACTTCAGCCGCTGCCGGATGTTTCGGGTTCGAGAAGCTATCAACCAGTTCGCCAATTTGCTTGCCGAGTGTCGCTGATGCCCATCCGAGGTGCGTCTCCAGAATCTGACCGACGTTCATACGCGATGGAACACCCAAGGGGTTCAGCACCACATCAACCGGCGTACCATCTTCAAGGAACGGCATGTCTTCACGCTTCATAATACGCGAAACAACCCCTTTGTTTCCGTGACGTCCAGCCATTTTATCACCAGGCTGGATTTTGCGTTTAATCGCAACGAAAACTTTAACCATTTTCATCACGCCTGGTGGCAGTTCATCACCACGCTGGAGTTTTTCAACCTTGTCTTCGAAACGCGCTTTGACGTTGTCAACGGCATCATCAAAAGTTTTTCCAACAGCCTCGATTTCGGACATGACAGTTTCGTCCTCGACCGAAATCTGACGCCACAGACCACGTTTCTCAATCGAGTCAAGGTCAGAGCCGTTGATGGTTGCACCTTTCTTGATTTCAGACACGCCTTTGGGCACGCTGGCAACCACTTGACCTACCAAGAGTTCTTTCAGACGAGAATAAAAACCGTCCTCAAGAATCTTGCGCTCATCGTCACGGTCTTTTGCGAGTTGCTCAATTTCAGAGCGTTCAATCGAGAGTGCACGAGAATCCTTGTCGATACCGCGGCGATTAAACACACGCACTTCAACAATCGTTCCTTGCGTTCCAGGCGGCAGGCGGAGGGATGAATCCTTCACGTCAGCTGCTTTTTCACCAAAGATGGCGCGGAGCAATTTTTCCTCTGGAGTCATCGGGCTTTCGCCTTTTGGTGTGACCTTACCGACCAAAATATCACCCGGGCCAACTTCCGCACCAATGTGAACGATACCGCTCTCATCAAGGTGTTTGAGAGCTTCTTCACCGACGTTTGGAATATCACGGGTAATTTCTTCAGGGCCCAGTTTCGTATCTCGTGCCATCACTTCGAATTCTTCGATGTGGATGGAGGTGAACACGTCATCAGCCACGATACGTTCGGAGAGCAAAATCGAATCTTCGAAGTTGTAACCGTTCCATGGCATAAAGGCCACGAGCACGTTGCGTCCGAGCGCGAGCTCACCCAGCTGTGTTGATGGACCATCAGCGATGATATCACCAGCTTTCAGAATATCACCCACCTTCACCAGAGGTTTCTGGTTAATGCAGGTTGATTGGTTCGAGCGCTGGAATTTCATCATTTTATAAATGTCAACGACAGGCTCGTCCGAGCGGAGTTCTTCGGTTGCACGAATAACGATACGTGTCGCATCCACTTCAACCACAACGCCCCCACGGCGCGCTGCAACGGCAGCACCTGAGTCACGCGCAACAGGCAGTTCCATACCGGTACCTACAAGCGGCGCATCCGAGCGCAGCAGAGGCACAGCTTGACGCTGCATGTTTGATCCCATCAAGGCACGGTTAGCATCATCATTCTCGAGGAACGGAATGAGCGCCGCGGCCACAGAGACGATCTGTTTGGGGGACACGTCGATATATTCGATATGCTCGGGAGTTGACATCAAGTTTTCACCGGCCTTACGGCAGGAGATAAGATCATCGACAAATTTTCCCTCATTGCTCAATTCGGCGTTGGCCTGCGCAATCGTGTATTTGGCTTCTTCCATGGCCGACATGTAAACAACTTCGTCGGTTACTTTGGCATCCACGATACGGCGGTACGGGCTTTCGATGAATCCATACTGATTGACGCGCGCAAAAGTCGAGAGCGAGTTGATCAGACCGATGTTCGGGCCTTCCGGCGTTTCAATCGGGCAGATACGGCCATAGTGTGTCGGGTGCACGTCGCGTACTTCAAAGCCCGCGCGTTCACGGGTTAAACCGCCTGGGCCGAGAGCAGACAAACGGCGCTTGTGCGTAATCTCAGAAAGTGGATTGGTTTGATCCATAAACTGTGAGAGCTGCGACGAGCCAAAGAACTCACGTACCGCCGCTTGGGCTGGTTTGGAGTTGATCAGATCATGCGGCATGTAATTGTCGATATCAACCGAGGACATGCGTTCACGAATAGCACGCTCCATACGGGAGAGCCCGAGGCGCACTTGGTTTTCCATGAGTTCACCGACCGAGCGAACACGGCGGTTGCCGAGGTTGTCAATATCATCAACTTCGCCGCGGCCATCTTTGAGTTCATGAAGATATTTGAGGATAGCCAGAATGTCTTCTTTTGCAAGCACACGTAAAGTGTCCGGTGCAGAGAGGTCAAGACGGGCATTCATTTTAACGCGGCCAACAGCCGAGAGATCATAACGCTCGGGATCAAAGAACAGCGAGTGGAACAGGCCTTCGGCTGATTCAACTGTGGGCGGTTCACCCGGACGCATGACGCGGTAGATGTCAATCAAAGCTTCTTCACGGGTATCGCATTTATCCGCAATCATAGTGGTGCGGATGTAAGGACCCACGTTCATGTGGTCGATGCCCAGAACCGGAATTTGGTTCACGCCTGCATCTACCAGCTTAGTAATATCATCAGCGGTGAGTTCGTGACCAGCTTCAAACAACACGAGGCCATTCGACATATTCAGAACATCGCTGGCAAGGTAGGTACCGACCAACTCTTCTTCCTGAATAAGAATGTCCTTAAGACCATCTTCCATGAGCTTTTTAGACAGGCGCGGCGTTACCTTTGTACCGGCATCGGCTACAACTTTGCCAGAGGCGGCATCAACAAGATCAGTTACCAATTTAACGCCACGGAAACGCTCAGCATCAAACGGAGTTTTCCAGCCTTTTTTATCGCGGCTATAGACAATGCTTTTGTAGAAGGTACTGAGAATTTCTTCGTTGCTCATCCCTTGAACGAGCAGCGGATCAATCGGGCGATCCTTGCTTTGGCATTCCAGAATATATTGTTCGGTTTCAGCGCCATAAAGAGCACGCAGGAATGTTGTTACGGGAAGTTTGCGGCGACGGTCGATACGGACGTTCAAGATATCTTTCGCATCGAATTCGAAATCAAGCCATGATCCCCGGTAAGGAATGATACGGGCAGCAAAGAGGTATTTGCCCGATGCATGTGTTTTTCCGCCATCATGATCAAAGAACACACCTGGTGAACGGTGCATTTGCGAGACGATCACGCGCTCGGTTCCGTTCACAATGAACGTTCCGTTGCGAGTCATGAGCGGCATATCGACCATATAAACATCTTGCTCTTTAATGTCGCGGATCGAGCGAAGACCGGTTTCTTCATCCACATCAAAGACCGACAGACGCAAGGTGACACGCAATGGCGCCGCATAGGTCATGCCGCGTGCATAGCATTCGTCCGTGTCATATTTGGGTTGTTCGAGTTCGTATTTTACGAAGTCAATCTCGGCTTTGTCCGCAAAGTCCTTGATCGGGAATACGGAGGTCAGAACTTCCTGCAGACCTTGCATTTTGCGATCTTCGGCAGACACGTGCATTTGCAGGAATTGTTCGTATGAATCTTTTTGAACCTCAATCAGGTTCGGCATCGCTGCAACTTCACGGATCTTGCCAAAAGAACGGCGGATACGCTTGCGTCCGGTAAAGGTATTCACAATGGCAGCGGGAGAGAGTACGGGGGATGCTTTTTTAGCAGAAGCGGTCTTTTTCATTCCTTGGCCCTATCAAAAGTCCCTTATCACCTAAGGGAGTGTTTTAAACTATCGAGGAAACTCAGTTCTTTCATCCCGTTCACAACGTCAACACGGCGCGCGGCTTGCCGGATGGGTCGTCGTGACAATTCTTGAAAGCTCTGTATTTTTTCCTTGGGTCCGCAAACAAAAACGATCAGAAAACACTTAATTTTCCGTCGAGTGAGTGGTTTTAGCTAAAGGTACAGGGGTTGTCCAGTTAAAAATGAAAAATATTTTAACTTTTTAAAAACGTCTATTTCAGAGCAACAGCAGCCCTTGCAGACTCGTGCCGTCCGTATTATTTCCAGATTCTCTGTATTAAAGAATGTAATTGGCACATTTGTTGCTGACTTCCCATTTATGCAGGCGCTAGCCCCAGACAACTTTTGGAATATGAAAAACATCTTCCATGAGGGTTTCGGCAAAGTCATCCGATAAAAGTTTTAGTTTGCTGACAACCGCCGCCGCGCCGAATTTTTTGGCTTCCTGATGAACCTCGTCAAGCTCCATCCCTGTAACCACGACAACCGGCGCCCCCAGATTAAATTTACGAAATTCACGTACTGTCTCCGCGCCCCAACTATCGGGCAAATTCAGATCAAGAAGAACAAGATCAAAATGATTTTTCTGACAGCATGCGAAGGACTCCTCTATCGTACTTGAAGGCATAATCTTGGTATTCGGCCATTTCTTTTGCATGTGGCGGGTTATAGCCATCAAATCAGCCTCACTATCCTCCACAATCAGCACGGAACGCGGATAGAAATCATTATCCAATGTTGTGTTGCCTGCCATTTTTCTACCCCAGTCAGATTGTAATGACTTTGCTTATCACTCTCAGTAACCTGTCTCACATTACAGATTTCCTGCTTAGACCGCAACAACCAACAAACTCTTGAGGTTGTACCATCCTGTTGCAGACTTCTTAATGCGGGAGACCCTTGGTTGTAGAATATTCCATATGGATTTCCCGATCAGGGTAAATTTGGCGATGGATCGCATGAGCGGCCTGCGCCCCTTCGGCAAAGCCCGTGAGTATTAGGCGAATCTTATGTTCGTAGCTTGCCACGTCCCCCACGGCATAAATGCCGGAAATTGTTGTTTTCTGGGTTCCAGCTTCAACTGAAATATGATGCTGGGTCAGGCCGAGCCCCCACTCCGCAATCGGCCCCAGATCCGTGGAAAGCCCGAAAAAAGGCAATAAAATATCGGCTTTAATGCGTTTTTTGGCCCCTGACGTAATATCCGCTACCCCCACATATGTCAGCTGGCCATCTGCCCCTTCCAAACTATCCAGTTGAAAAGGAACAACAAGGTTGCACGCGCCAGAGGCCGCCAAAGTCTGGAGTTTTTGTACAGAATCAGGCGCGGCGCGGAATTTATCGCGGCGATGCACCACGGATACCTGCGCGGCAATCCCCTGAAGGGCGAGCGCCCAATCCACAGCGCTATCCCCGCCCCCCGCAATAACCACATGCTTTCCGGCGCATATATCTTTCTGCCGCAAGGCATAAAAAACCGAAGTGCCTTCGTAGTGTTCCAGCCCTTCGAGCGGGGGGCGCTGCGGCCCAAATGCCCCCGCGCCAGCCGCTATAATAATGGCTTTGGCTGAAATCGTGATCCCTTTGGATGTCACCACCGTAAAACGTCCGGCTTCGCCGTTTAGTTTTACGACTTTTTGCCCTGTGTGATACACGGGGTTAAAAGGAGCGGCCTGTTTTTCCAGTTGTTCGATCAGGTGCCCCGCCAAAATAGAGGGCGCCGCAGGGATGTCGTAAATGGGTTTTTCGGGATAAAGGGCGGTGCATTGCCCGCCAATCTGGTCGAGCGCATCAATGGCGTGGCAGGAAAAACCCATCATGCCGCATTCAAAAATAGCGAACATTCCGGCGGGGCCTGCCCCGATAATTGCAACATCTGTTTCAAACGTATCTGACATGCGCTATACATACGCAACTTGATGGGTTTTGAAAAGTATGATTGTAACAACCAGCTCCGAGCTTGATACCAGCGCCGCCGCCGCCCGTTTTGCCGCCGAGATTCGCCCCCGCGATATTATTTTGTTACAGGGGGATTTAGGGATGGGAAAGTCTGTTTTTGCACGTGCCCTGATCCGCACTTTGTGCGGCAATCCTGATATGGAAGTTCCAAGCCCAACCTTTACTCTCGTGCAAACTTACGAGAGCGCACGCGGCACGATCTGGCATTTTGACCTCTACCGCCTCAAAGACCCCGAAGAGCTTTACGAGATCGGCTGGGAGGAGGCTTTAACGGGAGGAATACTTCTTATCGAATGGCCGGAACGTCTTGGCTATCTTACACCCCCTACTCCGGTAACAGTGCGCCTTGAAAGCGCGGAGACACCCCAGATGCGCCATATTCACATTGAGAGAGTTTCACCATGAGTATCAATACGGCCTTTCTGGTTTGCGCTGGCCTTGGCACCCGCATGAAACCTTTGACGGAGAGCCTACCTAAACCGCTCGTTGTTTTAAATGGCAGGCCCATTCTCGGTTATGTGTTTGACCATTTGCGCAAAACCGCTGTGACAAATATCACCGTCAACACACATCATTTGCCGCAGCACCTCAGCTCCTATCTAAAGTCCGTTGATGGGTTTCACATTACGGAATCATATGAGCCTGTTCTCCTTGAAACGGGTGGCGGTTTGGTCAAGGCGCTCCCTTCACTTGGCACCAAGCCTTTCTTTATGATTAATGGTGATGCTTTCTGGATTGACGGAAAGTCGGGGTCTACCCTCACGGCGCTTGAGGCACATTATGACCCTGCACGGATGGATATTTTGCTGTGCCTTACGCCTGTGACCCGCATGAAACTCACCGCGGGTGTGGGCGATTATGACGTTATGCCTGACGGGCGGCTTGTCCGCAGCCTCATCAAACACGGCACGCATATGTTTACCGGAATTCGTATCCTCAATCCTGCGATTATGAGTGGCTTTAGCGCCGATAAATTCTCCTTTCTCAAAAATATGGACGAGGCCGAAAAACAAGGCCGTCTCTACGGGTATGTGATGGAGGGCGATTGGCACCATATCAGCACCCCCGAGGATCTTGACGCCGTTGCAAAAAGTTTTAAATCTTAGGAACTTAATTTTCTGGAGGCTTTCTTGAAAAAATACACTCTGATCGTCCTTGTCAGCTTTGTCGCCCTTATGGCGGCCACGCCCAGTTTTTCCCAATCTTCTGAAAGCGTGGTGCCGCAGACCCGCGAGGACATCAAAATGTCCTTTGCGCCCATCGTCAAACATGTGGCCCCAAGCGTCATTAATATTTACACCAAGCGCATGGTCACCCGTAACGTCTCCCCCTTTATGAATGATCCGTTCTTTTCACAATTTTTCGGGCGCGGCATGGGCCTTCCGCAACAACGCCTTGAAGGCTCGCTCGGGTCGGGTGTTATTGTGGATGCGAGCGGACTTGCAGTTACCAATGCCCACGTCATTCGGGATGCCCAGGAAATTACCGTGGCCCTGACAGACGGGCGCGAATTTCCGGCGCGTGTCATTTTGCAAGATGATGCCAGTGATCTGGCACTTGTTAAAATTGATGCGCCGGATGTGACCTTGCCAGCCGCAACACTCAAGTCCAGCGAGTCCCTCGAAGTGGGTGATCTGGTGCTGGCCATCGGTAACCCGTTTGGCGTTGGGCAGACTGTAACCAGCGGGATTATCTCGGCCTTGGCGCGCTCGTCCCTTAATATCAATGATATCAATTTCTTTATTCAAACCGATGCCGCCATCAATCCCGGTAATTCGGGCGGGCCTTTGGTGGCTATGGATGGTAGCGTGATCGGAATCAACTCGGCTATTTATTCACGGGATGGCGGCGGCTCACTCGGGATCGGCTTTGCCATTCCTTCCGAGATGGTCGTCACCGTTCTCGCCGCCCAAAAATCGGGTCAAGTGTCCAAGAACGGTGAAATCATTCGTCCGTGGGTTGGCGTCATAGCGCAAGATGTAACCTCGGACATTGCGCAGTCGATGGGTCTTGCTGCACCTAAAGGCGCTCTTCTCTCAAACCTCCATGAAGGCTCGCCTGCCCTTGAGGCCGGATTAAAGCAGGGTGATGTTGTGACCGGCGTGAATGATCACGCGGTTGCAGACGCTGCCGAAATGCGGTTCCGCCTCGCCACTATTCCGATGGGCAGTGAAGCGCGTATTACCTATATGCGTGACGGCAAAACGCAAACGACAGCGCTCAAATCCATTGCGCCGCCTGACCTTCCCGCGCGCGAAGCAGAGAAAATCAGCGGAAAAAATCCGCTCTCGGGCGCGACATTGGTGCGGATCAATCCGGCTGTCGAGGTCGAGCTTGGTCTTAAAAATACCCCGCCCAAAGGTGTGGTGGTTGCCGAGATTGAGCCTAATTCCATTGCCCAGCGCGTTGTCCGCGCCGGTGATGTGGTGCTCGGCATTAATGGTGTCAGCATCGCGAGTCCCAAAGACGCGCTGGCGGCTCTTAAGAAACCAACCCCGCAGGGCTTTATCCTCACGCTGCTGAGCAACGGGCAGCAACGCCAGATTATTATTCGTTAGTGAGGTAATGCGATTCCAGCCAGCAGCCTTGCCCCAGCGCGATTGAAAATTCATCCGCGAGCGCACCCATGCGCTCAGGAATCATGTAGGGCGTGTTAAAAACCACAAGGCCTGCGCCATTCAAGCCGCCCGCAAGGTTGCGCCCGCGCAGCAGGATTTCGCTCATCCATGTGCGGTTCATACCCAGCTCTGATGCTGCCATGTGGAGTTTTTCGGATGCGCCGCCTGCCTTGATCGGATACCAGATCATATAGACGCCGGTGCTCCAGCGTTTTTTCCAGTCCTTCATATTTTTGACCAAGAGATCAAACTCATCCGGTTTTTCAAACGGCGGGTCAATCAAAATAAGTCCGCGCTTTTCAGGAGGAGGAATATGAGAACGGATGGATTGGTAGGCATCTTCACAGGTGGCACGCGTATTTTTTATGCGTTTTAAATTCTGTGCCAACTCTTCAAAATCTTCGGGGTGAAGTTCGTTGGCAACAAGCCTGTCTTGCCCTCTCAAGAGACGGGCCAGCAAAAGGGGAGACCCTGCGTAGTGCCCCGTGTCCCACTCGGGACGCATCACATCAGCCATATCGCGCAAATCCTGATGGCGCAGTTGCGCGGCCATAAGCTGACCTATCCCCGCTTCGCTTTCGCGGGTCTTTTGCGCCTGCTCGGAATTGAGATCATAAAGCCCTACACCTGCAAAGGCATCTAATACGAAAAATGGCGTGTCTTTTTGCTGCAGGTGCTTTGTTACCATCAGCATCACAAGATGCTTATGGATATCGGCAAAATTGCCCGCGTGATAAATGTGACGATAATTCATGCCTGATTTTTAACCCATTTTATGCTAGGATGGAAACATCATGTTCAAATGGATCAAATCTTTTTTTTCACGCAAAACACCCCCTTCTCCTGACGCTCAGGTTGCATCCGTTCCCGCTCGTCCCACGCGGGAGGAGTTGATCCGTGATATGCTGCGCAACAGGGAGAGCGCCCGCGAAGCTCTCGGAGCCGAGCGGCTCGAGATGATTACCAAATTGATCCAGCAAAAAGAGGCCGAGCAGGAAGTTTCCCCCGCCGCGCAAGCCCGCAAAATTCTGGCCAAAATGGAACAAGACAAGGTCGCGATCTTTATGCGCGATCTTAAAGATAATCCGCCGACAACCCATTAAAAATATTTTCCCGCGAAAGGACATTCTTCATGCCCGTTTATAAAGCCCCCTTAGAGAATATGCGCTTTGTGCTTCATGATGTCCTGAATGCTGGACAATTGTCCGAGCTTTCGGGTTATGAGCAGGCCTCTCCCGATATGATTGATAATATCCTCTCGGAAGCTGCCAAGATTTGCGAGGAAGTTCTCTTTCCGCTCAACCAATCGGGAGATGCCGAAGGGTGCCATTTTACAGAGGGCGCGGTCACAACGCCCCACGGCTTTAAAGAAGCTTATGAAACCTATACACAAGGCGGGTGGACGGCTTTGTCGGCCGAACCCGAGTTTGGCGGGATGGGGATGCCACATCTACTTAACTTTGCGGTGATGGAGATGATCTGCGCCGCCAACATGTCCTTCGGCATGTATCCGGGTTTGTCCGAGGGCGCTTACCGTGCCCTCCTCCATCACGGCGCGCAAAACCTCAAGGAACTTTATCTGCCTAAACTTGTGAGCGGGGAATGGTCAGGCACCATGTGTTTGACCGAACCACATTGCGGGACTGACCTTGGCCTGATCCGCACCAAAGCCCTGCCGCAAAATGATGGCAGTTATAACATCACCGGCACCAAGATTTTTATCTCGGCGGGCGAGCATGATCTGACCAGCAATATTATTCACTTGGTTCTTGCCAAACTGCCCGATGCACCGGAAGGGGCCAAAGGGATTTCCCTGTTTGTCGTACCCAAGTTTCTGGTGGATGACGGCGCGCCGAACCATGTGTCGTGCGGCTCGATCGAACATAAAATGGGGATCAAGGCGTCGGCGACGTGCGTCATGAATTTTGAAAATTCAAAAGGCTGGCTGGTGGGCGAGCCGCATAAAGGTCTCAAGGCCATGTTCACCATGATGAATGCAGCGCGCCTTGGGGTTTCCATGCAGGGTCTTGGCGTTGCCGAGATTGCATGGCAGAACGGCCTTGCTTATGCACGTGAACGCCTCCAGATGCGGGCGCTTGACGGGGTGAAAGCTCCCGATAAACCCGCTGACCCTATTATCGTCCACCCCGATGTCCGGCGGATGCTTCTTACCTCCAAAGCCTTTTGTGAAGGAGCGCGGGCTCTCTCCTACTGGATTGGCCTTCACCTTGATCTGGCGGAAAAACATCCTGATCCGGTCACGCGTCAGAATGCCGATGACCTTGTCGCGCTCCTCACGCCTGTTCTTAAAGCCTATCAAACGGATATGGGATTTGAGGTTGCCAACCATGCCATTCAAATTCACGGCGGGCATGGCTATATCCGCGAATACGGAGTCGAGCAATATGCGCGGGATGCCCGTATCGCGATGATTTATGAAGGCACCAACGGCATTCAGGCCCTTGACCTTGTCGGGCGCAAAATGAGCCAGAATTACGGGCGGCTCTTGCGGCAATTTTTCCATCCGGTACTGGACTTTATTGAAACGCATCAGGAAACGGACAGCATGGCGCCTTACGTATTTCCCCTTGCCAAAGCCTTTGCCAAGCTCCAGCAAGCCTGTATCCAGATCGCCATGAAGGGCCTTAAAAACCCGAATGAAGCGGGCGCAGCGTCCACCGATTATCTCCGTATGTTTGCCCTCGTGGCTATGGCCTATATGTGGGCGCGGATGGCCTTAGTCGCACAACAAAAACTGGCCGAAGGCGGTGGAAATAAAGAATTTTACGAGGCAAAACTCAAAACCGCGCGGTTTTATATGGAGAAAATGCTGCCTGAGCTTGAGAGCCGCTTCCGGATGGTGACAGCGGGTGCCGACACACTCATGGAGATGAATGAAAGCGAGTTTGCGGCATGACGTTAGAAGACATCGTTTCTAAAATCCGTCAAAAGGCCACCTATGACACGGGCTTTCGCGCACGGGTGTTATTTGATTTCGGCGACGAGGGCTGCGTGTTTTTCGATGCAACGCAGTCTCCGGCTGAAATCATTACCGAAGAACGCGAAGCCGATGTAACCTTGAGTACATCCCTTGATAATTTCGGCAAAATTCTCGAGGGGCAACTTGACCCCAATATGGCGTTTATGATGGGCAAACTCAAAGTACGCGGGTCTATGGGAAAAGCGCTTAAGCTCAATGCTTTTCTTGAGGGGTAACCTCGGCCTTAGGCGTACTCTTGGATTGTGGGCGGATAGGGAGCCCAGTCTTTTCTAGTTCTTTGTCTATCAGTCCAAAAATTTGCCACGGGGCCGACTGTGTATAAACTGTAAATACTTTTGCTGCATCTTGACCTAATTTTGATTGGCAACCTTGTTTTTTAAGTGCTGCTCTAGCTTCATCACCAAGTTTTTTACCAACATCCAGCATATGAGTTTGCAATTTTTCCTCAGGAACATCAGGATGTACCATCTGCATAATTTCGGCATAGCGTGCAGCAACTGTTTGCATATTTCCCATGAAGTTGAGGTTCTGACTTTTGAACGTTTTTCCTTCATTGCAAACACTATCATAGGCTATGGCTGCATTGAGAGTCTTAAACATTTTCAACATGACTATTTCTCGTGGGTCTATAGATTTTGAGCAACAGCACAGCAATCCAGTCACTGCAAAAATCACAACCCATCTTGATGTTTTCACGATAATCCCTCATATGCAAAGCTCAATAGGCCATGCCCGATGCTGCCACAATGGGTGAATGTGCACAACTGTATTTGAAACATATTACTTTATTCTCGAGGGGTAATGACTTTAGTGGGGCCGTCCTTTACATATCTTTGTAAGCAGGCCCCTTTTGCGTTTTAGTTCCTTGTGCTATCTCATGTTGAGATAGCTTTTTTGTAGGTACAACTTGGACTTCCTGAGATTATTTGTAACCGGACTTTTGCTCTCCTTTATCGGCTGCGGTTTTATCTGCAACCATGCTTTATGCGCAACGTCTGTTCCCCTTACCGTTAACTTGTCCAAATCGGTGACAGTTGACACAAGCGGCGGAACACCCCGTATTGCGATTAATGTCGGCGGGACAACGCGTTACGCCACTTACACGTCGGGTTCGGGAACAACAACGCTCACGTTTACGTACGACATGATTTCGGGGGATGTTGACCTTGATGGTGTTACGCTGATTTCACCCATCGACGCCAATGGCGGGACTCTTCGCGATAGCAGCGGCAATGATGCCAATCTCAATTTCACGATTCCCGATACATCGGGTGTCATTATCAACGGCGCAGTACCAAGCGGCTACAGCGCCACCTTTGCCGATGACACCGTCACCAACACGAACCGCACAGCTCTTTCCTTTACCATGACCAGTCCCAAACTTAACCGCACGTACAATTATAGCATCACCAGTTCAGGGGGCGGTGCCCCCCTTACCGGTAGCGGCACGCTGTCGGCGTCACCCCAAACCATCAGCGGGATCAATGTCACGGGCCTGCCGGATGGCATTCTTACACTCTCCCTCACGTTGACCGACAGTCTGGGGGGCATTGGGACAGCCTCCACCGATACGATTCCGATGGCTGTTTTGGGCGCAAGCCTCGCGGGCCACTGGACGTTTGACGCGAATGATATTTCGGGTGTCACAGCGCTCGACCGCTCAGGGAACAGTTACAATGGGACACTCACCAATGGGCCTGTAACGGCCACAGGTATCACGGGGAATTCACTCGATTTTGACGGGACCGACGACTATGTCCCACTTGCGATCAGCGCAACAATTTCAGCTCCCTACACTATCTCCTTATGGGCCCAAACTGATCGGGCGGTGGGTTTGAGCGGCATCGCTGGATCACGTCATGGAGGTGAGCATAGTTTTGATGTCAAATTTAGTGGAGGGACGCTGGTTCACGGCGATATCGGAAACGGATCAAGCTGGATTGATATTTCTGCCGATGCATCTTTCGCTTATGTAACAGCCACGTGGTACCATCTTGTTTATGTGGTCACCACAACAGGCTATAACCTCTATATCAATGGCTCGCTTGCCACCTCCGAAGCTTTTGCGGCCTCAACTCCTTTACTTGTTGATGGCACGCACACACTTCGTATTGGGAATAGTTCGAGCGGTGAATTACATGATGGGAAAATCGATGATGTGCGCATCTATAACACGTCCCTGACCCCTGCGCAGATTACAACCTTGTACAATACACGCTAAGCCATCTTTCTTTTCTGGGAAATTTCTATAAAGTCTTTTCTATGAATTTACTGCTGCGCGTCCTCTATGTTTTTGTGTCCAGTTTTTTTCGTGCGAAAATAACGGATATTTTGGCGCCCGCCCGCGTGACACTCTGCGTGCTGCCCAATGATCTTGATTTCAACATGCATATGAATAACGGGCGGTATTTGACCCATATGGATCTGGGACGGCTTGACCTGATTTTGCGCTCGGGGCTTCTTAAAATTATGATCCGGCAAAAAAGCGTGCCCATTTTGGCTTCATGCAAGATGCGTTACCGCCTCTCGCTTGATCCGTTTCAGACTTATATTCTGCAGACGCAAATTCTGGGCTGGGATGAAAAATGGTTTTATATCGAGCAGCGTTTTCTGATGGGTTCCGGCCCCCATCAGGGCGAGGTTGCTGCTATCGGCCTTGTCAAAGGGTGCTTTTATGACACGCCGCGTAAAGCCACCGTTCCCAGCGCGGATGTTCTAAGTGCGATTGGTTACACGGCCCCCAGCCCGACCTTGCCGCCGCATATTCTTGACTGGCAAAAGGCCGAAGAAACCCTTAAAGGAGTGACACGCCATGCCTGAAATTTTTACAACGCCCGCGGAGCTGCGCACCTATGCGGCCCACCTGAAGACGACCGGAAAAACATTGGGGTTTGTCCCTACCATGGGCGCGCTCCATGAGGGGCATCTTACCTTGGTACGCCGCGCTTTGTCCGTGTGCGACCACTGTATCGTCAGCATCTTTGTCAACCCCAAGCAATTTGCTCCCCACGAAGATTTTGAACGTTACCCACGCACCCTCGAAACGGATACGGCGCTTCTGGAAAGCGCCGGTGCCAATGCCATTTTTGCACCCTCAACGGACGTGATGTATCCATCCGGCTTTCAAACTACAGTGACGGTGGGTGATGTTGCAAAGCCGCTTGAAGGCGAGTTCCGGCCCCATTTTTTTGCGGGGGTTGCCACAGTGGTCACGCGGCTTTTATTGCTTGTAGGGGCTGACAAAGCCTTCTTTGGCGAGAAAGATTACCAGCAACTCCAAGTTATCAAAGCCTTGCAGCGTGACCTTGCGCTTCCCACCGAGATTATCGGCGTGCCGACAGTGCGCGAGCCAAGCGGCCTTGCTCTTTCATCGCGCAATGCATATCTCACGCCTACTCAAAAAGAACAGGCCCTGCTTTTGAACCGGACACTTTTTGCCATGGCGGGGGACGTGCCCACGGGGAAACCCATTGCCCAGATTGAAGAAGATGCGGGGAATGCTCTTCTCGCGGGCGGATTTGATAAAGTGGATTATATGAGCGTGCGTGATGCGGATACGCTTCTTGCGCCGACATCTGCCACACAATCCTTGCGCATTCTTGGCGCGGCGTGGATTGGCGGCACACGCCTGATTGATAATATTCCTGCTTAATCGAGGCCCTGCAGTTCAAGGATACGTATTTTCATGTCGTCCGCCGTATCTTTGGTTTTAAAGATGGCGAGCGTTTGGCCGTCAGGTTTCTGGTAATAGATAAAGGACGAATGATCCATCGTATAGCTATCCCCTTCCGGCACTTTCTGGGCATAAACCTTGAATGATTTTTTGGCGGCATCGACTTGTTCCATGCTGCCAGTCAGTCCGATCATATTTGGTAGAAAAAGCGCAACGTAGTCCTTGAGCACTTCAGGCGTGTCACGTTCGGGATCGACGGTAATAAAAATCGGCTGGATTTTTGCCTGAAGATCTTTCGGCAGCGCCGTATAGGCACTGGCCACTTTCTGAAGCTCGGTCGGACAAATGGCCGGACATGACGCAAACCCGAAATAAATCAGGCGGTATTTATCCGCATAAGTTTTTTCGGTAACATCTTTTCCATCTTGATCGACCAGATCAAAATGCTGCCCAAGCTTCGGAGCATTGATATATTCCGTTACACCACCGTTTTTCTGCTCCAGAAATGATGAGGTGAAGGCGACAAGGCCTGCCAAAGCAAGGCCGATTAAAATGATAAAAAAGATGCGCGCAGAACGGTTTTGAGCTTTCATGCGCGCAGCTTAGACAATTTTCTAGAGGACGTCCAGCATTTCGGCCACCAGCGGGTGGCGGACAATATCTTCGGATTTAAGCCGGATCACGGCAATATCAGGCACGCTTTCGAGTCTGTTCGCAATATCAGCAAGGCCCGACATGCCATCCAAAAGGTCGCTTTGGTCGGGATCACCCGTCACGACCATGGTCGAGTGCCACCCGAGGCGCGAAAGCAACATTTTAAGCTGGGCATAGGTACAGTTCTGCGCCTCATCAATCACCACAAAGGCGTTGTTGAGGGTGCGTCCGCGCATAAAACCAACGGGAGCAATCTCGATCGTGCCCTCTTCCAAGAGTTGGCGTACGCGCTTGCCGCCCAAACGGTCACCGAGTGCGTCATAGAGCGGGCGCAGGTAAGGAGCCATTTTTTCGTGCATATCACCTGGCAAAAACCCAAGGCTTTCGCCAGCTTCCATCGCAGGGCGCGAAAGAATGATTTTCTCGATCTTGCCTTCTTCTAAAGCTTCAACCGCTGCCGAGATGGCCAGATAAGTTTTACCCGTTCCGGCAGGGCCCATGGCCATGGTCAAATTATGCGAAGCGATAGCTTCCATCAATTCACGCTGCCCATCAGAGCGCGGTTTGATTTTGCGCATATAAGCCTTATCGCGGTTATTGTCGATTTCGCTTTCAAGCGGGTGCCAGTCGAGATCGTCAAAGACGGTGTGCACCACATTTCCCTTATTATGAACCTTGGCGCGTGCAATATGATCTTTGCGAGGCTTGCCTGTTTTGGTCATGTTTTTCGACATGGTGGTTCCTTTCACGGGAGGTTAAGTCAGAGGATGGGATCCGTATAACAGTGTAAAGCGCATCAACACACCACGCGCCACGTAGCGGCGGCGCAGGGCCATTGAACCAAATTTGAGTGTCGAGAGGGAATGCCGGCGAAGCGGAGGATCGCCTGAGGGAGGAAATATCTTGAGCAGTAAGTCGTGAACCAATATGACCCCGAAGCGGGTAAGAGGGAGATGACTAGACTTGTATTAACCTACATCTGAATCGTATCTGATTCGCAGCGCAAAAACTACAAAGTTCTTTGATACTTCCTCGATTATGTTTTTTGAAAGACAAAACCCGCAAAGCGCGGAATGTCACCTGAGCACGGCGTGTGATTTTTGTAATCACCGAAAGAAACAACACCGCGCGGCACTTCAACCATACTGCGCAATGATAACCCTGCCATCGCAAAGGCATTGAGAATGTCTGCGACAGGTTTGTGATGATAAGCGGCTTTCTTGGCAAAGCCTTTTTCGCCATTCATAATTTCAAGCGTGTAGTTATTTGGCGCACGGTCAAAATAACCTTCGTGGCCCGCAAATTTCCGGTTGGGTTCACCTTTAATCTGCGCCGTCAAATCTTCCGCCAGTGCATTGGCCGGATGGTTGGTGAATACAAGAGCCAATCCCTTGTCCTTCAGCACATCGCGGATTGCCGAACAATAAGCTTGAAAATGTGGATGCGGAATTTCCTCAACCACAAAGACAGACGTTGCCACATCAAAATCCACACCGGTGTGCGCGACAGGCAGGGGTTCAGTTGCCTTAGTGTGCACGAACTTAACATTCGGGGTATTCAACCCCTCGCGTGCCGACTCAATGACCGCCTTACCGGGATCAATTCCAACCAGTTCCGCAAAGGCTGCGGCATGAAAATGGCGGATCAAATTGCCGTTGCCACAGCCAATATCAATCAGGCGCTTGCCCTGCGGATTTCCAATATGGCTTGCAATCCATGGAAAAACAAACTGGCCGCGTATGGGCGCATGACGCATATCAAGGCCATATGTTGCGTTCCACGCCTCTACAAATTCGGGATCGTCCCACGCTGTTAATGCTTGCGGCATCTTGCTCTCCATCCTATGAAGGGAGCACCTTACAAAACAATTCTACATTATGTCAATATTTATGACGGGAAGCGGCCTTCAGCAAGGCTTGGAGCATTTGTAGCTCGGTCGTGCGGTGGCCCGCATAATGCACCATCGTGAGCTGGGCGTGGGGATGCGCCTGCGCCACGTCATAGGCCGTTGTCGGCGGACAAACCACATCAAAGCGCCCCTGAATAAGGTGAAAATCCTTGATACTGCCGAGCGCTTTTTTGGTGGCGTTTGACGCGTACCATTTTGCGGGCAACGGATGCTCTTTCATAAAGAAAATTTCAAGCGCACCCAGCGCAATCATGTCACGCTGTTCCCGTTTTTTCTCGGCGGCACTTTGCTTGGGTTTGGTTTCTTTTTGTTTGTCAGGCGATTCAAAATGCACGGCTACGTCTTCAAAACGGCCTTGCGCTTCAGCAATTTTGAGCGCAAATCTTTTATCTTTGTTCGTGATGGCCTTGTACAAATATCCCAAGCGGTCAAAGCGTTTGACGGAAGATGGAAGCTGCTTTAACAACTCCGCTTCAGCTTCGGGAAAGAATAATCCCATGCGGTTTATGTACCAGTCAATCTCATCCGGCGTATGCATCCAGATGCCGCCAATGGTCAAAGACAGGGCGGCCTTCGGATAATGCGCCGCGTAGTAGGCGCCAAGGCAACTGCCCCATGAATAGCCAAACACATGCCATGCGGGAATGCCTAAATATTCCCTGATCTTTTCAAAATCGTCTGCCAGTTTATCGGGCGTGTTGTGACGCAAAGCCTTTTTTGGATCATCGGCAAAATGCGGCGTGGATAAACCACAGCCGCGTTGATCGACTGCAATGATGCGAAAGAAAGACGGGTCATGCAGACGTGTATAACGCGATCCTGCTTCAATGCCGCCGCCCGGCCCGCCATGCACCAACAGAACGGCAGGGCCATTTGGATTTCCCATCTGCTGGTAATAAAGCGCATGCCCATCGCCCACATCCAGATGCCCTGAGTCATAGGGTTTGGATTTCGGGAACATCAGATCTTCGGCGGTAATGCTGTCTTTGATGGCGATCATTTAGACCGCCACAAGCGCTTTGATCGCCGGATGCGGCACATAATCCAAGAGTTCAAAATCTTCAAATTTGAAATCGAAGATATTGGTGACATGCGGATTGAGGTGCATCTCGGGAAGCTTTCGTGGCTCACGCGAAAGCTGCAACTCCACCTGCTCCATATGATTGGAATAGATATGCGCATCACCCAGCGTGTGCACAAAGTCGCCAGCTTTCAGGCCACAGACCTGCGCGACCATCAAGGTCAAAAGTGCGTAGGACGCAATATTGAACGGAACGCCGAGGAAAATATCGGCGCTACGTTGATAAAGCTGGCACGAGAGTTTGCCGTCCGCCACATAGAACTGGAAGAAGCAGTGACAGGGCGGGAGCGCCATTTTGCCAATCTCGCCCACGTTCCATGCCGAGACGATCAAACGGCGGCTGTCGGGGTTGGTTTTGATGTCGTGAATAACATTAGAGAGCTGGTCAATATGACGCCCGTCAGCCGTCGGCCATGACCGCCACTGATGGCCATAGACGGGGCCGAGATCCCCTTGTGCGTCGGCCCATTCATCCCAGATGGACACGCCATTTTCCTTCAGATACCCGATATTGGTATCTCCTTTGATGAACCAGAGCAGTTCATGAATGATCGATTTGGTATGAACTTTTTTGGTTGTGAGAAGCGGAAAACCATCTTCGAGGTTAAAGCGCATCTGGTGCCCAAAGACCGAGATTGTACCCGTGCCTGTGCGATCTTCTTTGGGAGTGCCGTTCGCCAGTACATGGCGCAGTAAATCCTGATATTGTTTCATGGGGCCCCTCTTTTCGCTTTCAACGTCCATAAGTATAGGGCAAAGGTGCCGGAAAATGTAGCTTTGGCCATTCCTTTTCCACATCTCTTCGTTTTTAAATTTTGGGGAGATGCGCAAAAAAACCTTGCTTTTTCTATGTGAACACCATTAACATAAGGATATATTTATATATCACTATTGAGGTTCCTTTATGAGGCTTCCTTTCAAACAAGCGGCTGATGGTGGTTTTTCTGTACCCACGCCCCAATTGACCTTCGTGTCCGACACAGAGGGAACGCTCTCGCTGCGTGGCCTGAAAATCAATGACCCTCTCCTTGAATTTTTAAGTGATGCCGCCAAAGACGGGCACCGCGTCATTATTACCAGCCGCCGCTTTATCGGTAATAGTGTCCAGCAAATCCTTGAGCTTACCGCTCTTAGAAACCCTCATGTCGAGCCTTCCTTGTTTGAATATTGCGAAAAAGGCCACCTTGCCGCACTTCTGGGTGAGGACGGGGCTGATTACGTGTTTGACGACGATCCGGTTAGTTATGTCGCCCACGGGATTCATGTCCGCACCAACCCCGACACCGGCGAACTTTCCATGCCGCTGGGCACGCTTCGCTCACTTTCAGGCGTTGCTGAATCGGTCGAGGCGCCAAACATCCCAGAGGCTGATCCCGCCGCAGTCGCAACACAATCCCCACGCTAGAGCGCGATTCTCTTTGATTCTCGCACCTGTCTGCCCTATAATCAATTTGTCGGGGTAACCCGACTATGATGCTAAACGCTCTATGGAATAGGCGTTGTGGACCCGGGGGCAGTGCCCGGCGGCTCCACCATATGGAACTTCTCAAAAGGTTTTATGTGATGGGGCCGAAACAGGATCGACACGCGTAGTAAAGATAAAGTCTGCATTCGTTGGAGGTACGGTCGATATCCGTCCAAGGCACAATAATTGCCAATGATAACGTACAGACCGTAGCAGCTAACGACAACGTTTTCGTTGCCGTTGGTGAAAAAATCGCTGCTTAATTGCACTGATGAAGCTACATAATCCCTGAGGCTTCGGCTGAGGGTGGGGCGCGGGGCGGCCTAGCAACAGAACTGCCCCATTTTTTATGGCATATTGTGGGGTTTAGCCCCCAAAACGTGGGTTGACCTTGCCAAATTCTTCCCTGCCGTTTATACCTGATTCTCGTAGTTAACCTCTGCCCCGAATTATGTGTCCCATGAAGATTGATGATAATGCCCTCCGCTACGACAAAATGGTTGAATTCGCTTTGCGCGGAGTCGTGCGGCAAGCCGTGTCCGAAGTTCAAAAACGCGGGCTTCCGGGCGACCACCATTTTTACATCACCTTTATGACCGATTTCCCGGGCGTTGCCATCCCTGACTATTTGCGCGAGCGTTACCCCGGTGAGATGACTATCGTCCTTCAGTACCAATTCGAAGATTTGAGCGTGGATGAAGACAAGATCGGCATTACGCTCTCCTTTAATAACGTGCCGGAACGTCTGATTATCCCGATTGCGGCGATTACTATTTTTGCCGATCCTTCCGTCAATTTTGCCCTGCAATTCCAGCCGCTGGGCGAAATGATGGATCATGACGAACTTGAATCACTCGTGGCCGATGATCCGGATGATGATGGATCAACACCAAGCGGCAAATCCAAGCCCAAGGCCGAGAGCGGCGAAGTCATCTCACTCGATAAATTCCGTAAAAAATAATGGACTTTTGGGCGTAAAGCCGCTTTATATGGCGCCTTCACATGAATGAGGTCGTCATGAAAAAGCCTGAGCTTTTGGCTCCCGCAGGGTCACTTAAATCCATGCAACATGCCTTTGCCTATGGGGCGGATGCCGTTTATGCCGGACAGCCGCGTTACTCCTTGCGCGTGCGCAATAACAGTTTCAAGAAAGACAACAATCTGGCCGAGGGGATTTCCCTCGCCCACGCGCAGGGTAAAAAATTCTATGTCGCGGCCAATTTGTTCCCGCATAATCCCAAGATCAAAACATTTTTGGATGATATGGAAGAGGTTATCGCAGGTCAGCCCGATGCCCTGATTATGGCCGACCCGGGCCTGATCATGATGGTACGCGAAAAATGGCCGGACATGCCCATTCACCTCTCTGTCCAGATGAATACCGTCAATTATGCTGCGGTCAAATTCTGGCAGAAGATTGGCCTCACCCGTATCATCTTGTCGCGCGAACTTTCGCTCGATGAAATTGCCATGACCCGTCAGGAATGCCCCGACATGGAACTGGAAGTTTTTGTACACGGCGCGTTGTGCATTGCCTATTCAGGGCGGTGTCTTCTTTCCGGCTATTTTACGCACCGCGATTCCAACCAAGGCGCGTGCACCAATTCCTGCCGCTGGAAATATAAAACGTCTCAGGCCCACGAAACCGAAAGCGGCGATATATTGCCTCAGGACGCCTTGCACGAGCCGCCGCTCTTTTCCGGTTGCGGTTCGCAAGAGCGTCACCCCCTTGCTGATGCCCTATATTTTCTGGAGGAAGAGCAGCGCCCGGGTGATCTCATGCCTGTGTTTGAAGATGAACACGGCACCTATATCATGAACTCGAAAGACCTGCGCGCGATTGAACATGTGCATCGCCTTGTCGAGATCGGCGTGGATTGTTTGAAGATTGAAGGGCGTACCAAATCGCATTATTACGCGGCGCGCACCTCGCAGGCCTACCGCCAAGCCATCGATCAGGCAATCGCCGGAAAGCCGCTTGACCCAACGCTCATTGGCGTTCTTGAAAACCTTGCGCACCGCGGTTACACGGATGGATTTTTACAGCGTCACCACAGCGCGGAGCACCAGAACTATATGTCAGGGGCTTCGCAAACCCACCGTCAGGAATTTGTCGGCGAGATGCTGGCGCACGAGGGGGACTGGCTCACCATCGATGTGAAAAATAAGTTTTCAGTCGGTGACCGGCTTGAACTTATTCTGCCATCGGGCGCGAATAAAATCGTGACGCTGGACACTCTTCAGGATGCACACGGGACCTCCATTAGCACAGCGGCGGGGAACGGGCATATCGTGCGCATTCCTGCGTATGGGATTGAGGCGCCTTTTGTTCTGGTCAGTCGTTTTCTGGATAGGGCGCAGCAACAAGCCGCCTAACAACCCCACAAAAAGAAACAGGCCCAAAAAGAAACAGGCCTTGAGTTGCTCAAAGCCTGTCTTTCTTCTGGGGGGGAGAAAGCTCGTAAATTCTTTTTTTAATGCTCCGATTTTATTGAACACACCCTACGCGGAGGAGCCTTTGGCTGAAGCAGCTTAGGCTTTATTGTACCGTCGTTTGTCCAGTTGCTTGGAGTTGTGTTTTTTATAACTCTAACTTCGGACTATGTCAACCAAAAATTTTGAAAAAGATAAGTTTTGTTTATGTTTTTTCTTATACAGCGCTATTTTATTGAATCTGAATAGAAAAATAAATCCATCCACACGATCCATCCATATGCGAAAACCCAGTTCCTTTTGCTGATTTTCATGGATTCCCTTGGAATTTCTTTCAGAAATTCAGGGAATGACGGGAATGAGGCATGATGGAGTGGAGCCAAAGCGGTTGCCCCACACAGCACTTCCGGGGCCAGCGGGCCGGTGCAAGGTTCCTCCATAGAGGGCAAATGAGCCGATATCTGGCCTTCTCCCGCTTTCAACAACCGGAACACTCCGGCGCGGGGAAAGGGATATGCTTTATGCCTTTCTTTGTTTTCCTTAAAAAACAAAAACAGGCGCGGGCGCCCGCAGGCGCTGATTTGTTGCGGCACTTTTCCAGCCGCAGGATACGTATCAGGGACGACCCTATCAGACGCAGAACAGAATGTAAAGGAATTTGTTCCTAATTTTACAAGAAAAACGCGATGGATTCCCCTAGAATTGGCGCTGCCAATTCGGGGAATGACAAGTGAGGGATGAGGGGAATGACGGGGCATGGGGAAAATGTACTGGAATAACGGTAGCGTTCGTCCAGAGCCAGTTAGGCAGGCGCGTGCGCCGAATTGGGTTCATCACCTTGGGGGGTATGGAGGCGTGTTTCTTTGTAAGTTGAAATACCATTAAAAGCAAAACGCAGTTTGATCGCAGTTTGGGCGACGGGCTGCATTTTCACCATATCGCCGTTCAGGCCAACCTCCACCGTTCCTGTGCCGAAATCACCGTCACGGTTGCTTTGCGCCATGGAGAAAGCGACATAAGCTCTATTGAGTTTTGCCTCAATCCTATCCCATAAATTTCCACTGGAACACCGCCGAATATTTGCGAGTGACACATCCTTACTCGCTGCATTTGCAAAACGCTCTTGGTGCGTATGACATATAACTTTGAAAAATTCTTGATCAAAAATGGACACTGGCTTAAGTCCCAGCGCATAGCCGCGTAGCATGAAGTGTGTATCTTCTGTTCCCCATCCTTTAAAGCGGTTTTCGTTATAGCCTCCCAAATTAAAGAAGGAGTCACGTGTCATAGCTATACGTCCATAGAAACCGCGCTCTTCAAGAGGTTTTTCTTTTACTCTCTGAAAAGCAGGATGAACGATCACACCCCTATCATCCTCAAAAATATCTGCGAGAAAATTTGCAAATCTTGGCCCCGTAAAATTATCGGCATCGACATTGCACAGCACATCGCCCGATCCCAAACGGTGGGCCATGTTTTTAGCGTGTGCGTGATGGAAAAATTCAGGCTCGCGCGTTTTGGCATACACCAATGTTCCGGTCGTCATATGATGCACCATCTCGGGATCATTCTTGATCCACTCTTCAAGACCATCTTTGGAATTGTAATCAAGCACGACAAATTCGACCTGCGGATCGTCCGAACCCGCGCGCGGCAGATTGTCCCGTATATTTTGCGGGAGCGTCTCTTTCAAATGGTGCAAACGCCCCATGCAGGTGGTGCAGAACGAGATTTTCATGGGAGTTAATGTATATTATGACAATATTATCTGTCAAACTTTTTTGCATCCTTCTTGCAGTTTAACCTCCCAATGCTTAATCTGCCCGCCATGTCGCCTTTATCCCCGTCCCCGTTATGGTCACCCTTGGTTGACCCTACCCATGAACCCCGCCCCCTGAGCATCACGCGCGGGGAATGGTTCGACGGCGCGCGCGGTCACCGCAAAATTGCCTATAAGGTCTATGCCCCCGCCGATGCACTTGAGGGCGAAAAATTCCCCGTGATTATCTGGTCGCATGGCCTTGGCGGGAGCCGTGACGGGGCCGGTTTTATCTCCCGTTTTGTGGCGGCGCACGGTTTTGTCATCATCCATATCCAGCACCCAGGCACCGACTCCACCTTGTGGGAAGGCAAGCCTGGCCACCCGTGGGATGTCATTCGCGCCACTCCTATTCCCAAAAGCGCCACGTTGCAGCGGCTCAAAGATGTGCCCTTTGCTCTCTCCCAGCTTGCCACGCTTGACGTCGCCCCGCATATGGATATGACGCGTCTTGGCATGTCGGGGCATTCTTTTGGCGGCATGACCACGCAGGTGATGGCCGGACAAAAACGGGGACATGGAAAGCGTCAATATTCGCTGTATGAGCCCCGTTTTAAAGCCGGAATCGTCTATAGTGCAGGGCCTGTCCTTCACAAAAAAGGGCAATCGCCCGAAGATTTTTACGGCGGGATTAAAATCCCTCTTCTCATTATGACCGGAACGGATGACGACTCACCACTCGAGAATTTCGGGTATGAGCAGCGCCTTGAGGTCTTCACCCATTCCGGTGGGCCCGAGCAGCATTTGCTGGTTTTGGAAGACGGCGACCACATGGTCTATAACGGCTCACGCGGGAAGCTCGAAGCCAATCCCAAGCGCGAAACCCACGAGACAATTATCAAAATTCTCTCACTCGCCTTCTGGGAAGCTTACCTGAGGGACAATAAAAAAGCGCATGCATGGCTGACATCCGATCAGGTGCGCACTTGGCTTTTGGACGAAGGCTCCTATACTTACAGACCATGACAGACGCCATCCATATTCAAAATCTCACCAAAACTTATGCCGCTACCGGCAAATCTTCCGCCAAAACCGCTTTGCGTGATGTTTCGCTCACTATCCCTGCGGGTTCGATTTATGGCCTGCTCGGGCCGAACGGGGCAGGAAAATCAACTCTGATCAACATCCTTGCAGGACTTGTCCTTAAAACATCCGGTTCTGTATCCATCTGGGGCACCGATATTGATGAAAATCCGCGCCAGAGCCGCGCCAATATCGGCATTGTGCCACAGGAGCTTAATTTCGACCCGTTTTTCTCGCCCAAACGCCTGCTTGATTTGCAAGCAGGGCTTTATGGTGTTCCGGCAGCCGAGCGCAAATCAATGGCGCTTCTCACCATGCTGGGGCTTGCCGATAAGGCCAATGCCTATACACGTTCGCTGTCGGGCGGGATGCGGCGGCGCTTGATGGTGGCCAAAGCGATGGTACATTCCCCGCCTATTTTGGTGCTTGATGAACCTACTGCGGGCGTTGATGTCGATCTGCGCAATCAGTTGTGGGAGAATGTGCGCGCCCTCAACAAGCAAGGTGTCACCATATTGCTGACCACCCATTATCTTCAGGAAGCCGAGGAGCTGTGCGACCGGATTGCGATCATCAATCATGGCCGGATTATTGCGGATGAGCCTACTGAAACGTTATTGGCCCGTATGGAAGGAAAAGATATTCGTTTCACGCTCACGTCCCCTTTGTCCACCATTCCGGACACGCTTTCAGCGTTTCATCCGGTGATCGAAGATCCCCATACTCTTACCGTTCATTATAACCCACGGGAAACCGATGCCGGAATTATTATTGGATGCCTCCAAGACGCTGGGATTGCGTTTACCGATATTGTTACCAGTACCCCGCGTCTTGAAGATATTTTTCTGCGCCTCACGCAAGCCGCCTGAACTGTTTTTGTAACGGCTGGACGCCTTTCCGATTCGCAGGTATGCTGCGGAAAGTTGATACCCTTGTTCTTTTTACTTTCCGAAGGTTTCTATGATCTGGTTTTTATGGGCCGTCCTTGGCAGCGTGTTTGCGGCAGCCCTTTCCGAAAGCAACCGTATTTTGCGGTTCGACGCCCAGATCCTCAATGCGTGGCGCGCAACGTTTGGTGCCGTTCTGCTCGCTCTTGCCATTCCCTATATGCAATGGCCCACGGACAGGTTTTTCTACATTGTGGCCGGACTGGACGGCATTGTGGCCGGAATCGGGATGGTGTTTTTCTTTATTCTCTCGGCCCGCAAGACAGGCCGCGTATCGAGCATGATCCTGCCCATGGCGGCCATTAGCGCTTATCTCACATGGTGGATGATGCACCCCGAACTGCGGCCTGAACTGGTTGACAATCCATTTCAGGTGCTTGTCGCTTGTGTCTCGATGACGATTGTGTGTGTGGCCATGCAGCTTTTGCGTGAGAATGATGCCTCGCTCGAGAGTTTTCTAATCGTTCTGCCAGTCGGTATCTCCTTCGGTATTATCGATTCCCTGACCAAGGGTGTTTTTCTGGAGCATGACCTGATCGGGATGGCGCTGTCTTATAGCTTTGTGGCGATGTGTTGCTGCGCTTTGACGTCGTGGCTTGCGGTGATTCCCGAACCGCTGGGCGGACGGCGTAATAAAATTGTCGATCCTAAAATGTTCACAGGGGCTTTCTGGTGCGCCTTTTTTACCGTCGGGATTACGGTTGCCGAAGTGATGGCCCTGCGGATTGCCCCTAACCCCGCGCTTCCCGGCATTTTGATGGTTCTGACGCCCCTGTGGCTTTTTGGTTTTAACTTTTTGCGCAAAGTCGAGGATGATGTGTCGCTTACCGCCAGCATCCTTATTCTGGTTGGCGCTGTCGGACTTTTACTATCAACATTTTGATTTAATTATGTTTCTTGGTCGAGCGCCCGCACCAGAACGTCCTGCATGTCGCTGGTTGTGCGGATCACTTGCGCATTGGCCTTATAGGCCTGCTCGGCGAGTTTGGTATTCACCAGTTCCTCGTCCAGATTGACGTTAGGCGCGTTCACCAGCCCGTCTTCATTGGCAAAGGGCGAATCCGGCTGAAAACTCGGGACAAAGGGCGGCTCACGGGTTAACGTGACAGTCTGCACCCCGCCGCCGCCTACGGATTTAGCAAGGGTTGTCTGGGCCGCGTAAGCCTGATTAGGACTATTGGGGTCTAGCGACCCTACGGAACTGGCATTAACTATATTTTCCGTAGCAACAGCCAGCTTGCGCGAAGCTGCCGTTAATCCTGAAACGGCTGTCGAAATTGGGTTTATCATTTTCTTAATATATCATACACTCGGTTAAGATTTCTTTACGGATGGTATGATGACACGCACAATTCTCACTTCTTTTGCTCTGGTTTTGCTCCTTTCCCCTGCTGTGGCGCATGCCGAAGACAGTTTCTGGGATTTTACATGGCTTACGGGACATTCGCGTCCGGCCAATGATTTCCAGCCTTATTACGATAACGGCACGGAGCCGCATGCCGGTCAATGGAAAACCCAACTCTCCGAGGAAAACTGGAAGCCGCAGGACTGGATCGATCATAATGGCGGCGATTCCCTGCTGCTGGTGCGCAAATTTCTCAATGCTGGCGTTATCACCCGCAGCTACAGCGAAGGGAATGTCCCTGTGCTGGATGTCGGCCCGCGCTTTTACCACCTGTCCGGCCTTGATAAACGCCGTGTGGTCATGACGCTGGATTACATCTACAAAGTGACGGATAAAAAACCTGGGGTGATTTACCTCAAGGATGCTTCCACCAATGCCGTTATCGGAACCTATACGCGCGACGGTTTAACGCTCGAGTAAATCACGCGCGAATATCAAGGTGCGGCATCACTCACCTGAGCGGGCACTTTCTTGGATTCCCACCAGATGATCCCGAGGTTACTGGCAATCACAAGGCTGGCGCCAATCATGACGGCCAGATCCGGTGCATCATCCCAGATCAGCCATCCCAACAGGATAGCCCAGATAAGGGCCGTATAGTTAAGGGGCGAGAGAACCGAGGCTTCAACCAGTTTGAAAGCATTGGTGCGCGCGATTTGAACGCCCACTGCCGCAATGGCTGTACCGCCGAGCATGCCCATATCCTCAAGACGCGGCATGTGTCCTTTATAAAGGACATAGAGTCCCCCCGCGCATGTTCCGGCCAGAAAAAAATAGAACACAGTTGTAAAGGCGTTTTCCGTCTTGCCCATGCTGCGCAACAAGACGGGGACGATGGAGGTGACCATCATGGCCAGAAAAGCAACACCCGTCCCCACGAGATTAAACCCGGGGCCAGCGGGGTTTGACGCGATCAGGGAGCCCAGCAACCCGCACGAAACCGCTGCCCAGCGCATTGGTGTTATTTTTTCATGCAAGATAAAGGATGAAAGAATTGTCACCACTATACCCGAGGTCAGTAATATGGTTGTCACGTGGGCCATCGGCATCAGGGAATAAGCCCAAAAAACAAGCGAGACTGAAATATTACCGACAACCGAGCGCCCGATATGCGCCATGGGCCTGTCAGTTTTCAAAAGATCATAGCGGCCTGTGGCCACCAACCATGCACATAGCAGAGCCAGAGCCAAAATGCAGCGGTAGAAAACAATCTCGATGGGGTCATAGCTTTCGGAAGCCAGTTTCGAAAAACTGTTCATGCACTGTACCATGAATACGGAGAAAGCCATCAAGGCGCACCCATATACCAGCGTCGTTCCTTTGAGGCGCGTTGAGAATGTTTTAAGGGCGTGGAGGGGCGACACGGAAAACTCTGGTTTTTTGGTTGAATTTTTAAGCGGTTATACTATCTCTCTCATGAGTATTCCATTTATCCCGTTTTTAGCAAGTCTGGTGATTTTGTGCCTTCCCTTTTTGATCCTGTTACCTTTGGTTCCCTCTACCTTCCCAACCGCATTATCATGGCGCCCCTGACGCGGGGACGGGCCGGGCCATCGCGTATTCCCAACGACCTGATGGCGGAGTATTACGCACAGCGCGCCAGTGCGGGCCTCATCATTTCCGAGGCTACGGCCATTTCGCGCATGGGGTATGGCTGGTACGGGGCGCCTGCCCTTTATACCGACGCCCATCTTCAGGGCTGGAAAAATGTGACCCATGCCGTTCACGCGGCCGGAGGGCGCATTGTGCTGCAACTTTGGCATATGGGACGCGTCAGCCATCCCGATGTTCTGGATGGGGACACGCCCCTTGCCCCTTCGGCCATTCGCGCCCAAAGCGGGCAAGCCAGCACCCCCACGGGACGGAAAGATTTCGTAACACCCCGCGCCATGACCCTTGATGAAATTACCACAACGATTGATGATTACGCCCGCGGCGCGCGGATGGCGATCGAAGCCGGATTTGACGGCGTTGAAATTCACGGCGCCCACGGCTACCTGATTGATCAATTTATCCGTGATGGATCCAACCACCGTCACGATGACTATGGCGGTTCTCTGGAGAACCGTTTGCGCTTTCCTCTGGCCGTTGTCGCGGCAGTTGTTGCCGCCATCGGGGCAGATAAGACCGGCATTCGTATCTCCCCCACGCAAGCCCATAATGATATGCATGATTCTGATCCCCGTACGACTTTTGGCACATTGGTTGCGCGGCTTCATGACTTTAACCTCGCTTTTCTTCATATCCGCGAGGATGTCCCCACCACCAAAGACGCAGAAAGCGGTTATCTGACCCCTTATCTGCGCACCCTTTATAAGGGGCCTGTCATGGTGAATGGCGGCTATTCGCGCGATTTAGCGCTTGAGGCTGTCGCGAGCGGCATGGCCGATGCCGTTGCTTTCGGGCGACCCTTTATCTCCAACCCCGATCTTGTGCAGCGCCTTAAAGATAACGTCCCCCTCGCCCTGCCCGATACCGCCACCATGTATGGTGGCAGCCGAGAAGGTTATACCGATTATCCGGTAGCGGCCTGATTCGGGTCTTTTATCAAAAAAGTTTGCGCTTTGGGCCATTTTATTATTACATAATCCCATGAAGGGTGTGAGTATTATTATGGCCTGCTTCAATGCAGAGCGTTATGTTGTCGAAGCTGCCTGCTCGGTGCGCGCAGGTGCGCGGGCTTTTTCTTCCTCATTTCCCTACGAACTCATTATCGTGGATGACGGGTCACGTGATGGCACAGGGCGCGCCCTTGACCAAATTGAATCCCTTGAAGACCCCCATATCCGCGTTGTGCGCTTACCTGAAAATAAGGGGCAGTCCCATGCCCGCAACCTCGCCATTGGCATGGCTCGTTACGACCATATTATGGCGCTTGATGCTGATGACAAACTTGGTCCTGATTATGCCGGTTATGCCCAGCGCGCTGTCCATATTCTTGCCCAGCATGATGAGCTTTTCAGTGTCTATTGTCATACGCGGGCATTTGGCGCACGGGAAGGAACCTGCATTCTTCCGGCTTTCTCGGAAGCTGGCCTTCCCTTGCGTAATACCATTCCCGTCCATGGTGTTTTTCGTAAAGGTGAGGCGATGGAGATTGGCGCCTACCGTGAAGACCTTCGTTTTTGCGAGGACTGGGAGCTCTGGCTGGCCCTCTCATCGGAGAGGCTTACACAAGGACGCGCCCGCCACGCCTACGAAGTCCCTGAGACACACTATTTTTACCGCCAACACCTCACGGGAGCCAATGTTTCGGAGGCCAACAAGATTCCGCGCAAGCAACTTTATACGGCTCTTACAGAGCGTACCGTCCCCTTGTATGAGGCCATTTGCCATACCTCCGACCCCCACGACCTGTGCACCCTTTATGAAGCCAGCCGCCCAAGCTTGTGTGCAAAATTTCTGGCTGTTGCCCGCTTTGGTCCCATGGAAACGTCCCATTTTATTGCAAATCAGGTCAAAAAAGTTCTCGCAAATCCCCTGACGGTCTTCTCTTCTGAAAATAATAGGGTTCCATCCTAAATCTTTTTCAATCTATACGCTGTATCCTTTTAGGATTAGAATCGGGTCACGTTAGCTGTCTGACAGCTTATCTGTTTATGGCCTTACGTTAAAAAATGATCCTGGGAGCATTGTTCTATGAAGTGGTTTGCCAACTTAAGTCTTTTCCGCAAAATCCTGCTGGTCAGTATCGTCATGCTGATGAGCGCCATCACATGGGGATCGTTTAACGCCTACATGGCTTATTTTGTTATGAAAGCGGACACTGAAGAGCGCAACAAGTTTCTGGTTGAGTCTGTTTACACCATGATCACAGGCCTTAATCAGGAAGTGCTGAGCGGCCATATCAGCAAAGACGATGCACAAAAATATGCGATCGAGGCGCTGCGCAAATCCCGTTATGAGGGAAACAGCCAGTATTTCTGGATCAACAACACGGATGGTCAAGCCGTGATGCACCCCATCTTTCCCGAGATGGAAAGTCAGGATATTTCAAAAACAAAAAAGAATGTCCATGACCTGTTTAAAGCTTTTGCCAAAGCCCTCGAAACCAAACCGGAAGGCACAAACTATTACTATGATTGGCCCAAACCCGGGGCGGACAAAAATATTCTTTATCCAAAATCATCCTATATCATGCTGATGAAAGACTGGGGATGGATTATCGGGACAGGGGTCTATATCGACGTTCTTCAGGACAAGGCTCTCACCATTTTTTATTATGAGTCAGGATTCGTTCTGATTTTTGCCCTGATCCTCCTGATTGGAACCATTGTCGCCAATAAAACCCTCTCCCAGCCTTTGCTCCAGCTCGCCAAAAATATGAAAGAGCTGGCAGGCGGGAACCTTACCGTGGATGTTCCCTATAAACATCGCGGGGATGAAGTGGGCATGATTGCGCAGGCCTTTTCTATTTTCAAGGATAACGCTATCGAAAAATCAGGGCTTGAACGCCGTCAGAGCGAACTTCAGCAACAGGCCGAAGCCGAGAAAAAGAAAACCATGCACGACCTTGCCGATAGTTTTGAGCAAAGAACATCGGGCATCATTTTATCGCTCGCGGCGTCCTCGCGTCAACTCAGCGATTCAGCGCAGATGATGAAAGAGACATCGGCAGAAAACGTCATCACATCGCGCGGCGTGGCCCAATCGATTGACGTCGCTAACCAGAACGTCCAGACTGTGGCGGCTGCGTCCGAGGAACTCGCGGCCTCCAGTCAGGAAATTGCCCGCCAGATCGCCGGTGTTGCCCAACGTTCCAGCCGTTCGTCGGAAGAGGCGGCGCAGACCAGCAGCGAGATTGTTCATCTCAATACCCTTGCTGATTCCATCGGTGATGTGGTGGCCGCGATTAAAGGCATTGCCGAGCAAACCAATTTGCTGGCCCTTAACGCGACCATTGAAGCCGCGCGCGCGGGAGAGGCCGGAAAAGGGTTTGCGGTGGTCGCCGATGAGGTCAAAAAACTTGCCAGTGAAACGGCCAGCAAGACTACCGAGATTGACGAGCGCGTGATCCGCATCCAGCAAGCTATCCGCACCACAGTTGAAGCGGTCGAACGGATCTTGACCGATGTTCGGGATATTGACCAATCGACAGCGACTGTGGCTCACGCCGTTGACCAGCAAAACCTCGCTACCGCCGAGATTGGCCGCAATGTGGCTGAAGCCTCGAACGGTACACAAAGCGTGGCTTACAGCATTACCGAGGTGCTGCAAAAATCCGAAGACACCGGAAAATCCGCTGAAACCGTTTTGCATGAAGCGAGCGAACTGGCTAACATTTCGGATTCACTCCAGCGTGAACTGAGTGATTTTTTAAGGTCTATTCGCGGTTAGGAACCCCAGAAAAAATCCCCTCAGTCGAGGGGATTTTTATTCTAGTTTTTCGATTTATCAACCAGTTTGTTTTTCGCAATCCACGGCATCAGGGAGCGCAACCGTGCCCCCACTTCCTCAATCGGATGCTCGGCCTTGCGGCGACGCGTCGCCTTGAAACTCGGTTGACCTGCTTGACATTCCAGCATCCAGTCACGGGTAAAGCGGCCTGATTGGATGTCATCGAGAATTTTCTTCATCTCTTTTCTGGTTTCATCGGTGATGATCCGGCTGCCGCGCGTATAATCCCCATATTCCGCCGTGTTCGAGATGGAATAGCGCATGTTGGCCATACCGCCTTCATACATCAGATCGACAATGAGTTTCATCTCATGCAAACATTCGAAATAGGCCATCTCCGGTGCGTATCCGGCATCGGTCAAGGTTTCAAATCCTGCGGTAATGAGCTCGCACACACCGCCGCACAGCACGGCTTGTTCGCCAAACAAATCGGTTTCGCATTCCTCTTTGAACGATGTTTCAAGTAACCCCGAGCGCCCGCCGCCAATGGCCGAGGCATAGGACATCGCCACATCACGCGCGGTACCCGATGGATTCTGGTGAACGGCAAAAAGGCACGGCACACCGCCACCTTTCTGGTATTCGCCACGCACGGTATGACCGGGGCCTTTAGGCGCCACCATAAACACATCGACATCTTTACGGGCTTCAATCAAATTGAAATGGATATTAAGACCATGCGCAAACGCAATGGCGCTGCCCGCGCGCATATTGTCGTGAATCCAGGTGTAATAAATATCGCGTTGGAGTTCGTCCGGCGTTGCCATCATCAAGACATCGCCCCATTTGGCGGCTTCGTCCGGTGTCATCACGTCAAAACCTGCGGCCTTGGCCTTGGCATTCGTGGCGCTATCGGCGCGCAGTGCAATCCGCACCTCTTTCACGCCTGAATCGCGCAGGTTTGCAGCATGGGCATGGCCTTGCGAGCCATAACCCACAATCACGACCTTTTTACCCTTGATCAGGTCAGTTTTGCAGTCTTTATCGTAGTACACGTCCATTTTTTTCTCCTCTATCAATAGACTAAGCCGTTAAAGCGTCTTTGCCGCGGCCCATGGCGGCAATGCCGGTGCGTGATATTTCGACCAATCCCAATGGGCGCATGAGGTCAATAAACGCATCAATTTTTTCGGGGGCGCCGGTGAGTTCAAACACGAAACTCTCCAGCGTGGTGTCCACTGTTTTTGCGCGGAAACTTTCGGCAATCTGGAGCGCCTCCATCCGCTTTTCTTTTTTGCCGCCCACTTTAACAAGCGCTAATTCCCGCTCAATATGAGGGCCCTCGAGTGTCAGATTCGAGACGGTTTTAACCGGCACGAGGCGTTCGAGCTGGTGATGAATTTGTTCAATCACATGCACCGTGCCCGAACATAAAATCGTGATGCGCGAGAGTTTCTTGGTGTGCTCGGTTTCGGCGACTGTGAGAGATTCAATGTTATAACCGCGCCCTGTGAAAAGCCCCACGACCTTGGCCAGCACACCCGGTTCGTTATCGACGATAATAGCCAGCGTGTGCGACGATACCGGATCAAGGCTTGGCGCTGCGCCATAGACGCTTTTCCGGTCTTGGAGTGATTTACGTGTCATGTTGTTTCCCCGCGTTGTTAGACCAATGTTTTATCGAACTTTTCGGCGTCTGCCGCAAGGATCATTTCATTATGCGCCTTGCCGCTCGGGATCATCGGGAAGCAGTTTTCCTTAGGATCAACGCAGACATCGACAATGGTCACACGGTCGGTTTTCATCATCTCGGCAATCACTTTATCAAGCTCTTGCGGGGTTTGTGCCCGCATGCCAATACCACCATACGCCTCGGCCAATTTTACGAAATCAGGAAGCGATTCGGTATAGGAACTGGAGTAACGCTCGCCGTGCAGTAATTCCTGCCACTGCTTAACCATGCCCATCCACTGGTTATTGAGGATAAAGATTTTAACGGGCAATTTGAACTGAACAGCCGTCGACATTTCCTGAATATTCATCAGGATCGACGCATCACCCGCAACATCCACCACCAAGGCATCAGGGTGCGCAATTTGCGTACCAATCGCCGCCGGAAATCCGTAACCCATTGTCCCCAAACCACCCGAAGTCATCCAGTGGTTGGGCCGGTCGAATTTGAGGAACTGCGCGGCCCACATTTGATGCTGGCCGACTTCGGTTGTAATAAAGCTTTCGCGTTTATCCTTATCGATGGCGGCTTGCAGTTTTTGCAAAGCGTATTGCGGCTTAATAATGGTATCTGAATTCCGGTAGGAGAGACATTTGACAGCGCGCCAGCCTTCAATCTCTTTCCACCATGATTTCATAGCGCCTTCATGAGCCTTATATTTCTTTTTCTTCCAGACGGCGATCATGGCGCGCAGGGCTTCGGTGCAATCTGCAACGATTCCGATATCCACGCGCACGTTCTTGTTGATCGAACTTGCATCAATATCGACATGGATTTTCTTGGAGTTTGGCGCAAACATATCAAGGCGGCCTGTCACGCGGTCATCAAAACGCGCGCCGATATTAATCATCACATCGCAATCATGCATCGCCCAGTTAGCCTCGAACGTGCCATGCATGCCAAGCATGCCCAGATGCTGCGGATCACGCATCGGGTAAGCGCCGAGGCCCATCAGGGTTGACGTACAAGGAAAGCCCGTCATGCGGACAAAGTCGGTGAGCAGGCGCGCGGCCTCGGTTCCGGCATTGACAACGCCGCCTCCGGTATAGAAAACAGGCTTCTTGGCATTCGCCATCAGCTCGACCGCGGCTTCAATTTTCGACATATCGGGCATGGTGCGCGGCTGGTAACGGGTGAGATCAGTCTCCGGCAATGGTGTATAACGACCCGGTGCAAACTGAACATCCTTTGGCAGATCAATCACCACTGGCCCCGGACGGCCAGATTTAGCCACATGAAACGCTTCGTGAATAGTGCTCGAGAGTTTGTTCACATCGCGCACCAGATAATTTTGTTTGGTGCATTGGCGGGTAATACCAGTCGTATCAGCTTCTTGGAACGCATCGGTGCCAATCAGGAAGGTGGGGACTTGCCCCGTGATACACACAACCGGAATGGAATCAAGCAAGGCATCGGTCAGACCCGTCACCGCATTGGTCGCGCCGGGGCCGGAGGTCACAAGAGCGCAGCCCACTTTGCCTGTTGAACGTGCATAGCCTTCGGCAGCATGGAGGGCCGCCTGTTCATGGCGTACCAAAATATGGCGGATTTTCTTTTGCTGGAACAGGGCATCATAAATCGGGAGAACCGCGCCGCCCGGGTAACCGAAAATCGTGTCTACGCCGTTATCGACCAAGGCTTGAATGACAATCTCCGCACCGGTAAGCGTTTTTTTATCAAAGACCATCGTCGCCACATTTTCTTTTTTAACGACTTTTTTGGGCGCAGGGGTCTTAACCAACTTGATCTTGGGCTTGGTGGTGGATTTAGGCGGTGCCATGTTGTCCTCTTTTGCTTAACAAAAAGCCCCGTTCTTGCGAGCGGGGCGTTGCGGTTTGGTATTTATGCCGAATTTAGGCCAACACCCGCAACGCCATGCTTAGAAGAAGCACGACGACCACAGACACGAGAATAACGGCGTTATTCTGCGGGTTTGAGGCATAAAGTTGCGTTGGCTGGTTCGACATGGGCCTATTGTTACGCATAAATTAAGTGCTGTGCAACAATAATTTAGCGGGGGCCGTGTTTTTGTGATGGAATTTTTGTTTTATCCAAAATTTCGAGGCCTTCCTGAACCAGAGGCTCCACCTTCTCACGTAAATTTACACTGAGTTTAAAAAGCGCCAGAATTTCGGCAATGTCCTGCTGGGCGAGAGTCGCTTTTCCATCTAAAAAATTACTGACTTCCTTTTTATGCCATTTGTGATCAGGCACGGCTTCTTTAATCAAAAGCCCCAGTTTTTCAAGAGAATAGTTTTTGGCGCCGCCATTATCATAGACATATTTCAAGTTCACCCGCGCGGCTTCCACGAGGCGCTGGCGATCCGAAAATTCTTCGATGAGCGTAAAAGTGACCATGGGATCAGATTATATTATTTGCATAATTTAGGCAAGTTCGGTCGGAACACCGTACAGGTCGTAATCGTCGGCGTCTTCAACCTTGATTTTGATCACATCGCCGAGCTTCACACTCTCCGGCACATCCCGCAAGAAAACAGTGCCGTCAATTTCGGGGGCATCGGCTTTAGAGCGCGCATCGGCTCCACCTTCGCCGTCCAATTCATCAATCATCACGTCAATTGTCTTGCCGATTTTTGCTTGTGATTTAGCTTCACTGATCTGGCGCTGAATTTCCATGAAGCGTTCCCAGCGTTCTTGTTTGACGTCTTCGGGAACGTGACCTTCAATTTCGCGCGAGGGAGCGCCGTCAACATTTTCGTATTTGAAGCATCCGGCGCGGTCAATCTGGGCTTCCTGCATCCACTCCAAAAGATATTCGAAATCGTCCTCTGTTTCACCGGGGAAGCCCACGATAAAAGTCGAACGCAGGGTAATGTCAGGGCAAATCTCGCGCCATTTTTTAATGCGCTCCAATGTCTTTTCCTGATTGCCCGGGCGCTTCATGGCCTTTAGAACCTTGGGGCTCGCGTGCTGGAACGGAATATCGAGATAGGGCAAAATTTTACCCTCAGCCATCAGGGGAATAGCCTCGTCCACATGCGGGTACGGGTACACGTAATGAAGACGCACCCACACGCCCATATCACCCAGCGCATCACACAAATCTAAAAATTTTGTTTTGCGCTTGCTGCCCTTCCACGGGTATTCGGCATATTTGGTGTCGATGCCGTAGGCACTGGTATCTTGCGAAATAACAAGAAGTTCTTTGACGCCCGCGCTCACCAGTTTTTCAGCCTCAAAAAGCACATGATGAATGGGGCGCGAGACAAGATCGCCACGGAGTTTCGGGATAATACAAAAAGTGCAGCGGTTGTTGCAGCCTTCGGAGATTTTGAGATACGCATAATGACGCGGGGTCAGTTTCAATCCGCCTTCGGGAATCAGATCCATAAATGGGTCCGGCACGGGGGGCGCCGCGTCATGCACCGCGCCCACAACCTCTTCATACTGATGCGGGCCTGTGACCGCCATGATGTTGGGATATTTGGAGGTAATTTGTTCAGGCTCGGCGCCCATACAGCCTGTCACAATCACGCGTCCATTTTCTTTCATGGCTTGACCGATCGCGGCAAGCGATTCTTCTTTGGCACTATCCAAAAAGCCGCAAGTGTTCACAATCACCACATCGGCATCCTGATGCGTGCCGGTAAATTGGTACCCTTCGGAGCGGAGCTGCGTCATAATGCGCTCGGAATCGACGAGTGCTTTGGGGCATCCTAGAGACACAACGCCGACTTTCGGCACAGTAAGTTTTTTTGCGGTTTCAGACATGGGGGCGGTTATACCTAGGAACTTCAGAAAAAGCAAAGTTTTTGCACTGCACGGCTACCCTCTCAACAAAACGGCTTTTTAGGAGTAGCATTTGATTCGTGGTCATCTTTTAAAAGTTAAAAATAACAATGATGATCCAGAACAGGGATTTATGAACGAGCTTACCTTCAGGCCTTCCAGTTTTCATGATTTATCCATATTTCAGCAAATGGTGCAGGGCACGGAGCTGAGCTGTATGTCCTTCAACACGCACGGGAAAAACTTTTATAGCGCCGAACATCACCGCAATCCCGTAGGGTTTATTGCGGGACATAAAGGATATGGCGATGAAAGCCATGTCCTGACGATTGATGGGCTTTACCTGTATTCCGCCTATCATACGGATGAAAACCGCGACTCTATGCTCGCCCATTTCGCGCGGGATATGCAGTCTAAACTTGGCGTCACGCATATCCGTACGGACTTTTTGAGCGCGCCTGAGGCGATCAATGTGCAAAATCTTAAACTTGTTCACTCGGTGCCCGATGTGCCCTTGGAAGAGGCTGCCACACCCTCTTATGTGTACGAATTGCACGCTGCCTAAAAATTTCTGTTGCCAAGCAGCATAATTTTATGTTTTCATTTTGAAATGATATTTCAACTCACCACCACCCGACTTACCTGCCCTGCCATGACTCCGGTCATGCGCTGGACCCCGGCCTCCATGGAGACCGGTAAGGGTCATGCATGCCTTAATCAGGGCATTTATGGCTTTAAACCAGGCATCTCGGGCTAGGCAGGAAGAACTGTCAGCCCCCAACCGGAGAGGCTGACAGACACAAAAAACCCCACAAAAGTTTTATGAATGTCCGCCACCTCTCCAAATGAAAATTTGAAGAAAGGAGAGGCACATCATGGTTGCCATACGTATAAGGCCGGTCAGAAGCGGGGACTGGTCACAATTTGAAAAGCTGGTGGCGGGCATTTGCGCCTTCCACGGTGACTCGCATCAACTCACGCGCCTTCAGTTTGATGAACTGGCCGCGCGGGAGAATGCGCCTGTCACCGTTCTGGTTGCCGAGACCGAAGACGGTGATTTGGCGGGCTTTGCCGCAGGGTTTGCCATCTATAATTTTCATGATGGGCAAACCCTCTTCGAGATTCAAAATCTCTTCGTCGCCGAGCATTACAGGCGTCAGCGTATCGGCGAATCCCTGATGGTTGCCCTGATGCAGTTTGCCCGTCATCACCACAGAGCTGCCGGTTTCAAGATCGGAGCCCTTAAGTGGAATGATGCGGCGATTGCCTTTTACCGGCAAATGGGGTTTGGCGTTAACCCCCGCGCGCACGAGACAACACGCCTTTTTAAAAAAACCGCCTAACTCAAAAAACAATAAAGGCGAGATGAACAGGAGAGTAAATGATGCGTATATTAGACCCGATCTTGATCGACATTCCCATGCCGATCAGGACACCCCGATTGATAATCCGTAATGTTTTGCCTGGCGATGGCGCGGCCTTGTTCGCGGCAAAGCGCGAATCATGGGATGATCTGACCCCTTGGATGCCATGGACGCGTGAAGGTATCGGCACCCTAGAGGATACTGAGAAAATCATTCGCCAGAATCACGCAAAATATATTTTGCGCGAAGATATGATGATGATTGCGCTCACTCCTGATGGCGAGTTCGTTGCGGCAACCGGCCTCCACCGTTTCGACTGGGAGTTCCGCAGCTTCGAAATCGGTTACTGGGTGCGTAGTTCCCTCCATCATCAAGGCTTTGCCAGTGAAATTGCAGGAGCTCTCACCCGCTTTGCGTTTGGAGCTTTGGCGGCACGGCGGGTTATGATTTGCGCAGCGACTCCTAACGCAGCCTCACGGCGCGTGATTGAGAAACTTGGGTTTGGCCTTGAAACACTGCGCGCTGCCGACTCCCTGCTACCCGATGGTACGGTGACGGGCAGCGCCGAATATGTGCGGTATAACACGGATGGATTGCCTGAACTTGATGTTCACTGGAATTAAGGATGAGAATGATGAAAGACAATTTTGAATTAAAACGATGGTTTGAAGATGACTGGGCCATTTACCGCGCGGCGCGGCTTGAGGCGCTACGCCTTAATTCCAACGTTTTCTTACGTTCGGAAGACGAGGAATCCGTCAAACAAGATGAATATTGGCGCGAGCATCTGCGCGATACATACGGATCGGCCATTTTCGGTCTTTATAGCGGTGATGACGTGATTGGCCTCACGGGGGCTTTTCGCTGGCGCGAGAGTCCTCTTGATACGGTTATACTGGGCATGAGTTACATCCGTCCCGAATATCGCGGGCGCGGTCTGTCGCGCCTTTTTTATGAGAAGCGCCTCGAATGGGCGTGGGCACAAGGGGGCATTACACGTATTCTCGTCGCGCACCGCGAAGGGAACGAGGCTTCACGCGCCGCCAACCAGAAATGGGGATTTGCGCCTTATGGATCAGAGATTATTACCTATGGCAACGGCGAGTGTGCTAAAAATTACAAATATGAATTGAGGCGCGAACATCATGAGCGAATTTGACTGCCGTCGGAATATTTTTATCCTTGGACTCTATACGCTGTGCCTGAATGCCGTATTTATCTTGCCGGTTTTTATGGCCTTTTACCGCGACGAGATGGGGCTGACTTTTCATGACCTTCTCATCGCTGAATCTGTTTTTGCGGCAACACTTATTCTGCTTGATGTACCGTGCGGTTATTTTGCCGACCGTTTCGGACGCAAAGCCTCTCTTGTCCTTGGAGCCATCTTCTATGCACTTGGTCTTGGTATCTTGTATATTGCCGATGGTCTTTACGGTGCCATTGCTGCGCAAGCCACGATCGGTATCGGCGTCTCTTTTGCATCAGGAGCAAATTCTGCGATTCTCTATGACACGCTGCTCTCTGCGGGACGCGAAAGCGAATTTCGCCGTTTCGAGGGGTTGCGTTTCGCGCTTGGTCTTTATGCCTGCGCCGCGGCCTGTGTGATTGGCGGGTATCTTTATACGCTGGATCACTCTGCCCCCATCCTTGTCGAAATCTTTGTTCTAATTTGCGCGCTTGTGGCGGGATTGGCCTTACGCGAGCCGCCACGGCACCAGAAGGCGGCGCATCACAACCCGCTCAAGGATATTGCGGAGACGGTGGTTTATACCCTGCGTGGCCATAAGGATATCGGGTTCATTGTTCTCCTTATGGTGTTTATTTTTTCGACAACCAAGATCTGTATGTGGTCGCTCCAGCCTTATGCGGCGGCCCTTTCATGGCCGGAAAGCGTCAATGGCTGGGTAATCGCCACCGTGATGCTGCTCGGCGGCCTGAGCGGTCATTTTGGACATCATCTTTTTCCAAAACTTGATGGGCGCCGTTTATGTTTTGTCTTGCTCGGCGCGCTTACCGTCTTGATTGCTCTTTCTGGACTCTTGATTACACCGCTCGGGATTGTATTTCTGGGCTGCGAGTCCTTAATCTTCGGGTTCGGCATGCCCCGCATTCAGGAATATTTGAACGCCCGCGTGGAGAGCCATCGGCGCGCCACGATTCTCTCGACCGCCAATTTTGCGACATCGCTTGGTTTTATTCCGCTGAGTCAAATTATCGGCGTCATGAATGATGCGCACGGTATCGGCGCATCGCTTCTTCTTCATGCCGCCATTCTTGCAGGTTTCGGGCTGTTGCTGCGCGTGCTCAGCGCCCGCTCGACTTTTGCCCAGATTCCAGAGATAATAGAGGAACCCCTCACGCAAGGTGACCAAACATGACTTCTTTTTCGACCCAGGATTATATCAACCGCGAGAGCACGTATCTGGCAAAAAATTATAAGCCGCTGCCGGTTGTCCTCAATCGCGGCGAAGGCGTGTGGGTGTGGGATGTCGAGGGACGTAAATATCTTGATTTCCTCTCGGCTTATTCTGCGGTGAGCGGGGGCCACCATAACAGCCGGATTATTAAAGCGCTTCAGGCGCAACTTGAAAAACTTGATGTGCCGTCGCGCGCGTTTCTCACTGACCGCTTGGGCGAGTTTGCCGAGAAACTTTGTACGCTCACGGGTATGGATAAAATGCTCCCGATGAACACAGGCGCTGAAGCAGTTGAAACCGCGATCAAGGCGGCGCGCCGCTGGGGGTACCGCGTCAAGGGGATTGCCAAGGACAAGGCCCGTATTATTGCCTGCGAGGGAAACTTCCACGGGCGCACAACAGCCATTATCGGGTTTTCATCGGACGATGATTACCGCGCGGATTTCGGCCCTTTTACGGGAGGGTTTGACCTTATTCCTTTTGGTGATACGGACGCCCTTGAAGCCGCCATTACTCCCGACACCTGCGCATTTCTGGTGGAGCCGATACAGGCCGAGGTTGGCATTCGCGTGCCACCCGAAGGGTATTTGAAGCGTGCGCAAGAAATTTGCAGAAAGCATAATGTTCTTTTCATTCTCGATGAAATTCAAACGGGCATGGGACGCACCGGTGCGCATTTTTGTTTCCAGCACGAGATTGATCGGCCCGATGGATTGACCCTTGGTAAAGCGCTCGGGGGCGGCATTTATCCGGTGTCGGCCTTCCTTGCCCGCAAGGATGTGATGGATCAATTTAACCCCGGCTCGCATGGCTCCACCTTTGGCGGCAATCCAGTGGCCGCCGCGATTGGCATTGAAGCGCTCAATCAACTGATTGATGAAAAACTTACCGAAAAATCGCTCACACTTGGCACGTATCTCAAAGACCAGCTCCTTGCTGTTCAAAGCCCTCTTATTGTGGAAGTGCGCGGCAAGGGCCTTCTTGTCGGACTTGAAATTGACCCCGCTTATGCGAGTGCGCGGCAGGTGTGCGAAGCGCTCAAAGAAAAGGGCCTCCTGTGTAAGGAGACCCATGATACGGTTGTTCGTTTCGCCCCGCCCCTTATCATCACCAAAGATGAAATTGACTGGGCCGTGAGCCAAGTGCGTGATGTGCTCACGCAGCTCGCGCGAAAAACAGCTTAAGCGGCAAGGCGCGCAAGGCAGACGTCGGCACCGGAAAGCTCCACTGCGCTGGCGACTGGCTCAACTTGCACATCTTTCACGATTCCGTTTTCAATGGTCATGACAAAACGCTGCGCGCGTGTGCCAAGTCCTGCGCCCGAAGCATCGAAGGTCAATCCCATCGCGCCGGATAACTCGGCTTTCCAATCCGGCAGCATGGTGACTTTTCCAGTCGCCCCTGCGCTCTCACCCCACGCCTTCATCACGAACGGGTCGTTGACCGCGAGGCAGATAATTTCATCAACGCCTTTGGCCTTGATGGCGTCGGCATTGGCCACGTAACCGGGCAAATGTTTTTGCGCGCAGGTCGGGGTGTAGGCCCCGGGAACAGCAAAGAGAATGATTTTTTTACCCGCGATATAATCGGCAAAGGCCATATCTTCCATGCCGTTTGCGCCAAGGCGTTTAAGCGTGATGTTTGGAATTTTATCCCCAATTTGAATAGCCATGATGTTCTCCTTTCAGGATGTAAGGTACGGCACGTATCATACACAGAAAGCGGGCATCAAAAAAGGACTTTTCCAGTCCCTTTAGAAACGCACATGGCTGATGCGGGCAAGCCAGTGAATGTCGGTTGTTTTATAGATGGTGGTTTCGTTGCCGCCCATCAATGCCGCGCATTCGGCTTCTTTTTCATTCATGCGGATGAAATGATGGAGGGCGATGTTCCCCGCACGCAAGGACACGGCCACGCGGTCGCCCTTGCGCAGGGCGGCTTTCCGGTCAACGACCAAGATGTCGCCTTCCTTGACCCATGGCGCATAAAGCGATGTGGTGATGGTAACGGCCATTTCTTCCGCGGCATCTGGCGCCATAAGCTCCAGAAAATCCGGCATGGTAATTTGCGCGGCATCAAGCACGCGCGCAATGCTTTCCGTCGAGGGCCAGCGCGGCTTTCCGTCGACGGCAATGCGCTTGCTGCGGTTAAATGTCGTGGGATCAAGCCCTGCGCGTCGCGCGAGGCCCGAGGTCGAATACCCCGCGCGTACCGCCAAGCGGTCAATGGCCAACCAAATCGTTTCGTGTGTAAACATGGGAGCAGTATAATCTAGGATTAAAGTCTTGCGTAGTAGAATCTGTAGGAAAAAATTCATAAATTTTTCTTGACAAGACGGATTTTGGTTGCCATGAATAAGAACATAAAGGGAACAATTGTATCTTGATGATCAATGACCCGTTTAACTTCTGGGGAATTTTTATATGCGACACGACATACTTACGTACCCGCGCGGTACGGAGACTACCCTTCCATTTTCATCGGCAACCGAGGCGTGGTTCTGGTTTATTCAGGCCAATCTTGCCCGCCGCGAGGGGGCCCGCATCAGTGCCGGTGTTGGCCCTGTGACACGCCCGTGCGAACCGGTTGATATTCTGGTGGCGCTCGAACGTCTCTACCGCAACCGCCGCATCCTGATGGATCATATCCGTATCCTCCATTATTACGGGGTGCGCCTCACTCCCCCTGACCCGCGCCGCCCACGTGAAATTCGCGCACGCATTTTGTGGGATGAAGCCCTCACCCTGCTCGAGGATGTTTTATGCGACAAGCATATTGTCGTGCGTCCGCACTGGAGCGCCCGTATTGCCGGAGGCTATGATGCCTGATTATGCCTTGGTTGTGTTTACCGATGATACGGACATCTGGGGGCTGCGGCTTTTGAAGCGCGGGTTCCGGCATTGTTTCGTGCTGATCCATGCTGGCGGTTTATGGGTATCGGTTGATCCGCTCGCCCATAAAACCGATGTGTGCGTGGTCACACCCCGAAACGGCGGCGATCTTGAAGATTGGCTCACACAGGAAGGCTGTACGCTGGTACGTGTTCCGCTTGAAGAGGCCCCCGCGCAGATGCTCTGGCCTGCGCTTCATACCTGCGTGGAGAGCGTCAAACGTATTCTGGGCCTGCGGCGCTTTTTGATCGTAACGCCGTGGCAGCTTTACCGCTTTCTGGTACGCACCTATCCCCAGCCTTAATTATAATCACGTCATTCAAGGAGATTTTATTATGGGTTCCCTCACGTCACGTCCCAAGGTCACGCCAGTGAGCGTTTCTTCCGCTGCCAGCACGTCGGCATCTACGCCTGTCACTGCACCAACCGAAGCCGATCCGGCAGAGATTGCCACAACGCGAGCAGAGAATATCCTGCGTAAAAACCGCGGAGTCATCGGTACGGTTCTGACTAGTTTCCGCGGCCTTCTGGGCGGCGCTGATTCTGCGCAACAGCAACGCAAAACTTTGCTCGGGGAATAGATCATGACCAATAGCACCCCCAATTTTTCACATATTCTCATGCGCTTTGCGGCCGCCAAGGCCGCGCGCGCCGAGTGGGAAAGCCTTTGGCAGGATTGTTATGATTACGCCCTCCCGCAGCGCGGGTCGGGGAGTTTTCGCCGCAGCGAACGGCTTTATGATGCAACTGCCCTTGATGCGGTCGATCAGCTCTCGAGCCTTATTCTCGCGCATGTCGCACCGCCCCTTACGCCATGGTTCGGCTTTAAGGCGGGAACGGATTTAAACGACGAGCAGGCAGCGAAAATAACGCCTGCTCTTGAAAAAGCCACGCGGATTATGCAAGCGCATTTCGACCAGTCTAATTTTACGGTCGAGATTCACCAGTGTTTTCTCGATCTGGTTGTTGCCGGAACCGCATCCCTTTCCTTTGAAGAGGCCGAGCCCGGGCGGCTTTCGGCCTTCCAGTTCCGCGCCCTTCCCCTTGACCATGTCATCCTCGGCGAGAATGAGAGCGGGCGGCTCGATCATGTGTACCGCACCTTGCACCTCACGCCATCCGCCATTTTGGAGCGGTACGGCGCAAACGAGATGATAGCGGCTTTGCTGGCCAAGAATAACGAGCCGCTTGATATTGCCGAAGCGGTTATTCCCCATACTACCGACCACGGTTACACGCTTTACGCTTTTTATAACGACATTCTCTTGGCGGAGCAGCCCCTAAACGCCTCGCCCTATATAAATTTCCGCTGGATGAAATCGCCGGGTGAAATTTACGGACGCTCTCCGGTGATGAAGACGCTTCCCGATATTAAAACTGCCAACAAAGTGGTGGAGCTGATCCTTAAAAATGCCTCAATTGCCGTAACCGGAATCTGGCAGGCCGAAGATGATGGCGTCCTTAACCCCGCGACAATTGAACTGGTACCCGGGGCGATTATCCCCAAGGCGATGGGATCAAAGGGCCTCACGCCGCTCGAGATGCCCGCGCGCTTTGATGTATCACAGTTGGTGCTGGAGAGTTTGCGCGAGCGCATCCGCTCGGCACTTCTTGTTGACCGTATCCCATCCGGCAAGGAGCGTCCGCGCACGGCGACCGAAATACTTGAACGCTCGGCGCAGATGGCGCTCCTTCTGGGCGCGACATTCGGGCGTTTGCAGGTTGAACTGCTCAACCCTCTTATTATGCGCGCTTATAGTATTTTACAGCGGCGTGGCGTCCTGCCTGATCTGCCGCTTGACGGGCGCAGCGTGGCGATTGATTACCGCTCGCCTCTCGCGCAGAGCCAATCGATCCATCAGGCCGATGCGATTGCCAGCTGGTTGCAAAGCATGAGCGGCCTTGGCGCGGAGGTCACGCAGCAGATCGATAAAAGCGCCCTTGCCGCGTACCTCGCCGAAATGCTCGGTATTCCTTCGTTTTTGACCCAACCCACCCAACCTTCAGCAGGAGAATAAGAATGACTGATAATCTTTTGAGCGCGACAACTGGCGACAATGACGTCACCACCATGCCCCCCATTCCGGAAAAATTTATCGATAAAGATACGGGCGCTCTGCGCACCGAGGCGCTTCTTTCATCTTATCTTGCCCTTGAAAAACATCTGGGGCGCATGGTGCCACTGCCCGAGAATGATGACGACAAGGCCCGTTTTTATAAAATACTGGGCCGTCCCGATACGCCCGATCAATATGACATCACCCTTGCCAGCGATGTGATTGAACTTGATCCGGCCCTGAATGAACGCTTGCACCGCAACGGATTTACCAATGCGCAGGTACAGGAAATTTACGACCTTGCCGCCGAAAAACTTGTCCCGCTCCTCCTTGAAATGGCTGCCGAGTACCAGTCCGAGCGCGAGATTGAACGACTTGAAGCCCATTTTGGCGGCGCGGACGCTTGGCGCGAGATGGCCCGCCAGCTTAAGGATTTCGGCCAAAAAACTCTGCCGCAGGCAGCTTATGAAGGTCTTGCCTGCTCTTATGACGGGGTGCTGGCCCTTCACCGCATGATGAGGGCAAATACATCCTCTGTAACAGGTCCGCGTGACGTTACCAGCGCCAGCGCACCGGATGAGGCATCACTCAAAAAGATGATGCAAAACCCGAAATATTGGCGCGAGCGCGACCCTGCTTTTATCGCCGAAGTATCTGCCGGATTCGAGCGGATTTTTGGCAACAATTCCTAACCTGACGTTCCTCCCTGTCCAAACCTTGTCATCCGGTGTGCCTGCTGTGCACGCCGGATGATCTTTTTTGAAACGAGATTCTGATTGTGACGACATTCGCTTTATCAGCCCCCCTCACGCGCGACAGCCCTGCGGACGAGATGGATGTGGTCAAGGTCAAGAAGCTGCTGAACCGCACCTTACGCTCATGGAGCAATGCGCCAGACCCGGGCGATGACTACCATTGCCGCTGCTGGGCCGAACCGGTGGCGCAGGAGAAAATCGATCAGCTTTATGCCGATGCCATCAAGCCTGTTTATCCCGGCGCTGCGCGCGGGACGCCTGCCGTTCCTTGCCCGATCGCTTTATAAACTGGCCACATCTGAACCACGATGGGAGGTTAATCCGCCCAAAAGCCAGCTTCAACGCAAGTTTAAACATGCGGGAGTATTCGGCATTAAGGGAAATCAGAATAACGCTAATCTGGAAAAGTTTCGACAGGCCTTACAGAAACATGTAGATTCGAAAGATACGATTGTTATTAAAGGCACTTATCACAAGGAACAAGTTACGCACTATTTTACCACGTAGCGGTATTAATGTGATGCGGCGAAAGTCCGATGGTGAGTTTATTTCGGCTTGGAAACCAGGTGAAAAAAAACTGAAGTTTCTTAAAGAACGTGGCAAGTTGGGCGGAGGAAAAAATGAACCAAAAACATGATGTTCGCAGAAGTCTTGTGCAGCGCTTTATAGCGCATACAGACCCCCGCTTACGCGGGGGTGACGTGTGAGGGCGAGAGGTTTATTTTTCACCACAAAGACACTAAGGGCACTAAGACTGGATTGCTGCGTCATTTCACGCCGCGCAATGACGGGGCTGCGTTAGGCCTGAGAACCCGCAAATTCACGGGTGTTAAAATCGTCGATCACATTTTGGAAGGTCGCGCGCGATTCTTCGTCAAGCGGCAGGAAGCTGTAGGACACATTGTCCTGCCCTTTGCGGACGACCATGGCTTTCTGGCGGATGCTGACCAACTGGTCACGCAGATGGAATTTCATCTCGACATCCATCTCCTGCCCTAAATTGATGGGACGGGCATCGGCATAGACACGCAGACCGCCCGGGCTCCAATCGAGCACGGGGTGGGCTTTGCCATTGATGAACCCGATACATTGGTCACATGTCCGGCGGGGAAAGGCACGGCGCGAGGCGAAATTATCATTTCCCTCGAACGTGTATGTCTTTTTGATTCCGAATACGGACATTACTGCTTCTATCATTAACTTTTGCTCCTGGTTAAACCTTTGAAAGGCTTATAATTTCACACCCAGGACACCGAATTTTTAGTAACCAACCAGAGGCTAATATATAAGTACCTTTGGTTAAAAGCAAGGTTTATTTAATATGAAAATTACTTTTCATGTTAGTAACAGGCAGATAACGGCTTTGGGGGCCGCTTTTCCCCCGCCGTCTGCGCCCCTTTTTTTGTGACGCGTGAAGGCCCTGCGGTACCCTCCCCAGCGGCAACCTGCCCCGTCATGTCTTTCTCATTTTAACTTTTTGAAAGGACTCACACCATGAGTACAAGTATCTCCACTGCCTTTATCAAGCAGTTTGAACGTGAAGTGCATGAAACCTACCAGCGTCAAGGATCAAAACTGCGCGCGGCGGTGCGCACCATCGGCAATGTCAAAGGATCATCCGTTGTCTTCCAGAAAATCGGCAAAGGCACCGCATCGACCAAATCCACCCACGGGATGGTGCCAGTGATGAACCTCGCCCATTCCACAGCCGAATGTCTTTTGCAGGATTATTACGCGGGCGACTGGGTCGATAAACTTGATGAACTCAAAATCCAGCATGACGAGCGGCAAGTGATTGCCAGCGCCGGAGCCTATGCTTTGGGACGCAAAACCGACGAGCTGATTATCACGGCCCTTGCGGGCGCCACTACCTATACAGTGGCAGATGCCAATACGGGCCTGACCCGCGATAAGGTTCTGGCCGCTTTTGAAAAACTGGGGCAGGCCGACGTACCGGATGACGGGCAGCGCTTTGCCGTAGTTGGCTGGAAGCAATGGTCGGAGCTTCTTAAAATTCAGGAATTTGCCTCGAGCGATTTTGTGGGGCCCGACCAACTTCCCTACAAAGGACTTCAAGCTAAAACATGGCTTGGCACAACATGGATTCCCCATTCAGGATTGCCCATTGACGGGAGCGACATTCGTTCATGTTACTGGTTCCACAAAACCGCCGTGGGGCATGCCGCAGGGTCGGATGTGCAAACCGATATTACATGGCACGGCGACCGTGCGTCATTTTTTGTCAATAATTTGATGAGCCAAGGCGCCTCACTCATTGATGCGGCGGGGGTTGTCACGCTCTATTGCGACGAAACTCCCGACTAGGAGTTATCCGACAATTTTTATCTTTCGGGCTGCAAACCCTGTCTTCTTGCGCTTCCGCTTTTTACGTACATCCCAGTACGCGCAAAGACGGTTCTCAGAAGACAGGGTTTTCGCCACGAAATCTCTCAATTGTCAGATACTCCTTCTCACTTCATTTTTTCTTTTTTCCATTTTTTATTTTAGGAGTTTTTATTATGGCTTTTGTTACAAAAGACCTCAGCGTTCTGGCCTATGCCAACAACTTCACCCTGTGGCATTACACCACCATCGACGCATCAGTGGTCACCGCCGGATATTTCAATTCCGCCGCCAGTATGCTGCGGGTGAATGATCTGATTATTGTCAATCTCGATACGGATGGCACGCCGTCCACGGTGTTTTATGTGGTTACCGCCAACACCGGAACGGCCGTTACCCTTGCCGCTTTTACCGCGTGAGCCCCCGCCTTTGACACGCGCGTAGGGGTGGTGCTGACCTTTACGTCACACCGTCCGTATCGACCCAGGACGCCCCCTTCCCCTGCCGCTTCGGCCTTGGGGGCGTCCGCCCTTTTTATTTTTTACAGGAGATTCTTATGGCCCTTACCGATATCGGTTTATGCAGCCGCGCCCTTGTCCAGATCGGTGCGCACCCCATCACATCCTTTACCGATGACACCGCGCAGTCGGAGATTGCGGCGCTCCTTTATGCGCCCGTGCGTGACTCCTTGCTCTCGGCGTACGCATGGAGTTTTGCCACGGGGCAGGTTAATATCCTGCCGCTCGCCAGCACGCCACTGGCTGATTACCCCTATGCGTATGAACTCCCCCTTGATTGCCTGCGCGTGATTTCGGCTGGTGCCACGGGTTCCGGCAGCGGTCTTCCCAGCCGTCTTTACCGCGGGACGCTACAATGCGCGGCTCCCGAAGGCATTACCCTTACCTATATCTTCCGCACCGATGAGGCCAGTTTTCCGCCCTATTTCGACATGGCTCTCATCACGCGCCTTGCCGCCGAGTTTTGCTTACCCCTCACCGAAAACACAGCGCGCGCCACATTTCTGGCAGGAGCTGCCGAGAAAGAATTCGCCCGCGCCCGCCAGATCGATGCGCAGCAAGACAGTCCCAATCGCATTACCCGTTTCAGCCTGATTGACGCGCGGGAGTAGATGATGAGCACAACAACCCTTATCAAAACAAATTTTACGGCCGGTGAAGTATCGCCCGATCTTTTAGGGCGGGGCGACCTGCGTGCGTACGAGAATGGCGCTTTATCCCTGCGCAATGTCTTTATTCAGCCCACCGGCGGGGTCACGCGCCGCGCGGGGCTGCGCTATATCGACACTGCGCTTGGCGCGGGGCGTTTGATTGCGTTTGAGTTTAACACCGAGCAGACCTATCTGCTGGTTGTCACGCATTTGATGATTTCAGTCTATGCGCAGGGCATTTTAGAGACACAAATTGCCGCACCATGGGCCGAGGCCGATATTGCGCAGCTCGCCTGGACACAAAGCGCCGATACGCTTCTTCTCACTCATCCTGCTTATCCCGCCAAAAAGCTCCTGCGCGATGATGGCAGTATCTGGTCGATTGCCGATTGGGAGTATTTTACAGCGGCGAGTGGTCGCCTCCAGCAGCCCATGTACAAGTTTGCACCTGCTGCGACAACCCTGACCCCCAGCGGCACGTCAGGCACCATCACGCTGACGGCCTCCAGCAACGTATTTGACCCTCTTCACGCGGGCACGCGGCTGCGTCTTATCAATAAAGAAGTCCAGATTATATCCGTCCTTTCGCCCACGGTGGTGAGTGCCAGTGTCATTGAAACCCTCACCTCGGCAAGTACCACGGTGGATTGGGAAGAGCAGGCCTTTTCTCCCGTGCGCGGCTACCCCGTTACAGTGGTTTTTCACCAAGACCGCCTTGTGATCGGCGGGTCGCGCGACCTGCCCAACCGGATGTGGTTTTCGCAATCGGGCGATTTATTCAATTTTGATTTGGGCAGCGGGCTTGATTCCGAGAGCATCGAATTTGGTATTTTCTCGGATCAGGTCAATGCCATTCGCGGCGTATTTTCAGGGCGGCATTTGCAGGTTTTTACCAGCGGGGCCGAGTGGATGGTTACGGGCGATCCGCTCACCCCCGCCAATGTCCAGATCAAGCGCCAGACGCGGGTCGGGTCGGCTACAGCGCGCTATATCCCGCCGCTTGATGTCGATGGGGCAACACTTTTTGTTGCACGTAACGGGCAAGAGCTGCGCGAATTTATTTATACCGATGTCGAGCAGGCGTACCGCTCCACCGACCTTGCGCTGCTCTCGCACCATATGATCACCACGCCCGTGGATCAGGATTTCGACCAGAGGAAGCGCCTGCTTTACCTTGTGCGCGATAACGGGCAGTTTGCCACGCTTACCGTGTACCGCGCCGAAGCCGTGGCGGCGTGGACGCTGCACAGCACCGATGGCGACGCCCTCTCGGTCTGCGTGGTGGGAGATGAGGTGTACGTCCTCATCCGCCGCGGCAGCGCTGTCTTTATCGAGCTGATTGACGATGGGCTTTATGTCGATGCGGCCCTCGCGGGAAGCAGCGCCACGCCCATCACCGTATGGGGCGGGCTTGACCATCTTGAGGGACAAAGTGTCACGCTGCTGGCCGATGGCGCAGTGGTGCCGTCCCAGATCGTCATAAGTGGGCAAATTACACTGACCGATGGCGCGCGCACTTTGCAGGCGGGATTGCCCTTCGCCCATATTATCGAGCCGCTGCCGCCTGCCATTACCGGCCCGATTGGCGGGGCCAGTGCCGTGCGCCTTGTTGCGCTGACCTTGCGTCTTAACGGTACCGCCGCCGTGCGCGCCGATCTGGGCCGCGGCCTTCAGCCCCTCCCGCTGCGACAGCTCGGGGAGGATGCTATTCTGGATGCGCCTGCGCCGTTGGTGTCGGGTGACATCCGCATCAAGGCTTTCGGGTGGGCGAGCGACCTTAGCCTACCCTTGTGGCGGATCGAGCAAAGCGACCCGTTGCCTTTTACCCTGATCGCCGCCGTGATGCAGGTCACAGCGAACGGATAGGGGTTTTTCACCACAGAAGGAAATTATGCATGGGTGCTCGAACCTCAAAACTTGATACACTTGCGTATGTAGCATCAGGTCAACAACTCAAGAGAAAAAATATTCTCGTATCGGAAATTGAGCGGGAATATCTTCCCCCTCTTAAAATGGAAGAACCTAAAATACCAGGGACTAATATCCCTGATCGTGGCGTTCCTGAGGCGTATGTCCCGCCTGAACCTCCCGAGTGGCGTAAGAATAATATTATCGATCCAATGGAGATAATAGTACCTCCAGTTGATGAGGATATCATGTTACCGTATAGTAAAGACGATCCGAATCTCTTTATGCGGACACGAAAAACACGGAGCCTGTAAGTTATGCCGACTTTGAAGAAATATATCTTTTTATCTGTTTCTTTGTTGTTTTCTTTTTCAGCGGCCCTGCTTTTGCTGTGTATTTTTCCGGCACAGGCTTATGATATTCGTCTGCAGTTCGCCCATAATCCAGAGAAAATTTACGCCCACACCTGTGCGGATGATGAGGCGACATGCGCGGCCTATTTCAGCATTCCCTTTATGTGCGATACCCCCTCGCCCGATAAAAAATTCTGCCGCGGCACAATCGAGGCTGGCGTTATGGTAGAAGATGGCACGATGAGCATTGGATTTTTATATGGAGAGGCTAAATTATCCACATCCCCCGTAGGGTGGCAACAATTTGACCAACCTCTGAGGTTTTTGAATGAAATTCCTCAACCTGTTGATTTATACATCCCCAATCCCATGAACGATGAAGGTTCAGGACTTAAAAAGTCGCTGGTTTTGCTGCCACCCAACGCCTTCCTGACCTCGGTGATTGTGTCGGTGAAGTAAGACTTAAACCACCAGAAAATATCGAACTTTACCATCATTGCGAGCACATGCGCCGCAATCCAGTTCTTATTCACCGCAGAGAGCACAGAGGTCACAGAGAAATTCACAGAGTTTTTCTCGTTCCGTCATTTTCTGAATTCCGCATGTCTGGATTGCTTCGTCGGCTGAGGCCTCCTCACAATGACGGTATCCTCAAAAATTATACATTCAACACATAATAAGGAGATTATTTATGGGTTCGTTTACTTCAGCGATCGCTCCGGTTTTGCAGGCTGGATCGGTGCTCACTACTGCGCTGCAATTTGCCAGTCCGCTGCTCAAAGCTTCAGGGTCAGCCAAAGCGGCTGATGCGCAGTACCAAAAAACAGCCGCCGATATTGCGCTTAAAAAGCAGCAAAACCTCCTCGATTATCAAACGCAGGAGGCCGCGCGGCAGCGCAAACTCCGCGCTGTACTCTCTACATCCCGCGCGGAAAGTGGGGCCGCAGGCCTTGATTCATCGGCGTCATCTGATGCCGTGCGCGAAAATATGGTGAGCCAGTCGGATATTGAGCGACAAAATAATGATGCAAATTATAGCTTGAACGAAGCAGCGCTTGACAATTCACTCTCTAGCGCGCGGCGGCAGAATTTACTCAGTAAACAAGAAGCCCGCCAAAACGGTTTGATCGATAGTTTTTCAAGTGTGTTTTAGGAGACTCCCATGCCCGAGCATATTAAAATCGCTGATGTTCCGCCGCTTACGCGCATCCTCGCCGATGGCGCCACCACCATTTTTCCTTTTGCCTTTCCGGTGTTTGCCAGTGAAGATGTGCGCGTGTCATGTAACGGCGCGCCGCAATCATCCGGCTTTACGGTGGAGAATGCCGGATCAAGTTCCGGCGGTCAGGTAGTGTTTGACAGTGCGCCCGCAAACGGCATTATCGTGACGCTTGAGCGGCGCATGGCTTTTGAACGCCTCACCGACTTTGTCGAAGGCGGTGATTTTTCGGCCCAAGCTATCAATACCGAGCTTGATTATCTGGTCGCGGCCTTACAACAAGTCAGCCGTGACCAATTCCCCATGCTGCGTTTTAGCGATGATGAAAATGCGCCCAGCACCACCGAAATTCCTTCGCGTACGGTGCGGGCAGGAAGAGCGCTCGGCTTTGACGGGGACGGCAACCCCGTGGCCGTGTCCCTTGCAGGGTCAATGGCAGCGCCCGATTTCACCGCCACCGGCACAGGGGGCATCACCCGCCCGAGCAACGATAAATTATCCGAGCAGGTGAGCGTCAAAGATTTCGGGGCGGTTGGGGATGGTCTCACCAATGATACACTCGCTTTTCAAAACGCTTTGGCGGCGCATAAATGTGTTTTTGTCCCGAGCGGCACTTATATGATTACCGCCACACTTATGCTTGAAAATGGGCAGCGTATTTTCGGCGCGGGCGATTCAAGCGAAATTAAAACACTCTCCACCAGCCTAACCTTGATCCATGTGCGGGGAAGTTATAACCAGATTTCCAATTTAAAACTTTTTGGCGGGGGCACGGGGCTGTTGTTTGAAGGGGCAAGCCAGCCGTGTGTGCAAAATGCCGTGTGCGATGTGTCCATCTGGCAGGCGCAGACGGGCATTACACTCGATGGCGGGACATCAACGTCCGCGCCTGTTTATTGGAATAATTTTGCGCGGGTACTGGTAGCGCAGCCTTTTGTCAACGGCATTCACCTGATGCGATCCGGCACGGGTGACACGCCCAACGCCAACCGTTTTGCGCAGTGCCGTGTGTATTCCCTTGGCGCCACCACATCGGGCCACGGGATTTATATCGAAGAAGGGTCGTTCAATAATTCTTTTACCGACACGGAAGTGAATGTGAACGGCACCGCGCAAGCGTGCGTACGCGCAGGCGCAGGGTCAAACAAAACCTTGTTTGTCAATTTGTACACCGAGAGTTTTAATGCCGTGCCCAATGTGCGGCTTGATAGCGGATCGATTGAAACGGCAATTTATAACCTGCTTTCAGCCAGTGACGGGGCCGCGATTTGGGATTTATCGGGCGGGCAATATAGCTCCTTTAATGCGGGGTACCCGCACAAGAACCGCCTGCAAAAAACCACCTGCCTTGATATGACATCCACTTTGCAGCGGTTTGATACGGAGTATATTGATGCAAGCGGTAGCGTGACTTTGGATACCTCCCACTCCATTCATCTGGTATCTAGCTATGGCGGGGCGCTCACTGTCAATCTGCCCGCAGCCAGCAGTGCCAGCGGGTGCCTGATGGTCATAAAAAAAACCGATACATCAAAAAATATTATCACCGTGGCCGAAAGTGGCGGGGCGGGGCCTGACGGTACGTCCTACTCCCTTGGGGGCGAGAATGATTATGTTGCGATGATTTCAAACGGGGCGGAATGGTTTGTGATTTCGTCGAACCGCGCCCCGGGCAACACACGATATTATGATGGGTCGGGAATTTACGACATTGATATGGCGGTGGATGTGTATTTGCTTTCCTCCTTTGGCGGGTCGCTCACGGCGCGGCTGCCGCCTGCCAATGCCGCAAAAGCTGTGGGGCGCATGGTGACCCTTAAAAAAACCGATGTATCGGGTAACGCCATCACAATCAGCGTTCAAGGCGGCGCAGGGCCTGACCAGTATAACCAGACCCTCGCCAGCCAGTTTCAGGCGATCACGCTCGTGTCAGACGGCGGGTCGTGGCATATCCTGTCCCGTTACCCGTAATTTTCAATTCCCAACATTCCGGAGTTTTTATGACCTCATCATCCCCGCTCTTGAGTGCGCAGGTGCGCGCGCAAATTGCCGCGTTTTTGCCCCGCGCGCTGGCAAAGGCCGTAGAGTCTTACCGCGCCCATATGGATAAAAGCATCGAAGACAAAAAATTTTCCGAACATCACAAGGACGCCAAGGTTGCCATCGGCCATATCGAACTGCTTATAAAACTGGCCAAGTGGGCTGAACTTCCTACAGGAGCGGCATCCCAAGGCCCCGCGCTGGAGATGCTGCTTTTCGAGGCGCAAAAAGAACTTGAACAGGCTGGCGAGGAGGAGGATTCATGACATGCTCGTTTCCGCTTTTTGTGATTCTGTGGAACAAGATACAAGGGCAGAGCACGCCTGCGGTTCACCTCAAAATCGCGCGGTTTCTGAATATGTCCCGGGAGGAGGCTCACCCCCGTGTCCTGTTGATGGCCTTCCGCGCCTGCGGGAAATCGAGCATCACCGGCCTGTATTGCGCGTGGTGTTTATGGCGCGATCCGGCACTTCGTATTCTGGTGCTCTCGGCTGATCTGGCTCTTGCACGCAAAATGGTGCGAAACGTCAAACGCATTATCGAGAAGCACCCGATGACCTGTCACCTCAAGCCTCCGCATCCTGACCAATGGGGGGCTGAACGTTTTACGGTAGTGCGCCCTGCTGAGCTTCGTGACCCTTCCATGCTTGCCAAAGGGGTGACCACCAACCTGACAGGAACGCGCGCTGACCTGATTATTTGTGATGATGTCGAGGTGCCGCGTACATCGGATAGTTTGCAAAAGCGCCTTGACCTGCGCGAGAGGCTCCGCGAGCTTGATTATATCTTGACCCCCGCAGGCCAGCAAATTTATATCGGCACGCCGCACCATTTTCACAGTATCTATGCGGATAAACCCCGCGCCGAATATGGCGAGGAAGCTCCGTTTCTGGACGGGTTCAAGCGGCTGGTTATTCCTGTTTTGAGTCATGATGGGGTTAGTGTTTGGCCGGAGCGTTTTACAATGGAGACCATCGATTCCATCCGGCGGGCCACCGGCCCGATGCAGTTTCAAAGCCAGATGATGTGTGAACCCGTGAATATGGCCGAGAGCCGGATCAACCCTGACCTGCTTCATTTTTACGAAGGTGACGCGGTTTACCGCGAAGCAGGCGGGCGCGGGTTTATTCATGTGGGCGATCAGGCGATGGCGTCGGTAGCGGCATGGTGGGACCCTGCCTTTGGCAGCGCGGGCGGTGACCGCAGTGTTCTGGCTATTCTTTATACGGGAAATGACGGGCGCTACTGGCTGCACCATCTTGCACTCCTCACAAATGTGCCCCACGCGAGCGAGGATGAAGCCACGCAGCAATGCCGCAAAGTCGCAGCAACTCTTGCGCAGTTTCATGTGCCTTCGGTTGCAATTGAAACCAACGGGATCGGCAAATTTCTGCCCGCCATTCTCCGGCGCGAGATTGCGCGGCACGTGGCGAGTGGCGGCGCGCCGTGCGGGGTCAGGGAGGTTACATCACGCCGCCCCAAAAGTTTGCGCATTCTCGAGGCGTTTGATGCGGTACTGGCCGCGCGAGCGCTTTATGTTCACCGCTCGGTGCTCACCACGCCTTTTGTGACCGAGATGCGCGACTGGCGGCCCCATGCGCCGTCACAAAAGGATGATTGCCTTGACGCTGTAGCCGGCGCTTTGTCCCTTGCTCCAGTGCGGATGACCCCGCGTGGGGGAGAGAGTGGCCGATCATGGATTGCGGGAAAACCTCCCCACGGCACAAGCTCTTTCGATATCTGATTTATGGAGAACATCTATGCCCAACACACCCCTTGACCTGATCGGGTGGTGGATTGCCGTGATTGAAATTCCGGTGATCTCTGCCCTGTTCTGGATGCTGACCCGTCTGCGTGACGAACTTGCCACCCACCGGATCGAGGTCGCCAAAAATTATGCGCAGATTTCCGAGATGCGCATTTTAGAAAACCGCCTTACCTCCCACCTGCTGCGCATCGAAGCCAAGCTCGATGTTACCGCTCTTAAAACCGAAAGGATCCATCATGACTAAACCACCTCAACTCACCCCTGTGCCCTCTGCCGGAACTCCTGCTGCCCGCGATTTCGAAGCCCAGCGCGAGGTGGATATTCTCGCCCGCACCTTGTGGGGCGAGGCGCGCGGGGAAGGTATCCAAGGTATGGAGGCTGTTGCTTGCGTGATCCTCAACCGCCTTGCTATCGCCAAAGCGCACGGGTTTGATTATTGGTGGGGCAATTCGGTGATCCAGATTTGCCAAAAGTCGTACCAGTTTTCATGCTGGAACAAAGACGACCCGAATTACCCGCGCCTGCTTGCCGTCGATGCCGCCAGCAATATGCAGTTTGCCACAGCGCTGCGGATTGCGCGGCGGGCTTTGCTCGGGTTTTTAACCGATGCCACGGGCGGCGCCACTCATTATCATGCCCGCCATGTCAGCCCCAACTGGATTGCAGGAAGCGCCCCCGTTGCCGCCATCGGACATCATGTGTTTTATAAATTGGTGGAGTAGATCATGCCCATGCCTGTTTTACTGCAAGCCGGACTTCCCGCCCTGATCAAGGGACTCGCCGGAGCCCTTAAAAATGTCAACACCCCCGTGGCGCAGGGTGCATCAAGCGCCCTCGACGCCTTGTCAGGTTCCTTTGCCACAGGCGAGATGTCCGACACGCAGCTTGCCGAGATCAACCGTCATCTGGAGAAAATGGAAGAGTTTGAAACAGGCGAGCGCGCAGTGGCCATTCAGCAGATTAACGAATCGCTGCGCACGGAAGTCGCGTCAAACGACCCGTATGTCCGGCGGATGCGGCCAACCTTCGGATATATCATTGCCCTCACTTGGGCCGCGCAAATGCTCGCCATTGCTTATGTCATTGTGTTCGATACCCAAGAGGCCGCGCTGGTGATTGAGGCTGTCCAATCACTCAGCACCATCTGGGCGGTGGGCCTCTCTGTTCTGGGGATTTATGTGTATCGCCGTTCCAGCGAGAAACAAAATTTCACGAGCGCTCCTGCGCCCTCCCCTAAACCCGTCACTGCGCCTATCCGGCCCCCCCACTACAACCCCTAATGCCAAGGGAAGCCAAGGGCGGATTTTCTGGAGGCGTGATGTTCAAGCCCTTGTGAAGACCTGCTTTTTGGGGTAACATAAGCTCCTCTTCATACGAGGTTCTTCGTGCTCCATCATTTCCGTATTTATGCCCGCATCTATGCCCTTTGGGGATGCAGTTTTCTGGTATCCCCCGCTTATGCCGAAACCCTCGCGCAGTCCCTTGGCAGCGCCCTTGAGCAAAACCCGTCCATTATCCAGTCAATAGCCGCCGAAGAAGGCGCCCATGCGGAGCTGCGCAGCCAGCGGTCGCATTTCTTTCCCGAGATCAGTGCTTCAAGCGCCGCTGGACGCGTGTATGGCGATAACTCGACCTCACGCGGTTTGAGCGTTACACGAGGGGCTGGTTACTCCGGTATGTGGGAGGGCAATTTCGCCGTCAACCAAATGCTGTTTGACTCTTTTCATACTTTCCATTTGGTGGACGCCGCGCAAAACCGCGCCGAAGCCTCTAAACACGCCTTACAGGATGCCAAAAACGCGGTGGGGCTACAAACAACGCTGGCCTATCTCAATGTCCTGCGGGTGCGCGCCGTTCTTGATGCGCTTTACGGTTACGAGGGTAAACTCGAAAATTATACCGGCAAGATCGGGGTGATGGTCGAGAGCGGCGCGGCCGACAGCGCAGAGTTGCAACAAGCACGCAGCCTTGCTCTCGACCTTAAAAAACTCCTCAGTGATGCGCAAGGCCAAGCACGCGCGGGCGATGTCGATTTCCAAAAACTCACCAGCCATTTCCCCGAAAAAGACATGACGCGACCTGACGATGTCGTCCATCTTTACCCCGACAATTTTGAAGAGGCGCTCGCGCAAAGCCGTAGCGATCATCCACAAATTTTGCGTGCGCAGGCCGAAATCAAGGCACTCGAGCAAACGCGCAAGGCGCAGGTTTCCGTGCTTTATCCCAGTGTTGGCGCAGAGCTTTCCGCCTATAAAAAAGATGTGGCCGATGTGATTGGCGGCGAGGTCACCGACGAGCGCGCACTGGTGCGCGTCAACTGGGCGTTTTCCACTGGCGGGGCCGAGATCGCACAAATCCGCAAAGCGGGCGCCGACCTTGCCCAAGGCAAAGCCAAGCAAGACGAAATTATCCGCGATGTCGAGGCCACGATCCGCCTTGCCTATTCCGACCTCACCACCACAAAAGAGCAAAAAAATATTGCCGCCGAGCAGCTTTCTGCCCGACAAAAACTCCTTGATGCCCACAAAAAACAATTTGAAGGCGGCAAGGTTCGCATTTTGCAGCTCCTCCAGAGCGAAAACCAGCTTCTCGCCGCGCAGATCGATTTTATCAATGCCGATTTCCGGCAACTGGCCGCGCAATATTCTGTGTTGGGCGGCCTTAACCGTATTCCCGAGCTGACCCATGTTGCGGCGGCCGCCGATTCTCTTCCCCCGTCTCCCCCTTCCGATAAAACCATATCCCCATGACATATTCCGGCGCACACGACCCACTTATCGCGTGCCTGTCACACCTGACTGGTTTATTTGGCCGCTCCAGATCGCCCGCGGCGCTCAGCGCGGGACTTGCGGCACCGCACGCGGCTCTTTCCGTTCCTTTCTTTCTTGAAGCGGCCCAGAACGCAGCTCTTCATGCCGCCCAGCATGATGTCCCCGATCATTTTACGCAAAGTCTTTTGCCGTGCATTGCTTTTTCGGATGAGGCCGCGGTTTGCGTCCTTACCCTTGACGGACAGGGCAATGCCCATATCTGGAACCCGCACACCACGCAGGAAGAAAGCCTGCCGCTCGCGACGCTGCGCGCCCGTTATGGCGCAGGGATTCTCACCGTACGGCCCAGTTCCGGTTTTATCGATCCTGCCTTGCGCGCCATTTTGCACGAGAAGAGCCACTGGTTCTGGGAGCAGGTGCGCCGTCATACCCCTGTGTACCGCAAGGTGCTGCTCGCCTCGTTTCTCATCAATCTGTTTGCGCTGGCTTCGCCCATTTACACCATGAATGTATATGACCGCGTTATTCCCTATGCCGCGATTGAAACCGGATGGGCGCTCGGCCTCGGTGTGCTGTTCATTTTCATGTTTGACTTCACGATCAGGAGCCTGCGCGGTATTTTTATCGATTTTGCCGCCCGCCATATCGATGTGCAGGTCGCCCGCATGCTGTTCGATCAGGTGCTCGACATGAAGCTCGCCGCCCGCCCGTCATCCAGCGGTGCCTTTGCCAATATGCTGCGCGAGTTTGAAACCGTGCGCGATTTCTTTACCTCGGCCACGCTCGTCACGCTGATCGATCTGCCCTTTGCTCTTTTATTCCTTGGCGTTATTTTTTATCTCGGGGGTGCCATCGGTCTGTGGATCATCGCGCTGATGGGGCTATCACTTGCCGCATCGCTCCTGATCCAGATTCCCCTCAAGAAACATATCCGCGCCTCGCTCAAATCAGCCGAGACCAAGCATGGGTTGCTGGTTGAAGCCCTGTTCGGCCTTGAAACCATCAAGACCATGGTGGCCGATGGGCGGATACGCGCGCGTTACACCGCCCATGTGGCCGAAAACGCCAAAGCCGCGCAACAGTCGCGTTATTATTCCGCCCTTGGCGTGAATACCGCCACCTTTATCCAGCAAATCTCCTCGGTCATTATTCTGCTCGCGGGAATGTATATGGTGAGGGACTCCGATATGAGCACCGGCAGTCTGATTGCCTGCGTTATGCTCGCCGCCCGCGCCCTTTCGCCCGTGACGCAAGTTGCCAATCTGATGAGCCGGTATCACCAGAGCATGGGCTCCCTTGCCACCCTCACCAAGATCATGACCAGCCCCAGAGAGCGCGAGGAAGGCCGCGATTTCCTGCACCGTCCCGATCTTCAGGGCCAAATTACTTTTCAGGATGTGACGTTTTCCTATCCGGCGACAAGTCGCCCCGTGCTCCAGAATATCAACTTTTCCATCCAGCAGGGCGAGCGGGTCGGGATTATCGGACGGATCGGATCGGGCAAGAGCACGCTTGCAAAACTGATGCTCAAACTTTACGAGCCTTCGGCAGGACGTATCCTGATCGACGGAAGCGATTATACCCAGATTGATCCTGCGGACCTCAGGCACACATTTGCCTATATCTCACAAGATGTTTTGCTCTTTGCGGGAAGCATCCGCGACAATATCACCCTTGCCTGCCCGAGCGCCACGGAGGCCGAGATTGTCGCCGCCGCAAAAGCAGCAGGCGCCCATGATTTTATCGCCGCACACCCAATGGGGTATGATGCGCCAGTGATGGAACGGGGCGACGGGTTATCCGGCGGACAAAAACAATGTATCGCCCTTGCCCGCGCGCTTCTCCTTAACCCACCGGTCTTTATCTGCGACGAGCCGACCAATGCCATGGATATGCAGGCCGAGGAAAATTTTGCGCGCCTCATCAGCCTCGAGGCGCAAAACCGCACGTTGATTCTTGTCACCCACCGCGCCAACTTGCTGCCCCTTACTACCCGTTTGATTGTCATCGATGGGGGCCGCGTGGCGATGGACGGGCCACGTGATGACATTCTCGCGCGTATCTCGGGACGCCCTGCACACCGCACCCGCACGCAGGAGGATGAATGATGGGACAGCCTCTTTTCCTTGATGACCGCAATATGATGTCCCAGACAAGTTTGCGCCGCTTTGATGTTATCTTTCTCTACACAATTGCGGTGCTTGTTGCTTTCTTGATTTTGTGGGCATCGCTGGCGCGGCTTGATGAAATTACGCGTGCGCAGGGCGAGGTCATCCCTTCCCTTCATGCGCAGGTCGTGCAATCGCTTGAGGGCGGTATTTTAGAAGAATTGCTGGTGCGCGAAGGTAGCAGCGTGACCAAGGGGCAAGTTTTGATGCGCCTGTCTGATATTGCCTTTGCCGCGGAAGAACACGGCACGGAGGCAAAACAGACAGCTCTGCTCCTCAAAAAACAGCGGCTGGAGGCCGAGGCCGCGGATACGGTTTTTACGCCAGACACGGGCCTTGCCGCCAAGGCCACTAGCCTTGCCAAGAATGAATTGGCGCTTTATGCCTCGCGCCAGCAGGAGCTTAAAAACGCCCTCAGTATCACTGAAAACAAAACGGAGTCGCTCGCAGCGCAGATCCGCGATACCCAAGAACAAATCAGCAAATTCACCCAGAGCAGTGCCCTGATCGGGAAAGAATTGGCCATCACCAGCAAGATGGTTGCGCAAAAGGCCGTGCCGGAGATCGAGGAATTACGCCTCCGCCGCGAACTCAATGACGCTGCCGGATCGCTGCGCTCGGCGCAGGAACAACGAAAAGCGCTTGAGGCTGATCTGAAGTCTGCCCGCGACCAGACCAAAGATCAACGGGACAAATTCCACTCGCAAGCCTTGGGCGAACTCAGCGAGGTTCAAACCCAGATCAAGGCGCTTGAGGAAAACCTTAAAACTTTAGGTGACCGCACGGCGCGGGCCGAGATTAAATCGCCCGTTGATGGCGTGGTTAATAATATTGCCATCACCACAATCGGCGGCGTAGTTGAACCCGCGATGAAATTGGCCGAGATTGTACCCCTTGGCGATGACCTTATCATCCGCGCACACGTGGCGCCCAGCGATATTGCGTTCCTCAAGCCCGGGCAAAAGGCGCGGGTTAAATTCAGCGCCTATGACAGCGCCCGTTACGGCGATTTAGAGGGCGAACTGATCCGCATCGGGGCCGGCAGCAAGCTGGATAAAGACGGGGCTTCCTATTTCGAGATTGAAGTGCGCACACTCAAAAACCATCTGGGGAGCGATGCACACCCCTTGCCGATTACCACCGGCATGATGGCTGACGTGCATGTCATCACGGGCGATAAAAGTGTTCTTGAGTACCTGATGAAACCCTTTTTGCGCTTGAAAGACCGTGCGCTCACGGAGCGCTAGAGATGCTCAAATTCCTCATCAGCCGCTCCGTCCACGCCGTACTTTTGATTCTGGTTCTGCTCGGCCTTGCCTCGCTCCGCCAGACCGATTACTCGCTGCTCGCGTCCTTGCGCAACGCTACTTTTGACAGTTTCAACGTCTTTTACCCGCGCGTGTCAAACGGGCAGGTGGTTATCGTTGATATTGACGAGGCTTCCCTGCAAGACAACCAATTCGGCCAATGGCCATGGCCGCGTTACCAGATCGCACGCCTAGTAGATAAACTTAGCGCGCTTGGCGCTAAAACCATTGTCTTTGATATGACTTTTTCCGAGCGGGACAGATCATCACCCGCCGAGCTTTTAAAAACCCTTCCCGATAGTCCAGCGCGCCTTGACCTTAAAAAACTCCTCGAGACCTATCCCGACCATGACAGCTTGCTGGCCCAATCGATCCTTGCATCAAAGCGTGTGGTGACCGGATTTACCGCCGCGGCGGGGGAGTATCCGCTGCCGATCCTGCGGCAAAAAATTGTTGTCTCGCCCGAGGCTTCCCCTGTTTTTAAACATAGCTGGCACATCCAACATGCCGCCTCGAACCTTGATGCACTCGAGTCAGTTGCCGCCGGAAATGGCTGTTTCTGTGTCAAACCCGACCTTGACGGGATTATCCGCCGCGTCCCGCTGTTTGTCAAAATCGGGGCGGATAATGATGATGACGAGAGCGGTTTTTACCCGTCCCTCGCTCTGGAAGGTGCCCGCGTGTCGGTTGACCGCCGTGCCTATTACAAAGTCCGCGCCCTGACCGCCCAAGAGTTCACCCAGTTTTCCTATCCCTTCCTCGTCATGATCGGCCCACATAACATCCCACTTGATGCACAGGCCATGTTCCGTGTTCATTATGATGCCGATCAGAGCGGGCATTATATTTCGGTACGCGATGTGATGAGTGGCAACATTGATTCCGCCCGCATTGATGGCAAAATCGTGCTGGTGGGCACGAGCGCGGCAGGTCTGCGCGATATACGATCAACCCCCCTCAACCTTTATATTCCCGGGGTTGCCGTCCACCGCAATATTATCGAACAAATTCTGGATGGGCATTATATTACGCGGCCTGACGGTATTTACGGTGCCGAGTTGATGCTCGCCTTTTTCAGCGGACTGGTCATCATCGGCCTTACGCCGTTTATCAACAGTTTCCTGCTCACCTGCTTTACCACCCTGATTGTAGCCGGTGAGTACGGCACCGCGCTTTACCTGTATGTGTATCACGGGATGCAGTTTGATCCCGTTTATCCTTCAATCTGCCTGTCCGTCGTCTTCGTGCTTGCAACCTTGCTCCATTATATCCGCACCGAATCCGAGCGCCATTCCATTGAAACCGCCTTTGGTCTTTACATCTCGCCCGATTACATGAACGAACTGACCCAGAACCCCGAACAATTGCGCCTTGGCGGCGAGACGCGCGAGATCACGGTGATGTTTACCGATATTCGCGGCTTTACCAGTTTGTCCGAACATATGACGCCGGATGCCCTCGTTCAGCTGATGAATGATTTCCTCACCCCGATGTCCGATGAAGTGATGAAATACCGCGGCACCATCGATAAATATATGGGCGATGCGATGATGGCGTTCTGGAACGCGCCGCTCAAGGACGAACAGCACGCCCGTCACGCGGCGCAGGCAGCCCTTGCCATGAACCGTGCCCTTGCGCCGCTCAATGCGCGTCTGCAAAGCGAAGCCCAGATGCGGGCACAGGCTCCCTTGCTGCTCAAGGCCGGAATCGGGGTCAATACCGGCGCGGCGGCGGTGGGCAATATGGGGTCTAAACAACGTTTTGCCTATTCCGCCATGGGTGATGCCGTGAACCTCGCCTCACGCCTTGAAGGACAAACCAAAGAATTCGGCGTTGATATTCTGATCGGCGAGGCGACCTACGCCGCCATTCCCGATTTTGCCGCACTCGAGCTTGACCTGATCCGCGTCAAGGGGAAAACCCTGCCCGTGCGTATTTATGGTCTGTTCAGCGAGACCCAAGACGAGCTGTTCAAAACGCTGATCCTCCCGCATATGGCGATGCTTGACCTGTATCGCAGCGGCAAATGGGATGAGGCGCGCGCGCTTATCTCCCAGTGCCGCAGTCTTGGTTATGGGCCAATGGCGAACTATTATATTCTTCTCGAAAAACGCATCGCTGCCCTCGCCCAAGACCAGCCGCCCTTGTGGGACGGGGTGTTTGACGCCAAAACGAAGTAACAGGGATTGGGATTATCAGGCCTACGTCGTCAGCGTTATATCCGCATCAATATAGAGCGTCTGGTTTTGCGCGGCGTTGTAATAGACATGGTAGTTTTGCGAATCCACTACTTGATCGTCCCGCTGCGTGAAACCCTCATCGGTGAGGGAATGCCCCGTATCATAATCAATCACTGTACCCAGCGTTACGCTTTGATCTGTATCTTCTGTCTTTAGAAAGAGAGTGTTTCCACCCGTGGCATCAAAAAGCGTACTAAAGTCAATCTGCGACTCAAAATTGCTCGTTGTGCTAAAAACACCGCTATCTGTGCGAGTGGTCAGATCAATTGACTCAATACCAATTAACGAACCCGCAGGCAAATTCTTAAAATTGGCGTGATCTGTTCCGGCGAAACGCAGTATATCGACTCCTGATCCACCGTCCATCACGAGATTTCCACTCTGGAAGGCATTGAGGGCATAAGGCGTTCCCCCCGTATCTTCATGAACCCAGAATGTATCATTGCCTTCGCCGCCAAACGCCATTGTGCCGATAGAGTTATTACACGAGATAATGTGAATGATGTCATTGTCCAATCCACCGGACACGATTGCATTTGATAACGTCCCATCAATCGTAAGCGTGTCTTCACCTTCTTCGCCATAAAGGCGTGAGTCGCCGGCTCTTGTCGTCAGGGCGTCATTATCAGCGCCGCCGAAGATCACCGCACCCGTTGCGCTTGCTGAAACCGTGATGGTATCAACTCCGCCCGCATAATCTTTTACTTCATTAGCAAACGTTACGGTGTACGTCTCGGGTGCTGCGGTTCCTGTATAGTCCACATTATACGCCGTGAAAGTCAGTGTCATGATGTTACTGGCGGCGTATTCATCTTCGGCATAGAGCTGGAGCGACACAGTCTGATCATCTAAACTTAAGACGTCAAGACTATAAATAGAAATAGTCATCAATCCATCGCCGTTGATTACTGCGCTCATGTAGGAGCCGAGCGTGCTGGCTATTCCATAGTTCAGGTCATTGCCATCCACGTCGTAGAAGAAGCGCGACACATCGACTGTATAGGTTGCCCCTTCGTGGACACCGAAGCCAAAGGCGATGTGCGACCCCAGCGGTGCCACCGGCGCATGGTTGGCCGCTTCCTTGACAACTTCGATATCCGTTGTCACGTCCTTGCTTTCCCGAGCCTCAGCCACGAGCAGGGGTTTTATTTCGCTCGTGAGTACAGGCTTGTCTGTCAGCACCGACACACCCACCAACGCCACACTTTGCGCGATCAGGTGGGTTGTCGTTTCGGTTTGCAGATTCACTTTGGTATCCGTGCTTTCAAGCGACGTTTCCAGTTTGACTTCCGGCGGCGTTTTAGCCTCATCTGCTTTTACTTCTTCTTGCGCTTGAGCTTCTGCCTCCGCTTCTGCGGCTTTGGCCACGGCTTCTGTAGGCTCTGCTGCTATGGCGCCGTCCGCCGCTATAGCAGCTTGTGCCTCGGAAACATCCTGATCGGAGGAGACCCCGATTTCTTGCGGGGCGTCCGCATTGTGCACAGCGCCGTTCTTATCAATAAAAAGGCGGCCTTCATGGCCTTCGGCAACAGGTTTAAACAGGACAGGCGCGACATCGCGGACATCGCTATAGGTATCTAGAAATTCCGCAGCATCGACCACACCGATATTTTGCGCCGCGCCGTCCGGCCCTTTGAAATCAACCGTTTCACGCGATTCATCAAGATAAATCTCGCCCCCACCGTTGGGCTGCACGACAATCGCACCCTCGATCAAGGAGATGGTGGTGCCGTCCGCCGCGCCATCTTCGGGAACATGTCCGCTGAGGGTTGTCCCGCGTATCCCGATGGAGCCAGCCGGAGTCTTGATATGCACGTCGTCGTGGTCTTCCTTGCCAACAAAGCCGCTCGTGTAAAGAAAAATACCGCGGTCAACCGAAATGTCGGCTGCGCCTTCACCGTGGCGATCAGGGTTATAGACAAATTCGTCAATCGTCATCAGCGCATCATTGGAGATTGCAAAGACCGTGTTGTCGATAAAGGTGATGTTGACCGCGCCGTCCATATCGGTTTCGACCACATCGCCTTGGAAAATGGAGGTTCCGGCGTGCACGATTTCGGTTGTGCCATCAAGGTGCGTCACCCGCGCACCGCCTTCAACATCAACGGCCTTACCGACCGGATTTTGACTGTCATAACCCATATTCATCCCACCCCGTTTTTTGTTCCGCCTGAATGCAGCGCAACATTCTACAACGCTAACATATTACTGTTTACATAATATTAACGGGGATTTGAGGTAAATATGGGATAAGGGTTTTTTATTTCCGGTGTATGATGGGACATCTGTTAACCGTATTTTAACAAGGGTTTGACAGGCGGCGTGCGAGGGGGACTATGCGAAAGATGATGCGCAAATTTATTGAATTCGTAAAAGAGCGCCCCTTTCAGGGAGCTTTTCTTGTTTTATGTGCCGCAGCCCTTATTTTCGTGGTTAGTTTTCTCGTATGGAACAATCTTTACCATGCGCTCAAGGTCAAGGATATCACTGATCCCCGTTTTGATCCGATGGCCTATCGGTTTGAGGACTATGCTGTAGAGGCCGAAAGTCAAAAAGTATTGACGTATATATTTCCCGTGGGAACGCCACGTGAAAAGGTTGAAAATTTGCTGGTTAAAAAGTTGGGGGCTACTCCACACAAAGTACCAAAAGGAATGGGGCCAACTTTTTTGAACGGGGAGTATTCTGTTTTTTATGATGTTCCCTATAACCCTTTCCTTTACCAAGGACCCAACCCAATGATGTTAGTAGGTTGGTTAGTGTATGTGGGAGGAAGATACATTTCTATCATGTACGATAGGAATGATGAATTACTCGAACTAAAATCAATGGTTCCGTGAGCTGCGCGGGAGGGGTGAGAAAGAGATGATGCGAGATTTTATTGAATTCATAAAAGAACGCCCCTTTCAGGGACTCTTCCTTGTTGTGGTGATCTCGCTTGTGATGTCGGGAGTTGGTTTTCTCGTGTGGAACAATCTTTACCATGCGTTCAAGGTCAAGGACATCAATGACCCCCGTTTTGATCCGATGGCCTATCGGTTTGAGGATTACACCCGCGAAGCGGATAGCCAGAGAGTACTCGAGCATATTTTCCCTGTTGGGACGCCACGGGATAAGGTCGAGGCGTTGCTAGTTAAGAAACTGAAAGCAGTGAGCCATCATGATAATGGTGTAAATGTTGCGGATGGTGGATACGTAATCAATTACAATATCCGATATAATCCATTTTTAACGCAGGGTCCTCATCCGATGCGAGTCTTGGGGTTTCAGTTTTATGTGGGGGGAAGGCATATTTCAATAACTTTCAATAAAAACAATCAATTAGTAAGACTTCAATCAATGGTTCCGTAACGGAAAGATGGATTCCCCGCACAAAACGGGTAATAACGAACAGGAAGATTTCACCACAGAGACCGTGGAGGGACACGGCGAAAAGCGCAGCGTTTTACTCAGCGGCATGGTCGCGGCGGGGAGAGGTCAAAAAATTACTGCGTCAAAAGCTGTAATTGGGTATTTGAAACACGCAGCGGGTAGTAACGTACTTTTTGTACATTTCCATTCAAAGGATAATTTCCACCTCTTCCCCTTCCTATGCGTAAAGTGGTTACGCTGGGGATGTTGACCGAGTTGTCCAGTGCCCCTAATACGCCATCTATCGAAGCGCGTGCCATATTTGTTGCGTAATATACTCCGTATTTTGCAGATGTTCCTGCGGAATATGCTGCTCCGACATTATAAAAATCTTGGATGCCACCAGACCAAATTTCGGCGACTTTTTGATCGCCGCCGGCATCAGAAACAAGTAACATAACCGCATCTGCGTTGGTGCCATTATCAATGGCGATACCGCCCGGGTAATTTGTTCCACCAAGATAGGGGATAGAAAACTGGGCTGCGAGCGTGTGGTCAGTGCTGCCGTACCAGCTTGTGGTCGGAATTGTCAGTATATCTGCCGCGCGAGTGCCTGTACTGCCTGCGGTAGGAATAAATGAAGTGGAAAACGCCCCTTGTTCGAGTTGGGGAACGGCAACACGGAAGGTAAAATCAACACTGGCACCTGCCGATACAGGAAAATCAAACAAAATTTCAATTTTAGCAACGCTGGCACTGGCAAGTATGCGCGTGTAATTTGTCCGCGTCCATGAAGCCGTTCGGACACTCGTGCCCCCTCCTCCTACGGAAGTTCCCCCTGAATCTCTTTCAATGATCGAAAGATTGGGTCCCCATGGAACGCCTGTCCAGTCGCCAGCGATAAGCTGAACATAGGCGCTGGTCGTCCATGACTGCCCGGTGGAAGCGGGAACATTGGACTGAACAATAATATCGGGATAAGCTGCAGATCCAGACGAATTTGTACCGCTGACACGGATATCAATATAGCTCATCCCCAGTATTGTTCCCAGTCCAGTTACGGTATGAGAGATGCCAGCATAATTCCATTTATTCCATCCGGTTGGGAAGACTCCTCCTGACCCTAATATCCCTAAAACGCTACCAGCCATCGTCGAGTTGGTAATTGAGTTTGTCCGGCTTTCTTCAATCAAGATCCCCTTGGCGACGTGGGTGACAGGGTCATAATCAAACCGCGGTGTATTGATGGCAGCTGTTTGCAGGGTTCCGGTACTGTCAAAATAAGTGGCGGTTGAGGCACGGGTAAAACTTCCCCCCATGGCACTCAGGAAAGACGTGAGGTCATTATAAACAGTGCCGCTTACACTATACCGCCCGTCTGCGTCATTGGTAAAATCCATGGCGAGGGACGGGTAGTTGACATTCACCGAGGCCATATTGGCAGGGGCTGTGAAAGTTAAATTGGCGAGGGGGTTGCCGTTTAAATCGGTCACTGTGCCGCCGTTCAAATCAACCGATGTGGAAGCAATCCCGACCCCGTTCAGGTCAACATCTCCGGAGGTGGCGGTATAGGTAAAAGTAAGGGACGCCGTCCCCGTCCCTGCCGCATACACCGCATAACGCGTGTTTCCGTCCACATCTAAAACAATACGCGGGGAGCCCGTCACATTCACGGCTTCCGACATCGTGACCGTAAAGGGAATGGCAGGAACAGCAGCAAAAGCGGGCAATGAAACAAAGCACAAGGTAAGATATACCAAAAGGCGAGACATGGCATTTTCCTATTGCGTGAGCAGTTGAAGTTGGGTATCCGATGCGCGGGAAGGATAATAACGCATTTTCTGGATATGCCCGTTGAGCATATTGGTGGCGCTGCCAACATTGCCGCCCAGCCCGATATTGCCCGTGGCAACATAGGTACCGGTATAAGCGCCCGTGGTGGGGGCAAGGCCTCTTCCGGTAAGCGAGCGGGTCATGCTACCTTCGTCATAGGCCGAAGCCGCGCCTCCAGCGGTAGTGTAATAATCAGTACCGGTATTCCTGCAAATAACAGATGTCCCGTTCCATGTCCCGACGGTGGTCGTGGCGCCGCAATCTGTACTCAGGGCCGTTGCACCGCCGTTAAAGGCCACTACGCGGCCATAAGATCCTTGCGTACTTTCGCGCCCACCGTCGAAATAGGCGTTCCATGTGCCGGTTGTGCCGCTGAACCATGCCCCCACCGGAATAAAAAGACGGTCGGCGCTGCGCGTAACCGCAGTGGTCGTGGTTGGAATATAGGATGTGGGAAACGCCCCTTGTTCCAGTTGGGGAACAGAGAAACGAAGAGTACGGTTGATTGTCTGTCCATTGGTCATGGATGTCAGAATTATAAACCGTATATAGGCCGTTGAGGCACTGGTCAGGGTGCGGGTTACACTCTGGTAACTGCCGCTGGATGTACTGAGGTTGGTCGCATTCAGATAGTTATTACTGCTGTCCAGTTCGGCGATCTGGATTTGCATATTATTGGGGCTTGTTCCTGTGTCACTGATAATATGAATACGGCCCGTCCATGTTTGTCCCTGTGCGGCGGGCACCAAATCGGCCATTGCAGGCGTGAAAAAAATGTTTGGGTAGATTGTAGAAGCTCCGGTTGACGTTCCAGTGAAGGTCACCTCCATGTAATTCTCACCATTAGCGGTACCAACGGCAGTAACGGCAGCGGTTATGCCAGAACCGCCATTGCCAACAACAACGTGAGCAGGCACAACCCCAACAGCAGCACCAGAAAACTGGCTGTTTTTAAGAGAGTTTGTCCGGCTTTCTTCAATCAAGATCCCCTTGGCGGCATGGCTGACGGGGTCATAATCAAACCGCGGTGTATTGATGGCAGCGGTTTGCAGGGCTCCTGTAGAATCGAAATAAGTGGCGGTTGAGGCACGGGTGAATGTACCCCCTGTCGCCGTCAGAAAAGACGTGAGGTCATTATAAACAGTGCCGCTTACACTATACCGCCCGTCTGCGTCATTGGTAAAATCCATGGACAGGGACGGGTAATTGACATTCACCGAGGCCATATTGGCAGGCGAGGTAAACGTTAGGTTAGAGAGCGTATTGCCGTTTAAATCGGTCACTGTGCCGCCGTTCAAATCAACCGATGTGGAAGCAATCCCGATCCCGTTGAGGTCAACATCGCCAGCTGTCGCGGTATAGGTAAAAGTAAGGGACGCCGTCCCCGTCCCTGCCGCATACACCGCATAACGCGTGTTTCCGTCCACATCTAAAACAATACGCGGGGAGCCCGTTACATTCACGGCTTCCGACATCGTGACCGTAAACGGAATAGCAGGAACAGCGGCATAGGCCGCCATAGGGCAAAGAAGCAGAAACAGACACAGCGCAGCACGATTCAACATCATAAGGGCCATAATTTCACACGAGGGTGAGACCTTCAAGCCGTTTGACCGGAGCCATAATATTCGTTAACAGGGATCGGGAACTGGCCACGCGCCCGTTATTTTCTATAATATTCATTAAGAGATCATTAATGCTTCATCGCTAATCTGATAATTTGTGAAACGGGAAAAATTACCGTATAATAGGCCTATTAAACGATATATGGGTGTGGCGATGAGTTTTAACGACGAAGACATTGATGTATTGGCGGCGACCAAATCAGCCGCACCGCAAGTGGGCAGACGTTATGAAATTGAACTGGATGCGCCGGTGCTGCCAACGCTGGCTTCACAATGTGAATGTGAACTGGTGGTCAAGGATAACGGGGCGGCGATGCTTCTTTACACCCGCGAATTGCCTGAACTGATCGAATGGGCGGAATATGATGTCGATCTGTCGATGCTCACCCTTGTGACATGGTCAGGACGCGTGATGGGACTGGGCATGAAGGTGCATGCGCCTTTCCGCAAATATCTGAAGATGGCAAGCGAGATCGCGCTGGTGCATATGGAGAACGGAGTCACTCCGCGCGCTATGTATCCGGCGAAGCTCGTCATCCGCAATATGGGTTTTTAAGGGCTTAAAAATAATAAGGTGTTAGAGGAGAAGTTAGATGGCTGATACAGCAGGAACAAAAGCACTATATGGAGCGCTTTTTGACTATAATTACCGCCAGCAATATGCGCAAAGCTCAGTTCCTGAGGCGTTGAAGGCGCGCGAGATCGCTGTAACCGCAACCGCAGGGGCATCAGCAACGGCGGATTTGAAAGCTGTTAATGACAAAATTCCCGATGGTTCACCCCTCGATAAACTGATTACGGCGGTGGGTGATTCCCCGAACATGGGAAATAAGGACGCGGTTCTCAAAGCAACAGCGACGACAATCGTTCAAAAATGGAAGCAGGATCCGGCTATTCTGGACAAACTGCAAAAGGATCTTACAGCCGACCCTGCGGCGGCAAAACGGCTTCAAGATACGCTTGTGGCAAATCCTCAAAAAGCGGCAGCAACCCTTCAAAGCTATAACGGAACCAACTTTTCACAAGTTGTTGCGTCCACAACAACGCCTGCGTCTAAACCATCGATACCATCAGCGGCAGCGACGGCTGCGGCTGTGACGTTACCGGCCTCGAATCAGGCTCCAGTAACACCCACCCCAACTCGCAAACCGGAAGCAGCGCCCGTAGCTGCGCCTGCGGGAGGGAGCCAGATCAATGTTCCGTCTCCCCCGCCGCTTGATTTGGCGGCTCTGGGCAAGGAAGAGTTTTTGAAATTTGCTGATATGCCGGATGACCAGATTAAGGCAAAAGTTGGGCCGTCCCTGACCAAGGGTTTATCAATAGGCATTGCCGACTACGCCGTTGAAAAATTCGGTGTTGAGAAATCAACAGCAGATGCATTCAAAAAGCGGATCGAATGGGATCCAAAATTGCGCGACTCTATTGAGAAAAACCTCAAAGAAAACCCTGACTTTATCCGTCAGTTGGCCAAGACCATGAAAGATGAAAAAGGTCTGCCTCAGGAAGCTCGGGGCGCCGCCAAATCCGCCATGACCGATCTCATGGAAAATCCTGAAAAACTGGCCAAGCCTGACTATCTGTCGAGTATGACCTCGCAAATGCAGATGGCGGGAGCGGCAACGGGTGGTTTTGGTTTCCTCAAAAACATGTTCGGCATGGATATGAACGGCATGATGTCGGGGATTGGCGCGTGGTTTAACAAAATTGGCGCGTGGTTTAACAATCTGATGCAGCAATTCTCAGGCGGTAATTTTCTGGCTATGCGCAATTCCGGCATGGGCCTGTTCAGTGCGTTTGGCGCGGCAATTAATCAGGCCGGTGTTGACCGTGACATGGAAGCTCTTCAATTGCCGCAGGCAAATTACGGCATGGTCAAAGGCAAGAACGGTGAGGTGACACATGGCGTGGCCGTCAAGGATCAGGATGGCAATGAAGTGAAAGGGCCCAAGGGAGAGCTTTTAACCAAGCAGGTTCCCAACACGGTTGAGGTCACGACCATCAATGGCGAGAAACATCAGGTTATCCCGACGGCGGGCTTGACGATTCACCGCGACCAGCAGGGCAATTTCCGTGTACCCGTTGGTACCCAGATGGAAAAGGGCCAAATCACCGAAATGACCACGCTGGTGATGAACCAGAAAGAGTTTCAGGAGTATGAACGCAAACTGCGTGACCCGAATGGCGATTTTGCGTACAAGGGTAAGTTCGACATGGTGTATATGGAGCCAGCGACTGTGACCACAGTGGATGCCAAAAGCGGTGCCGTGGGTACGCCGCAGGCGCAGGTGACACCAGCGCCCCAGCAGCAGCCCCCGCGCGTGGCGCAAGCAACGCCGAATCCGAACGATCCGCGCCTTGAACCAGAAAAAACTTCGTAATAGACGGGTTAATACGCTAGCCGGAAATGTCCGTGACAATCGGCACATGGTCGCTGGTCTTGTCCCAATCGCGTGTGTCCTTGTAAATCTCGTGCGCGACAAGTTGCGGCGCAAGGGGCTGCGTCACCCAGATATGGTCAAGACGTCGCCCACGGTTGGAGGCTTTCCAGTCGCGGTTGCGGTATGACCACCATGTATAGATTTTCTCATTCTCGGGCGTAAAATGCCGCGCGGTATCTACCCATTCCAATCCGGTTTTCAGGTGCGTGAGTTTTTCCACTTCAATGGGCGTGTGTGACACAACATCGAGCAATTGTTTGTGCGACCACACATCATGTTCAAGCGGCGCGATATTGAAATCACCCACAGCCATCACTTTATCGTGCGCCGTGTAGGTTGCGCCAAACCAGTCATGCAGTTCATCGACAAAATCAAGTTTATGCCCGAATTTGTCGTTTTGCAGGCGATCAGGAATATCGCCTCCCGCAGGGATATAAAGGTTATGGAGGTCAAAATGGGGAAAGGACACGGCGATATGACGGCAATCCGCGCGGCCCACGCGTTCGAAAATACGCGGGGCGGTAAAAGGCGCGCGCGATAAAATCGCAACGCCATTATAACTTTTCATGCCGCTAATATGGCGGTGATGAAAACCAGCGTCCTCAAAAACCGTATGCGGGAAATGTTCATCGGGTGTTTTGGTTTCCTGAAGGCAGATCACATCGGCGCGGGCCATGGCGGCGGCCTTTAAAACCAGCGCCACACGCAGCCGCACCGAATTGATATTCCATGTCATGATCCGCATGATAAATTCTCCTAAAATATACAGCCGCAATTATATGTGGCGAAAATAATGTTTTTTCGAGAACCGGAGCGGAGCGTACATGGTGGTACGTGAGCACCGGAAGCGCAGAAAAGCGTTATTTGCAGCCCATAGAATAAGGCTAGAACGGCAGCCCGCCGCCGCCCAGCATCCCGGGAGGAAGCCCCATATCGGCCATGGCCTTTTGCGTTTCGTCGGCCATTTTCTGGTCGGCTTTGGCGCGCGCGTCATTGCAAGCCGCTTTGATAAGGTCTTCCAATACCTCGCGGTCAGAAGGGTTGATGAGAGACGGATCAATCGAGAGCGCCTTCATGGTGCCTTTGCACGTCATGGTGACGTTGACAAGGCCTCCGCCTGATTGTCCGGCAACTTCTTGCAAGGCGAGTTCTTCTTGCAAAGCGGCCATCTTTTTTTGCATGACCTGGGCTTTTTGCATCATTTGCTGGATATTAAACATGAGGGTCGTCCTTGTTGGTGATCGAAAGAATATGGGCGTTGGGAAAGGTGTGGAGTACCGCGCGGATCGCGGGGTCGGCTTTAACCGCCTCAAGCTCGGCAAGGCTCGCCGCCTCGGCCTGGGCGGCGAGTGTCGGGTGTCCGGCCTTGTTTGATACCGACACCATCCAGCGCAATCCTGTTATCTCACTCAGTTTCTTGGCAACATCGGGTGCGAGTTTGGGGTCGGCCTCAGGTGTGGGGTGAAACTCCAGCCGTCCGGCTTCGAGTTTCACGAGCTCGGCGCAGTGGTAGATTTGCGAGGCCAGAATCATGGCCCCGTTTTGCTCGAGGAGGCCAATCACGGCGCCGAGCGTTTCAAGGTTGGAATTGGCAACAGGGCTTGTGACAGGTTCATTCATGACCTTGGGAAGGGCTTGCGCCGCCCCGCTCCCTATACTGCCAATGCTGGCAACGGCACCACCGGATGCAGGTGTATTTGTGCGTGCACCAGAGGGCGCTGGAGCATAAGAGCCGTCCTTGAGTTTTTTGATAACGGTGGCAGGGTCGGGCAAGTTCGCCGCAAAACAGATACGCATCACCACCATCTCGGCGGCAGCCTGCGCATTGGGGGCATACTGCACCTCTTGAAGCCCCTTGAGGAGGATCTGCCATACGCGGCCAAGGGCGGGCATGGTGACATCTGCGGCAAAACGGGCAGTGCGGGCGCGTTCGTCCGCCGTCATATTAGGCTCCACCGTGGCAGGCGGCGCGGCAATGCTTTGAAATTTGCTCATGATATGGGTGAGGTCGAGCAGATCGTTCAGAATCGTTTCGGGGTCGGCCCCCGCACGGTAAAGCAACGCCATCGCTTCGAGCGCAGGCCCGGCTTCCCCTTTCAGAAGATTCTCCATCAGATTCAAAAGCGCACTGCGGTCGGCAAGGCCCAGCATGGTTTTAACCTGCAGCGCGCTCACGCTGCTACTCATCGCCATGGCTTGATCAAGAAGTGATAGCCCGTCACGCACCGATCCGCCCGCGGCGCGCGCAATCATCGCGATAGCCTCGTCCTCGAAGGCCACTTGTTCCTGATGGCAGACCCACGAAAAATGTTTGATAAGAACATCCGGCTCGACACGGCGCAGATCAAAACGCTGGCAACGCGAAAGGACTGTCACAGGAACCTTGCGAATCTCGGTGGTCGCAAAAATAAATTTGACGTGTTCGGGTGGCTCTTCGAGCGTTTTAAGGAGCGCATTGAAGGCATTTTTCGAGAGCATATGCACTTCATCGATAATATAAACTTTATAACGCGCCGAGGTTGGAGCGTAACGCACCCCATCCAAAATTTCGCGGATGTCATCAACGCCCGTGCGTGATGCGGCGTCCATCTCCATGACATCGGGGTGACGGTCTTCGGAAATTGCACGGCAAATCGCGCAATCATCGGTGGGGCCTGTGGTGGGGCCTGACGTGCCGTCAGGGCCGGTATAATTAAGCGCCTTAGCAATGATGCGGGCCGTGGTGGTCTTGCCGACCCCGCGTACACCAGTCAGCATAAAGGCATGCGCCACGCGCCCTGAGGCAATGGCATTGGTCAACGTGGTGACAAGCGCTTCCTGCCCGATCAGCTGGGCGAAATTTTGCGGACGGTATTTGCGCGCAAGCACGCGGTAAGCGGGTTTTTCATCTGTCTCGAACATAGGGGAAGATTAGACTGATGGGGGCCGCCCATCAACCCGAAACGGGTTAAAGACACGTCTTTTCCGCAATTTTTCTGACATCTTGCGTGATCCGGCAAAACCAGAGGGAATCAGGGCTGGGGGGTATTGTCACTGGCAAGGGTCAGGGAGACAATTTCGCAGCCATCATCAAATAGTCCTTATTGGATCAAGTGGGGGCAGGCTTGCGCGGCACCCTAGCGAAACAATAAAAATATGTCAAATAAATAAGGAGGAGAATGAAAGTGGAAGACCGGACACGACCCGGATAAAATTCGTTGCGGCTGCTGCCTTTCGGCCCTGACCGGGTTGGCGACTTGCCCGCCCGCGCCGATCTTCCGAGGCAAGTCTTAGCAAGGTGCGGCGGCAGAATCAAGCGGCTTTTGTGCCTCGGGCATATAATTCTCCCGCGGAACGGCTTGATAACGGGGGTGGGGAATCGGCATACGGCGGAACGCGGCGCGCAGGCTCTCAAGATTAACGACATTTTCAGCTTCATTTTCGGCATTATGCGCGAAAACCTCCCTTAAGTCTTGGACGGAGCGAATATGGGCCAATTGGGCCTTGCGATCTTTGGAGGGGAAAGCGCGGTAAATCAGGCGTTCAAGCCGCGCTGTTTGCGGCATAAAATCATCATCATGGGCGATCGGCATCCCGTCGGCCAGATTTGCAATCCCGAGGTCACTCCAGCTTTTGGTAAAGGCCCGTCCATGTTCGTCCACCCCTTCGATCCGGTTGGAAAACATGGTCAGAAACGCCCAAGTACCGTTTTTATCGTGCACGAGAGCATTGACATGCTCGGTGCAGCATCCGGTATTCATGACCACCTTGCCTGTTTTGGTGCGCTCGAACCCGCCAAGGTGCGAATGGCCGTAAATCTGCCCGTCGTGATGGGCATCGTTCACCGCATTGCTGATATTTTTCAGCACCGACATAAACGGCATATAAACCGATTTAAAGCCACGTTTGATAACCGCCGCCACCGAATGTTCACGCAGCGAGGGAAATGTGTTTTGCAGCCCCACATCAAGGTTTTGCAGCCCCGTGATAATCCGGTCACCAATATGATAGGCAAAATCCGGTGTGCTCTCGAATTTATCGCCGTGGCACACATCGAAATGGCGGTCTTTGGGGTCGGTATAAACCATCTCTTCATGGACATTGATCCCCATGATGCGCCCGCCAGTGAGTTTGCGGTGGGCAACGCTTCCGCCATGAACCGGATGGGGAATGCTTTCCCCGCGCGGGACATAGTCATGATTGCCCGGGATATAATTGACCTGTGTGCCATTGGCAGCTTTCCGCAAGAAATGACCGAGGACTTGCTTGTGCCACGGCCCACCAAAATGGTAGGTGGGTTTATCGAGAAGCTCGGTGCCGCCAATAATATCTCCAACCAAGGTAAGATGGTCAGAGCAGGTCATGTCCAGAAATTTGCACAAACGTTTGGCGCGTGAGCCATGGGTACCAAGATGAATGTCCGAGATGAAAAGGGAAGGAAAATAAAGGGCATGTTGTCCGGAAGAATTGGGGCGCAGCGCGAATTCAAATTCGGGCGCTGTGATTGCAGGCGGAGCCGTTTTTTTAAAAAGTGATACCATTTACGCAGTCCATAAAAATAAAGTTACAAACACGGCCTGATGCGTTGGCGAAGGTTCGCAAGCTTGCGTTCTTGCCGACGCTGGCGCCAGCTTGACCGCAGATTTTCATCATCATGTTCATCCGCATTGGAATTAGCGACCCCACTTGGAATCCAGTGCGGATTTAAATCAATACGAAGTTGGCGGATATTGTGAGTATGGTCGCGAATACGGGCCATAATGTCCGCAATATCGGTACCGGGCCAGACTTGCCGCACGAGCTTGAGCTGTTGCTGCGTCACCTCGCGGTAAGCGGCGAGTGGATTGGGGTCGTGGCGGGTGGGCGGCGCGGTAAAACCAAGTTCTTCACGCACCTTGCCCCAGCGCACAATCTTCCACTCGCCGCTAAAATCTTCAACCAAAGCGGTGCAGCTTTCGACCCAGTCGCCGCTATTCATATAAGTACAGCCATGGACATCGCGAATTTCGGCATGGTGGATATGGCCGCAAATCACACCGTCATATTTGAGGCGAATACGCGGGGAAGAAATGCGGCGTTCAAAATCACCAATGACGCCCACCAGTTTCTTGGTCGCGCGTTTGAGTGCAGCTATGGGCGAAGCGTAAGTTTTTCCAAGGTGACTGACAAGGCGCGAGACACTACCGTTGAGCGCGACCAGCCCTTCATAGGCAATGTCAGCATAATGGGCGATGACTTTTTTCTTGGTGGATTTTAAAAAGCCGTCAAAGGCATCCCCGTGCAGGATTAAAAACTTACGGCCCTTGGCATCGCTATATTCGATCGACTTGCGGAAATCGACAGGACAGGCAATCGACCCATCCTTGTTTTTAAAGGTAATGGTGCGGTTTTTGATATTGTGACGGAACATATCTTCGTCATGGTTGCCGCGGATATAAATGACTTTGATTCCACGCGCAGCCAAAGCGTTGAGCGCGTCAAAACAGCGCACATGCATCTCGGGCATCGGGTGGCGCTTGCGCATTTTAAGGCCCCAGCCTTCAATCACATCGCCGTTCAAAATCAAAGTTTCGCACGCGATATTCTGAAGAAACTCAAATAAAAAGGCTGCCGCAGCAGCCCGTTTCCCCAAATGTAAATCCGAAATAATAATGGTGCGGGCGGCAATAGGCGGCGCTGCTTCATGGGCTCCGGGACGGGCGGCGCTGCGGGCTTTCCCGCCTTTTGCCAGACGCTTGAGCGCATTATAAAAAGACGGCATAAAACCGGAAGCGGGGTTTGACGGGGCTAAATCTGTTACATACTGCTGTGTCATGGCATTGTTTCCAGCAAAGTGTTCTAAGCAGAGTGTTCTAAGCAGACGCGCACATTATACCGCGCCGCAGAAAAATGCAAAGAAACGGCGAACGGTTATCAACAACAAATCGGAGATGTGGGGGCGGCGTGGCCTACACATCAAAATCCCGCATCCAGTCATCGCCTTGGGAGATTAAACGGGCAGGCTTTGGCGCATTATGGGCGGCCGCTTTTCTTCCCTTGAAAAGAGCTCCCGCCACGCGGCTCAGAAGAGGAGGTTTATGGGGAGCCGCCGCTGCCTCAAAATCGGGAATATGCACATAGCCCTGCATCTGGATCAAATCGTTATCGTCACTCATCACACACCTCACGGGGGAGCTTTCATGTTTGTATTTAATTATGAAAACATATAACGTGAAGCGATGAGGCTTGCAATCTTTTTTTAAATTGATTAGGTAATTCCTCACCAATCAAGGCGCCGTTGTAGCTCAGGGGTAGAGCAACGCATTCGTAATGCGTGGGTCGGGGGTTCAAATCCCTTCAACGGCACCATTATAAAACCCCGCTGCTGGCGGGGTTTTATAATGGTTTTGATGGGGTATGGTTTACCCCCGCAGGGGGTTCACGGCCAGCGGTGCCACCCCAAAATCATCAATTTGACGATGTTGTACTAAAAACTTAATGTTAACCAGAGTAATGTAAACTCAAAGAGTTAGAATGGTAAACGGGCATGAAAGACAGAGGATTTTAGTTGCCTATAATTACAACAAATGTCAATGCCATCTTAGCTGTTACGCGGCTTAACAAAAATTCCCGTATGCAGGCGGATTCTCTCGCTAAAATTTCCAGCGGAACCCGCATTGTTCGTGCGTCGGACGATGCAGCAGGGTTGGCTGTAGGAATGCAACTTCAATCTGATGTAACGACATTAAAACAGGCTTCAATCAACCTTGTTCAAGCCACAGCCACTCTCAACATAGCAGATAGCGCCTTGGCTCGTATAGGCGATATACTTAATCGGGCGCGGAGCATAGTTGTACAGGCTATATCAGGTGCGGTGGATAATGTAAGCAGGGGGTTCATGAATGCAGAAATACAGCATCTCGCCCAAGAGATAGATCTCCTGCGAACGGCGACGACGTTTAATGGAAAACAGATCATAAATGCTGATTATAATGAAAACTTCCAGTCAGGCATAAATGCTGCCAGTGATGTCATCACCATTGATTTGGAGGATATCGACATATCCGACTTTGATCATTTTGATTACGATGTAAGTACAGCCACGGATGCAGTGGCAACATCCTCCTTGGTTAATGGCGATCTGCGTAGCCTGCAAAACCATAGGGTTGTGGTGGGATCATATTTATCTTTAGTGGAGTATCGCAGTAACAATGTTGATACTTTTCTTGAAAATCTACAAGCAGCAAAGTCGGCCATCATGGATGTAGATATCGCGGCTGAACAAAGTTATTTAATAATACATCAGGTTCTAACCCAATCTTCGATCGCGTCGCTGGCTCAAGCCAATCGCATGGCATCAGGTCTGCTGGTATTGCTTAGATAGCGCTGCCCCGCGCGTCATTGCAAATCCCCCTACTGCACCCGTCCCATAAAGAAATTCCACATCTGGTCATTGGCGGAGATGGCTTTGGAGGTCGGTTCGTTGCCGCGGGTTTTGACCCCGCCCGGCCATGAATGGCCCCCCGTTTCGGTCACGCACAATTTGACATGCACCCCGCCCGCGCAGTTGCTGTAAAGGTCGCAATACGCCCCTTCATTGCTCAACACGCGCACGGGGGTGGGCGCGCAGTGGTTACGACCCACCCAGCGTTTGATGGTCTCGGGGACGGATATAAAATCAGCGACTTTGCTGGGATCACGGAACGCATCTTTTCCAGCCCCGCCGTTAAACAGGACATGGTCGTCGTTAAGCGCGTGAATATGCAAGACAGGAATAGGACGCGACGGGCGACAGTATGTCGTGCTATCTGTACCTGTGACACTGGCAATGCCTGCAAAAACATCGGCCATCTCGCAGGCGAGACGCTGGACCATCATCCCGCCATTGGACATGCCCGTCGCAAAAATTTTGCTGCGGTCAACATTCATCTGACGGGTAATGTTGGTGACGATTGTCCGCACGAATCCCACATCGTCGATATTCTCGTCCCGCGCCTTGCCGCAGCAAATTCCCGCATTCCATGTGGCCAGTTTTCCGGTTGACGAAAACGCGCCGACCCCGTTCGGGAAGACCACAATAAAACCTTCTTTATCCGACTTGCTGATCAGGCCGTATTTGGTGTCATCCGCCTGATAATTCATATCACCCCCGCCACCGTGAAAAGCAAAAAGAAGGGGCATCGGGCGCGCAGGATTGTAAGAGGGCGGCACATGGACGAGGTAGGCGCGGCTTATATCATCATACGTGATGGTAAAAGTATAATCGCCGGATGTGGTAATGGGTACGCTTACATCACTCTCGGAATCCGGCACGGCCTTGTCGGCCATTTTTTTAATCAAACGTGCTTTGAGCGCGTCGCGCAAGCCAATTTCGGCGTGGGCAGTGTCAGGGAAAAAGGGAAGAAGGCATCCGGCGCATACCGCCAGCAGCATAAATAAATGAAAACGCGGCATGTTGCACCTCTTCAAGTCCAACGCTCAAACACTGGCAAGGCCCCCGCGCGCCATCAAAATAAGGATGATATAGACGAGATGGGTGATGTTGTGCGCTTCCTGATCAATGCCAAAGGCCCACCAGTAATTGCGGTCGCTATATGTCCAGTGGTAGCGCAGGGTCAGATAGCCCTTGACCCTGTCAATCACGCTGTGAATGATAAAATCAACCCCCGCGAGCCAGAACAGGGAGGGTGCGAAAAGGAGCGTGACAATCAAGGTACCGCAGGCATGAATAACGGTATGGCTAAACAGGGCGCGCCACCCTTCCGTGCTCGGGTCACCTTTGCGCAGCGCCATCCATGAATTTTGCAGGATGAAATCGCACATAAGCTGCTTGAGTCGGAATACCAGATAGAGAAGGAGAAGAGAGAGAAGCGTCATAAAAGCAGAAAACTCGTGGGCCGGAATTGTTTCATGTGTGCAAGTGGCAGTTTAACTTGCTTCCAGCATACACGATTTAAGGCTGATTAACCAGTTCCTAATGATTGCCAACTAGGCTATACTTGTAGGCAACTTTTCTGCGTACTCACTTCTGGGAAAATCTGAACAACAATGTCTGAAAACAATAAAATCGTCAGTGCCGGTGAGATTTTCATCCGGCAGGGAGAACAAGGCAAAACTGCCTATATCATCGAACGGGGGCTGGTCGAGATCAGCTTTACCAAGCCTGACGGCTCGGCTCAGGTGGTGGGCACGCGTGGCCCGGGTTCCTTGATCGGCGAGATGTCTCTCATCGACGAAGCCCCGCGCACCGCCGATGTCAAGGCTCTGGAGGAATGCAGCCTGATCCAGATTTCACGCGACGAGTTTATCCGCCGCCTGCGCTCAAGTGATGAGATCATGCAAGCAATCATGCGGGTCTTGATGACCCGTTACCGCGATACGCTGACCCGTTCGGTGATGATTGCGGGCGAGGATTCCGAACTGCCTACCGCCGAGGAAACCGAGCGTCATTACTTGGAGGAAGCTGGCACACTCAAGGGCCTCTTAATCGAACAGGAATTCAAGGCCGCCATGAGTAACGGCCAGCTTTTCCTCAATTACCAGCCGATTATCAACTTGCAAACAGGCGAAATTACGGGCTTTGAATCATTGATGCGCTGGAATCACCCCGAGCGCGGTTTTGTCTCGCCGGCGGAATTTATCCCGATGGCCGAGCTTTCGGGCCTGATTATCGAAGCCAGCCAATGGGGTTTGCGCCTTTCCTGCCGCACGGTCAAGGACTTGAACGCACGACGCACGATAGGCCAGCCCCCTCTTTATGCGAGCGTGAATTTCAGCACCAAAGATTTTGCGCAGGAAGATTTTCTTGAAAATCTCGAACGCATCGTGACCGAGGAAGGCGTGCGACCCGAAGAGATTCAGATCGAAATTACCGAAAGCCTCCTCATGGAGCAACCCGAACGGGCGAAGACAGCGCTCACCGTGTGCCGTGACCGCGGCTTTTCGGTGGCGATTGATGATTTCGGTACAGGCTATTCCTCTCTGGCTTACCTCCATAAATACCCGATTTCGGCGCTCAAAATCGACCAATCCTTTGTGCGCGACATGCTCAAAAACCAAAATAGTTTCGAGCTATGCCGCTCAATCATTGCCCTTGGGAAAAACCTCAAGATGACAATTGTCGCCGAAGGGATCGAGGGCAAGGAAGAGGCTCTTACGCTACGCGATCTGGGCTGCGACACGGCGCAGGGCTTCTATTTTTCAAGGCCTGTTGGGATGGATGACCTCCGCAATCTGATTGTGTCGGGCCGCGAATTTTCATCCTTTTTGAAATAAGTACCCCCGTCATTCCCCACGTATTATGCCCGCAAAAAACCCCGCGCGTGGCGGGGATCTTTGAAAAACATGATATGAGAAGAGATTACGACGCGTTCGCTTTTTTACGGATGACGTCGAGGTCGATTTTCGAAAGCTCGTCGATGCGCAGTTTGCTTTTGGTGTTGACCTGATAGGCCACGCGGCAATGGTGATCGCAATAGGGCATGCCTTCCACCGAAGGGCCGCCGCAGAATTTAAAGCCCGGCTCTTTCGGGTCACCCAATGGCCAGTGGCACATGCGCTCTTTGAGGTCAACGAGTTGTACGCCCTCGCCATAGCAGTAATTTTCCTCAACCCGCGGCACATGTACCGGCGCAATGATGTCGCGCGGCGAAACCTTGGGCAAAGTTGCTTTTTGCATTTTGCGGGGAGCAGCCGTCCGTACGGCAGATCCTGCCACTTCGATGCGTACATTTTCCTGAATGGGGGACACGCGTCCCGAGAGTTTGAGGCGATGCGCTTTGCCAATTACAGCGTTTCGGGTAACACCGCCACCGATCAATTTTGCGATCTCGGCTGCCGTTTTCCCTTCTCCCCATAATTTTTTGAGCATTAGCACGCGTTCGTCGGTCCAGCTCATTCTTATTTCCTCCAGAATTCTTGTGATGTGAAACCACCTTATCAAAGGGATGATTCACGTGCCAAGAATCCCTGATTCGATTTTACTGTTTTATCCACAGCAACATGTATCATGATTTTTATGCACAAGAATTCGCAGGAGGCCTTGACATCTCCGTAGGCGCTGCGGTGCTGGTGTTTGCGCGTGATCAGGACTCGCCCAATCCCCACATCGCATAATAGAGCGGGTCGTCTTTCCACTTTGTGGTGACGCGCACAAAGAGTTTGAGGTGCACATTGCGGCCAAAAATTTCCTCGAGCTGCGCCCGTGCCCGCGCGCCAATCTCGCGCAGACGCGTGCCGCCCTTGCCTAAAACAATGGCTTTTTGCTTGTCATGTTCGACATGGATCAATTGCTGGATGCGCACATCGCCGTTATCAAATTCTTCCCAGACTTCGGTTTCTACCGTAATCGCATAAGGGATTTCTTCATGAAGCTGGAGAAATACCTGTTCGCGCGTGATCTCAGCCGCGAGTAGGCGCATCGGCATATCGGTGGTTTGTTCGGCATCGAAAATCCACTCGTTGTGCGGCATCTTGTTCGAGAGATATTTTTTGATGTCGGCCACGCCGTCACCATTCAAGGCCGAGATCATAAAGGTTGCTGCAAAAGGGCAGCGGGCATTCATATCGGCGGTAAGCACGAGCAATTTAGGTTTATCAATCAGGTCAACCTTGTTGAGAACGAGGATTACAGGGCGATCTTGCGCAATATCTTTGAGCTTCTCAAGAACTTTGCGGTCAGCTTCGTTTGCGCCTTTTTTCTTGGCATCGAACACATAGACCACCACATCCCCGTCGGCTGCGCCGTTCCATGCCGCCGAGACCATCGCGCGGTCAAGACGTGTTTGGGGCGCAAAGAGGCCAGGCGTATCAATGAGGATCATCTGGGCAGTGCCATCAAGCGCGATCCCCAAAACACGGGCGCGCGTTGTTTGCACCTTGGGCGAGACAATCGAGACTTTCTCGCCCACCAGTGCATTGACCAGTGTTGATTTTCCGGCATTAGGCGCGCCGATGACCGCGACAAAACCGCATGTGGTTGCAGAAGGGGAAGACGTTTGTGTCATGGGATATTTTTCACTTTGTCAAAGAGGATTTGCGCGGCGAGTTTTTCAGCCACGCGGCGCGAGGAACCCTCCGCCGTAATGGGAGGAAACCCTTCAACCAGCACCTGCACTTTAAAAACGGGGGCATGGTCAGGGCCGGAACGCTCCACAATGTCGTATTTAGGCACGCCCAAACCACGGCCTTGCGCCCATTCCTGCAGCGCCGTTTTGGCATCAATGGGAGGCGAGGAAAGCGTATAAATCATATCGCCCCAGAGGGCTGTGATGACTTCCTGACAGGCGGTGTAGCCGTAATCCAGAAAGACCGCACCGATAATGGCTTCCATGCAGTCGGCGAGCAAATTGTCCTGCGAGGTGCCACCTGCCGCTTTTTCAGCAATGGAAGCTTTGACGATAAGCGGCAAATCAAGGTCGCGGGCGATTTTGGCGAGGGTCGGCGTACAAGCCAGCGCCGAGTGACGCCGCGCAAGGGACCCTTCCTTCTCGTAAGGAAAGCAGCGGTAGAGAATTTCTGCGACCACCAGCCCCAGCACACGGTCACCCAAAAATTCCAGCCGTTCGTAATTTTCATCGCCAGTGCTGGCGTGGGTCAAGGCCCGCTCCAAAAAACGCGGGTCTTTGAAATGGTAGCCGAGCCTGTCTTGAAAAACTTTCAGATCCAGATTTGCGCTGTCTTGTTCTTGATTATTCTTTGCCATGCGCAGTGACGCCACCCTCAATCAGGTTAAAGAGGCGGTCATACCGCACGGCAAATGGCCATTTCCACACTTCATAAAAGCGCGCGGTACCATCGGTCGAGAAAAAGAGAATTTCAGCGCGGCCTTCCAGATTATCGTAGGGAACGAAACCAACAAGTTCCTGCACACGGCTGTCCCGTGAATTATCACGGTTATCGCCCATCATAAAATAATGACCATCGGGGATTTTGAATTTGGCGGTGTTATCAAGCTCTTCGTGGTCGCTCTCTTCATAAATGGTGTGCTTCGTGCCACCGGGGAGCGTTTCCACATATTCATTCACCGTGACTTCACGGCCATTTTCCTTGGTGTAGATCGCCGTACCCTTGAGGTCGCGCGGGACAATTTCATCATTGATATACAGACGACCTTCGATCATCTGGATGGTGTCACCCGGGAGGCCAATAAGGCGTTTTACAAAGTCAATTTTGGGATTAGTCGGCAGTTTAAAAACAATCACATCGCCGCGCACGGGGTCGCTTGCCATCATCCGCCCGTCAAAATCCGCAATACCAAACGGGAAAGAATATTTACTGTAGCCGTAGGAGGATTTGGAGATAAACAGGTAATCGCCCACCATCAGATTCGGGTACATCGAGCCTGATGGAATATTGAAGGGTTCAAACAGGAAGGTGCGCAAAAGCAACGCAATCATCATCGCAATAATAACCGTGCGGGCTACCTCACCCATTGATTCTTCTTTTTCTTCTTCTTTAGGCGGCGCACTCGGCATATCAGACGTCACGGTCGCGGCCTTGTCTGGATTCATCAGGTCAATCGTGTGGGGAACTTGGTTTTCAGGTGATTTTTCAGGGCTTGATGCGGTCATGCTTGCTCTCTTGGGTCTAGACTCCTTGTTTAGCGAATTTCGGCCCAGAAATCCAGACGCGATTTTACCCGTAAAAAAGGCCCCGTGCATCGCGCCGGAGCCTTTTTGGTGTTCCTTAAGGGCTAAATCAGACCTGATTTTGCTGTTGGTGGGTCGTATCGATGATGTCGGCCACACTGACATTCGTGACGCCCGTCAATACGGCAACACTCACCGCGCTTTCAGATGATGTCACCACACTGATCACGGTGTTGTTTTCTACCCCGCTCGCATAGACGAAGTCATTGATCGAAGCCGTCACAGAGTCTGTGATGTCAATCAAGTTCGAGAGATCCAGTGTGTCGCCCTCATCCACATCAAACCCGCCAATGACGATCGGTGCAACATCAGAGCTATCCGTGCTGCTGGTGCTGGATGATACTTCTACGCTTGTGGTCGCAGATACGGCCACACTGGTGAAGATGGACGTTACGCTGTCCGTCGTCTGCTCCTGCGTTCCCACATCGCAGCCACACTGCTGGTTCATGATGGTTACCAGAACCGTGTCGCAACTATAAGCAATGTTGTTGCTGGTGGTGCATTCTTCGCCCGACAGCGTCTTTTCTTCACTCACCGAGGTCACAATCAGATTGAACATGCCGTTGTAATCTTTCGGCGTGACTATCTGAAGGCCTTCAAGCTGGCCTTCCGTGAGCACCCAGCGTTCATGCGCCGCGTCATAGGTTCCGGCAGAGAGCGTTACATCGCACGGCAGGCCTTCGATACGGACTTCCTTGAGAACTTCGGAGCCGTCCTTATCGTTAAGGCTTGTTGTGATATTGAGGTCGAAATGCGTGCCATTCATACCCAGAACATCCGTCGCGCACAAATCCGGCGCATCGGCTACAGCGTCCACGACGACTTTCATCGTATCGGTGCTTGTTGCCGACAGACCCGAGTCAGGATCATACGCAACCGCTTTGACAGTGAGGGACGAAAGATCAGCATCGGAATTGGCTGGCGGATGGACCACAGGCCCTCCCGCAAAGGATGCTCCTGCTGCCAGCGTGATCGACCAGACGCCAGTGCCTGCATTATAAGTGCCGCCCGAGTGCGCTGTATCCACAACCCATCCCGCTGTAAAACCGGAGATGGAGAGGGTGATCACGTCATTACCATTGCCGCCGTTTGGCGCCGCGCTCACTTGCAGTTTGACCGAACCATCTTCACAAACGCAAGCATCACAGCTGTCCACGCAAGGTGGCTGTGGTGGCTCGCAATAACGCGAGTCAACCTTGATCGACAGGTTCGCCGTTGCGGTATCCTGATCGGTATCGCACAGCGTGTAGGTAAACGTGTCGGTACCGCCCGTGGTGCCGTCTTTCGGGGTGTAGGTGTAATGGCCATTCGAGGCAATCTCGAGCGTGCCATACGTGCCCACAACCGAGAGCGTGCCTGTGGCAGGCACGTTGTAGGTGGTACCGCCAAATTTGACCGCCACCACGCCATTGGCAGTGAAATCCGCGCCAATATCATCGTTGCTGGTGACATCACCTGTGATATGGGTCTGTGTTTTTGCCACCGTAGCGCCATCGTTTACAGCAACCGGCCCATCATCATCGATCTTGATCGTGATTTTGGCAGTAGCGGTATCCCCGTCACTGTCAGTGGCCTTCACACCAAAGCTAATATTCAAGGTCTCGTCGTTGTTTCCCGCGATAGAGTGATCCAGATTATCAAACTGGGTAAAGGTGTAGGTGCCATCAGCATTGACCTTCAGGGTAAAGACCGTAGTATCGCCAGCCTTGCCCGTATAGGTATCACCCACGAGGGTCACAATCACCGGAACACCCGATGAAGAAAGTGCGCCACCTTTGGCATTCCCTGAAACAGATACACTTCCTGTTCCGGTAATGGTGCCAGGCCCGTCATCAAAGAAATTCGATTCGACTTTTCCAGAAACGGTAATCGGCCCCAGATCGGTTTCATCAATGCATTTTGCTGAATCGGTGATGCATGGAGTGGTATCCACGTCCTTCACATCTACAGTCAAGGTCGCACTCGCCTTATCACCATCCTGATCCTGGATGGTGTAGCCAAACACGTCCTTGCCTTCGCTCGTCCCGCTATAGGTGTAAGTCCCGTTC
>Ga0172380_10000290_pt1 | contig 102864 bp, 85 predicted proteins | sample Leawe162metaG_FD_119747 | JGI IMG/M metagenome (GOLD analysis project Ga0172380, IMG submission 119747) | Leachate microbial communities from a municipal landfill in Southern Ontario, Canada - Leachate well 162 metaG | ecosystem: Engineered > Solid waste > Landfill > Unclassified | place...
GACTGTGATGGAGTACCTGTTGTCACCGATTCGCAAGGCGTTTCATGAGGCGGGACGAGAGCGGTAGATTTTAGCAATAGAAATAGATTCATATTGCAATTGATGGGCAGTTCCAATGCAATTGGGTGGTCAGTTGTGATGAAAGTGTGTGGTCAACTGGATGAGAATGCTCAATAAGTTATTAAAGCGTATCTAAAGTCATAAAAACCTAAAGTATTTAAACTGGTAAATCCCCGCCACCTTTTTTCATTATTTTTCCGTCAGCGGCACGTTGTTTCCGCACCTCTTTAGGGTCTGCGATTAAAGGGCGATAAATTTCCACGCGATCTAAATGCCGCAAGGGCGACTCTAATTTAATCAGTTTGCCAAAAATACCAACTTTATTCACGGCTATATCAATTTCTGGAAATTTACTCAAAATACCGGACGCCATAATGGCCTGCTCGGCAGTAGCGCTATCTGGCACATTGACTGGCACAATCAACTGCTCTGTAGGCAATGCATAGGCTACTTCTACTGTAATTTCGGCTTGGTTATTCACTGTCATCGTCCTTTGGGCTTCTATTTTTATGCATATACTTCATCAGCACGCGTCACAAATCCATCGACAAAGGTATTAGCAATGTGGCTAAAAACGGGTGCGATAATTTTTTCTAAAAAGCTGTTAGCAAACTCATAATTGAGCATGAATTCAATTTTACAGGCACTTTCATTTAGCGCGATAAAGCGCCATACACCTTCAAGTTGCTTAAATGGACCATCTTTAAGTTTAATTTCCATCAAACTAGGATAAGTTTTATGATTTTCGGTGGTAAATTTTTGATGTAAGCCGTGGTAGGCAATATGCAGTGTAGCGATGGTCGAGATTTCATCTTGTTTAATTAAGTCCACGCCACCGCACCAAGGCAAAAACTCCGGATACTTGGTCACATCGTCCACCAGCGCGTACATCTGGCTTGCTGAATGGTTAATGAGAACTGATTTTTGAACTTGTGCCATGCATCCCTTTAATGACAAGCTAAATATGCGCGAGTGTTGTTAGGGAAGCACTGATTAAATGGCTACGCGGGCGAATTGCTACGTTGCGCGGTACTCACAACCTCGCTGTATATCGCATACTATCTCGGCTGTTGCGTTCCGTGCGCCTTACACTTCATCCCGCTCGCTCATTTAATCAGCACTTCCTTCGGCAAACTGACTCAGAAAGTAGAGTAAAATGATATTTTAAGTCATTCGCCAAGAAATATTTAGTTTTATGAGCATTGCACAAAATAAAAAAGCCTTTTTTGATTACTTTATTGAAGATAAGTATGAGGCTGGTGTTGTTTTAGAAGGCTGGGAAGTTAAAGCCATTCGAGATAACCGCGTCAACATTAAAGAAGCTTATGTCATTATTCAACGTGGTGAGATTTATCTCATTGGTTGTCATATCACACCCTTAGGTGCCGCCTCTACGCATATTCGCCCTGATGCAATAAGAACGCGTAAGCTATTGTTGCATAATGAAGAAATCATAAAATTGATTGCTAAAGTTGAACGCTCCGGCTACACCATTGTGCCGCTTGACTTGCATTTTTCAAAAGGGCGCGTCAAAGTGCAAATTGGGTTAGCCAAAGGTAAAAAGCAACACGATAAACGCGATACTGAAAAAGAACGTGATTGGGAGCGTGAAAAAGGCCGCATTATGCGGGCACATAACAAATAAATATGCCCCGTGCTCCATGCCTCAATCTCCCCAAGGGGCTGACAAAAGCGCTTTCACTCAAGCAACCCTATGCATGGTTAATTGCCCACGGATATCTATTGGTGGATGACCGCACTTGGGGAACCCAATACCGTGGACCTGTGTTGATTCACGCCAGCAAAGGCTTGTACGCTGAGTATTATGACTATCTGAAATCCAACACTGATATTCCTTTGCCAGCCAAAGATAAACTGGAATACGGCGGCGTAGTCGGTATTGCCAATTTGGTACTATGCTGCCGACCTGGGGAGTTACCTGACGGTATCAGCCGTCTGCAACGTGCGCATTTTGGTGGTGTTCACCAAGAGTATTATGGATTTTTATTTGAGCAGGCAACGCCATTGGCGCTTATGCCATGCCGTGGCAAGCTTGGCGTTTTTGAAATTAACGTAGATGAGCTGTTAGCGGCGCCACCTGTTAAACAGGCCGAGTTATTTTAGGTTTGCGATAATTAGTCCTGCATCCCTGAGTTAAGTTGATGAATAAACATGGATAAACCAAAACACCAAGACTGCCTGCAATGCGCATATTATTTTATTACTTATGATGTCAGTTTTCCCTACGGTTGCCGTGCGATGAACTTCAAAAGTAAACAGCTGCCATGTAAGGAAGTATTTGAAGCCTCTAAAGCCTACTGCATGATGTTTGTGAAGAAGGCCTAGCCGTTATTACGTTTAAGACTTTTACAGTCTAAGTGTGCTTAATCTCATCCTATGGGCATCTTCTATTTATGCAAGCGTAAGGTTTAAGCTGTAGTCAAATAAATACTTAATCTGAACTTGTTTTAAGCGCTTTGAGCCCATGGATATGGCGTTATGGGACATAAGCGCGACCCAGTGAGGCAGTTTGAGGTGTTAGCAATACTAAAATTAGTATTGAGCCGGACGCGTGCTATCGTTAAACTTGACCCCGCGTCAGTTTTGTCAAAAAATACGCCCGCTAGAAAAATATGAAATATAAGGAATAAGCATGGCAGAAAAAGAATACGGCGCAGATTCGGTAAAGGTTTTACGTGGCTTAGAGCCGGTACGCGCCAGACCTGGCATGTACACTCGCACAGACTCGCCTACGCATATTGTGCAGGAAGTGATCGATAATGCCGCAGATGAGGCGCTTGGCGGCCATGCCACACATATTTCTGTCACTATTTTTAAGGATGGCGCGGTTGAGGTGTCTGACAACGGTCGAGGCATTCCAGTAGAGATTCCCACCGGAGAGTCTCAACCAGCGGTAGAGTTGGTTTTTGTACAACTGCATGCTGGCGGCAAGTTTGATAAAGAGGATGAAAATAGTTCGTATCGTTTTTCTGGCGGTTTGCACGGCGTTGGTGTGTCTGTCACCAATGCACTTTCTACACGCCTAGAAGTTAAAGTAAAACGTAATGGCAAGGTGCACGGGCTCACATTTGCGCATGGCAACTGTATGGAGCCATTAACAGAAATTGGAAAATGTCTGAAGAAGGACACTGGCACTACAGTGAAGTGCTGGCCAGACCCTAAATATTTTGATTCGCCGAGAGTGTCATTGCCGCAACTTGAGCATTTAATTAAATCCAAGGCGGTGCTTCTGCGCGGAGTGAGTGTCACGCTGAGCATTGAAGGTGCGGAAGGTTTTGAGGAGCGTTCATGGACGTATGAAGGCGGGCTGCCCCAATACTTGGACGAGATGCTAGGCGAGCGTGATGAGATTGAAAATGAGTCACCAATCCCGACCATTTCAGGTGAATTTTACCATTTTGATAATAATGATGGCATATCAAAAGGCGAGGGCGCTTTATGGGCATTGTCATTTGGCGCAGGCGGGGCAGGGGGAGAGTCTTACGTCAACCTGATACCAACGCTCTCAGGTGGTACGCATGAAGCTGGGCTGCGTAATGGCGTATTTGAGGCGATCAAGACCTTCATGGAGCATCACAGTATGATGCTGCGCGGCATTAAAGTTTCATCGGAAGATGTTTGGAGTAATGTTGGGTATGTATTGGCAGCAAAAGTACTGGATCCTCAATTCCAAGGGCAAACTAAAGAAAAACTGACCAACCGCGATGCCATGAAAATGGTGGCTTCATCCGTGAAACCTTTCATGGAAACCTGGTTGAGTCAAAATGTGGAGTACGCAAAGCGTATTTCTGACTTAGTGAACCGTTCAGCGGCGGCGCGCAATAAATCAACACAGAAGATTGAGAAACGTAAATCTTCTGGCGTCAATATGATGCCATCCAAGCTGACCGACTGTGAAGCTGCAGGAACCATGGCCGCTGAATTGTTTTTAGTTGAAGGCGACTCTGCGGGCGGTAGCGCGAAGATGGGGCGCAATAACGAGTTTCAGTCATTGTTGCCATTGCGAGGCAAGGTACTCAATACTTGGGAAGTAGACGCCGGGCGTATTTTTGGTAATTCAGAGGTGCATGACATTTTTGTGGCGCTTGGTATTGAGCCACATACCCTTAAAGACGACCCTGATTTTTCTGGTTTGCGTTACGGTAAATTATGTATTTTGTCGGATGCTGATGTGGATGGCTCGCATATTCAGGTGTTACTGCTCACCATGCTGTTGCGGCACGCGCCCAAGCTTATTGAGCGCGGCCATGTGTATATTTCACAACCGCCGTTATATCGAATAGATGTGCCGGCACAAGGCAAGAGTAAACCGATGCGCAAAATTTATGTGTCTGACGATGCTGAAAAAATATCGATGATTGAAAAACTAAAACGCGAAGGCATTGCAGAGGAAAAGCTAGGTATTCAGCGTTTTAAAGGTCTGGGAGAAATGAACCCGGAGCAGTTGTGGGAAACAACTTTATGTCCAGATACACGGCGCTTAGTGCAGGTGAGGTTGCCTGAAAATGAGGTGGCGGCTGCGCATAAAATGTTCGATATGTTGATGGCAAAAAATGAGTCTCCAGCCAGAAAAGCCTGGATGGAGCGTCGTGGTAATGATGTTGAGGCCGATGTGTAAATGGATAATGCTCGTATGATTGAAAATAATGACGATAGCGACAATGGTGCCGTTGCCATTGGTGAGTATGCTGAAGAAGCCTATTTAGCTTATGCCGTATCAGTGGTAAAAGGGCGCGCGCTACCATCTGTCGAAGATGGGCAGAAGCCGGTGCAAAGACGCATTTTGTTTGCCATGAAGGAAATGGGCTTGGTTGCCGGCGTTAAGCCGGTAAAGTCAGCGCGTGTTGTGGGGAATGTGTTGGGTATGTATCACCCGCACGGCGATAGCTCCGCTTATGAAGCAGCGGTGCGCTTGGCGCAAGATTTTACGTTACGCTACCCACTTATTGACGGCCAAGGCAACTTTGGTTCACGTGATGGTGATGGTGCGGCAGCAATGCGATACACCGAAATGCGCTTATCGCCGATTGCCGACTTACTACTTTCTGAAATTGATCGTGGCACGGTAGATTTTCAGAGTAACTATGATGGCGCTTTTCAAGAGCCTGTGTTGCTTCCAGCCCGATTACCGATGATGTTACTTAACGGTGCTTCTGGTATTGCGGTGGGAATGGCAACAGAGATGATTCCACATAACATGCGCGAGATTGCAAATGCAGTATTGCATGTGATGGATAAACCTAACTGCACCACAGCCGAGTTAATGGAGCATGTGCCTGGGCCAGACTTTCCAGGTGGCGGTCAGTTAATTTCGCAAACGACTGATATTCATGCAACTTATGAAACTGGGCGCGGCTCATTAAGATTACGCGCCAGATGGCTGGTTGAGCCAATGGCGCGCGGCCAGTGGCGCATTATTATCAATGAATTACCACACGGCGTTTCTGTTGAAACCGTCATGGCTGAAATTGAAGCGATTTCTAATCCCAAGCCAAAAAAAGATAAAAAGACCATAGATCAAGACCAGTTACTGGTGAAACAGTCTGTATTGAGCATGCTGGATTCAGTTAAAAGTGAGGGCAAAAAAGATGTGCGTCTCATTCTTGAACCAAAAACGAGCAAGGTTTCCAGTGACGAGTTGATGGCATTTTTACTTGTACACACGAGTATGGAAGTGTCATGCCCGGTCAATATGGTGATGATTGGTACCGATGGCCGCCCCGCGCAAAAAGGTTTAGTTAAAATCCTGCAAGAGTGGATTGAATTCCGTCTTAGCGTGGTACGCAGGCGGTGCCAGTTTGATTTGGACAAAATTAGCCGTCGCATTCATATTTTAGATGGTCGCTTAATTGCATTCCTGCATATTGACGAAATCATCAAAGTGATTCGCAATTCAGATGACCCTAAAGCAGACTTGATTACAGCCTTTAAGCTGAGTGAAATTCAAGCTGAAGACATCCTGGAAATTCGATTGCGTCAATTAGCAAGGCTTGAAGGCTTTAAAATAGAACGGGAGTTAAAAGAGCTACGTGAGGAGGCGGGTAGGTTAGAAGCGATTTTGGCTAGCGAGACTAAATTACGCAAACTTACCGCTAAAGAAATTAAACAAGATGCAGAAAAATATGGTGACGACAGACGCACTTTGATTGAGCCCGTTGAACGTGTGCAGGGCGGTCAAAAAGCATTTGTTGTGGATGAACCTGTGACCATTATGCTGTCTAAAAATGGCTGGATCAGGTCTAGGCAAGGCCATGGTATTGACCGCGAGTCTATCGCATGGAAAGCAGGGGACAGTGAATTCGCTGTACTTGAAACAAGGACAACATTACCAGTCGTGTTAATGGACTCAAGTGGTCGATGCTACTCTTTTGATGCATCCATTGTCCCGGGCGGCAAAGGTGATGGCATCCCGGTCAGCGCTATCATAGAGGTTCAGAATGGTGCAAAATTAGTGCATGCACTGTCTGGAAAAGATGACGATCGATTCCTGTTCATTACGTCAAACAGCTATGGGTTTGTCGCGCCATTAAAGGGACTGATTGCCAGACCTAAAGCAGGCAAGGCATTTATGAAACCTGAAGATGGGGCAACTATTTTTCCGCCGATTAAATTAGATACAAGCACTCATGTTGCGGTTACCTCGTCCGAGAATAAATTACTGGTATTCCCGCTAAGCGAAATCAATGAATACCCCAATGGCGGCAAGGGTGTGAAGATGATGGACATCCCTGACGGCGCCTTACTTATGCGCGTTGAGTTGTGCGATGGATTATCTGCAAACGTGATGGTTAAAGGTAAAGTAAAAACCATTAGCGGTGAGGATTTGAGCAAGCATCTTCTGAAGCGCGCTAAAAAAGGGTATTTGTTCAATACCAGCAATAACAGCCAATCCAGACAGGGTAAATTGCTATAAACATGAATGCTTTATGGCTGGCGCCGTTCCCTAAGCTCGGTTGGAGAGCTAGCTTAACCGTGTCAAAGGATGGCGGGAACGACGTAACTTAATGGAAAATCTAGGTTGAAGCAATGTTGTTTGATGTAATTCAGGTGCCCTTTATTTAATTGGCGCTACGCTAAAAGCCTCTGCTTATTCTAGAGGCTTGATTTATTCGCTGAATAGTCCTGAGAGTTATTCCTAACCGACATATTTATGCGTAAAATGACGCCTATTCAACCATTTACCTACCAATTGCTTTAAGGAACAGACCTTGTCACACTCCGTACTATCACAGCGCGTTTTATCTATTAAAGAATCCCCAACGCTTGCGATTACCGCAAAAGCTGGTAAATATAAAGCGGAAGGGCGCGACATTATTGCGCTAGCGGCTGGTGAGCCGGATTTTGATACGCCTCAGCACATTAAGGATGCGGCGAAAGCTGCCATTGATGCCGGTTTTACCAAATATACGCCGGTGGCTGGTATTCCCGGCCTTAAAAAAGCCATTGTTGCAAAATTCAAAAATGAAAATGGCTTTGACTACGCACTCAATGAAGTGATTGTAGGCGTGGGTGGCAAGCAAACCATCTTTAATCTATGCCTAGCGGTGCTTAATAAAGGTGATGAAGTTATTATTCCCGCACCTTATTGGGTCTCTTACGCAGACATTGCGCTGGTCGCAGAAGCTACGCCGGTGATTATACAATGTGGCATTGAGCAAGGCTTCAAGCTATTGCCAGCACAGTTAGAAGCGGCTATTACGCCCAATACTAAAATTTTTATGATTAACTCGCCATCTAACCCAACGGGTGCGGTGTATAGCTTGGCTGAGTTGCAAGCCTTGGGCGAAGTATTACTTAAACATCCACATGTACTGGTCGCCACAGATGACATGTACGAACACGTGAATTTAACGGGCGATAAGTTTTATAACATTCTTAACGCTACCCCAGCGCTTAAGGATCGTTGTATTGTGCTCAACGGCGTTTCTAAAGCGTACTCAATGACCGGTTGGCGCATTGGCTACGCCGCAGGTCCGGCTTACATTATTAAAGCCATGGAGATTTTGCAATCGCAATCTACCAGCAACGCCACCTCCATTTCGCAAGTGGCAGCACAAGCCGCGCTAGAAGGCTCACAAGATTGCATCACCCCAATGGTAACGGCATTTAAAGAACGTCACACTTATGTAGTTAACCGCTTTAACACCATGCCGGGGTTAAGCTGCCTAATGGCCGGCGGAGCATTTTACGCATTTCCTGATGCCCGCGCTGCGATTGATAAGCTATTTAAAGCTGGAAAAATAAAAGTAGCTACAGATATGGCTTTAGCTGAATACTTACTAGAATCATTTGATGTGGCAGTGGTGCCAGGCTCAGCCTTTGGCGCAGAGGGATACTTCCGCATTTCATTTGCAACATCAATGGATAATCTTAAAAATGCGTTGGATCGTATTGAACGTGCACTAAGTTAAAAGTTAGCGCTCCAGATACTCAATCACCATTTACAAACAAACAGTCTAAATAAAAACGCCTTTAGCAGTAAAGGCGTTAGTAGCTACAGTGATAATAAATAAGATTCATAAAACACCGTTAATTTTATGCCATCAAACAGCAGGCGGTAATTGAGCGTTGCTTGCAACGAGCCTCTAGGTTCCTAATGTAAAGTCACAGATAAATGCAACATAATTGGAACTACCTATATTTCGTATTCTAGGTAACTTAGGGTAGTGTTGCGTTTTGCAAAGTCCGTATTTATTGGGCTTCTAGCGAATACTTTAAAATTAAGTGTTGCGGTACTCTAGAATATTAAGTATTGCGTCAATTCTAACTAAATTACGCAACATTTTTTTATTAAAGCAAATGGCTTTGTATCGTATTTCTATACAAGAAATAGGTTAAGTAAAAGATTTTGATCCAGTTTTAAGCGTTGGTTACAGTTGGCATTTTAATTAAATCGTACATCAATCAGAATTATAGTTTTAATCTAGGTCCATTTCCATTTGTCTTCGGAGGTTTCAGCTCTCCTTTGTCGGAAGTATAATCAGATATCAATATTTTCTTCTCCCGTGCAGCTAATATTTCCTCACTTAATTGTTTAGCTAAATCATTTAATTCGTATGATTTTGCCAAACTAAGTGCAGATTCTTTAATCTGGACTTGGATGTCAATTTTTTCGGTTTCAGACATATATTTAATCACCTAAAGTTAAAAAAACTCTTACTCATTTTTTTCAGACAATTTAAGCTTTTCAGCTTTTTTAGCAAGAATCCTAGCTTGTCTTTTTTCTTTATCGTAACGGTATGATTTGATGATGGTTACACTTAATATCAAGAATGCTATCAAACAGAAAGCATAAGCTACATATTTGTAATGATGGGTAATCTGAAATATTAAATCTTTAGTAATTCTATCGTAATCAACTTTATAAGCAGGATTTTCTAAATAAGGATAATTATCTACGAATGAAGAAGCTGGTTTTGAATATTCTGTTAAACACTTTTCAAAGAAATAAAAATTACCAGATTCAAGAACTAGTTCATCTCTATGTTTTATTTTCTTACTTGTATATAACAAATCACTGTAATAATTCCTTGAATAATTACATGCCACAGTAGCAAAACTAACACCTCCAAATGTTTCTTTGATTGAATCAAAATATTCTGGATTGTTTAAAAGTCTTTCCTTCATAACAGCACCAAGGGCTATCAATTGGTTGCTTGATAACTTACTCATCCCAATTTTGTGCATTCTATAAATGCCTTCAGCATCAAGTTTTCTATACTGATTTACATATTTATTGTTACTTACATAGTATTCAATAGGCTTGAATGTCATGTTCTTAGGTTTTAAGCCTAATTGGTAATCAAGGATTATCTTATTCCCAACCCCACTAACAGTCATATAAGCCAGAGCAAGGAAAACGACTGTCATTACAGTCTTAAAGAAATGCTTAATCGGAATGTAGTAAAGAAATACTAATGGGATGAATATAAATACAAAATGGAATAATGAAGCTATCCCATCCCAAATACCTTGAAAGAATGATTGAAAACTAAATGGTTTTGATGGTGTTCTACTGTATGAGCCAGAAGGGGCATAATAATTACCACTAGTTCCAGTATTCCCACCTGTATTAGTTGCTTGCCATGACCTGTTATATTCTTCTTGTTGTTTTTGTTGTCTTTGTTGCTCATCATATTGATGATTTAAAACTTTTTGATAAGCACTTGAAGGGCTATCGTAAAAACCTACACCAGCTTGGTTTTGTGTATAACTATCATAAGGAACATAATTATTTGATGTTCCATTCCAACCATTTTCGTTTTGATCATCATTCATATATTGAACTCTCTTTGGATAAATTAACACTTTTTCCCCACAAACTATCTACTGCTAAACATTCATCTGCAGAAATATTATCCAAATGTTCCCAATAGCGACCAGATTCAAAATAGTAGCCAAGTTCACGTTCACGAATCATGGCTTGGGTGGTGTGAGTATGGTCAAAAATATCTTCTTTATAGACGATAGTATTTTCAAAGTTTTGACGTTTTATTTCCTCTAAGCTAGAAATATCAGCTCGTGGAAAAAAAAGCCTAGATTCAACTTGCTCAGATAGATTCATGCACAAACATTGCTGTTGATGTGCCATATATAATAATCGTGCAGATTTTGCTTCCAAGGATTGTAGACTGACATCCTGACGAAGAGGGTCGGGTTTACCAGTTCCATAAAAGTGAGTAGGTTGACCTGTTGTTGGGTAAATCATGTCACAGCCAATAAAAGCGATCACTTTCGGACGTAATTTCCCAAGCACCCAATAAGCTGTTGTAAAAGCCATCGTGCCGCCAGCATAAACGAATCCGCCAAAATCATTTTGAATTGGGACGAAATCTTCAGCAGTCACAACTGATTGAGAGGCTGATATAGACGGTGGACGGTTTTCTAATGGAAAATCTTCTGGATAAACCAAGTAGTCCCAGTCATTACGGATTTTCCATGCATTATTGATAGCGACTACATAATCAAATGTGCTCTTATTCCAGTCCGCCGCACGAATGGCATCTGGAGCACTACCTATGATTAAAATAATGTTTGAGTTGTGTTCCAGAGCGGAGTCCTATATTGGATCTGTTGATAGATTTACCATTAACCTTTAAAAGATGAATGGTAAAAAACTAAATGAAAATGGGATTTAATGATTGCAAATATGCTTTTAATTCATCTGCAAATCGCTTTTGTCTCCACATATTCCAAGCGAACCATAATAAGATGAGACCAATGAATATAATAGATCCCAAAATCCCCATAAATACGATGGCTAAAATATACATTATACTCGGTGACAATTTATCAGGCTCTATTGCATAAATACGACCATCTGGCATTTTAATCGCTATAAGCAATAAAACTTTTGATCCATTAATTTTTGTAAGCGAAGGTGCTACATGTAATTCAACTTCTTGATCACTTTGTAATGCTGCATTTAACTTCCCATCTATGCCCGTCATAGAAAAAAGTTTTTTAATCATTGTGCCATCAGACATTTCTATATAGCTATATAGGGTGTATAGCCCGTTATATGTAGTCCCATCACTAATAGCCTTGACGATTCCAGAATAAACTTTTTTTTCCATACAACTTGACCCTTTATTATGGTTTTTATGAAAATATATTGTAATCTAAATATAAAGATGTAACAAATCGTTACATATACCTAAAATTGGTTCAATACTATTTTTCAGCCGAATAGCTAGAGATTTTTTGCACGAATTGCGGGGGGGCCAGATCAGGGCAGTCTGCGATTGGATAGACACCAAACCTTGCTGGTGTATTATTTCATTTTGGTAGATTCACTTGGTTTAGATTCGACTTTGTACTAAATATATTACTCAACCTTATTATGTACATAATCTTAGGATTAATTTTTATTGGTATTTATGTTGGGCTAATATTTTTCATACTTGCTTTCTTTGAGTGCAAGAACTATTTATCAACACTCTCAGCAATAAAAGCTAATCAGGCAAAATTGCTAGACTGAAAATATTATTAAGTTAATTGAGATTCTGTATTAGCTTATTTTAATATTTCTCTCAGTAATCGTGCCGTATTGAATGCGTCATCAACACCTCTGTGTTGCCGACCTTCGAACTTTAACCCGAACATTTCTAAAGCTTCACTTACCCCAAGTCTACGATTAGCTTTTAATTTCAGTGTGGCAATCGCAGAAATATTAAGATAAGTAGGGCCAAATGGAGATTTGATGTCGCATCTAGCACATTCCTTAAGCAACATGTTTTGGTCATAATTACCCCAAGCTCCCATCATCCGTCTACTAACACCATATTCTTTCTTTAAAACCTTAATTGCTTCATCAAACTTCATTCCAGAATCCACCATATCTTGAGTGATACCTGTCAATTCGACACAAAATGGGCTAATTTTGGATTCTCTGGGCTGTATGATTAGCCCTTTCTGGTTTTTAATTTCACCTGTTATAACATCTAAAATACACACACCAATCTCAATGATTTCACTTACATTAAGTGCAGTTTCTTCGGGTGTAGACCAGCATGTAGCTTCAAGATCAATTACTACGATTTCGTTATAGTTGTTACTCATTTCACTAGTCCTTAATTTTTTGCATATTTTTTATTCATACAATGTAATGCCTTTAGCTAAAGTTGATGAACATCCGCATTTGGCATTGCATTCATCTCATGCAGCAATCGTCTTACTTGCTGGAAATCTTTAAAAAGCTCACTCCATTTTGCAAAACCACCCATTTCTCCAACAGCTTTCAGCATGGCTATATGAGATGCAATGAGTAATTTATTTTTCATTTCCAACTCACAGATTAGTTCATCTTTTGCTGCAAGCAGCTGATTTGCTTTTTCTGAAGAGGTTTTTTGTAATCTTTTTTGCCATGTTCTGTGCTGTGATTGTCGCTCTTGATATTTTGAAATCAAGGCTTGTCTGTCTGGATGCCTTGTAAATGAGGATGCAGATTTAATTTGTGTGTGGCGATTAGCAACGGCACGAGCAGAGATTGTTATGTCAGCATTGAGCATGGCTTCTAAAATATGTACCAACTCGCTTTCTTGTGCAAGAAAGTGGTCATCATTATCTTTTTCATTTCCCATCGAAAACACTACCTTCATTTGTTTTTGATAAATCAATGCCATCTGGAAAAACCTGTTCTCCATCAGGTGTTGATAACAGTTTTTGAATGCCTTCTAGCCGTGATTTGGCATGTGCAATTTGATTATCACGACCAATTGTTTTAATTGGTCGAGCCTGAATCGCTTGTAGTGCAGTAGCAATTCGCCCTTCAAGTTTGATAAGATTTTGGCGATTTTCAGGTAAGTTGGTTGCTGTCAGGTGATTACAACCTGCAAAACATTCAAGATTTTTAGGGCAGGGGTCTACAGTAAAGCTATTAATGCAATGACCATAGGGTGTTGAATGAAACCCATCAGCTTCAACACTAAGGTATTCTATAGCGGCATCTTCACCTTGCTCTTTTTGAATCTTTTTAAATGATTGAACAATAGGGCCACTGGCTTTTCCTGATTTAATCAACCTAAGAACGGTGGATGATTTCTCACCAAGAGCAATCTCTACATGTGCTGGCAGTTCGATTGTCTCTAACTCTTCGGCTAGGCTTCGATGGTCATACACATAACTTTGGGTCACACTGCGGCGGTTGAACTGTTTGGTAATAATCGTATCTGCAACACCTTGACGGAAAAGTTCTGTATTTAGTAAATGACGAAATGAATGGGTATTGATTTGAAGTTCACGATCCTCATCAGATTGACTATATAGCTCGAATATCGAAGGGACGGAAGCTTGTTTTCCGCCCAGTGAGTTTTGGATCATGCTTGCATCCATACGACCAACAGAAAAATACCGATTAACATCACACATGCCATCATTTCTACCTTCAGCAAGAGCTCGCTTTGGCATGAGAAACATTAGCTCCCAAGGTTTAAGCTCATCGCCATTCGCTAGTTTAAAGCTTGAAGTATCAGAAAGCTTGGTAGTGGCATTCGCTGCATAGAACTCTTCGACATCATTCACTCTCAAGTAAGTATCATTCCAGTTCATATAAACACCATTTAACTGCCTCCCATCTCTATCTAAAAATGCAATTCCAGCTTTCATGCGGTTATAAAAAATATATAAGGCCATATTTAGCTGACTAACATTAGCAAGTTTTAGCTGATTTTCATGCATCTCATCAAATATAATGGGATTGAAATCTGAGCGATATGTGTTTTTTAGTTCCTCTACATTTTCTTTAATCAACTTAACTATGATTGGATTACCAGTCAGGTAAGGGTAAAGCTTTATTACTGAAATCAGCTCATTTTTCTCAAACCACGGGAGAATGCGGTTGTTCTCTGATTGCAGTCTTAATGTTTCGCGAAGAGGCTTGGTTGCTTGAGCGACTTGATCTAAAGTAGAGGTGATAATTTCTTCAAAAATGGCTGGTATATACTTGCCATCCTCAAAGAGTGCCATGCTGTCAGAATTGTCGACTTGCTGTTTTTCTGCAAAATATCTGAGCATCAAAGCCTGAGAGTAACCACCAAGCTGACCAGCTGGGATGCCCTTAGCATCATAATAATCACGAGTTCGCTTCCAGTCTGCTGGTAGTAAGGCAACCTCACCAATTCGCATCCCACTGAGCATTAAAATCTTAATTTGGGCAAACCTTAGCAAATCAGTAAATGATTTTGGTTGCTCTGTAAAAACGATGCGAACCAGCTCCCAGAAAGCTCTTTTTTCTGGTAATTTTTCTTTATTTTTTCTATCTTCAAGGTTCTGACGAAGCTCATCTTCAGATTTAGTGAAATCGGATCGTTTGGTTCTTTTTGCATTTCTTGGCAAAGAAAGAGTCGGGTAGAGTGGGCTAACGTCTAAAATGTAACTAGCATCAAAAATAGTTCTGACAGTCCCAATCACAGTATCGGCTATCTTTCCTGAAGCTTGGATTTTCTGTGCAATTCTATGAGTTTCTAGAATATTATCTGCTCGTAACTCCCAAGGTTCCACACCAGGATTGCAAGTTGCGATCACCCGTAATGGGCGAGCAACATTGCTGACGATTTGTCCCGTAGTATTTTTTCTGATAAACAATTGCTCTATGATTGCTGCTTTAATGAAGTCCTGCCAAGCTTCAGATAAAGTGGTTTTGGTGAATAAAGGTTTGCCGTTTTGTGCAAGCTCTGTATTCATGACTGATAAAGTTTTCGCATCACTGCCGAAATCTCGAATGAGATGTGATGGTGGTGGAGAGCCGCCAACCATTTTTGTAAGATTCCATAATTCAAACTTGTCGGCAATCCCTTCATGGTTAAGACTGATGTTCCAATTGATGTTTTTTTCAGTCGCAATTTTTTTGCTAAGATGAATAAAAGCTTCAAAATGTTTATTCATGATGAGCTTCTTTCAGCTCTTCAATGATTGATTGAATATTGGAAATGGTTCGTTTTAGTTGTAAATAAGTCGGTGAATTGGCTTCTCCTTTTGAAGTTGCTTCAAAAAAGTTGACGACTGTACGCATATCCTTCAATACATTTAAGTGGATATCTCCATCGTTGATCGGCATAAACTTTCTGCATCCATAACAAGAGGTAATAGGATTATAAGGACAAGCTGGTTGTCCACTATTGCAACCGCCTATGCCTGTAATCGCTATACCGTGAGGAACACCAGCAATTTGTTGATCTCCCTTGAGCTGAGTTAGCTCACTTTCGCTAATAAACCTATCATGGGCAATTTTTACGATATTTTTATAGATGGAAGAAATACCAAGAGCCTGATTGACCCGTTCCGCTTGGTTAGGGGATGTCTGAAAATAGACTAATCCAGTGTCTATATCACTATGACCCATAAACTCCGCAAGCTCTTCATGGCTTGCTCCTGCATCGACAAGTCGCTGTGCTGCAGTATGACGAAGTTCGGTAGGTGATCGTCTTATAGTCAATATTTTCTCTGTTAGATTACCGATGATTTTTGACACTTCTTGAGAACTTTTGAGCCTAAAGAAAAAGTCACCACCATCCAGAGATTCAGCCTTATTTCTCCGATGCATTTCAATAAAAATTGGTGCCCAATCTCGCTTCACCTTTCTGGTGAGTGGTATAGATTTCGTTTGAGACCTTTGCTTTATTTTCTTGAAAGTTAAATGTACTGAAGAAGTGTTTTCATCTTGTATATCAAAAACTCTTACATCCCTCATCCTTAACATGCCTATCTGCATGGGTCTAAAACCAAATTGATAGGAGCAAATTAATACTGCCACATCTCGTAAATCATCGTCAGAAATTGATTGAGGTTTACTAATTACTGTTTGAGTGGTGGAGTCAATATACTCAACTAGCATCGACTCTTCGTTGACACTGAAAAATACATCACCTGTTCTAACACTGGAATATTTATCTTGTGCTGGAAGGGGAAGGTCAGATACATAGTCTAGATGACTTTTTGACCAATCCAATAACTCCAAGCGACAAAGGAATAAAATAAGACTTTTGATTGCTGTTATACAAAATATTGAATACCCTTTGGTAGCTAATAAAAACCAGTTTTCTTTAATGGAAGTAGGGTGAGATAAAATGACATCTGTTAAATCTTCGTGTTTAACTTTACTTAATGCCCAATACCTACCTCTAGCTGTGCCTGAGGAAAATGATAATATTTGATCGGATAACCAACACTTGATTAATGGCTTTATTTCATTTTGAAAATATTTGAAATATAAATTTTCTTGGTTACCTGAGTACATCACGGGCCAAACATCCAACTCAGACGGATTATTTATCGTCACATAAACATCGTGATATTCATCGTAATAACGAAGTATCGATGGCAATTTGGGGAGGGCGAAAAAAAATGATTCTGGAAACAGTGTTTGTTTAGCTTTCATGGTTTAAGCTCCGTGGAATGGCTCGTAAAAATGCCACTCTGTTATCAAAAACATCATTCCAAACAGTTGCCAAGCGGTCATCAAAAACAGCTTTTGCATATCTTTGCGGCATGTCTGATTGCTTTGACCACCCAAAAAATGAACGCATTTTTTGAAGTGCTTCATTCATTTCATCACCTTGAGATAGAAGTTGATTCAGCCTTACAACTGCACACGTATGCCTTAAAGCATGAGCTGAAATCACCCTCTTGCCCGTTTGATATTGCAGATCATCCTTTATTGTGTCTGGCAGGTGATCACTAATCTCTTGGAAATACTTCGTCAAAGACTCAACAGACAGTGGTGTGTTGTACTGAGAGTTAATTAAAAATGAATGATTAGGTTTTCCTCTAAATTGCTCAATATATTCATACACCAAATCAGCGGTCAGTTGGCTGACTGGAATCTGTCGAATGGAGTTGTTGTTTTTGATAGAGCTTTTTGTGTATCTGATATCGGGTTCATATTCGTTTTCTATGACACGAAGCCGATGTGTCATACGATTTGATTTAGCATCAAAATCACTTCTAATGCTATCCAAGCTAAGACAAAGCAGCTCGCCTCGCCTCAGTCCTTGGTGAAGAAGTAGGGTGAACATTATGAAAACTCGCCAACGAGTCACATCTCGTTTAAACGGATTTATTTCGGAAAGCGGGTCCAGCATCATGTAAACATATTCAATTACATTCGCTGGAAGGGATCTGATGGCTTCTTGGGTTTTTCTTTTGCTGATACGAAGCTGACTATACAGTGATTCTAGCCGACCAACTTTAGCCTCAACTTTTCTGAGCTCTGCAATGTTTTGATTGTTTTTACTGAGTAGAAATATAGTATCTTTAACAAAGCGAAAGGCTGTATCCCACTTTTTTTGAGTTGCCCCATTAATTTCAGATTTGTTTTGAAGGCTGGAAAAGTAACCTTCAAGCAGGGTGCCGAGTGCACTTAAATCAATGTTGCCAATTGCATCATCTAATGCCCCTATATATTGATTACGGTCTGAGTAGTCATAGAACGATTCTAAATACCTAAGACTTTTCTCAACCGTTGTATCAGCTAGTCCATTTAGCCGAAACATACCCCAGATTGTTGACCAATATCGGGGCAAACCATGAGGGTCAATGAGCAGCCAAGATTGGCTTGTGATGTGGGTGTTCGGCTGGAGAGAAAACATAGGCATCCCATGATTCTTCCATAGAATTACCTAATAATCAACATTAGTTATAAACCATAATATATTGATTTATATGTATAAATATAAAAATAATTAACAGATACTTTTCTGAGTTTGTGCGGAGGAAAATTATATTAACAATTGTTATTGTCGGTTACACTGTGCTCAAAAAATCAAACAACAGATTTAAATTAGCAGATCATATTTTTTATAAGAGATATTTAAACTGATTTAATCTGTTGAATAAAAAAAACCATTTATTCGTATTTTTTATTTTTTTAAATAAAGTTGTATCTGCTTATGGAATGACCATTCAAAACCAATTTATTTAATATCATCTGTAGGTACTGAATATTAAATACAGTTTGAACACATTACTAAGATTTGTTTGGTTGAAGAACCCGAAAGTATGTAAGCTGAATGTTGCTTAATAGTCCTCGGAACTAATTAAGATACTTTGCTTGATTTATTTTATGCAACAAAAACAGCCCATTACGGGCTGTTTTTGTTTATACAACTAGATTAAGTATATGAATTAGTTATTATTTTTATAACTAACTCCTTGACATTTAGACATAAATAACTAAAAGTCATACATATAGACAAGATTGTATTTTGGTTTGAGTTTGTTTGTGTTCTAGGAGAGGTTTATGGCCAGTCCTGGGGTTACGCCGCAGTCTAATCAAAGAACAAATATTAAAAAAGCCTATAACGCCCGCGGTAGGGGTAAGGGTAACTTATGGCTTGTTTACAGTGTAAAGACCAGATCATCTTGGATATTACCCAGCGATAGACAATTAATTCACTGGCTCTGCCTTGAATCAGATCCTGAAGTAAAATCCTTCGATTTAGCCCCTAAACAAATTATTTCTCATGATGGCACCGAAACTAAGGCAACAGAGCTTGATGCAATTGTCGTATTTAAGAATCGTCAGGTTCAGTGGCATGAGGTAAAAGCGGGTACTAATAAAAAAGATCCTTCAAATCAGTCCCAGTTCAATGCTCAAGCGGCAGCTGCTTCAAAAGAACATGTTGAATATAAAATAATTAATGACACCTATTTGAAACCAAGAATTAAGGTTGCACTTAGATGGTTAAAACCACTTTGTTATGCAGATGCAATAAAAGATTATCAACATACATCATGCCATAACGCATTAGAGTGCACTCTCAAAAAACTACAAACTGGAAATATAAAACAACTACTAGAAACTCTTGAGGATTTTGACTCTTCAGTTGTTATAGGTGTATTAGTTCGAGTTGTAATAGCTGGTATCGTGGAATTGAATTTAGAAAAATCTAGCTTTGGATTACAAACTCGCTGGATTTATCATGGATAAGCAGCGCTCAAGTAGGTCGCAACTCTTGGCTTTAGCACCGCCACTTAATTTATGGCCAGACATTTCTCAGGAATCTGTCGATGATGAATTAAAAGAAACTTTTAATAATCGTTGTAGAGCTATACAAATGTATTTGGAAGGTGAGGCTGTTAATACCATTCAAGATGACACTGGCGTTTCTAGGACTTCAATAACGGATTTATTAAGACGATGTCTACAGCCAGGTCCGGACGGAAATATTCTTGGATACACGGCACTCATACCTTTTTATAGGCTCAAGGAATACGAACGAAAAGCTGAGGTCAAACCTAAATTTAGGGAGGATCAAGGCGGGCTATCTGGGATATTTAAGCTGACACTAAAAAAATATCCAGATATAGAAAAAATACTCACTGATCTTATATTAAAGAAAAATTCTTCAGAGTTGAGTATTCACGAGAAAAGAATTGCAGCTAAAGATATCCATAGAATTTTCCTAAAGCTGCTATCGAAAAAAGGCGTAGAAGAAAATGAGTGGCCATTTTCTACAAAACACCAAGGTCTCACCAGTATCAAGAAATATTTAGATGAGGTATTGGATGCTAACTTCGTAAGAGGTGTAAGAGTTCGCGAAGAAGAAGACTCTGTTGCACATTTAGCTGTTGGAACAGGTAAAACAGCGTTTTTAAGTTTTGAAGAACCTTATGAAGCTGTCCAATTTGATGCGTATTGTATTGATGCTATTTTTAGTGCGGAGTTTGATACACCAGAAGGATTCAAGACCGACGTTCAGCTAGACAGACTATGGCTAATCACCCTTATAGAGTGCGTTTCAAGAGCAATTATTGCTTATTCTGTTGTATATCGTAGCCAAATCAGTGCCACTGATCTATTAGATGTTCTTCGCAATGCGATTAACCCACCCGAACGGATGGAAATTACTCTACCCAGATTTAATTATCCCAAAGAAGGTGGCTTACCGCATGAAGTTATTCCACAGTGCAAAGGAGTTGTATGGAATATTATTTTTCTAGACGGAGCCTTAGCGCATTTAGCCAATATTATTCAAAAAGACGCTAGAGACCGATTGGGAATATTAATAAACTGGGGTCCTGTAGCACATTTCGAAAGACGTAGCATTCAAGAAAGATTTTTTGAAAAAGTTGCTGCAGATATTTTTAAGCGGCTACCTTCAACTACTGGATCGCACCCAAAAAGTGGTAGGGCAAAAAATGCTGAGGAAATCGCAGTTAAGTACAAATTTCGAGCTGAGGATTCTGAGCAACTCCTAGCAATTTACGTTGCGGAATATAACGCTACGCCAAGTGAAGGAATCTCGTTTTTATCTCCATTAAATGTACTTCAACATTTCTTTCAAGAGCAAAATCAACATTTTTTACCTAGATATTTACCTAAACATATTGGACAGCACAGCAATCCTATTCCAATTAGTAAAGTAGTCAGTGTTATTGGTGGCAAGTCATCTGGTAGGAGACCATATATTGGACTTGAACGGGAGCGTTATACCAATGATGTCCTCTCGCGAGCGGTAGGTTTAGTGGGGCAAAAAATCAGAATTGAAATTGATGACCGGGATTTGAGGCAGGTAAGAGCATTTTTGCTCAATGGCGCTGAACTAGGATATTTAAAAGTGATGGGGAGATGGCAGCAAACTAAGCATAGCCTTAAGACTCGAAAGATTATTAACAGCTTAATTGCTAAACGTCAATTAGTAATATCCAAATTTGAAAATCCTGTGCATGCTTACATGAAGCTACTGACGGTAAGAAATAAAAAAATCACCAAAAAAACTAAAGATATAAATCCACAAAATGCCAGAGAAGCCACGAGACTGGCCAAAGAAACAGGATTATCAAGAAAGATAACTCCAAGGTCTGAAAAAACTCATTCAGAAGAGCCTGATTTTTCTAGTTTCAATCGTACGTCTCTAATGCCAACGCCCATGCCGGACATAAAAAAACTACTTAATAAAAAATAATATTTTTTATTAATGAATTGAGGGATATATGGATACCTTTGTTTTGAGTCATGCGGAGCGTGAAAAACTTATCAACCACCACCCCATAGTCACCAGGGATTTTGTCATTGTTACCCCGGTAATCGAGCAAGCTTACTCATTGATAAGGGAGAGGGTATGGATGCGGAGCACAGGCACATTCTTGCACGCATCGCAAAGAATGGGCAAATCCATATGTGCGCAAACGATCGAGGCCCTACTTAAAGAAGAATACCCGAATATCGCAATAATGAGTTTTTCGGCAACAAAAAGAGAGGGTAGAGGTACTGCGATGTTCATAGAGATGCTAAGAGCAGAGGGGCAACATGTGCCTAATACACCAAGGTTTGAGCGGCTCGAAAACACTCTCATGACTTATATACTCACCCAATGTCTGCAAAATAACAGTTCTCAATTTGTACTAATCATTGATGAGATGCAGAATTTAGAAGAAAAGGACTTTTATTTACTGCTGGCAATCCACAATAGACTTGAAAAACAAAAAATCAAAATGACAACGATTGGGTTCGCTCAGCCTGAAATACTAACGGTTCGGACGGCATTATTAGCAAGCAAAAGCTATCATCTTATTGCCAGGTTTTTAAGCGAGCCAATTCCTTTTAGTGGTTGTAGCACCAGTGAGGATTTACACGCAATCTTGCAGGCTTACGATGCAGAGAAACATTATCCTGAAGATAGCGGTATTTCCTTCACTGAGTTTTTTATCCCCATTGCTTTTGAAAGTGGTTTTAGATTAAGTAGCTATTCGAATCAAATATGGAAAGAATTGAAAAAAGCTGCATCAGAGCTGGAAAGCCGCGCAATTCCTATGCAACATCTTACCAGCACAGTTGCATACTTGCTATTGGCTGCTAGAAGTCTAGACGGCAAGCACTTTGAACTTAAAAATGCAGCTATCACTGAAGCGGTTGAAAGAAGTACTTTGAAATACTTTAGTGGTTTATTAAGCACTTTCGATCCACCAGATTAACTCTACTTATCTAATGGCTAGGCTTGTAAAAAAACTGATATGGCAACAAGCGGCCCCAGCCCCCTTTGAATCGGGATGGAATGTATTTGCTAAGCTGCTTTTGCTCAATCACATGAAGCCTCATCAGCTGGTAAGTTTAATAAAGTCGATCGATGCGAGAGATACTAACAAGCTCCGTTTCAGGAGTAGTGATTGGATAGATGTAGAACAATTCGCGGCAATGTTATCAATCAATCCCAATAGATTACGAGTCTGTTTTTTTGATCAATTACAAATTCATATTGAAGAGTCCTACAGTCAATTAAAAGGTGATGGCATTAAAATTTGCCCTGAATGCTTGGCGAATGGGTATCACTGTCTTTTCTTCGAATTAAGCTTCATAGATACTTGTCCTTGGCATCATATAGCGCTTGAACAAGCCTGTGCAGACTGCCTTAGAGCAATTTATTCCAAGGGCCTGCAATTTAATCCAGGACAAAGTCACCTTAAGCAGGATAATCCAGGTGGCCTAATTGAGGGATTGGGGGAATGGAAATCGATATGCAACCATCTCGTATTTGAAGTCGACATTGTTCGCAAGTTAAATCAAATGAGTCAAGAGCAAGAGCTTGCGATTAGTCATAAATGCCGGCTTCTTTACGGATGGATCAAAACCGCTCAAACGAGACTCGACTTAACCGAAAAATTATTTTGCTTTACACAGATTGAGGCAAATAAATTTGAAAAGCTCTTCAATGCAGCTGAAAAGATAGCAGGGAAATGTCCGTGGCCGATTAATCAAAAAAGAACTTCCGTTAAATGGATTACCTATAACAACCATCAGCATGAGCAACAAAGTGGAAATGATAGTAAAGATTCAACAACATCTTTAGAGGAAGTTTATGGATCCATACGCCGGCATATTTTTAATCGGTATGTGAGACATCACCGTATTTGTCATAACAGCATTATGAATCTAAAGCGAGATGAGTCACTAAGCTTAGACACGGAAAAGGTGTGCGGTGTGGCTTTAGCTTACAGTGTTTGGCGACTTAAAGTTGAGAATTTCATCAATATCGAAGCCCTAAAATATGACTTAGGAACAAAACAAGAATTGGCTAGCAATGATTTTTATCATCCTAATATTGATATAACAATAGAAATGCAAGCCAATCTGATTTATATGCAGTTTTTTTATTTTTGGGAGTTGATAGACCAAAATATTGGTAAAAACAGTATGGTGATCAATTCTTCTGGCTTGCCATTTTTAGTAAGCAATATGTGCTCTGCGTATTGGGAAGGGTTGTGGTCTGGAATTTTCCCGCACCCAGAAACTTTGGCAAACAACGCTTTTATCCATTGTGTACAAATCTATAAAAAGTCAAAGTCACTTACAAATGACAGAACTACTCGCAGTTGGGCATATGGATATCACACTGATTTGATGTCTAATAAGCCAGGCATCATGTTTAAATTAACCAAATTTCAAAGCGCTCCCGGTCAACACTCAATTGTATATATCAATCTTTAAATTTATTTTGAATTGTTCTATAATTCGGATTAGGTCATAAACTTAACGTCCCGCAATCGGTCTGCAGAGTCGGCAAATGCCGTGTTAAGTTTGTGGCTTTTGTCTTTTTTCACTCCGCCAAACCTATTCATTTAAATTCATCAGGTAATTAGAATGCTTGCTATGTTTCTATATTTATGGAAATGCAGAAACATAGGATGTTAAATCAGCAGTATTACAACTTTCATCAATCGCTCTAGAAGCTCGACTAGAGATATTCAGGCTACTTGTTCAGGCTGGTCCAGAGGAGCTACCTGCTGGGAGCATTGGCGAAAGTCTTTCAATTCCCGCCAGCACATTGTCTTTCCATCTAAAGGAGTTGAGCTATGTTGGCCTGATCAATTCAAGCCCGGTCAGTCGTTTCATTCATTACTCAGCTAACTACGAAGCCATGAATGGCTTACTTGCCTACCTCACAGAGAATTGTTGCGCCGGTGTAAAAGATTGTGGTCCCAGTTCAACCTGTAATCCGAAATAAAGGAATTTCAATATGAAAAGAATGCATTTGCACGTCTCAGTAGACGATATCAATAAAAGCATATGGTAGTTGGCGTATTGATTGAGGTGCCTGTCTTGCTAACAGTAGTCTCAATCGTCAACCGTAGCCGCCAATGGTACGAAGCACATTAATATATTCGGGAAAGCAATGAACATATTATTTTTATGTACAGGCAATTCATGCCGATCTACTTTAGCTGAAGCCACATTTAACGCATTAGCTCCTGCTGGCATGAAAGCCATAAGTGAGCCAGTAAACCAACAGGAGAAGTACACCCACGTTCTATTGCCTTGCTAAAGCGTGAAGAAATATCGACAGAGGGTTATTACAGCAAGACTTGGGATAACTTACCAGTGACACCTGATATTTTATCACTGTTTGTGGGAACAAGGCTAGGTGTCTACCAAACCGTGGGGGAGTCCATCTTGGAAATAAAAATAAAAAAGTTAGGTCAATAGTCCATTATGACTATAACGGCAAATTATTCGCATATCACTACTCAAGTATTGTCTGAGGTAATTTAAACAACTCAGAATTTACACTATGGCTATTATGATTACTGGGGGTGCCGGTTATATAGGGTCCCATACCTGTTTGCAAATGATAGAGGCCGGATATGAAATCGTTGTTGTAGACAATCTATCTAATAGTTGCATTGAATCGCTTAATCGGATTGAGAAAATATCAGGGGTAAAGATTCCCTTTGTGCAGGCAGATATACGCGATAAAGCGGCAATGAGAAGTGTTTTTCAAAACTACGATATATCCGCGGTCATACATTTTGCAGGCTTAAAAGCAGTAGGGGAATCTAACCAAAAACCGCAGCTTTATTATGATAATAATGTCGTCGGTAGTCTGAATTTATTCGAGGTGATGAATGAATTCAACGTTAAAACAATTGTGTTTAGTTCATCTGCTACTGTATATGGTGATCCTGCGTCCGTGCCGATTAAAGAGCATTCTCCATTAACGGCAACGAATCCTTACGGCAGGACCAAGCTAATGATTGAAGATATTCTGCGTGATTTACATGCGGCTGACAGTACATGGCGCGTTGCTTTGTTACGATACTTTAATCCGATTGGTGCGCACTGCAGTGGCTTGATTGGCGAGGATCCTAACGGGATACCAAACAATTTACTACCGTATGTATCTCAGGTTGCAGTTGGACGCTTACCTACACTGCATGTGTTTGGTAATGATTATGCGACACATGACGGTACAGGCGTAAGAGATTACATCCATGTCGTTGATTTGGCTGATGGGCATGTAGATGCGGTTGACTACTTATTAAATAAACAGGATTTTATTACTGTAAATTTAGGTACCGGTAAAGGGTATAGCGTACTTGATGTAGTGAAAGCTTTTGCAAAGGCGAGTGAAAAATCTATTCCATACGAGATTTTACCAAGACGTCAGGGTGATGTAGCGATTAATTATGCTGATACTAAACTTGCTATGGAATTATTGGGTTGGAGTGCGCGAAGAAGCCTAGACGAAATGTGCCATGATACTTGGAAGTGGCAATCTACTAACCCAAATGGCTATCAGATCGTTAGTTAAGTTAATCCGAATATTCATTAACGCGTTCATCGTAGCGTTAAATATAAAAGTGGCTGATTTGTACTAGCTCAGCGCTATCTTTTTAACGCTAAATACATATTAGTGTCATATTGTTAATCTAGATTGTATGTCTTTAGTGATGGTTACTTTAAGCATACATAATGAAATTCCAGCAACAACTCAGTTTTAACAAAGCGCTAAATTTTCACACCTTAATTAAAATACTGATTGACCCAGTATTGATGATTAGCACTTTGTTTTTTTTGGCAATTTATTTTGAAGATAAATTAACGTCGCAATACGTAGTACTTTCAATTATGTTATTTGCCTTGAGTTTCCCTGGCTCATGGCAGAAAGCTAAAAGTTTATTTGAGGAACTTTCTAATACTGTTGGTCAATGGTTTGTAATTGTGGGTATTTTGTTATTTTTTGGATATGCCACAGATTATTTGAATCAATTTGCACAGCAAGTGGTATTGCTGTGGGTTGTAGTAACACCATTAGTGTTGATTTCTGCACATCTTTTAGCAGCTAAATATCTGACTAGTAAACATTATATTGCCAGTGTTAAGAGGACGGCAGTGATTGTTGGTGTGAATGAATTAAGCAATCAGCTCCAAGATAGGATTAACAGTAGTGCTGAACTAGCTATTGAGGTTAAAGGATTTTTTGATGTGGTTTCAGAAAGTTATTCTAGGCAAGAGTCGTTGCATGATATCCAACTAATCGGCTCAGTCACTCAACTACCTACTTACGTAAAATTACATAAGATTGATCTAATTTATATCGCCTTACCGCCATCGCTTCATGAAGAGATACTTACTGTATTAGATGATTTGAAAGACACAACGGCATCAATCTATTTCGTACCTAATTTTTTTATTGCAGATTTAATCCAGGCCCGCATTGATGATATAGATGGAATGCCCGTCGTTGCTGTTTGTGAAACGCCTTTTTCTGGTTTTAATGGTTTCGTTAAGGGATTAAGTGATTTAGTTTTAGCCACTATCATTTTATGTCTGATTTCACCGATATTAATCACACTAGGCTTTGGTGTTAAATTGAGCTCACCTGGCCCTGTATTATTCAAGCAAAGGCGTTATGGGTTGGATGGTCACGAGATTGTTGTGTATAAATTCAGATCAATGACCGTTACTGAAGATGGCGATAAGGTCACGCAAGCTAAAGTAAATGATAAAAGAGTGACAAGGTTCGGAAAATTTATACGTAAAACATCATTAGATGAACTGCCGCAATTCATTAATGTACTGCAAGGGCGAATGAGCATCGTGGGGCCACGTCCGCATGCCGTAAGTCATAATGAGATGTATCGTAAAGTGATTAAAGGTTATATGGTGAGGCACAAAGTAAAACCAGGCATTACCGGCTGGGCGCAGGTGAATGGGTTTAGAGGTGAAACAGAGACTGTTGATAGTATGAAGTCACGTATTGAATATGATTTAGATTATTTGAAGAAATGGTCACTATCGCTAGATCTTAAAATTATTCTTAAAACAATATTGTTGGTTTTTAGGGATTCAAAAGCCTATTGATTTGAATGAAAGAACTAGTGCTTGGCTTCATCATAACTTCATAACCCGTTCGGGTTAATCTAGTCCGTATGGACTAGATTTCATTTGGTTTTAAACTATCACTGTAACAATGAATGGATATTCTGCACGCCTGTTGTGTAATTATTCATTAAGGATATCTAGCGTGAGACTCTCTAATTTTATTGTGACTTTAATTTTGATGGGCTTGGTTAATCCAGTGTTTGCTACCGAGCAAAAGCAAGACGTCTTTAAAGCACCCACTGCCAGTAGTTTATTTGTAGCGTCAGCAGGTGAGGTCGTGGTTACTTTCCTATCCAAATCAGCTGCCTATTCAGATGATGTTTTTTTGGAAGGTTCATCCACAAAAATATTCAATAACCAAACTGCAACTGCTGGACACCAATATTCCTTAGGGAGTTTTCAGGCAGGTACGGAGTTGGTATTTAGATTGTTTGTAAACAACACAGGTTATAGTTTTTATAATGGCAAAGCAGAAAATAACCCTGACAATAAATTGCATGCGGCATATAAAAAATCTGGTCATGATTCAATGATTGTCGGATTTGAAGATATTTTTAAAGGTGGGGATAAAGATTATAACGATGTTGTATTTTCAGTAAGCAATGTCACGATTAGACCGCCTGTGCCAGAGCCTGATGTTTACGCATTAATGCTTGTTGGCTTGCTTATGTTGGGTTCGACTCGATTTAAAAAGAGTTAATCTACTCGGTAAAAAAGAAAAAAGCGGCTAAATCAGCCGCTTTTTTCTTTTGTAGAAGATGCAAGTGCAGTTTCATTAAAACCGTCATGAATGCTTAATAATTTGAATCTATAGTCTTCACTTAATTTAAATGATATTGCCATTCTAATTAAGTGATAACGAATATTAACTCTAAAGGTTTTAGAAAGTTTAACCAATGAAAGCCATGATCTTAGCAGCAGGTAAGGGTACTCGTGTTCGCCCCTTAACTTATGAACTTCCAAAGCCAATGATTCCGATTTTAGGTAAACCGGTCATGGCGTATTTGATTGAGCATTTAGCTAAACATCAAGTGAATGAAGTGATGGTCAATGTCAGTTATCTACACGAAAAAATCCAGCAGTATTTTGGTGACGGTCATCGGTTTGGTATTGAGATCGGATATTCTTTTGAAGGCGATATCAGTAATGGAAAAATCATTCCTAGCCCTGTTGGTTCTGCTGGCGGTATGCGAAAAATCCAAGATTTCGGACAATTTTTCAATGAAACGACAATCGTGATATGTGGTGATGCAATTATCGATCTGGACATTACGGCCGCAGTTGCAGAGCATCATAAAAAAGGTGCGTTGGTTAGTCTTGTTGCAAAAGAGGTGCCGATGGATAAAGTTTCCGGATACGGCATTGTCGTCACAGATGATGATGGAAAGATTATCTCATTTCAGGAAAAACCAAGTCAGTCTGAGGCTAGATCTAACTTGGCAAGTACAGGTATTTATATTTTTGAGCCAGAAGCATTGAATTTGATCCCATCTGGCAGTACGTTTGACATTGGCTCAGACTTATTTCCACTGCTTGTAGATAAAAACTTACCTTTTTATGCAATTAATCATCACTTCAATTGGATTGATATTGGGTTAGTTTCTGATTACTGGGAAGTGATGCAGCAAGTGATGCGTGGCGAGGTACCATCCATGAATATGCCTGGCAAGCAGGTGAAGCCAGGTATATGGGTTGGTTTGAATGTGCGGGTGGATTGGGAAAATACAAAAATTGAAGGGCCAGTTTACATTGGTTCTGGTACACGTATTGATAAAGGTGCTGAAATTGTTGGCCCGACTTGGATCAGTGAGGGCTGTCATGTTCAGCGCGGTGGTAAGGTGATTAGAAGTGTGTTGTTTGAGTATACAAGAGTTGGTCAAGACTACAGCTTTGATGAAATGATTGTATGCGGGGAGTATTGCGTAGATAGACATGGAAGAATGATGCATGTTGATGATGATACTTGTGACTTGATCTGGTCAGATGCCAGAGAGAAAGTCATTTATCCGATGAATTACGCGCAAGTGAGAGTTTAGCGGGGGTGCATATCCATATGAGATTGTTTTGTGACAAAAATGTCATAAAACTGAAACTCTATTGAAAACAAGATTAACTAGAATTGCCACATAAATTTCACTTTGTGCAATCTCATATGACAACGCTAGCTCAATCAAATGGTTTTAAATATAACAATCACCACTCAAAAAGTAGCGGCTTCACCCTGTTGGAACTATTGGTTGTGATGGTGATTATTGGCCTGCTGGCAGGCTATGTAGGCCCAAAGTATTTTGAGCAAATTGGCAAGTCTGAAACCAAGACTGCACGTGCACAAATTGACTCACTTGGTAAAGCTTTAGATCAATACAGAATTGAAGTAGGTCAATATCCAAGTACAGAACAAGGTTTAGCGGCCCTTAATAAAAATCCTACTAACGATCCTAAATGGTCAGGTCCTTACCTGAAAAAAAATGTTCCTAACGACCCTTGGAGCAGGCCTTATCTTTACAAGTATCCAGGTGAGCATGGTGATTATGATCTTTACTCTTTAGGCAAGAATGGCCTGCAGGGTGGCGCTAAAGAGTCTGAAGACGTAGTGAGTTGGTAGCTTCCGCCCAATGAATTATCAAGTTAAAGCGCTGAGGGGACGGGATATTGTGCTTTTAAGCATATCAGCCATGCATGCTGATGATGCACTTGCACAAGTTAAGGCTAGAGGCTATACGCCAATCGTGGTTCAAACAAAAAAAGGCACCTTGTCCGAGCGTGCGAATAAAAAATTCCCACTTGAATTGTTCAGCCAAGAATTGCTTGCGCTACTAGAAGCTGGGCTTAATCTTGTAGAAGCAATTGAGACTTTAGCTGAAAAAGACCAGCGTAGTGAAGTAAAACATACCTTAGATACATTGCTACAAGCGCTTTATCAAGGGCAGACTTTCTCGTCAGCATTAGAACAGCAATCAGCTGTATTCCCTGTACTTTATATTGCCACGGTACGTGCAAGTGAGAAAACTGGTGATTTGCCTGAGGCGCTTGGTCGTTATGTGAGCTATGAGCAGCAACTGGGTTTGGTAAAGAAGAAAATTGTGTCTGCATCGATATATCCCATTCTGCTAATGGGTGTAGGCGGGCTGGTGATTTTGTTTCTACTTGGTTTTGTTGTGCCTAAATTTAGCAGAATTTATGAAGGTACTGGCGGTAATTTGCCTTTCTTGTCACAAGTTTTGCTTGCGTGGGGTTTGTTTTTAGAAAGTCACGGCAAAGAGCTATTGATTGTATCGTTTATCAGTGTAGGTGCTTTCGTTTATGGTTTATCACAGGCATCCGCGAGAAAGTGGCTCATACAGATATTTTGGCGCATACCTGCATTAGGTGCCCGTCTGAGAATTTTTCAATTGGCAAGGTTTTACCGTACGTTAGGCATGTTGTTAAAAGGCGGCACCTCAATCATTGTTGCTTTGGAATCAGTAGCAGGGTTGCTGGATGCAGCATTGCAGCAAAAAATGAAGCAGGCATCTTCCGCTATTAAAGAAGGGCAAACCATTTCATTGGCGATGGAACAGGCTGGATTAACTACACCTATTGCCCTGCGCATGCTAAGAGTTGGCGAACGGGGCGGCAAGATTGGTGAAATGATGGAGCGGATAGCCTCTTTTTATGATGATGAATTGGCACGTTGGATTGATTGGTTTACCAAGCTTTTTGAACCTATTCTTATGTTACTGATAGGCTTGGTGATAGGCGTTGTAGTGTTGTTACTTTACATGCCTATTTTTGAGTTGGCGGGAAATATTCAATGACCGACCTCTTACTCATGCCACTAGTGAACGAGCAGCATTATTTGTCTAAAAATCTGGTTACGAAAATTGATACTTCTAAAGTTGCAATCAGTGTCGATCATATCCAGCAGGCAAAAGTAATTGCAGTCGCACAGCAGCGACGTATTGTGGAAGTTTTGGAAGAGCTCACTGGTTACGATCAGGATGTGTTCTTGGACGCATTAAGTCATTCACTGCATTTCACATCGATTCGTATGAAAGAACTGCATGCTTTGACGGTGGCATTCGATATTATTCCGTTTCAAAATGCGCAACATAAAGAGTGCCTGGCTTTCTATCCTATTGAAGATGGTTTAACACAAGATTTGATATTGGTGTTTGCTGACCCTTTTAACGAAAGTTTGCAAGAGTGGGCAATAGAAAATATCAAACAGCCATTTTCATGGCGTTTGGCACATCGCAATGATATTTCAGCATTTTTAGCCAAACATGAGGAAACAATGCGAGCAATGGATGGGTTGCATGAAGATGCAAATACATCTACAGCAGATTCAGATGAAGCCGTTGCTAATTTATCATTAAAGTCTATCAATGAAGACACAAATCCTATTATTAAGCTGATCAATTCCACGCTTTACGATGCGTTGAAAGTCGGTGCTAGCGACATCCATCTCGAGTGTTCTAATGCAGGGCTATCAATAAAATACAGAATTGATGGCGTCATTACCAGTATTGGCGGCATGCAGGGTTTAGAAAATGCTGATCAGGCGATATCCAGAATCAAAGTCATGGCTCAACTTGATATCGCCGAGCGAAGAACGCCGCAAGATGGCCGGTTCAAGGTGATTGTGCAGGGCCGTGATGTGGATTTTCGCGTTTCGATTATGCCAAGTGTATTTGGCGAAGATGCGGTACTGCGTGTATTGGACAGAAAAGCGCTTTCTGAAGAGGCTCAAGGGTTAAGTCTAAAGTCGTTAGGTTTTGATGAGAAAATCATTACTCAGTTTCGTCGTCTAGCGAGCGAACCGTACGGTATGGTGTTGGTTACCGGCCCGACTGGCAGCGGTAAAACTACTTCACTGTATGCGGCAATATCTGAAGTGAATACTGGGCACGACAAAATCATTACGATTGAAGATCCAGTCGAGTATCAACTGCCAGGTGTATTGCAAATTCCGGTCAATGAAAAAAAAGGACTCACATTCGCACGCGGCCTGCGTTCTATTTTGCGGCATGACCCAGACAAGATCATGGTGGGTGAGATCAGGGATTCTGAAACAGCGCAAATTGCTATTCAGGCAGCATTGACTGGCCATCTGGTATTTACGACAGTTCACGCCAACAATGTGTTGGATGTGATTGGTAGGTTTATACATATGGGTGTTGACCCATACAACTTTGTATCAGCGATGAATGGCATCATGGCGCAGCGTTTAATACGTGCAATCTGTGTTCATTGTGCAGAGGATTATCAGCCGGATGCGCAATTGTTAGAAGATTCTGGCATTACGCCATTGATGGCATCTACGATGAGTTTCAAGCACGCACAAGGCTGTGGACACTGCCGGGGCACTGGCTACCGAGGTCGCAAGGCGATTGCTGAATTACTTATTCTTAACGATGAACTGCGTGAAATGATTGTTGCGCGCGAACCCATTAGAAAACTAAAAGAAGCAGCCAAACGTAGCGGTATGCGTACCATGCGCGAGGCCGCACTCGAAGCCGTCGGTAACGGCCTTACAACTTTGCAGGAGATCAATCGTGTCACTTTTATCAGTTAATCAACTATTGGCGGTATTGGGAACTGATAGTGTCGCCGTGGTGAGTCGATTGCGTGGTTTGCGAAATCGCTTGATTGATCAGCAGCATGTGACTTTTATTCAGGAATCCGAAGACATCGCTTGGAATCGCGCTGTGATACAGCTTGATGGGATGCTGGCTACAATGCAGGTCAAGCCAAAGACCAATCTTCACATTACATTGGCAAGCGATTTTGTAAGGTATTTATCTTTACCACCACAGCAAGTCTCTATGAACAAGGCGGAAAAAATCGCCTACGCAACAGCATCATATCGAGAGATCTATGGCGCCGTTGTTGATGAGTGGGAAATAAAATTACATGATACGCCCAATCATATAGGTATGATTGCTGTAGCGATTGATAAAAAATTATTAAATGCACTTAAGCAGGTCGCGCAAAAATATCATACAAAGCTAGTGAGTATTCAGCCGTATCTGATGACTGTATTTAACAGATTATCCAGCCAGATCGCTAAAACAAACGGATATCTGGTCATAGTGGAGTTCAAACGATTGTTGTTGATTAACTTGCTTCAAGGTGATTGCCAAAATGTGCGTACTTATCCTCTTGCAAACGGTTGGCAAATTGAATTTAAAAATATGATGATGCGTGAGTTGCTTCTGGCTGATACTCATCATCGAGAAATATTAGTTTATGCGCCTACACAAAAGAATATTGCTATCCACGCTATAGAAGGTTGGCAGGTAAAGCGTATTAACACCTTAAAAAATGCATTGAAAAACTATCATTTTGCAATGCTTGAGGCATCGGTATGAGCTTAATGCTAGAGCTTGATTTTATTGAGCGCTCGCCGTTTTCGCTCAGCCGTTTTACATTGCTCGGTTTAAGTGTTTTTTTTATTGGGATATTGTTTTTATTTTTCATTTGGCAACATTATGAGACTAAGTTAAACGCCAGTCATGATGTCGTGTTAAAGCTACGTGGATTAAATGAACGTGCTCTTCAAGCGCCGGCAGTGAAAGCTGTCAGTGCAGATATTTCACCAGAAACAAAAGAGCAGATTGAAGCAACAGTGAATGCATTAACTATTCCGTGGAATGCACTATTAGTGGGTATAGAAAGTGCTGACATTCAGGATGTTGCAATTTTAAGTTTGGAACCAAACAGAAAAAAAGAACAACTCATTTTAAGTGGTGAAGCTAAAAACTTTCAGTCTGTTATTCAATATATCAATCGACTGGAGGATCAAATAATGCTAGAAAAAGTCTATTTGCAAAAACACAGCATAGATGAAGCTAATATATCCAAGCCGATAAGGTTTACCTTGATAGCTCAGTGGCATATGGCAGAAGTTCATTAGCACCATGAGAAAACTCAACGCATCTTACGTAAATTGGCTATTGAGCTATTATGCAAAACATTTGGGGCTATGGGGATTGTTAGGCGTTACTCTGGTTGTTATCGGCCTGCTGTTCTATACGACTAAAATCATGGATGTAGAGAATGAATTAAATCGCAATTTGGCTGAATATAAGCAATTACAGTCAAACAAGACTGTTTCAGTTCCACTGTCAGTAATTCCTGCAGTGACCACAGAACAAGAAATAGCAGATTTTTATAATCAATTTCCTAACGGTGCAAGCTTACCTAAGTTACTCGGCCAGATTGATCACAGCGCAGTCAAACAGAGTCTCATTCTGAATCGCGCTGATTACAAACTCACACAAACCAAACAAGGTAAGTTGATTCGTTACGAAATCGTGTTACCAGTCATTGGTAAATATATGCAGATTCGCCAGTTCATAGTAGCGCTACTACACCAGTTACCTGCATTGGCATTGACTGATATGCAGATTAAACGTGAAAACTCGATGTCATCCGTTGTTGAAGCCAGGCTTGTGTTTGTTTTATTTTTGCAAGGCGATCAATGGTAATGCCGAACATTGATTTGAATATGACTACAAAATCATCTAACAAGTTGCTGATGCTGGTTTTGTTAATGACTTTGGCTGTAACAGTGTGGACCGCACTACAAGAGGATGAAGTCGTAGACGATCTGGCCGTTTCAAAACCATCAAGACCGCCTCAAGTAGTGTCGGAGAAATATGACGCAACTGTGAATGTAAATCAGCTGCAGTTGGCGTCTGGCGCTGGTGCTTCGCAAACTCATGAGCAGCTTATTCCTTGGCAACAATTAAAACGTGAGCCATTATCATCTAGGCCACATGACTTATTTAAAGTGCATTCGTGGGTCGTTATTCCACCGGTAAAAAAAGTTAAGCCACTACCAACTCCACCACCAGTTGCACCGCCAGCACCGTTTACTTATGTTGGAAAGCTTGAAGATTCGCCCACTGGAACGCAAGTGTTTTTGATGTCAAACGGCAAGCTTTATTCAGTCGTGAAGGGTGAAAAAATAAACCAGCAATGGCGATTTGAATCGGAAGATGCCAATACGCTACGGTTAAATTACCTGCCACTTAATTTGGTTCAAACATTATCTAAATCTGCAAGACCACCGACTTCAGTAACAAAGCCGCTCGCTAGCGCTGAATTGATTCAGTAAAAGGATACAAGCATGACTACTAGCAATACAGAAGATCAACTTAAACACACTTATCGGCGTTGTTTTTTTGTCATGATACTGATGATGCAACTTACAAGTTGTGCCTTCGCGCCATGGGAAAAGCCGATTGATAAAAATATAACGCCAGAAGCACAAGTAGTTGAGGTGAAAAGAGAGGCGAAAATTCAGCCTGAAGCAACGATCAAGCGCAAAAACTTATTGGTCACACAAGAGTTAGCAACGACACAATTACTTGTTCAAGCCGAGCAAGCTAAGTCTAAGGGCTTATATGTAGAAGCCATTGGTTTTTATGATCGAGTGTTAGGGTTCTTACCTGAAGACTCGGGCGCATTAAATGGAAAGCTAGCTGTTGAACGTGAGATTGCACAACTTAAAAAGCTTGCTCAGGCTTCTCAGTTATTAGAGAGTAACAAGCCAGAAGCTGCCAGAGAAATTGTGCGTGATGTACTCATTGAAACCCCCCAGCATACAAAAGCAATTGATCTGCAGCAGCAAATTAACGCAAAATTGGTACCCACCAAAGTTAAGCCACCCGAACTCAAGCCTCAGTTCAATAAGCCTGTTACATTGGAGCTACGCGATGTCAATATCAAGGTGGTATTTGAAGCCTTGTCACGTGCAACCGGTATCAATTTTATTTTAGATAAAGATATCAAACCGGAAACGAAAGCGACTATCTTTATAAAAAAAGCGCGTATTGAAGATGCTATTGAAATGGTGCTTTCAAGCAATGGCTTGCAGAAAAAAGTGTTGTCTGAGAATACAGCATTGGTATTTCCGAGTACGCAGGCTAAATTAAAAGACTATCAGGATCTAATGATCCGTAGTTTTTATTTTTCTAATACCAATGCAAAACAAGTCTCTTTAATGTTAAAAACGATGCTTAAAACAAAAGATATTTTCGTCGATGAGCGTCTCAATATGCTGGTGATGCGTGATACACCAGAGGTGATACGTATCGCTGAAAAGTTGGTTGCGGCAAATGACTTAGAAGAGCCTGAGGTCATGCTCGATATTGAAGTGCTGGAAGTTAGCCGTAGCCGGTTACAAGAACTAGGTGTTGATTTCCCTAATCGTATCAGCGTTAATAGCCTTATTCCCATTACAACGGTTACTTCTGCTACGGGTGTTCTTGCAAGTTCTACGATAAATACCTCAACACAACTAACTTTAGAAGGGCTACTAAATCTTAATAAAGGTAGATTTGACGTATCACCCAATCCTGCCGTTAACTTTAGAAAAGTGACTGGGGATGTGAATTTACTATCAAACCCTAGAATTCGTGTAAAAAACAATGAAAAAGCCAAGATTTTGGTGGGTGACAAGGTGCCAATCATCACCACTACTTCTACCGCTAATGTTGGCATCTCAGAGAGCGTGCAATATGTTGATGTTGGTTTAAAACTTGATGTTGAACCGCGAATTACGCTGAATGATTTTGTGAATATTAAAATTGGGCTAGAAGTGAGTTCTTTAGGTGAAAAAACAATAACCAAAAACGGAGCCACGGTATATACCATTGGTACTCGTAATGCCAGCACTGTATTGCGTCTGAAGAATGGTGAAACACAAATATTAGCTGGTTTGATTTTAGATGATGAACGTAAAAACGCAAGTAAATTGCCTGGTTTAGGTGATATTCCATTACTTGGTCGATTATTTTCAAATCAGGAAGATAAAAAAAGTAAAACTGAAATCATTTTGGCAATTACACCAAGGGTGATTGGTAATATCAATCTGCCTCAAGCTGAGGTTTCAGAGTATTGGTCTGGTACTGAAAATTTAATTACTGATAAACCGCAATCTGTAATGCCAGCAGCTTCTGGCGCATTAACGCCCAAAGAACAATTTAGAGAAAAAATCAGACAGCAACAATTAAAGGCAAACCCTGATGGACAGCCGGAAACCTCATTAGCCACAGAGCAAGATCCTGCTCAAGATATCCAGAACACAGCGCCAGCAAACGCTGAAGGTGTAGGGTTACCAGCGCCGACTGATAACGCCCAACCCAATATTGAATCAGCAATCACCCCAGCAACACCATGAGTTTTTGTTTGAAATCAAATTCTAAAGGTTTCACATTGATTGAACTAGTGGTGACAGTCGCTATCGTTGCTATTTTAGCGAGTGTGGCCATGCCTATGTTGCAGCTGACAGTTCAGCGGGTAAAAGAAAGTGAATTGCGTGCAAATCTACGCCAAATACGTGACGCGATTGATGCATATAAAAAAGCGGTAGATGAGGGCAAAATTGTCAAAAGCATCGAGCAGTCAGGCTACCCACCAAGTTTAGAAGTATTGGTGGATGGTGTTGTTGATGTGAAAGATCCGTCTAAACATATGATAAAGTTCTTACGCAGAATACCTATAGATCCAATGAGTTCTCCAGATAAAAATGCAAATGGCTATGGCAATGTAGAACATCGATGGGGATTGCGTAGTTATGTTAGTCAGGCTAGCAATCCGACAGAAGGCGAAGACGTGTTTGATGTATATTCGCTTAGTCAGCAGGTTGGTATTAACGGTATACCTTATTCACAATGGTAAAAACCATGCTCAGAAACCATCGGTATATAAACAATATGAAGCCTTGTTTTTATAAACAGCGAGAAGTTTTTTATAAAAAATTTAAAGGATTTACGTTAGTTGAGCTACTGGTGGTTTTATCTATTTTGGCATTGTTACTCACCTTGGCGGTGCCCAGGTATTTCATCAGCATAGAGCGTGCAAAAGAAGCTGCCCTGCAGCAAGATCTGAATATATTACGTGAAAGTATTGATAAGTTTTATGCAGATACAGGGCGCTATCCTGAATCGTTAGAAAGTTTAGTAGAACGAAAATACATTCGTAAATTACCGATAGATCCAATCTCAGGTCAAGATAACACTTGGGTTTTGTTATCGCCAGAGCCGCCATTGGTTGGCAATGTTTATGATGTGCATAGTGGTTCTACAGGCATAGCAAAAGATGGTAGTAAATATGCTGATTGGTAATAGACAAATAAGATATAAAAAGAAACATGCAGGGTTCACCTATATCGGTGTATTAATGTTGGTGGCAATATCAGGTATTGGCTTAGCTGGTGCAGGGGTTGTGTGGCATCAGGATGCGCAGCGTGAGCGTGAAAAAGAGCTACTATTTATTGGAGAAGAGCTTCGTCAGGCTATTGGTAGTTATTACGAGAGCACACCAGATAGTGTTAAGCAATACCCAAAGAAAATGGAAGATTTACTCTTGGATAATCGTTTCCCGGTGATTAAGCGACATTTACGTAAGCTTTACACAGACCCTTTTTCCGTTGATGCTGACTGGGGTTTGGTGACGCAACAAGGTCAAATAGTCGGGGTTTATAGCGTATCTGAATTGTCACCAATCAAAACGACAGGTTTTTTACCTCAGTATGAGATTTTTGGGTCAGCCAAAAAATATAGTGAATGGAAGTTTACTTATACGCCAGACTGAGTTCCTTAGTCAGTAGTAGCTTAAGGCATAGCATCATCAAACAACAGTGTGTGGTGATTACTTATGAATATTGGCGGTAAAGTTTAAGTACTTTTGGCACGTAGTCTATTGTTTCTCTATAGGGCGGTATTTGACCTCTATACTTTTGTACGGCGCCAGGTCCTGCATTATATGCCGCCAGCGCAAGCATTAAATCCCCATTAAAAAGGTTTAGTAGTTCGCGTAGATATTTAGCGCCGGCCAAGATGTTCTGTTTAGGGTCGTGTTTGTCTATTACTTTAAAACGATGTGCTGTTGCTGGCATTAACTGCATAAGACCATAGGCACCTTTTTTTGAGCGAGCACGGGGGTTGTGTCTAGATTCAACCGCGATGACTGCATGAATCAATGCGGGCTCTATTGAGGTTTCATCCGCAGCGCTGATAACTTCTCTACTGTAGGGAAGTGTAGTGGTTGAGGCCTTGATATTAGTTATCATTTGCGTCGATTCCTGGACTAACGATGATTCTTCAATCTTAAGCGTGTAACGCAGATTTAGCTGTGTGTTGCTAATCTTGATCTCATCTATTTGTTCTAGATCAATCAACACGTCAGCGATTGCGGAATTAAAGTTAATTAAATAGAGGCTACTTAATGTTGCTAATAAAAGTTTTTTCATCAGGCTATTATTCATTAGTAATGTGACATTCTTTAGATATATCCTCAAGTGATCCATATTGATTTCTCGGCACTTAAAGGGAAGGTTGTTACAAAACTGTAAGAAAACTAACATTTAGTTTTAATCAAAATGTCATTTAGTTGGTTGAAAATAGCGCATATTAAAAAAACTAGAAGAACTGTCATTAAAGCCAATCTAAATTTTGATGCACCAGAAAACCGTAGGGATGGCTTGAGCTATGAGCAGCGTTCTGTTTTTATGGACGTCATTACTGAGTCATTAAGGGTTTCTCAGCGCATACAGCTATTTAATTGGCTGCAGGGTGAGTTTCAGTATTTGCTAGGGCATGAGGTGATGATTTTTGGTATAAGATCCTCTGACGCTGATTCATATCATTTTGAGTACTTCACAAGTACGCGTTATTTTAATCAGACGCAATTTGCAAGCGTGATCAAGCATGAATCCGGCTTGTTACATCAAGCGTTGAATGCCTGGAAAAAAACCTCTTTACCTTTGTTTGTTTGTAATGATGTAGAGCAGATGGATGACGGTAATTGTTCTGTGATTAATTTTGACGAGCAGGTTTTAAAGGACTCAGAGCTGAAAAGCTTTGTCGTCCATGGCTTCGGTGATGGCGATAGCAAAATATCCAGTGTGGTTATTCTTGCTAGATTGCATAAAGCACCAAGTGCCAATATTTCGCGTATCTTTGAATTGATTATGCCTAATCTTCACTGCGCTTTGATTAGGGTAACCAGCCATAGAAGTAATACTGTGTTTAACAATAGCAATGCTGCCAGAATCATGACCAACAGAGAGTCAGAGATCTTGCAGTGGTTGCATATGGGTAAAACCAACTGGGAGATATCATCCATTCTCAATATCAGCCCGCTCACAGTAAAGAACCACGTTCAAAATATCTTGCGCAAGTTAGATGTGCAAAACCGCAGTCAGGCTGCGGTTAAAGCTGCAAAAATCGGCTTGATTAAGATGTTGAAATAGCACCTGCTATTGCAGGTGCTATTTGGCTTAATTAGCTTTATCGCTACTTACTTTTTCTCTTTCATGGCGGCAACAAGCTCTTGTGGCGCCTGAGTCTGCTTACCATTGTTCATGTAGATTGTTGGTGTACCAGCAACGCCTAATTCATCGGCCAGTTTTTCATTGGCGACTATTGGGTTGTCACAACTCGCTTTTGCGGGTGCGATTCCCTTTACCATCCAGTTATTCCAAGCTTCATTTTTGTCTTTTGCGCACCAGATAGACTCAGACTTTGCGACTGCATCAGGATGTAACTCTTTAATAGGGAATAAAAAGATATAGGCGGTGTAGTCACTCATGCCCATTTTTTCCAATCCTTGCTCAAGTGTTTTACAAAACGGACAGTCCGGGTCTGAAAATACCGCAAATTTATAGCTGCCGTTACCTTTTTTGATTTCAATAGCATTTTTAAAAGGCAATGAATCAAATTTAATGGTGGTTAGCTCCTGTAGGCGTTCAGCAGTGAGATTCCGTTTTGTTGCATCTTCTATTAAGGCGCCACCAACCATCACATAAGACACGTTTTTATCTACATAAAAGATATTGCCGTTTGCATAAACTTCATAAATACCCGCTAGTGGGGATAATTTAATACTTTTGGCATTTAGCGGCGGCGTTCTTTTTTCTAGACTCATTTTAATCGCGTTAATGTCATCAGTTTCGCTTGCGTTAGCGAGTAATGAAGAGCCCCCAAGTAATAGACCTGCCGATAAAAGGGATGTTAATAGTTTCTTTGAAAAAGTCATACGGTTCCTTTTTGTACGTAACGATAATTAGATTGGTGAAATTTAATTACAGCATCGTACTTTTAAAAAATGACGCTAATGTGACTTTTAACGTAAGTGCATGCTTTTTATAGGTGGTTCATAGAACGTTATTCATCAGTACAACTTAATGTTTAGCTATCTCAGCTTTGTTCTGGCGGCATTAGTTTTTGATTAACAAAACTCAATTGGCCGCCAATTTTAAATTTATTCACATATACACAATTATCCCGCAGTAGTCCTTTAGAACTACATAGGCGGTAAACGCATGTCATGTAATTTAATCATCATACTGTTCTGTAATCACCAAGCTATTTTTAATAGGTTTTTTTAGATGTGATTGCCGGTAATAAAAAAGGGTGTTTTTGTAAGCCGATAGGACTACTTTCAAAAACACACACAACATATTCAACCAATAACATGGCAACAGTCGCGAAAAGGTGTTGCGCTGATTTACAGCAGATGGATGTTTTATAGACACAGAAGTTTGAATCATCGCGGCTTTAAGTAGCAAATAATTTAAGTAGTTTGTTTTGTAATAGATGTAATTATTTTTAATGACTTTAAAGGGGTAAAGAAATGAATTTTAAATTGAAAGCTTTGGTTGCTGCAGTTGTATTGTCAGCAGCTGCTACATCAGCTAACGCTGCTATTGATCTAAATGCAGGTAACTCTGAGTTTGCGTTCAGTGCTTGGGATTCAGTTGCTGGTGTTGGTTACACTTACGATTTGAACTGGAGCAAGTTCCTAAATGATATGGTTGGTATCGACCAAGCTGCTACTGCTACTGGTAATGCAACATTATTAGCAAACGCAAAAGTTGCATCTTCTATGATTGGTGCTAACGGCGTGATTTTTGATGATGTTTTGACAGGATTTAATCTTGCAAACTCATCTAATGTTCAATGGAATCTGGCTGCAGTAGATACCTCTTCTGGTCGTACGCGCATGTTGACTACACAAGGCGATACGTTTGATGCTGCATTTACATCAACATCAAACCAAGCGAAAAGTGCTGCTACTGCATTTAGTCTTTACACTTCAGGTTCAAATGGAAAAGTTACAGTTCCAGGTACTGATACTTTTGCCAATACTATTCAAGCTGATGGTTCTGCCTATGCTGGTGTTGCTGGAAACAATTGGAACGGTAACGTTGCTGATACGACCAATGTAATGGGTGGTACTTCATTTATGTCTTTCTTGGCGCAATCTACTCAAGCAAGTAGTAGCCAAGCTGGTCTTCAGCAACAACTTTTCTCATTCGACAACAAAGCAATCGTAGCAAAAACATACTTGCAAGATGGTGCTTGGCGCTTACAAGTTGCTGCTGTGCAAGCTGTGCCAGAGCCAGAAACTAACGCAATGTTTTTAGCTGGTCTTGGTTTAATGGGCTTTATCGCTCGTCGTCGTCGTAACAGCTTAACTAAATAACTTTCGTTATTGTTATTTCCCTTAACCCGGAGTTTTTTTCAGGGTTAAGGCTTGTTTTACCAAAAGTTTTATTTCGATATTTTTATTAAATATATTTAAAGGAATTAAATCATGAAATATACAAAAATCGCAGTTGCATGTGGTTTAGCATTGGCAGCAATGTCAGCACAGGCTGCTGGCCCAACTATCCCGGCTGGTACTAAAGTTGTGTTCTTGTCAGGCGCTACTGCACCTGATAACTTTTTAGCAGATATTGCAAACAGTATGATGACTGGTGTAACAGCAATCCGCAGTAATGATTCTGGTATCTTGCACCGTGCTTACTTAGGTAAAGCGGCGGCTGGTATCCCAGGTGTTGCGGTTGGTACAGACGTTTTGTTCATCAAACGCTCAAAAGGCGGTTCAGTATGGGGTGTAGACCCAGTGGCACGTGCACAACGTATTGAAACGCTAGATTTAAATAACTGCGTTGCTGGTGCAGCACCATTCGCATGGTCTTGCGGCACTAAAGGTATTGACCCAGGTATTGTTGGCCATGAAACTGCAGCCAACACAGGTCTAGTGGCTGACTTTGGTGTTTCAGATGTGGAGCCTGCATTATTTCAAGAGCCGTACAATACTGAAAATGGTCAGCCAGCATTAAGTGCATCTGAGTTAGCTACATTATCTAATAAACCAGTCAACCAAATCATGATGGGTATTGTGGCTACTAATGCAGTGTCTGATGCTACACACATCAGCCGTGCACAGTATGGTGGTATGTTGGCTGGTAAAATTGATACATGGAATCAAATTGAAAATTTAACAGTTCCAAATGATTCTCCAGTAGTGGTTTGCCGCCGTGTGAATGGTTCAGGTACACAAACTTCATATAACTGGATGTTTACTGGTTTCCCATGTAACAATGCATCACTTGGTTCAGTAGACACACCACCAGCTACCGCTGCGGATAGCTGGGGTTTTGACGGTGCACACGCTGGTACAACTGAAGATCCATTCATCATCGACCCAACTGCGGGTTTAACCATCATTGAAAACTCAGGTTCTGGTGATGTACGTAACTGCTTAAAAGCGGCACAAGATGGTACAGACTTTGCAGTAACGGGCTCAAACAACCAGAAGTATTTAGTAAAATTCTCAGATGTTGGCGGTCCATCAAAAGCAATCGGTGTGCTTTCTTTAGATAGCTACAACAATGCAAATACTGATGGCAAATATAGTTTCCGTCATTTAGATGGTGCTGGTACATTTAACGGCGCTACACAGGTATCTACTTCTACTTTAGCTGGCGGCCCAACAGGTATCGCTCCATCAAAAGCTAACTTGCTTAACGGTAAGTATGACTTTGTGGTTGAGTTATCAATGCAAGCACGTAACGCTACAGTCACTAACCCAAATGGTGATGTTGTTGCACCAATCACTGCTGATGCTGTTAAAAATGCGTTCTACAACGAGTTTGTAAAACGTGCTGGTTCTACTAAGTACACAGGTAATGATGGTGTTGCAGTTGCTCCATTCCCAACTAAAGTACCAAATGCTTTTGCTTCATTACCACAGCACTTTAGCTACGGAACTAAGCCAGATTTCGTGTCTAAGTTCTCACGTAACGGTAACACTTGCGCACCGTTAGTAAGCTTCCCAGCTTTGTAATTTGAATCAATTGCGTGTGAATCACATGTAATTTGTTTGGCCCTCTCCTGAAACTAGGGGAGGGCTTTTGTGTTTTCGATAAGCATGGTTGTTTGACGAGAAATTTTTTTACCATTAATAAAATGGTCATTTAACTTCAATACACTTTATTAAATTAAGGGTTGTGTTCAGGTTGGCGCTTATAAAAATTTGTCGTGAAGCATTCTAAAGTTGTTGTGTGATTTGTTTGATTAAAGGATTAAGTATATGAATAACGGTATTTATCGTCTTGTTTTTAACAAGTCACGCGGCTTATGGATGGCTGTGAGTGAACATGTACGTAGTCATCAATCGGGCAAAAGTAACGGTGGCAAAAGTAAGGCTAAGCGTAATAAACGTGCAGCCGAAACTGCCAGTTTATTCGTTATTTTATTTGGCTTAGGCGCAAGCAGTATAGTGAGTATTGCTTTTGCGGCACCTAGATTACCTGCAAATACTATTCCTACAAATCTGCAAGCTGTTAAAGGCAATATTACGATTCATACGCCTGAGGTAAACCCAGCCAATGCTAATGGGCAATTGCTTAGAATTGATCAATCTAGCCTTAAAGGCATTATGAACGGCACTAACTTTAATATTGGTAGTTCTAGTGCGGTTAATTTTAATCACACTGGCGGCACTGGTTCAGCCACGCTGATTCGCATTAGTGGCCCTAAAAGTATCATTGAAGGCGCGCTTAACTCGCCTAAAGGTGCCATTTATTTAATTAACCAAAATGGTATTTTATTTGGCAACGGTGCGCGCGTAGATGTGAATGGTTTGGTAGCTTCTACCTTAAATATTGCAGACGATGATTTTATGAGCACACTTGGGCATCTTAACGCCTATGCCGATGGCGGTAGAGCGGCTTATATATGGGAGGGTGATGCGGCTGGTTATGAGAATGCATTGATAGAGGTAGAACCAGATGCTCACATTAAGGCTGCTTTGGGTGGCTCTGTGATGTTGTTCGGTTCTAAAGTGATTAACCAAGGCAGCATAGAAACGACTGAAGGCCAAGTTGCCATGGCAGCGGGTAATAAAGTGTACTTGTCTGTTGCGCCTGATTTGAATGGTGGTAATTCTTTAGGTGTTTATAACTATACTCAAGATTCACCTTATAGAGGCTTGGCTGGCGTTTTAGTAGAGGTGGATTCTCCAGATTATATTGTTGATCAAAAAGATGTTAACGGTAATGTTGTAACAGATGTAAATGGTGACCCTGTAAAAGTGAAGCTGACTGGCGAGGTGATCAACGATACGATGGGGCGCATTTTAGCCCAGCGCGGTAATGTCACTATGGCTTCGTTTTTAGTCAACCAGAATGGGCGAGTGACTGCAACTTCATCAGCAACGCAAAAAGGTTCAATCAGGTTACTGGCGCGTGACACAATTGCAGGTGGCTCCGCAACAATAGAACCCAATAGCACAGAGGCTCCGTTAGATTTTGCAACTAGACTTGTTCAGAATGGCACGCCGACACAGACAGAAAATACCATTATTACTGGAAGCCGTACTGGCAAGCTAGGCATTGGTGCTAACAGCATTACTACCGTACTTGCAGAAGATAGTGCTGCACTTGCAAAAGCCAATGAAATTTTTGCAACGCCGCAAGCAGGCGTGCCTGCTGTTAAAGCAGGTGAAAAATCTTATGTTGAAACTGTGATAAATGCGGTCAACGTGAAGGGTACAACGCTGACTGATGAACAAGTGTTTAACGCGCCAACGATAGAGGCTGTGGGTCGCCAAGTAACCATTGGTGATAATGCCAAAATTGTTGCACCAAGTGGTTTTATTAATATTTCAGCGCAAAAGTCTGGGCTGGGTTTAAATGCGGACGGTACAAACTCTAAAGACGCTGAGTCTCGCTTGTTTCTAGGTAAAAATACGCTGATTGATGTCGCTGGTTTGAAAAATGTTGCGGTGGATATGGAGCGTAACTTTGTTGAAGTATTGCTTACGTTGACTGACTTAAAAGATGACCCGATAAACCGAGATGGCTTTTTGTATCGAGAAAAAGTTTGGTTTGATATTCGCGATACGCCAGATTCTCACGTGGCAGATTTAGCGGGTTTTGTAAAACAAGTACCACGTTCACTTGGTGAGAAGCTGGCAGTAGCAGGCGAGGTCAGTTTAAAGTCAGAAGGTGATTTGATTCAGAGCAGCGGCTCTATAATAGACGTATCTGGTGGCTCACTTAAATTTAATACAGGTATTAATAAAGAGAGCTGGGTGGTTGCGCAAAATGGTAAAGCCTATGCGCTGGGTGATGCGCCAGTAGACACCTTGTTTACCCAATTTTTGGGTGGTACGAATACGCGAAGATTGCAGGAGGCTGGCTACACTGAAGGTAAAGCTGCTGGTAAAGTCAGTATTGATGCTTATGATATGGCATTAGACGGACAAATATCTGGTGGCGCGACTTATGGCGAACATCAACGTGAATCTAAAAATCTGGGTGGTACTTTAGCGATTAACGTGATGAAGCCAGATGGCTTAGTGGCTGGGCATGACGTTAATATTGGTAACACAACACCGTTAGCTAGCAATTTTACAGCTACCGATGTGTTGCCAACAGCACGTGCTGAAACAGTAGAAATTAATGCGAACATGTTAAGCAACAGTGGCTTTGAGAATATTGCCATCAGCACGACAGAAAACGTGACTGTCAATTCCGCATTAAAAATTGCTGACGGCGGCAAACTTTCGCTTTCAGGCCGTGATGTAAAAGTGAATAAAAATATCGTGGCTAGGGGCGGTAGTATTGCATTAAAAAGCGCTTTTACGGCAGGTTCAGTAGCCTCAGATGATACTAATATTAAAGTGGCTGACGGCGTTACTTTAGATGTGTCAGGTAACTGGGTGAATGATAAGTTAAGTAGAACTGCTACAGGGCGCGTCATCACAGATGGCGGTAAGGTGACCATTAGCTCTGGCGATGAAGTTAAGCTCGGTAGCGGTAGCTTGGTTGATGTGTCTGGCGGCGGCTGGCTGCAAAGCGATGGTGATTTAGTGAATGGTGATGCGGGTAGCATTGCTATAGCCAGCCAAGTTGGGCAGGGCGCTCAAGACAACCCATATACTTATGTTGCACCAGAACTTAACGGTGAGTTACGTGGGTTTGCCTTAGGTACGGGTGGTGAGTTATCTATTACTGCGCCGTTTATTACCGTTGGGAATACGGGTTTTAGTGATGCTAGAGATTTTTTAGCCACACCAGAGTTTTTTCAAAAAAGTGGTTTTACACAATTTAATCTCACGGGTCGTGATGGTGTATTAGTAAAGAGCAATACCAATGTTGATGTCATTGCAAAAAACTATGTGTTAAATAGAGGTTTTCAGCAACAAGTAACAGGTGGCCATGTACATGATTTTGCGACAAAAACTATTTTGCCAGATTATATGCGTAGCTCTACCAGCCTTGCGTTATCTACCTTGGCTACTAACAATGAACTGCCAGGCGATGCTTTTTCAGCAAGTGGTGTAGCTAGAGGCAGCATTGTTGTAGAAACTGGAGCCTCTTTAAAAGTAGATGCGAATGGTTTAAGAACCAATACTGATGGTAAAAAAGTGCCGCCAAGTATTGCGTTATCCGCTTGGGATAACCAAATATTCATTGATGGTACATTGCAAGCGCCTGCTGGTGACATTAGCTTAACCATGAATGGTGATGCTACCTTAACTGATGACCCCGGCTACAACGCAGCGCAGGCAATTTGGCTGGGTGCTAATGCAAAATTATTGGCAGCAGGGTATGCACGCAACACCCCCACAGGTAGTAGATTAAGCGCTGGTGACGTTTACGATGGTGGCAACATTACGATAGATGCTAAAAAGGGTTATGTCGTTGCTGAAACTGGCTCAGTGATGGATGTTTCTGGGTCATCCGCTATATTTGATGTGAAGAACACTAACCGCTATACCCCTACCAAAGTGGCGAGTAATGGCGGCGATGTCTCTATTAGCGCTCGGGAAGGTATGCTGCTGGATTCTACCTTTAAAGCAAGTTCTCCAGGTGCTTTAGGCGGTAGCTTAGAAGTGCGCTTAACGCGAGGTGGCTCACGTACTATCGGCTTGCCATCGGCACTTTATCCAGGCACGGCACCAAGTGCAGAAAATGGTTTTAATCAAGATCTGCTAATAGATCAAAATCAGCTATGGTATGTTGACTTGAGTCAGTCAGGTACTTTTGTACCAGCAAGTTTTGATGTGGGCGACTCAATACGTTCAGTTGCGGGCGGGCTTGCTAAAATTTCTGCCAATAGCATTATGTCTGCAGGTTTTAGTGATGTTGCCCTTAAGTCAGAACATGGCGTAAGGTTTACTGGTGATGTGGATTTAACTGTATCGCGCAGTTTAAGTTTGAATGCCAAGGTGGTTGAAGCCACTGATGGTTCTACTGTAAGGCTAACCGCGCCTAATGTAGTGATAGCTAATGATATTGATGCTAAACCGTTAAGAGATCCTGTTGAATTTACGGCAGCTACACCAGTTGCCGGTACGGCTAAGTTAATTGTAAATGCTAATCTGCTTAATCTGAACGGCCAGTTTGCTCTGTCACACTTTGCTACAACAACACTTAACAGTACGGGTGATATTAGAATGACTGGGGTGAGCGACCCTAATGTGGCTCCAGGCGACCTAAATCAGCCACCAGTCGGGCAGTTGGTCACTACTGGTGAACTGAACTTTAATGCGCGCCAGATTTATCCAACATCGCTTTCAGATTTCACAGTTACGGTAAACGGAGCAGGCAGTAAGGTAAGTTTTAACAAGATTAACCCAAATGGCGGTTACGACAAGGTGCTATCTGCAGGTGGAAAACTTACAGTTAATGCAGAAACGATAGACCAGAATGGTGTGCTGCTTGCACCTTTTGGCACCATTGCTTTAAATGCCAGTGATACGCTAAATCTTAACTCTGGTAGTGTGACTTCAGTTTCTGCGCAGGGTGCGCTGATTCCGTTTGGAAATACTGACCGGGATGGTCTGGATTACTTATACGACTTTGGCCCCAATAGTCAGCAATTTACTGCCCCACCTGAACGTGTGGTAAAGCTCAATGCGCCAAATGTTAACCAAAATGATGGCAGCACGGTAGACATCAGCGGTGGCGGTGATTTATTTGCTTACGAATGGGTGCCTGGCATTGGCGGTAGCAGTGATGTGTTAGCGGGTAATGCAAATCAAAATGCTTTTGGTAAAGGCACTACAGATACGTGGGCAATTATGCCCGCAAACAACCAAACGTTTGCCAGTTTTGATACGCAGTATTGGCAAGGTAGCGATGTTAAAGCAGGTGATGCGGTTTATATTTCTGGCGTCGCTGGCTTGGCTGCTGGTTATTACACATTGTTACCAGCGCGTTATGCCTTGCTACCGGGTGCCATGTTAGTGTCTTCAGTAACGGGCTACCAAGATAGAACCGGGGGCTCATCACAAGTGCTGGCTAACGGTAGTACTTTGGTTTCTGGGCATTTAGCGGCTTACACGGCTAACGGCTATACACAAACATCGCGCACTGCAGGTTTTGTAGTGCGGCCAGGTACTGACGCTTATAAATTAGCGCAATACAACACCACTAAAGCCAGCACTTATTTTAAAGCGAATTCACAAGCTCAACAAACTGCAGATGCGGGACGCTTGTCAATTGCGGCGACCAATAGTTTGGTATTAAAAGGCATTTTAAATGCAGTACCTGGGCAAGGCGGATTAGGCGCAGAAGTTGATATTGCCGCCCCAAAATTACTTGTAGTTGCAGATGGTGAGCAAACTGGTCAGGTCACTAAAGATGGCGTAACTTATCTTGCAATTGACGAACAAACGCTAGTTAATTTTAATGCAGCAAGTTTATTGCTAGGCGGTACACGTAGTAACGGCAAGTTAGATGTGATTGCTAGCGATGTTCGCATGAGTGAAAATTCTAATCTAGTTGGCCCAGAAGTGATATTGGCCGCCACAGATACTGTGCTTTTAGATTCAGGCGCACATATCACAGGGTCAGGTGCTGGTGCTACAGCCAAAGATCTAACGATTGGTGCTGTAGGAGGTGCTGATGGTGACGGTGCATTAGTAAGAGTTTCTGGCGGTAAGGCAACAACAGTCACACGCTTAAATGTTAATGGTGACCGTGGTGAGCTAACGGTTGAGTCAGGTGCAACGGTAGAAGGTGACGGTTCTATATTGCTAGATGCTTCCAAAAAAATGGACATCGCAGGTGATATTGAGTTTGCCGATGGTGCCGCTTTAGGTTTTTCATCTAGTCATGTTAGTTTGGGTGCGCCAGATAATAACGAAGCCGTTACCGATGGTTTATGGCTTAAAAAGACACAGCTTGATCAATTTGTAGATGCAGGTAGCTTATTTTTACAAAGCCAATCCACCATAGACTTATATGGCGATGCAAGTTTTGGTAATAATAACTTTGATTTAACGCTGCAAAGCGCGGGTATCGCTGGTTACCAAAATGCGGGTAAAACCACCACCATTACTACGCGAAACATCACTCTAGCCAATAATGACAATGCTACTTTTGCACCTGCTGCTCCACTTGGCGCAGGCACCACGCCAGTATTAGGCTCAGGTACCTTAGCTATTAACGCTGAAACGGTGACTAATGGTAATAACACGGTGCGTTTAGCCGGGTTTGACCAAGTTAATGTTACTGCTAGCAAAGAATTAGTAGTGCAGGGTAATACAGCACGTGAGGTTGATCAGCCAACGTCAAATAAACTGGTGGTAGACAAAAATTTAACCATCAATACACCACGTATTACAGCCAGCAATAATGCTGATTATGCGATTGAAGCGACTAACGGTTTACTTAAAATACAAAGTAATGCTGCAACTCAGTCAACTTTAGCTGAAGCAACATCACAAGGCACACAACTTAAATTAAGTGGTGTGCAAGTGTTGTTGGCTAATGGTGCAACGGTTGATATGCGTGGTGGAAAAACCAGCCTAGAAGCCACAGGTTTAAACGCAACAGATCATGTCACTTTAGAGAGCGGTGCTCGTATTCTTGCACAAGGCAGTGCTTATACCTTGAATGATCAAACATTTGCATTGCCAGCAGGGCAGGTATCACTCACTTCTAAACATGGTGACGTTGATGTTCAGCTGGGCGCATTGGTTGATTTAACCGCAGCTGGTAATGGAGATGCGGGCAAGCTGATTGTTTCTGCCGTAAACGGTGAAGCTAAACTGGCTGGAGAAATAAAAGCTGCGGCGGCTGGTGCTAAAGGCAAAAATGCGGCAGCGATTGTAGATGTCAAGGTGATTTCAGATATTAGCCGAACCATCGCGGCATTGAGTACATTCTCAGGTGCGCAGTCTTACCGTCTTCGTGAAGGTGATGTGACTATTGCGGCTACGGATAGCATTACCGCACACGATGTAAAAGTGGTGGCCGATAGTGGCGCAATTACGATTAATGGCAAAATGGATGCTTCTGGTGATAAAGGCGGCAGCATTGAAGTTTTTGCCAAGAATGATGTCACAGTTAACGCAGGTGCAGAGTTGCTGGCAAAAGGTACGGCAGATACCACCAGTACGGCAGGTAGCCTAGGTAATGGTGGTGATGTGTTGCTATCTTCTGATATAGGCATTGTTAGTACAGCAACGCCAGATGCTAATGGATTAGGTGGTGCGTTGATTGATGTTTCAGGCGACCAAGTTGGCACTGTTAAAGGTGAAGGCGGTGAGGTTATATTTAGAGCTGCCAGAACAGGCTCGGGAGCTGGAAATGGCGTGAACGTTGATAGTAAGGCTGCGGGTGCTGTTACGGGGGCTAAGCGAGTATTAGTAGAGGCTGTTAAAAAATATAACTACAGTTCGATAGGCACTTCAGAGCAGGCAACCATTAAGACTGACACCAATACATTTGCAACCGATGTTGCTGGATTAATGGCAGGTTACAACAATACGCGTGATGGTGTAGCAGCATTAATCGCTCCTGGTGTTGAGGTGTCAAGCGTTGGCGACTTAACGGTTTCAGCCAATTGGATATTAGGTAGTTCATCAAGCACGCCTGCACAGCTCATTCCAAGCGGTGGTATTTTAACGTTGCGTGCGGGTAACAATTTAATTCTTGATGGCAATATTGATTACGAACAATTTAATGCAGGAAATATATTAACGCAAAGGCTAGGTAGCTGGAGCTATAGATTAGTGGCTGGTGCAGATGCCAGTTCAGTCAACCCAGAAGCGGTCACTCATGATGTAGGTGACATCCGCTTAAGCGATGCCAAGTTTGTGAGAACAGGCACCGGCTTTATTCATGCGGTTGCAGGTAATGACATTCAGTTAGGCACTGAAAACGGTGCAGGTGCGGCAATTTATACAGAAGGGTTGCCAGAACCTGTGGTTGTTCAAGGTCAAATGAGTACACCTGCGGACTTCAAGTTATTGGTTACAAACTTTACTGTTAACCGTGAGCTTTATGCGGATGGCGGTGGTGATGTGAGCCTAAATGCAGGAGGTGATGTTTTTGGCTCTTTATCAAAAGCTGAAACGCAGGATGTTAAAAGCTGGCTATATCATGCAGCACGTTCAACAAATACAATTAATCCACAGGTTAGATGGTGGAGTCGCTATGACAAATTTACAAATGGTGTTGCGACATTTGGCGGAGGTGACATTCATATCGTTGCAGGTGGCGATTTAAGTAATATGCAGGTGGCTGCGGCAACGAACGGCCGTATGGGTGGTGATGTGAATGCGGCCCCTGACCTAGCTAACTTCTCTGAACTTGGCGGCGGTGATATTAGTATTGAAACTGGTGGTTCAATGAATCAAGTATTGCTACACACAGGTAAGGGTAAAGTTGAAGCTAAAGTTGGTGCTGATATGAATGTGGCATTATCTTTAATGAAATCCAAAGTGGATTTAATAGCAACTGGTGCTCTGTCAATAAGCAGTGCTTCTAACCCTACTATTGGTGATAGCGCTTCAGGCGCAAGTAATAGGATTAAGTTTTATACCTATGACGAGGAAACCTCAGTAAACGCAGTTTCATTGGCCGGAGACGTTTCTGTGAAGGGCGACGATAGAGTTTTTCCGTCAAAATTATTTGTTGCCGCAGCAGAGGGTGATGTCAATATTGAAAATGTGGTGTTGTACCCATCAGCAACAGGTAATGCCACTGTATTAGCTGGTAATGATGTAGTGATTAACAGTTTAATTATGTCTGAAGTTAATCCTGATAGTTTGCCTATTATTACTACACCCAACCTTAAAAGTGCAGTCAATACAAATATCAGTGTACTAAGTAACTATAGCGATACATCAGGCCATACAGATGGATTGTTGCATAGTGATGATACCGAGCCTGTGCGTGTTTACGCTGAAAACGATATTACCTTTAAGGTGCAAAATCCGCTGGTAACCCCTAAACGTGTTGAAATTAAAGCAGGGCATGATGTGGTTGACCCGAATGTGATTGCTCAAAACATAAAAGCGACAGATGTTTCTGTGATTTCAGCAGGTAATGCTATTCGGTATAACGAGCCGGTGCGTAATGGTGATTCAATCAATGCAACAGAAGCTGGAATTCAGATTGCAGGGCCTGGAAGGCTGCATTTAATCGCAGACGGTGACATTGATTTAGGTACATCTGATGGCGTACGTTCAGTGGGTAATTTATACAATGCGTATTTACCTGAGCAGGGTGCAGATATATTGGCACACGCAGGTGCTGCGGCAGTGGCTGATTACAACGGCATACTTAATGCTTATGTAGAGTCATCGTCACAATACTCCAGTATTTACTTGCCGCAACTGACGGCGTATATGCGTGAACGTACTGACGATGACAGCCTATCAAGTAGCCAAGCGTTAGCTGATTTTAAACTGCTAAATAGACAATCACAAACTGCGTTTATTAATCAGGTATTCTTTGCTGAGTTACAAGCGAGTGGGCGAGAGACGATTAAAGTGGGGAGTGCTGACTATTCACGTTCAGAACGTGCCATATTGCGTATGTTCCCTACCTTTACTACCAATCAAAACCTAGTATCTCAGACAGGTTCACTGATGCAAGGTTTCGGTAACATTGCGAATGAAAACGTGACTCATCCGGGTGATTTAAACCTATTTTATAGTCAAATTAGAAGTGAACGTGGTGGGCGGATTGAAATATTAGTGCCTGGCGGCTTAGTCAATGCAGGTTTAGCGGTAGCTGGTAATCTTAAAAAGCCAGATACTAATCTTGGTATTGTTTCACTGCGTGGTGGCGAACTATTGGCCATGGTAAGAAATGATTTCCAAGTGAATCAATCTCGCGTATTTACCTTAGGCGGTAGTGATTTAATGCTTTATTCAGCGCTGGCTGATATTGATGCAGGTAAAGGCTCTAAGACTTCATCATCCACCCCACCACCAGTGATACGGATTGTTGATGGAAAAGTTACTTATGACTATTCTGGCGCCGTTTCAGGTAGTGGTATTGCCGCACTAACCGCCACAGGTGGCGAACCAGGTGATGTTGACTTATTTGCACCTTATGGTGAAATTAATGCGGGCGAAGCAGGTATTCGTTCGGCTGGTAATATTAATCTTGGTGCTCTGCGCGTTGTCGGTGCCGACAATATCACCGCTGGTGGCGGTATAACAGGCGCACCAGTGGCTAGCGTAGCGGGCATAAGCTTTACTGCACCACTACCGAATGATGTAGCAGGTGCTAGTAAGCAAGGCGACCAGCTTGCTGATGCGGCATCACAATCATCCGATAGAAAACTAGTGTCTTTACCATCGCTCATCAGTGTTGAAGTGGTTTCGCTGGGTGATGAATCTTCTCCTGCCGCTTCGCTTGCAAATCCTCCTGCAAGTGATGACAAAAACAAACTTAAGAATAAAGAAAATCCGTAGTAGTTATGTAACGTCCCTGTAATAAAAACTCACTATTATCATCTGCAATACATTTGCCACGGCTAAAACAACCAACATGTTTTAGCCGTGGTAATTCTTAGACTTTGATTTCACTGTATTTGATTTAACTTTTGATTTAACTACTGGATTTGGTTTCACTATGCGCAAGCAAAATAACTACAAAACAAGCCACGCTTTAGTATTAGCCGTGCTTGGGCAACTTGCAATATATACCAGTGCTTATGCAAATGAAACGACCGATATTAAGTCAGAGACTGGTGCGCCCTTTGTATCGCCGACGCAACCGTCTGTTGAAAGTTCACCTAAACTAACGATAGAGCCTAGCTCACAATCTACTGAAGATGAATCTAAATCGACAGAAACGCCAGCAAAAAATGAGGCTTCAACGCCATCCGTGAGTGAGCCTGTCAAAGAACAAGCCGCTGAAAAAGATACCAACTACTTTGATATTTTAGAGTTTCAGGTTGAAGGTAATACTAAGCTAACTGCTGAGAAAATTGAAGCTGCGGTTTACCCGCAAATGGGCGAAAAAAAGACAATTGCTGATGTTGATGCAGCGCGTGAAGCATTAGAAAAAGCTTACCATCAAGCTGGGTTTTTAACGGTGCTGGTGGATATTCCAGAGCAAGATGTCGATCAGAAAATCGTACGTTTAAAGGTAACAGAAGGCACGGTTAATCGTTTACGCGTTAAAGATTCTCACTATTTTTCATTGGGCAGAATTAAAGAGTTCGCATCTTCAGTCAAAGAAGGTGAAGTGCCACATTTCCCTACGCTGCAAAATGATATTGCCCGTTTAAATCGCACTGCAGATAAACGCGTTACGCCCGTGATGAAAGCGGGTAAAACGTTTGGTACTGTGGATGTTGATTTAAAGGTAGAAGACACACTACCTTTACACGCCAGCTTAGAGCTTAATGATCGCTATAGCCAAGACACTACGCGTCTGCGTATGGGGGGCATGGTGCGCTACGATAACTTATGGCAACGTGAGCATAGTTTATCCCTTAACTTTTTAACCTCACCTGAAGATACTGACGAAGTAAAAGTACTTTCTGCCAACTATTTAATGCGCTTTGATGAGAGTGACATTTTACTTGCCCTTTATGGCGTGCGGTCTAAAAGTAGTGTTGCAACGGTGGGAGGCATCAACATTTTAGGCGACGGTACTATTTTTGGTGCACGTCTTATTAAGCCTTTACCAACGGTTGATAACTACTACCACTCTATTTCTTTTGGCTTAGATTATAAAGACTTTGGTCAAACGGTTGTATTTGAAGGTAGTTTTGATACGCCAATTACCTACATGCCAGTTTCTGCGCTTTATAACGGTACATGGCAGGGTACATCAGGTAGAACGCAGTTTACCACAGGTCTCACTGCTGCTTTAAGAGGATTGGTGTCAGATGAAGTTGAGTTTGAATCTAAGCGATCAGGTGCCAAAGCTAACTTTTTTGTAGCAAAAGCTGAGATACAACGCACTCAAAATCTACCTTTTGGCTTTGAAGGTTTTGCAAAATTAGATGGTCAATATTCAGGTGCTGAGCTTATTTCAAATGAGCAGTTTTTAGCTGGCGGTGTGGATACTGTTAGAGGCTATCTGGATGCTGAAGTTTCAGGCGATCAAGGTTTGCATTCAACATTAGAAATTCGCACGCCATCACTATTTAAAAATACAAATTGGTTACAAAGCCTCAAGTTTTCAGCTTTTTACGATATTGCTCAATTAAGAACAATTAGCCCAACTGCTGACCAAGATCGTACGACCATTTTATCTGGCACTGGTGTTGGCTTGCGCTTGAATGCATGGAAATATTTTAATGCAGATTTAGATTTGGCCTGGGCGCTAAAAAGCACTGACGCTACTGAAAAAGGTGACTTTAGAAGCCACATGCGAGTTTGGCTTGAGTTTTAAAGTATGGATGTGGATTTAATAAAACGTATAGCAAGTTAAAAATTATTCAGGGGATTTACGGTATGAAAAAACTGTTGGTGTTATTAACAATGTTGAGTGGGGTATTTCCACAAGCTACTTTTGCAGAGTGGAATGCTGATTGGTCGGCCAGTCAAAAAGTGGTGGTAAATACGGTTGGCGTGCCAGCGGTGAGCCAGTTCCCCGTCATTGTGCGCTTGCACTCAGGTAACTTTGATTTTACCAGTGCCAATATCGATGGTTCTGACATCCGTTTTATTGCGGCTGATGACAAAACAGAATTGAAATATCACATTGAAAAATATGATGCAGTCAATGAGTTGGCTGTCATTTGGGTACAACTAGCAAAAATTGATGCCGCTGATAAAGATGCACATTTTTGGATATATTCAGGTAACGAGAACGCCACGGTAAACGCTGATGCAAAATCAACTTGGGATGCGAATACGGTAGCAGCATTTCATTTTGCTGAAAAAACGTTGTTAGAAGATAGCTCAGCTTCTGCTTTAAAGGCGGGTGGTGAAATTACATTGCAAAAGGCGGCTTTAATTGGTGAAGCCGCTGTATTTGCAGGCAAGCCTTTTGTTATCTCTGTTGACCCCGCAGTTAAGCGTTCTGTGGGTACTGGCTATACTTGGTCTGCCTGGATTAAGCCTGCTAACGTGGTACAACCAGCTATTTTGTACAGCCAAAGTGATGCGATTAGCTTAAAGATGGATGGTTTGAAATTAAGTTTAAATGTTGGTGCTAGCAATATTTCAGGTGGTGAGCTTAAAGCCGCAGCTTGGCAGCACGTAGCTTTTACATTAGATGGCGGTAAAGCGAATGTGTATGTAAATGGTATTGCCGTTGCAACGGGTGATGCCCCAGTGGCTGATGTTGAATCTGACATTAAAATTGGTGATGGCTATACAGGTGAAATGGATGAACTACAAATTGCCAATGTAGCCCGCAGTGCAGACTGGCTAAAGCTGACTGCCAGTGCGCAGGGCATGGATAGCCAATTACTGAAAATTGAGATGGGTGAGAGCGGTGAAGCTGAAGAAGAAGGTGAAGCTAATTACATCGGCATATTAATCAACAGCCTGACAATAGATGCAAAAATTGTGATTGGTATTTTAGCAGTGATGTTTGCGATTAGCGTATGGGTGATGTGGGATAAAGCCATGCTTGTGATTAAGACTGATAAAGATAATAAGCGGTTTTTAGCACGCTTTCAAAATGCAGGTAACGACTTACTGTCTTTAGATAAAGGCGCAAAGTACCCAAACTCAACACTCTATAAACTTTACACAGCGGGTCTTAGAGAGATTCGTAAACGTGAAGCCGAAGGAGAGAAGCTGGCATTAAGCGGTGCTTCAATGGATGCCATTAAGGCGGCGGTTGATGCTGACTTGGTCCGTGAAACTCAAAAACAAAACTCGGGTATGGTGTTGCTAACCATTGCTATTTCTGGTGGTCCTTTCTTAGGGCTTTTAGGTACGGTGGTGGGCGTGATGATTACCTTTGCTGCCATTGCTGCGGCTGGTGACGTAAACGTGAATGCGATTGCGCCTGGTATTGCCGCTGCTTTGTTAGCGACGGTAGCAGGTTTGGCAGTGGCTATTCCAGCGTTATTTGGATACAACTATCTAGCGAGCCGAATTAAAAATATTACGATTGCGATGCAGATTTTTGTGGACGAATTTGTCACACGTACAGCTGAGTTATACGGTAAATGATTACCCCACTAATGCAAAAATTAACTAGTGCGAACGGGGCATCATGTCTGAAGGCGTAAAAGAAGAGAACCAGCTATACGACGAGATTAATATCACGCCGATGCTGGATCTTGCCTATGTGTTGTTGGTGATATTTATCATTATGACGACGGCTTCCGTACAAGGCGTTAAGGTGGATACACCGCTAACGCAAGCAACCGCGCCACTGGCTAAGCCAAAAATGCGCGCTATCACCATCACCAGTGACGGTAGCGTCTATTTGGATGCTTACCCTGTGGATATGGCCACGCTAGAACAGCGGCTAGCTGAGTTAAAAAGTGGCAATCCCGAGCTGCCTGTTGTACTAAAAGCAGATGCCGCAGCACATTTTGATAAAGTTTCAGAAGTGCTTGGGATATGTAAAAAGCTGGATATTACTGAAGTTGGCTTAGTCACTAAGAAACAGGCGGGTTGAGAATATGCAAGTACAAAATGATGCGCAACCTTACGACACTATTAACATTACGCCAATGTTGGATTTAGCTTATGTGTTGCTGGTTATTTTTATTCTCATGACCACTGCCGGTGTGCAGGGCTTGACCATGAATTTACCAAAGCCATCAAACAAACCCAGCACTGAAACGCACGATGTGAAAATAGTGCAAGTGCAGCAAGGTGGGGGCGTGCTGATAAACGGAATCGGCGTTAGCCTTGCTGAACTTGAAACACAACTCAATGCAGCGAGAGCTAAAGACCCGCAATTCTCCGTGATGATACGTGGCGATGCAAAAGCGCCGTATGCAGGTGTCATCAGTGTGATTGATCTTGTGACGAGAATGGAAATTACTAACGTAGGCCTAGTCACAGGAAAGATAGGTACCTGATGCAAAGCCATGATATTTACCAAGATGATAGTGAGCAAGAACCAAGTGCAGGCGTTGTTTGGTTAAAGCGCATTGCAATTATGTTGATTGCCGTGATTGTTTTAGGGTTGTTAGGGTACATGGTAAAAGGGCTGTTTTCTGGCAGTACGCCAGGTGAAAAAGCGATTACCACTATTAAATTGTTGCCTGATACGCCGCCCCCACCACCGCCTCCACCTAAAGAACCGCCCAAGGAGCAACCCAAAGATCAGCCAAAAGAAGTGAAAGAGGTGCCTCAACCCAAGCCTGAGCAAACACCTCCGGCAGAAGTTCTTAAAATGGAAGGCGCGGCAGGCGATGGCCCTAGCCCATTTGCCGCAGGAAGTGTAAATAATGAATATACAGGCGGCGATGTTGGTACCAAGATTGGCGGCGGCGTTAATAAATATCAGTTTGCATGGTACACAGATTTAATTAAGAACCAGATTGAAGATGCGATGGCCAAGGATAAAACCCTTGCAAATGGCTCATATAAAGTGGTTGTTAAGGTGTGGGTAGCGGCTAGTGGTCGCATTCAGCGATATGAATTAGTTGGCACTAGTGGCGATGCGGAAAAAGATGCGTTAGTGAGAAAAGCTTTAGATGGCCTGCCACCGCTATCAGAGTCACCTCCAAGCGATATGCCACAACCAATCAAGCTTAGAGTCACTGCCCGATCTGTAGGTTGAGCATGATCAACATTAAAGTTAGGAATGTAATGACAAATTTTTTTGAAAATAAAACGGAAATTAACATGATGCAAGCACAACAAATCAAGCTAGACTCGAAAAATCAGGGTCGCGATTTCAATGCTAAGTTAGATTTCATCACTAATTTACAAGACATGCGTACAACTTTAAAACCAATTGTTGCGGCAATTGCTACCCTTTATTTAGGCGTAGCAATAAACACGGCGCATGCTGGTGAGCGTGAATCTTTAGAGCAGTTGCGTTCTACTACAACGAATCTAGTTAATTTATTGGTACAAGAAGGCGTACTGAGTAAGGATAAGGCTGACAATTTATTAAAGCAAGCGAGTCAAGATGCACTTAAAGCCCAAGAAAAAGATGCTTTAACTGCAGACGCAGCACAAAGTGAAGGTGCAGTTGCAAAGGCTGTTGATGAAAAAATGGTGAGAGTGCAGTACGTGCCTGAAATTGTTAAAAAAGAAATGAAAGAAGAAATTAAAAAAGAAGTAATGGCTAAGCTCAACTATAAAGCAGGTGAGCGCTTAGGTTTGCCAAGCTGGTTAGACCGGTTTACGTTTGAAGGTGATATGCGCTTAAGGTATCAAAATGATCGATTTGCCGATAGCAATCCAGAGGCTGAGTTTGACTTTAATCCTGCAAATGGTACTGACTTAAACAACACTACAAAAGATCGTGATAGGGCTAGAGTTCGTGCACGGTTAGGTGCAAAAATTAAAGTCAACGACTGGATGACTGGCGGTATCAGAATCACAACTGGTGGGTTAAATGACCCCATATCACCTAACCAGACGCAAGAAGCCGCTAGTGCTAAATATACCATTGGCTTTGATCGTGCATATGTTAATGCACAGGTTGCACCATGGCTGAATGTGGTGGGTGGTCGCTTTACTAATCCTTTCTTTTCAACAGATTTAATGTGGGATCAAGACTTGGCGTTTGATGGTGCTGCCGCCAGCTTTACACCTAAGCTCACCGATAGCTGGTCTGCATTTGCTACGCTAGGTGCTTTCCCTCTAGATGAGATTGAAGGGTCCGACACGGATAAAGCCAAAAGTAAATGGATGTATGGCTCGCAGGTGGGTATTAAATGGACTTCAGCAAACCTTTCATCGGTCAAGGTTGGTGTGGCTTTGTATGAATTTGATAATGTGGAGGGTATAGTCAACGACCCAGCCGTTCTTGTGAAGGGTGATCCGTCGCCTTTTGCGGCAACTGCCCCTGCTTTTCATACCAAGGGTAATTCTTTTTATGACATCAACAATAGTGCAGGGGCTAACGAGTTATTTGGTTTAGTTTCGAAATTCAGAAACTTGAATATCACGGGTCAAGTTGATTTAGCGACATTTGACCCAGTACATATTATTTTGACTGGTGATTATGTTAAAAATATTGGTTTTGATAAAAAAGAAATTGCTAGAAGAACTGGTTTGCTAGCATCAGGAATGCCAGAAGAGCAAACTGATGCTTACCAAGTTAAATTAGCGATCGGTATGCCAACTACTTATAAATTACATGATTGGCAAGCTTTTGCTGCATACAAGCGCTTAGAGGCAGACGCCGTGCTTGATGCTTATACAGATTCTGATTTTTATCTTGGCGGTACCAACGCAAAAGGTTGGATTTTAGGTGCTAATTACGGTTTAGGTGAAAATACGTGGTTATCAGCAAGATGGTTTAGTGCGGATGAAATCAAACCTAGAGTTGCATCAGGGGATCCATTATCAATCGATGTGCTGATGCTTGACCTAAACGCCAAGTTTTAACTGACTGGAGATGATGATGAAATTGATGATAAGTCATAAAGTAGTGTGGTTGCTTATTGCATCGCTGGCAATTGGTTTCATTTATCCAGATACTGCGAGTGCAGCAGAAAAAAAAGACAAAGCTGCCAGACGTGCTCAACAGATGTTACAAAAAGCCAAGCAAGATATGGCGCTTGAAAAAGCCAATATGCAGGCGCAGTTTGATCTGCAAAAAAAAGAGCTTGAAGATAAGGTTAGAACTAATGATGAGCAGTTACAAAAGCGCAGTGCTAATTTAGGCGCTACGCAGCGTAAGCTCAGTAATTTAGAAAGTGAAATGAGTAAAATCAGTGCAGAAAAAACTGCATTGGAAACTAAACTGCTGGAAACCCAAACTCTGCTAGAAACTACACAAAGAAATTTAGCGGATTTAACGCTACAGCATAAGCAAGCGCAAACTGATCTGAAAGTAAACGATAACCAACGAAAAACATTATCAACAAATCTTGCAAGTACGAATCTATCGCTACGTACGTGTGAGCAAAAAAATACCAAACTACATCAATTTAGTACTGATCTAATTAAAATTTATGACAAACCAAGCACCTACACTGCGGTGATGCGAGATGAGCCGTTTTTTCAGCTAAAACGTGTTGAGCTTGAAAATATTTTACAAAATCATCAAGATAAACTTGATGAAGAAAAGGTCGTCAGTAAAAAGCCTACTTATTAACTAAAGCGAGTTATTATTTCTAACGTTATTATTTCTAACGTTATTATTTAAAACATAATGTTAGAAATAATAACGTAATATTCGCTGCGTATTATGTCTCTTCACTTCAAGAGTGAATACATGACAAATCAACATCCAATCCTTTCCAGAGTTATACCCTTTGCTGCCTACATACTGTTTTTAGCGTTAGGTGATTATTTAATCCTTCTATGCAACAGTGTCGGCGTAGATGTTAAATGGGTTTATGTCGTAAAAATAGTCACAGTGCTAACGTTGTTACTTTATTTCTGGCGTGATTACAGTGAGTTAAAACTCAAGCCAAAAGTGAGAGATTTAGCCTTTGCTGCAATCGCAGGGTTGCTAGTGCTTTGGGTTTGGATACTGCCGTACCCCGCATGGGCAACTTTAGGCGATGATGTTCATGGCTTTAACCCTATACAAGGTCAGGATAGTGCTGCGGCAATTCTTTGGCTGTCCACACGTGTCTTAGGTGCGGCTTTAATTGTGCCAATCATGGAAGAGTTATTTTGGCGCTCGTTCGTTATGCGATGGGTTGACAACAATAACTTTCTGAGTATTTCCCCGGATAAAGTGACTACTTATGCCTTAGTTATAAGTGCGTGTTTATTTGCAATGGAGCATCAGTTGTGGCTTGCCGGTTTATTCGCAGGTATTGTTTATGGGCTGCTATATAAAATATATAAAAATTTATGGGTACCAATTTTTGCACATGCGGTGACCAACGGATTGTTGGGAATATGGATTGTGATCACTGGAAATTGGCAGTATTGGTAATGATCACACACGTACACAGAGCAATACTAGCTGGTTGCTTCATGAGTCTTTCGGCATCTGCCTTGGCTGAAGGGATGATAGACGTCAAGCCATATGTAAGCGCAAATGTTAGCTACGATGATAATGTTTTTAGATTTTCTTCTTCAGAGCAAGCAAAGGCTGCATTCGGCTCATCCGACACATCGGATGTCGTTAAGCGAATGGATTTGGGCGTCAACGTGAATGTAAGATTAAGTAGGCAAGTATTCACGCTGGCATCTAATATTAATGAGAGTCGATATGGCCGATTTGACATTCTGGATAATACGGGTAAATCAAATAAGCTGGGCTGGAATTGGCGTGTAGGTAATGATTTTTATGGAGAGTTAAGTGCCAGCCAGAGTGATGCAATTGCTGGCTTTAATGAAATCAAGCAGCCAGTTAAGAACTTAAGAACAACGAGTCGTCAAAGTGCAGCTGCACACTGGAATTTTTATCCAAGCTGGACTGCTGATGTGACACGTGAGCATGTTAAAACTGAGAATGAATTAATCAGCTTCAGTGGATCTGATAGAGAAGATGATGTTTTTGAAGCTGGTGTGCGGTATCAAAATCCATTGGGTACACAGTTAGGCTTAGCCTACCGTATTCTAGACTCAGACTTTCCGAATAGAACATTCTCATTACTTGGTGATGAAAGTACGAAAAAAGATATTATTGCGACCGCAGCCTGGTTACCTACAGTTAAAACCAAAATCTCAGCCAGAGTATCTCAAGTCAATATCGAATATAAAGATACGCCCCAACGCGATTTTAGCGGTTTAAGTCAGCGTTGGAATTTGGATCACATGCTTACAGCGAAAACATCTGTTAATTTGACTGCCTATCAAGAAGTGTCACCTGTTGATGACGTGCTATCTACCTATGTGAAAACCAAAGGTTTTGCTATCAATCCTGTATGGAATGCTACTAGTAAAATTGCAATTCGTGCTGGCCTTGGGTACGAAGAAAGAGATTACTTAGGAAGTACAGGTTTTTTGTTGGTTGATGGTGATCGCTACGATGAATCAAGGTCAGCTAATTTATCCTTTATCTATACACCGACTACCAAGTCGGTAGTGCAAATACAGTATCAAGGTGAAAACCGCACATCAAATATTACAAGCTTTGGCTATAAATTCAACAACATCAATTTGTTGATGCGTTACGATTTTTAGGCAAGGGTATCTGCGCATGATCTTAGTTGGTCGGCCTAGTCCGAATGGAGTGGATAGAATACATCTCTTGTCATTCCAGCCCTGAATAATGAGCATACAAAACTATACTTATTTATGTACAAAAGGAAATATCATGAAGAAGATCGCATTATTATTGGCGCTGGCATCTTTGCCTTCGTTCGCAAATGCTAATTTAGTTACTAATGGTTCTTTTGAGGCTGATGTGCAAGCCAATGGTTCTTGGGGTATCTATAACAATCTAACAGGTTGGATTGGTGTTAACAATGTTGAGTTGCGTAACAATGTTTCAGGAGTCGCATCCGATGGTGTTAATTATGTTGAGTTGGATACTAATGCCAATAACTCAATTTTTCAAATGGTCAGCACAACAGCTGGGTCTATTTATGATTTGTCATTTGATTATTCGCCACGTGAAGGCGTAACTAGTCAATCTAATCCAATTAAAGCGTTTTGGAACGGCTCATTGTTGTCACAAATAACTGGCAGTGGTATTGGTAAAAATGGCAATAACTGGTACACGATTAGCTTTTTAGTGATGGGAACAGGTAGTGACAAACTTTCTTTTTCCGCCGCTGGCTTAAGCGATAGTTTCGGTGGCGGGCTAGATAATGTGAGCTTGGTTCCAGAGCCAAGCATTTGGAGTTCATTGTCAGCAGGTTTAATGCTGATTGGCTTCATGGCATTCCGTCGTAAAAATAACGCTTAGAAAAATTTTTATAACCATCAAAACTGCTAAATGGTGATTTAGCAGTTTTTTTATTTTTGCTGTATTTTCTCATCATAAATATTACGCATATCTGACATATTAAAGTCATATTTTCTTCTTATAGTGATATCACTTTAGATATAAACGAGAGAGAAATATGCGTTTCACAAATAAATACTTGGTTCTTACATTAGTGGTTGCTTCAGTTTTCACTTCAGCTTGCGGTAAAAAAGACCCAGCCGAAAAAAGTGAATTAGAGACTCAAGTCGTAGCTAAAGTAAACGGTGATGAAATTTCAATTCATCAAGTTAACTTTCAGCTTGCTAGAATGGGTCAGGTAACTGAAGCGCAAAGCAAACAGGTATCTAAGCAGATACTAACTCGATTGGTCGATCAACAGTTGTTAAAGCAGCAAGCGCTAGAGGCTAAGCTTGATCGAGACCCAAAAATCTTGCAAGCGCTTGAATCATCTAAAGATGAAATATTAGCGCAGGCTTACTTAGACCAGCTAATGACTAGAGCGGCTAAGCCAACCAAAGCTGAAATCGACACCTTTTATCAAGAACATACCGAGTTGTTTGCTAACCGCCGTATATTTCGTTTGCAGGAGCTGGTGGTCGATATCAGTAAAGATAAACTTGCTGAAGTTGAAGCTGGCTTGAAAGATATTAAAAGTATCAATGAAATCGCCGCCTGGCTTAAAGCAAAAAACTATCCATTTACAGCTAATAGCAATGTCAGGGCTGCTGAGCAATTACCACTGGATATGTTAAAAAAATTACAACCACTTAAAGATGGTGATTTGATACTAGTGCCTACGGGACGGTCGCTGAATGTATTACATTTAGCTGCATCACAATCAACGCCAATTTCACGTGAGAATGCAACGCCATTTATTGAGCAGTATTTCTTGAATCAGAACAAATCAAAACTTGCAAAAAAAGAAATGGAATCACTTAAATCAAAAGCAAAAATTGAGTTTGTTGGCGAATTTTCCGATATGAAAAATCCTGACGTGACTACGCCAGTAGCAAGTGATGCTAATAGTGAAAAAGTATTACCTAAAGCTGATTTGGCTACAACACCAGTGACTGAAGTTGAAAAAACAACGGAGGTAGCAGTTAAGCCAAGTGCTAACCAGTCGAACATAGATAAGGGTCTATCAGGCCTGTAGTTTTACAGCAATTTGCCTGCTACTGAATCTAAGAAAGTTTTAATCTATATGTATAGTGAAAAAATGCTGGTGTTAAGAAATTTAGTTAAATATTTTATAGCTTTCATTATGGCCATGGCTGCTGGTTTGTGGTTACAGGTAGCCTCCGCAGAAGAAGCTAATTATCTACTTGGCCCGGGTGATGTGCTTAAGATCGCTGTTTATAACAATCCGGACTTAACGCTTGAAACACGTATATCTGAAGCTGGAAAAATTAGTTTTCCGCTTGTAGGTGAGGTAGAGCTTGCCGGCATTACTTCTTCAGACGCTGAAAAAAAGATTGCAGGAATGCTCGAGAGTGGCGGCTTTGTTAAGCAGCCGCAAATCAATATTTTAGTTGTTCAGTTTCAAAGCAAAATGGTTTCTGTGCTTGGTAGCGTTTATAAGCCAGGTAGATATCCATTAGACCGTGCTACTAATCTTGTTGATTTACTAGCCTTGGTTGGCGGTGCCACACAAGATGGATCAGACATCATCACTATTGTTGGTAAGTCCGGTAAAACTGAATATGATCTGCATAATATCGTTTTCAAAGGGGACGGTGTGCAGAATGTGCAGTTAAAAGGCGGAGAAATTGTGTATGTGCATGCCCGAGATGTATCAGTCATGGGGCAAGTGAACCGGCCTGGTAAATATGCTGTTGTTGGCGGTGTTCGAACTGTGGCTGATTTTTTAAGTGTAGCAGGTGGCGCTAACCCCGCGGGCTCTGATACTGCGACTGTAACAACTGTACGAGATGGGAAAATTAACCGTTTTGAAGTGGATATCGATAGTCTTTTTCGCACCGGAGACAACACTTCAAATATTCCACTGATGAGTGGTGACAGCATTTATGTCCCACGTGCGCCTGTGGTCTATATCTATGGTGAAGTACAGCGTCCCGGTTCGTTCCGTATAGAACGCAATATGACGGTAATTCAAGTGCTTGCACAAGGCGGCGGTCCAACTGCGCGGGGCTCTCAACGCAACATTCAATTGCACCGACGTAATACTAGTGGTGTGGTTGAGAAAATATCTCCAGCAATGACAGATCCTGTTAAGCAGGATGATGTGCTCTACGTTCAAGAAAGCCTGTTCTAGGAACCCTTATGAATTTCACTCAGTTTCTGCTTATCCTGAAAGCACGATTCAAGATTATCTTAATTACGTTTGGCATCACCGTATTAACCACGCTTGTGGTTAGTTTGATGCTGCCTAAGTCATACACAGCAACCACATCGCTAGTGCTGAATTACAAGGGAATGGACCCGGTCACCGGTCTAGCGCTACCAGCACAGTTAATGCCAGGTTACATGGCCACCCAAATTGACATCATTACAAGTCGTAATGTGGGAATGAAAGTGGTAGACCAACTTAAATTCACCGAGAGTGAAGCTGCAAAAGCGCAGTTTAATAAAGCCACTAAAGGCGTTGGTGATATCCGTGCATGGTTTGCTGATTTGTTGTTGCAAAACTTAGATGTAAAACCGGCACGTGAAAGCAGTGTGATAGAGATTTCATTTAGTGGCTCAGACCCCGAGTTTGCCGCTGCTGTTGCTAACGCCTTTGCTAACGCATATCAGCAAACTAATATTCAACTTAAGGTCGAGCCAGCACAAAAAGCAGCTGAGTTTTTAGGTGAGCAGACTAAAACTTTACGTGCAAATCTTGAAGCGGCTCAAGCAAGGCTATCAAAATATCAACAGGAAAAAGGGTTGACCAGTGTCATGGGTAACCTGGATGTGGAAAGTGCACGTCTGAACGACTTGTCTTCTCAGTTGGTGATGGCGCAGTCGCAAACATATGAAGCAACTTCTCGTCAGCAGCGCACTCGCGGTAATGGCGATGAATCTCCAGACGTTGCAGCGAACCCAGTGGTGCAAAATCTAAAAATTGATATTGTGCGTGCAGAGTCTAAGCTTTCTGAGTTGTCTCAGCGCGTAGGTTTAAGCCATCCACAATATCAGTCTGCGCAGGCTGAGTTAAATAAACTTAAGAGCCAGTTGTTAGAAGAAACAGTTAAGGCTACCCGCACTATTGGTGGCACAGCGCATATTCACCAGCAACGTGAATCTGAAATCAGAGCTGCATTAGCTGCACAAAAAGCCAAAGTCCTTGAATTGAATCTCTCTCGAGACCAGCAATCTGTTCAGCAACGTGATGTTGAAAATGCACAGCGAGCCTTAGATGCAGCAAGTCAGCGCCTCACTCAAACCACGCTTGAAGGTAATGTTAACCAAACTGATGTTGCCGTACTGAACCCGGCGATTGCGCCACAAAACCACTCTAGCCCCAAGATAATGATCAATATGTTGCTCTCAATATTTTTGGGCATGATGCTTGGCGTGGGTTTCGGCTTAATAGCAGAGATGGTAGATAGAAGGATTCGTAGCCGAGAAGATATCAGCGAACTGTTAGAAATACCTGTTTTTGCCGTGATTCAAGATAACCTAGGCAAAACGGGTAAGCGTTTCATGGGTTTGCCTAATAATCTTTTCAGGGCTGCTTAAGGAAATATCCATGCAAAACACCATGCACACTATAGTAGATGCACCTGTAGCCATTCACCCAGCGCGTGAAAGCTCTATCGGCAGGTTACTGCTGCAGCTCGGAAAAATCACTCCCGCAGATGCTGAAAATATTTTATTCGCTCAACAGAAGCAGGGGCTACGTTTTGGCGATGCTGCCTTGAAGCTAGGCCTCATTACTGAGGCTGATATTCGCCACGTGCTAGCGTTACAGTTTGATTACCCATACTTGCAAGCAGGGCAGGGCAATTTTAGTGCTAAGCTTGTTGCTGCCTATCAGCCTTTTACGCAACAAGTTGAAGCTTTGCGAGCGCTACGAAGCAAGTTAATGATGCGATGGTTCAGTGAAGGCTACAAATCACTCGCGATTGTGAGTGCTAATGGTGATGAAGGCAGCAGTTACCTTGCGGCTAACCTAGCAATCGTATTCTCGCAATTAGGTCAAAAAACACTGCTGGTTGATGCTAATTTACGCAATCCTGCCCAGCACAGCATTTTTAATATAAAAGAGAATCGTGGCCTGTCAGACGTTCTTGCAGGGCGTGCCGGCTTAGATATTGCGACTCGAGTTGAGTCTTTCGTTGACCTTTCAGTTTTAGGTGCAGGTACATTGCCACCTAACCCACAAGAACTATTAAGTCGTGCAACATTTACTGATTTTATGAATCAGGCGATTGGTCAATACGATGTTGTGCTCGTGGATGCTACCCCTGCAGCTGATACAGCCGATGCGCAGGCTACTGTAGCGCGCTGTGGTGGGGCACTTTTGGTTTCAAGACTTAACCATACCCGAGTTTCTGACTTAACGGCGGTGCGAGACCAAATGTCTTTGACCGGCGCTCAAATTGTCGGTGCTGTTATTAACGATTTTTAGAATCTAAATATGACCACCACATTTTTGAATCAGCGTAACGAATTATCAGCCAAATTATCTGAATGGTGGCCAATTTTACTCGGGTTGCTCGCGCTTTATATTCCAACTTATTATGCGCTCAGCACAACGCTTTGGAATAATGATGATCAAGCACATGGCCCAATCGTACTCATGGTTGTATTGTTCTTGATTTGGCAAAACCGTGAAACTTTAAAACCTAATCCAAGTATTGAAACATGGCCTGTATTGGGAGGTTTAAGTCTCGGTTTAGGCCTGTTGTTCTACATGTTAGGCCGTTCACAAGATATATTTTTACTGGATATCGGATCACAGATTCCAGTATTGGCTGGCATATTGTTGCTAACTCGAGGCATGCCAGCACTTAGGGCAATGTGGTTTCCACTGTTCTTTATTCTTTTCATGATTCCATTGCCGGGTATCTTGGTAGATGCTATTACGCTACCAATGAAAATGGCTGTTTCTTATGTGGCAGAGAGTGTACTTTTTTGGTTTGGTTACCCAATTGCACGGGCTGGCGTGATTCTGCAAATTGGTCAGTATCAGTTGTTGGTTGCTGATGCCTGCGCCGGCATGCACACATTAGTATCCCTTGAGGCTTTAGGTTTGCTTTATCTGAATCTTGTAAAGCATAACTCGCTGTTTCGTAACATTACGCTCGCCATATTGATCATACCTATTTCATTCACAGCTAATGTTATTCGGGTCATGGTGCTTACCTTAGTCACCTATTATTTTGGCGATGAAGCAGGGCAGGGTTTCGTACACGGGTTTGCAGGCATGGTGTTGTTTGTAGTCGCCTTAGTGTTGATTATGGGTGTTGATTCGTTTCTTCAATACTTCGTAACTAAACGACGTAATCACAACGTGTTAACTGATGCGAAAGTGGCTCAATGATGCGCTTTGAAAATTTAAAAATTAAAAACGTACTGGCTGGACTGGCAATGATTCTAGCTGCTGGTTTGGCTGTTGCAATGACGCCTACGCATAGAATTGCGGATCAAGGTCCAGCAGTGGATCTGAAAAAAATAATTCCTGCACGCTTCGGCGATTGGGTCGTAGACGATAAAGTCTTCTATCAGCAGGTAAGTCCAGAAGTAAAAGCTTCACTCGATAAAATTTACACGCAAGTGCTGACTAGAACCTATGTGAATAGTCAGGGCTATCGAATCATGGTTTCAATTCCTTACGGCGCGAACCAGTCTGATGGCTTATCGGCACATGATCCAGAAGGTTGCTATCCTGCCCAAGGGTTTCAGATTATGTCTAAAAGTAAAGATGTACTGCATACCGAAGTTGGTGCCATTCCTGTACGCAGGATGGAGGCGGTAAGTGGCATTCGCCACGAATTGGTAACTTACTGGTTTACCGTTGGCAGCTATGCGGTGAATAACGATTTAGAGCGCAAAAAAGCCCAATTGCGCTATGCGCTTAAAGGTCAAATTCCTGACGGTATATTATTTAGAGCATCATCAATTGATGATAACACTCAAGAAGCTTATCGAATACAAGGTGCGTTTATTGAAGCGTTGACGAAAGCGCTAACACCGGAATATCGCGCAAGAGTGACTGGCCTGTCATATTAGCGTAACCCACTTTTTCTATGATAGCGCCTTCAATTCGGCAGAAGCTGTTCTAGCTAAAAGTATTTTATAAGAGTGACATGCATAACAACCCTTACACACAAGAAAATGCACGACACGGCGCTCTTCACTACTTGATGGGTAGAGGTGTAGCTGGAGTGGCAGGGTTTTTAACTGTCATACTGCTTGTGCGCTTCATGGATGTTCAAAACTACGCCGCCTATACTGCACTCAGTGGCTTGGTCGCATTGTGCGGTGTGCTGGCTGGCTTGGGCATAGAGCGTATTGTCTCGCGCTACGTGCCAGAAGGAAGACTTTATCGAACAGCAGAAGAGCTTGCAAAATTTGTTTGGGCAACCAGCGGTATAAGGTTTGCAGCTGCGTTATTCATCGTGTTGTTGCTCTATGTATTTTGGGCATCTGTAGATGATTTCCTGATTGTTTCAGAATTCAAATCCTTCTCGATAGCGCTTGGTTCTTTTATTGTAGCCGAAGTGATGTTTCAGCATTTTTCTTCTGTGTTGCAGTCACTTGTGATGCAGAAAACGCTAACGCGCCTGCTGGTGATTCAGTGGGCTGGTCGGCTAGCGATGATTGCGGTTTTTGTTTACATGAATTCCGTAATTAGCTGGGAAGAAGCCTTGTGGGTATTCGCCATACCAGAGGTTATTGGTGTAATCGGATTTGTTCTGGTAATCCATCATCATCTGCATGTTCTATCCAATCAAGTGCATTCTGATATCAAAGAGGGAAGTTGGCCTAACTGGAGCAAGGTGACTGAAGTTGGCCTGCACAACTACGGGTTCACCCTGCTTGCAGCACCACCGCAAGGTTACTTCATGAAACTGCTCACCTCAGCCTATCTGCCAGTAGAAGTTGTGGCTGCATACGGTTTTTTTGTCAGTATTGCTGAAAAAGCCAGACAGTACATTCCTCTTCACTTCTTTTACGGCTTGCTGGAACCGATGATGATTGCCAGTTACCTTAAGGACCGTGATTTTGTCTCGCTGAGCCAACGCTGTCAGCTACTCTATAAATCAAATTTGCTGCTGATGGTTCCTGCGATTGCATGGGTAGCTGTTGCAGGTGATTCTATTGTTGCTGTTATGACGGGTGGCAAGTTCCAGGGTTTATCCTGGATTCTATTGCTTGTCATGACGCAACTTACGATTGGCAGCCATATCGTGCTTTTACAACTTATTTTGAATTCGCTTGAAAAAAGCAAACTGCTAATCGTGGCCAGCATGGTGGCGCTGCCAGTGATGTTATTAGCTATGGCTTTGGCAGTCAGTATCTCTCCAATATTTTTACTTGGTGCGCCTATTCTATTTTCACTGACCATGAATCTGTACATCGTATTTCAACTTGCCGTTGCCGAGCATCCATATGAGCCATCCTGGAAGATGATAGGTGGCGTATCTTTATCGGGTTTTGCGGCATTTGCAGTGCTTGAACTGCTAGGTTGGGCAATTACGCTTGAGAGTACCAGACTTGCCGCTGCGGCTCTCACCTTGGTTGGCACAGTCACAGTTTATGGAGTAATGATTTGGTTGTCTAAAACCATTGGTAAGGCAGAGATTGAATTTATTAAAAACATTATTTTTAACATTCGACGAGCAAAAGCAGGTGCATAGTGGAAAGTGTGATTAAATCCAACCTAGACATAGTCTCAAGCACCGATGATATCTGGGGCGGCCGGCAATTGATTCATGCATTGCAAGGCACGGCACGGGCTGTCTTGGATCCGTTGATTCCTGAAGGGGCTTCGATTGCATTGCTGGATTATCCCAATTACTCGAATGTTGGTGATGCACTGATCTGGTTGGGTGAGATGGCATATCTGAAATCACGAAAAATGCCACCGAAGTATGTATGTGATATTGAAAATTACAACAGCAGTAATCTTGCAAATGCGTTGGGAGAAAATGGTGTCATCTTATTACAAGGAGGTGGCAACTTTGGTTCGCTTTGGAAAATCATTCACGATTTCAGATTACGAGTAATCGAAGATTTTCCAGATGTGCCGATTGTCCAACTACCTCAATCGATACATTTTGGCGACGATAAGTTACTTGAAAAAACGAAGCAAGCGATAAGCCGGCATAGTAACTTCACCCTCGTGGTAAGAGACCAGCCAAGTTATGAGTTTGCTACGACTCAGTTTGAATGCAAGGTCTTACTCTGTCCAGATATGGCGTTTTTCATTGGTTCTATCGAGTCAGGCAAGGAGTTTAAATTCGACAGATTTATTCTTTCTCGCACCGATCAGGAAAAATCGAACAATTGGATAGATGACCTAGCCAGATTAAATTCGAATGTGTCTATCGACGTGAATGATTGGCTTGAGCAAGGTATTGCAGAGAGGATTTTAAATCGTATTCAGCGACATACAGCTAAATTTAGAATGGTTATAGACCCTCGCAACATGGTTCTATTAAAGTTGTGGCGTGCCTTGGCAAAAACCAGAATGGCCAGAGGTAAATCTTTGCTTGGGCGGGGAAGGGTTGTAATTTCAGACCGTCTGCATGTACATATTCTTTCTATTCTGCTAAATAAACCCCACGTCCTGATCGACAATAATTACGGAAAACTTGGTAGCCTGCATCAGGCATGGACCAAGCCGTATGAGGGCGTTAAATTCGTCAGCAATTTAGAAGAGGCTTTGGCCGTAGCTAATCAGTTTGACGAACGACTGCGTCAGGCAGGCATCAGAGGCCGGGCATAGGGATGAGTCAAAGCAAGTCTTGCGTTGTCGTAACCACTTTTGCTGAAGGGCAGCCGGGTTTCCTCGACTTTTCGTATCGCATCAAATCGCTGGCTACACACTACCAGCTGACGGTTATCAGCTCTTTTCCGCTGACGCAGGCAGAGTTGCAGTTTTCCAATGTTAATTACATTGTCATCAAGGCATCGCCTGGGCGGCTTGGGTGGCTAAGCTATCTTTGGGTATGTGCCACGCTAATCCGTCATCAGCAGCCAGATGTGGCGGTACTGCTGCATTCGATGGCTGCCCCTGTTGCTTTGTTGGTGGGGAGAGTACCTACGGTGACTTACTGGAACGAGCATCCTACACATGTGGCCCCCGAGCCGGAAACAGTTGCACCAATTAAAAGAATGACGCGCGGATTGGTTAGATGGCTGATGTTTTATGGTGCTTGTAAATCCAATCTTGTCATGCCCATCGGTGAGGCGCATCGCGATGATTTGCTAGCTCATGGTTGTCAGCAAGAACGAACACGCATGATCTACATGGGCGTGGAGCAGTCGTTTGTTGGCGTGGCATTGTCAGAAGTGCCTCGTAGTGATGCAGATCCTCTACAACTCGTCTATGTGGGGTCTGTACATCAGGATCGCGGTAGGGATGTGATGCTGGAAGCGATCAAAATTGCCAACCAAGATCAAAAAATCGCGCATTTGACGATTGTCGGGGCAAGTGCTGAGCAGCTTGAATATTGTAAAAAAGCTATACAGACGTTAGGTATAGCCGAGTTTATTACGGTGCTTGGCAGGGTTCCGGGCCGCAGCATCCCGAACTTCATGAAAACGGCAGATGCTGGGCTATGCCTTTGGGAAGATCTGCCGTGGTATCGATTTAACCCACCAACCAAGTTGTTCGAATATCTTGTGGCTGGCTTACCTGTTCTTGCAAGTAACATCCGTACACATACGCAATATATTCAGAATGGCGTGAACGGCTTTGTGTTCGAATACGACAGCTGTAGTCTGGCGCAGGTGATTAAGCATCTTTGGCATCACCGCAGTCAGATTCATGCTATGAAATTACAAGCCAGAAACTCAAGCAACGCCTATTTGTGGCAAACGATCGAGCCACAATTTCTTGCAGCGGTAAACGGGGTGGCGCGTTGAATACGTCTATTATTGTGCGCAGACTGCCCCAGATTAACCTCAAATTGCTCGCTGCAATATTTGTGGTAGGTGTGTTCTCAATATTTTTTGGGCTGCTGGCGGTGACGGCCAACCCAATCATGATCGGGTTGGGGGCCGGCATGGTGCTAGGGCCGATTCTTCTTGCACTGCCAGCACTTACAGTTTGGATCGTGCTAGTGATAGGGTTGTTGATGGGGGTACTGTCGGCCAATCCCCAGTTCAGCAAAGTTACTTGGATTGTATCCATTCTCAGCATGATGTTGTTATTGCCATCCATCCTTAATATGTTATGGAGCAAGGCGAGGAAGGCACCTGCCTTTATCCTAATTGCGCTTGCATTTATGGGGTATTCTCTAGTCGTCAGCATTGCTCAGTGGTACTCGTTGGCTGAGTTTGTTGCCGGATTTAAACGCTATTTTCAGATGTTCGGTTTGATGATGGCAATCACGCTGATTATATTTACGCCTCAAAGCTTCGTACGTTGGCGAAAATTCATGTTGGTAATCGCGTTGTTGCAATTTCCCTTTGCACTTTACGAGTTGCTCATACTAGTGCCTCAGCGTGGTGGTCTTGCATTGTCAAGTTATACGACAGACATCATCGCTGGCACTTTTGGAGCCAATATGCAGGGTGGCAGTCCTAACTCTGTGATGGTGATTTTTTTATTTTCGGCGATTGCATTTCTGGTTGCACGCTGGCGATCAGGGCTGGTTAATAGCAAATACTTTTACATCCTGTTTGTGATTTTCATGCTCCCGATTGGTATGGGGGAAACCAAAATAGCCTTAGTGATGCTACCAATGGTTGGTCTAGTACTGTTTGGTAAGGATTTTATGTATGCGCCCTTACGGTATTTGCCAGCATTGATTGGTGTTGCACTACTTACATTCCTTCTGGGCTATTTATATGTGGTCATTATGATGCAAAGCAGTCCTATGGAGGTTTTGGAATCCACCTTGAAATATAACATTGGCAGTCAGGGCTACTCCGATGGACAGTATCTTAATCGATGGACATCAATTACTTTCTGGTTAGGTGAGCAAAGTTTACGAGATCCTGTGGGTTTTATATTCGGAAATGGCCTTGGCAGTTCATACACCTCTACAGGGGCTATGGCTGGGCATTTGGGGCTGAAGTACCTTAACTATGGCATCAATCTGACAGCGGCGTCTACGATACTTTGGGATACAGGTTTGATTGGTCTGATTTTATTTATCAGTATTTTTGTCAGTGCATGGTTTGCTGCAAAAAAATTGGAGAAATTATCCAGTGACCCAAGTGTAAAAGCTGATGCATTGGCAATTCAAGCCACAATTCCATTATTTATGCTCAGCATTGTTTATTCAGACTCTATCGTGAATTTATTGTCAATGGAAATGCTCTACGCCGTTTTGTTAGGATATTTAGGTTACTTGCTGAACCAACAAGGCGCTTTTAAAAGGTCAAGATAATATGGCTTCAACAGCACTTCAGGACAAAGTAAAAAGACTTCATTTGCTATATTTTACGGCAGAGCAATGGCCAACATTTCGTCCTGATGTCATTGCACTTTTTGGAAAATATTTGCCACGCCACGGTATAACCTGTGATCTGGTAACTGAGCTTGATGTAGCGTCAGTAGATGAGACTGTGCCGTCTTGGGGTGCTGGCCAAGCTATTTTATGTAAGGTTCCCAAAAGCCGAGCAGGACAGTATTTGGCCAAGTTTTGGCACAATCTTCGCACTTTAATTGCCATGGATGCTAGTAAGTATGATGCCATTCAGGTGCGAGACATGACTGTAATTGCGTTGTTTGGTCTGCTGGTTGCACGTATTAAAGGAGTGCGCTTCTTCTACTGGTTATCTTATCCGCAGTCTGAAGGGCAGATTGATCGTGCAAAGTCTAGAGGAATAAAAGGTGGCATGCGGTTTTGGTTTCCACTTATACAGGGTATTTTGGGTAAGTGGTTGTTGTACCGAGTGTTATTGCCGAAGTCTGATCACATTTTTGTGCAAAGTCGTCAGATGCAAACTGATATTGCACGTTATGGCATCCCTATGTCAAAAATGACACCAGTGCCAATGGGTGTTGACATTGAGTTGGCTAAACCTGATGAGATTAAGCCAGTTGAAGACTCGCGACTAATTGGCAAGCGTGTTGTGGCTTATCTTGGAACGCTGGATCGTGTCAGGCAGATTGAGGTGCTTTTTCATATGCTTGCAATTGCTAGGGTGCAGATACCAAATATTTTACTGGTGCTGGTAGGGGATACAGAAGATACCACACACCGCGATTGGTTGAAACATCAAGCAGAGATGGCAGGCGTGGCAGAAAATGTGCTTTGGACTGGCTGGCTAGCCGCTTCACAAGCCTGGCGCTATATTCGTGCTGCAGAAATAGGGATTTCACCTATTCCACGTGGATATTTATTGGATATGAGTTCACCTACTAAAGCCGTCGAATACATGGCTTTAGAATTGCCCGTAGTTGTCAATGATAACCCGGATCAGGTGCAGGTGATTGCTGAAAGTGGCGGCGGGTTATGTGTTCCGTTTCAGGCCAATGCTTTTGCTGATGCGGTGCTTCAGTTGTTGGCTGACCCTGCATTGATGCGAAAAATGGGTGTTAAAGGGTGTGAATATGTAGCGCGTGTCAGGGGATACGACAGCATTGCGACTAGTGTTGCTAATGCTTATTTTTCCGGGCATGACAAATGAAGCGCATTTTTTTTGCATCACTGATATTGTGTTTCTTTAACAGTTGCAATGCCGATGATGGTTGGCACCAAGTTAAAGATGTTTCTCTCATCATTGAGTCTGGCAGTATTCTTGATTTTTCAAGCTTGGTTCCACTGGTTAAACTTGATTCCTCACGGATGATTGTGGCTAAAAACGGATACTTTGCAATGCAGAGTGAACCTAATCGACCTCAACGGTTTTTGATGGCCTCTCTAGGCTTTGGTTCAGCTACAGGCGGTTTCCCAGATCATGCGATGGCTGATCTTTATGCTAGGCAATTACGTATGCATGGCTATAACATGGCGCGGCTCGATTTTGTTGAAGCCACTTTAATGTCACAGCGGCAAAGTGACTTTGATTTTAATCCTGAGCAATTCGACCGTTTTCATTATTTGTTATTTGCACTTAAGCGTGAGGGTGTTTATTTTGTTTTAAACGGCCTAAGTTCTGATAATGCTGCCTATGGCAATGTTAAGGATAGATGGATCGGCCAGCGTCGCAGCATGCAGCGCGTGTATTACGACCATGAGATGCAAGCGCACTGGAAAAAACTGATGGAACGAATGTTGGCATCCATCAACCCATACACAACAATATCAACGCTAGCCGACCCTGCGCTTGCAGGGTTGATTATGGTCAATGAAGGTGGTTTAGCTTTTATTACCCGTAACGGAGTGCCAAATGAGTTTCGCCCATTGTTTAGTGAATGGCTTATAAAAAAGTATGGAAGTACAGTAGCCTTAGCTAAGGCGTGGAAAGGTGAGTTAGTTTCAGGTGAATCTTTGGAAGCTAAGTCAGTTAGCTTCCCTAAGCCTGATGCTTGGACGAGCAAAAGAATGTCTGATACACAGCAGTTTTTTTTAGACCTTGAAAAAGTCACGGCTGACTGGATGACGCAATATCTTAGACAGTTAGGTTACAAAGGGTTGTTAACAGCATATAACAACTGGTTGTCACCAGCTGCGCACATTTCTCGTGGACAACTTGAGTGGGTTGATCTTCACAATTATCACTTTGAACCAACTCAGTTTACAACTCCCGGCTCGGTCATGCGTCAGGACAGCATGTTGGAAGGTGATGCAAAATTTATCCGAGAACTTGCATCAGGCCGGCATGTAGGTAAGTCATATACCATTTCCGAATATGGTCAAGTTTTCTGGAACAAGTATCGTAGGGAAAGCGCTTTAGCTGTGCCGGCTTATGCAAGCTTTCAAGGGTGGGACATGATTTGTCAGCATGCAGGCGCAATTGATCTGAGCTATGCAGCAATAGGCGGAAGAAAAGATGCAATTTACCCTTTTGTCATCGGCCTTGACCCTATCGTACGCGCCAACGAAACGCTAGCCGCTTTGTTATTTTTAAGAGGTGATGTTGCGCCCTCGAGGAATATGTTGGGGGTTAAAATTGAGTCTAAGAACGTGTTTGATGAGAGCGCATTTTTGGGCAACATTCCAGTTGATATTTCCCGCTTGTCATTAGTTACAGGCGTGGGCTTGGATTGGCAAGGTCGCTCGGTTGGTAAGTATGATGCACAGGTTTTGTTTGGAAATACAGGCCTGGCTTTGCTAGGAAAGCCTATGGAGCAAAGTGCAACGCAAACTATTGTGGCTAAGATAGACACAATTGCAAGTGAGTATGCAGATAAATTGGGGTCAAAAATAAGCAAGACTAACTTTGTTGTAAATGATAAATGGGTTAGCCGTGTAGATTCATTGAGAAAAAACAGACTGCTTGGTAAAGAAAATATCACAGACCCAAAGCAAGGCGTTTACCATACTGATACGGGGCAGGTGGTGATGGATAGCCAACGCAAACGACTCATGGTCGTGACCCCGAACACCGAAGCGGTTGTATTTGATACACCTGAACCTATCGCGTTAGATAATCTCACCGTTGAACAGGCCGATGGCCCAGCACTGGTTTCGGTATCGTCCATGGATGGTAAACCCTTGCAAGCAAGTAAGCGCATGTTAGTGATATTGGCAACCGATGCTCGCAATAGCGGTATGCGCTTTGCTGACTTCGCCGAAACCACATTGCTGGATTTAGGTAAAAAACCGGTACTAATTAAGACCGCAAAAATCAAGCTCAAGCTCAAAAACCAGAATGCAGCACAGCTAAAAATATTTTCTAATACATTACGTGGAAAACGTGGTGATGTAATCCCTTTGACACATCAGGCTGATAGCATAAGTTTTGTGCTCGATACGGCCAAACTTTCACATGGGCCTACGACTTATTTTGAAATTACCAGCTTGGAGTAGTAGTGGTTTCTATTGCAATCGTTGTGCCTGAATTATTGCCAGTTCCACCAGTGCAGGGTGGTGCTGTAGAGCATTGGGTGGACGAAGCTAGCCGTCGCATGGTGGCTTCTGGCCGCAGGCTGGCTATTGTTTCTCGTCCCGCAGGCGTTGCGGCGGGCAGCGGGATCGAGTACATCGGTATTCCATGGACTAAAATAGAACGGTTTTTTAATCGAATTAAAGAACGTGTCACTTGGAAAAACCCGCTGCGCTATCTGGCTAAAATCCAAAATGTATATTCTTATGGACAACGTGTAGCAAAAGTTGTGCGGGATTTTGATGTGGTATATCTGCATAATGAGCCAAACATTCTCTTGTTTCTTAGCAAGCGCCCAGGGCAGAAAATCGTGCTGCATATGCACAACGACCATCTCTCCATGCGCTTGTTTCGCCCGTTTTACCGTCGAGCCTTGGCAAAGGTAGATCGTGTGATTTGTGTCAGCGACTATATTCGCCGTCAGGCGGTTTCACATTTCCCTGAATATGCTGATAAGTTTTGCGTGGTATTTAATGCGACCGTCCCAGATGTGTTCAAGCCATATGGTGAAGAGGCCGTACGCCAACTTGAAGGCGTTGTTAATATAGAGCAAGGTAAGAAATACCTGCTTTACGTAGGGCGATTAACCCCTGTTAAGGGTGTGCATGTGTTGATAGAGGCGTTTTGTGAAATTTACCGCAACATGTCTGATGTTCGTCTGATTATCACTGGGTCTTCATTCTTTGGTGGGGCTGCCAAAACCGCATACGAACAGCAATTGGTCAACTTGGCGGAGCCAGTGAATGACGCGATTGTTTTTACCGGATATTTACCGCACGAAAAATTGAAGTATTTGTACTCTGCTGTGGATATGGTGATCTTCCCTTCCACTTGGCAAGAGCCTTTCGGACTAGTTATGCTAGAGGCAATGTCATCAGGAACTTGTTTAATTTGTTCTAATGTTGGTGGCATCCCTGAAGTCATGGAAAACGGTGTTACTGGTATTCTAGTCGAGCCAGATAATTCAGAGTTACTTGCAACAGCAGTGCGCATGACCTTAAGTGATACAAGTATGCTAAAAGAAATGGAATTTAATGCTCGCCAGAAAGTTATTTCTGGCTATACATGGGAGCGTCTTGTTTTGGAGCTAGAGCAAATTTTAAGTGACGACAAGCAGATATTGCGTGGACTCTAGAATTGACTTCTAAAGAAAAAAATCGGTTTGATTATCTAGATGTGTTGCGTGGTGCTGCGGTCGTTGCTGTTTGCTTTCAACACCTACTGGGATACATCTACCATACATATGATGCTTCCCATCCTTTGTTTCAATACATTAGATTTCTAATAGCTGAATCAGTTGATTGGGGGCGATTTGGTGTTGTTCTTTTCTTTCTAATTAGTGGATTTATCATCCCCTTCAGCCTAAAGCCGGGGTCTAGACTAGCCAAATTCTTTACTAGCCGTGTATTTCGTCTTTATCCTGCTTATTGGATAGCTTTGGTGCTTATCGTCATTTCAGCTCCCTATCTCGGGGGGGGGCAGCAATCCTATTCTTATGCTCAGTTCTTTGCAAATATAACAATGGTTCCAAAGTTGTTTGGTATTAATGAGATGAGTGGAGTTTTCTGGACACTGTTTATTGAAATACTATTTTATGTGTGTTGTGTCTGCTTGTTTAAGCTGAAATTACTAGATAAATCTATTGTTGTTGCTTTAGTTGCTATTGGACTAAATTTAACCACACCGCTGGCACTAGTTCTAAATAAATTTTTTCTGCTTGATATGCCAGTGCAGTTTATTTTATTCCATCTATCATTTCTTTTTGCGGGTAACTTGTTAAGACTTGCCTTCGTAATAAAAGATAGGTTAGCTGGTTACTCAATTTTAATATTTTTATTACTTAACTTATTTACGGTACCGCTAGTGTCTGGTCTTGTTTTTTTAGTTCCTGAGGCAGCTAGCAAAGGGTTCGTAATGTTTACATCTGAAGCCGTTGTATATGCTTATGCTTTAGCAATAGGAGTTTTTTTACTTGCAACTCACTATAAATCCTTTAATAACAAATTTATGGTGGAGTTAGGAAAAATTAGTTATTCATTATATTTGCTACACATGCTTTGTTTTGTTTTAGTTACTAAATTTGTCCAACCAGCAACAGTCCCAACTTTTTTTGCTTACCTAGTTCTTAGTTCATTTCTTTCTTATGCAATAGCTAAAATTTCATATAGATATATTGAATATCCAGCTATGGAATTTGGTAGGAAAATTATAATATCTCGGGGATATACTTAGTGAAAGCCGTTTCTATTTGTTCGAATATAATCAATAACGTTAAGACTCGCTTATGATTGCAGTTGTCTATCCTCAATTTTATGGTGTAGGCGGCATAGCACGCTACTTGGATTCATTTCTATCAAATCTGCCATCTGATCACCCTCCGGTATATTTAATTACTGGTGATGAATATCGTATGCCGCGAAGTTATTCAGGTGTGGAAATTATTCATATCCCATTCAGTTCTGGTCGGTTTAACCTTTTTACTTGGGGACTTCAGGCACGCAAGCTATTAATTAAAATGCATGCAGAAGGCAAGATTCAGTGGGTTAATCTACACTTTCCTCCGTTAATCCCAGGTTTATTTCTGCCGCGCTTTATCCCTGTTGTGCTCACTGCGCATACTACATATCTAGGTATGTCTGGCCGTTTTTATGAAACTCAACATTTTGAAAGTCAGTGGAGCAAAGTTTCTCTGACAATAAAATCATGGATGGAACATTGCATTTTTAGTTTGACCAGTAAAGTAATTACGTTGACTGAGCAGGGTAGGCAGGAGGTTTTGTCTTATGAATTCAGGGGTCCTGTAACAGTGATACCTAATGGTGCTGATTTGAAGATGTTCACGCCAGATGACAGCGTTAATAAAGATATCGATGTTCTATTTTGCGGGCGCATTGAGTTTCGTAAGGGAAGTCGCCCGATGGTGGAAATTTGCCGTCAGTTGATTGCAAAAAAACCTGATATTCGGATTGTTATTGTTGGATACGGTGATGATGATGTTTGGGTAAATGATACTTTGGCACCTTACAGTAAGAATGTGTTGTTAACAGGTAAGGTGCCATTCTCTGAAACAATTAACTACTATAACCGCAGCCATGTTTATGCTTCAACTTCATATTATGAGGGGTTGCCGGGTACGTGCCTTGAGGCCATGGCGATGGAATTACCGGCTGTAGTATGGGATTTTCTTTTTTACCGTGGATTGGTGATCGAAGGGGGTACGGGCCATTTAGCCGCGCCCAATGATTTTTCTGCAATGACAGATAAAGTGCTCAATTTGTTGGCTAATCCTGAGCTTGCGATAGAAATGGGTAAAAAAGGGCGGGCCTTACTTGAGTCTGAATACAGTTGGTCAAAATTGGCTCGTGATGTTCTGGGTGTTTTTTCTAACGAAGGTTAAAGATGACTAGACCAATTCGCGTCATGATGTTGGGTTTGCGAGGTTTTCCTGATGTTCAGGGGGGCGTTGAGACACATGCTGAACATTTATGCCCAAGATTAGCTAGCTTGGGTTGTGATGTGACTGTTCTGGCAAGGTCGCCGTATCAGCCACAAGTGGTTGGCGCTGAGTGGAAGGGCGTTAAGTTTGTATCACTCTGGGCACCTAAGTCCAAAGGGCTTGAAGCGATTATCCACAGTTTTTTAGGCGTGTTATATGCCGCAATCAAGCGGCCAGATATTCTGCATATTCAGGCAATTGGCCCAGCTATTATGACATTGCTGGCTAGATTATTAGGCTTAAGGGTGGTGGTGACGCATCATGGCCCTGATTATGACCGACAAAAGTGGGGGCGTTTTGCGCGCATTGTTTTGCAGTTAGGTGAGCGATGGGGGATGCGTTGGTCTAATGGTCGGATTGTGATTTCAAAAGTAATCGCGGACTTGGTTTATGCTAAACATGGCGTAAGTTCGGCGCTTATTCCTAATGGCGTGGAATTACCTGAAATACCCACTGCGATGGATGTGCTGGTTGAGCATCGCTTGATTCATAGCCGCTATGTTTTGTTAGTGAGTAGGCTAGTTGAAGAAAAACGACATCTTGATTTGATTGAGGCTTTTTCTCGTGCTGATATACCAGATTGGAAATTAGTGTTAGTAGGTGCGTTAGACCATCATGATGGTTATGCCAGAAAAGTGATTGCTACAGCTAAAAAAACGCATCATGTAGTATTGGCTGGGTTCCAGAAAGGGTCGTCCCTTCAGCAGCTTTATGCGCATGCAGGGTTATTTGTATTGCCATCTTCACATGAAGGGTTGCCAATCGCAATGCTGGAGGCATTGAGCTTTGGTCTGTCGGTTATTGCGAGCGATATTCCTGCAAATTTAGAAGTGGGCCTGCCAAATGAGTGTTATTTTAAACTTGGCGATACTGAAGCGTTAGCTGCGTTGATGAGTAAAGTAGCACGCAAACCACTCAATGATAAGACGCGAGATGCTCGTCGTGAATGGGTCTCAAGCAAATATGACTGGGATAAAATAGCGAGTGAAACGATTTCTGTTTATAGAAATTCAATTAAAAAGAACCAAGCATGATTGCACATCATCAATTGATTAAAGGTTGGCTCCCTACACTTGCTTTTTGTTGCATGTTAGCCGCGCTTTTTATTGGCGGCGCTCAAAGTGGTGCAGGCGCTTTGTTTCCAAACCCTTGGGATAAGCTGGCCCATGTCGTGTTCTTTTTTAGCCTTACTTTATTTTTATCAAGCGGATTTAACTTTAGTGCTGTGACCACTGCAATTTTGTCATTGCTGATAGGTATGCTGGATGAACTGCATCAGGTTTGGTTACCTGGCAGGTTTGCAGGTTTTGATGATTGGTTAGCCGATGTTGTTGGGGTAGTGCTGGCAATTGGCGTGATTTACTTAAGAAAGCGTTCATAAAATACGCAAAAATAGTCTATTCGGACTATACGAAGTGACGTTTGAATATTTAAGATGTAACTGCACTGAATTACGATAATCCTTAGTTTTATTTAGCTTTGATGAGCACTGCATAAGCTCAAAAATCATTTTAATTTTAAGGATTTATCGATGAAAAACACTATGATAGCGGCATTGGTTTCGGCACTATTTTTACCAGCCATTGCATCTGCTGACACAACATTTGCAAGCCTGACAAAGCTATGGACTTATGATCATGCGCTAACTGGTGCGGCTGGACAGATGTCTGAAATTTCAGCTTACGACAGCACGACTAATTCATTGTGGGTAGCCGGTGTTGCAGGTGTGGATGTGCTAAATGCCGCTAACGGCAGTTTGATTCAACATATTGATACAACTTCATTTGGCAGCATTAATAGTGTTGCGATTTACAACGGCATTGCTGCTTTTGCGATGGAGTCAACTACGCGTACCGACGCAGGTACAATCAAATTCTTTGATACCACTACCAGAGCACTTAGTTCTGGTATTAATTCTGTGACTGTAGGCGCATTGCCTGACATGATTACTTTTACCAAAGATGGCGGCAGGCTGTTGGTTGCCAATGAAGCTACCCCTACGGTATATGGCAACCCATCGGTTGATCCAGTAGGTAGCGTTAGCATTATCAATATGAGCACTCGTACTGTAGAGGCTACAGCTGGTTTTGCTGGTGTTGCTCAAACAGGCAGTTATATTCGTACCAATACGGGCATGGATTTTGAGCCGGAATATATCGCAGTTAATGCGAGTGGAACTAAAGCGTACGTTTCATTACAAGAAGCCAATGCAATGGGTGTGCTTGATCTGACTACCAACACTTTTTCAAGCGTGATTGGTTTGGGTGCTAAAGACTTTAGTGTAGCAGGTAATTATATTGACCCAACCGACCGTGATTATATTTCTGGTACATCAGGCCCAACTAAGACGGTTCTTCGTGCTAGCTCAGTTGTAGGTTTGTATCAGCCAGATGGCATGGCGGCATATGAGGCAAATGGCCAAACCTTCATCGTGATGGCTAACGAAGGCGATACCCGTGAAGATGATGGTGACAAAGCTCGCGCCTCTACTATAAGTGGAACTGCTACAGATATTAAACGTTTAAATATTTCGACGACAGATTCTGCAACAGGAAGTTTGGTTACTTTCGGTGCTCGTTCATTCTCAATTAGAGATGAAGCCGGCAATATCGTTTTTGACAGTGGTAATCAACTTGATGCTAAAGCCATTGAGTTGGGTATTTATGATGACACTCGTAGTGATGACAAAGGTGTTGAGCCAGAAGGTGTGGAGTTGATGGTGATAGGTGATCGTACCTATGCATTCATTGGCCTTGAACGTACAACCAAGTCGGCAGTCGGTATTTTTGACATTACTGATCCAGCCCATGCAAGTTTCATTGATATGATTGTGACAGATGGTGATATTTCACCAGAGGGACTGGAAAGCTTTACGATGGGCGGTATGCACTATCTTGCAATCGCTAACGAAGTGTCTAATACAACCAGTGTTTATAGTTTAGCTCCAGTGCCAGAACCTGAGACTTATGCAATGTTATTAGCGGGTCTTGGTTTGCTAGGTTTTGTAGCACGTCGTCGTAAATTATGATATCCAGACTGTTAAATGATCATGAATAAACTTACTATTCTCATCATGAAAGTCAAAACTACGGCAATTTATATGTTGGCTTTGGCAGCGCTGGGGCTCAGCACATCAGTATTCGCAAATATCTCGGATGGCAGCGACGGTGCATTTGAATTGAGCTCATTCTTGACCTTGCCGATCACAGGTAGCACGACATTCAACTACACGACCTTCAGCATTCTGTCAGGAGGTGTGCTTGACTTCTCTGGTGCAACCGTCGATGACAACATTTCGATCCTTGCAACGGGAGATGTACTGATTGACGGAGAACTGAATTCATTCCCATCCATGTTGAGGATTGAGACGCCAGGAAGTATATCCATCAACGGTAGTCTGAATTTTAATAACACACTTTTTATGAGTGCAATTACCATTAACATTTACGGGGTAATCACAGATGCGGGAAGAAGTGTACCGCTGTTTAATCAGCCATATGCAGTACCTATTCGTGGAAAACCAGATAGCCTACTAGAAGGACTCAGGCCTATACTTCTTGTCCCCGAGGCTGAAACTTATGCCATGTTGTTGGCTGGACTCGGTTTGTTAGGATTTACAGCACGTCGCCGCAAGGCTTCATAAGTTTTAAAGAATTCAAACCAGTAATATAGCTCAAACATCGAAACGACATATCGCACAAGCTATTTAAAGCTATTTAAATATCTGCGTTGAATGCACAGCCCATTGCTCGTTATAGAGTAGTGGGCTGTTTTGCTTTTACTGCTTATTTTTAACCTAGATTTTATGGGCAATAGTCATTCAATACAAGTTGTCTTTTCGTAATCAAACTGTAATAAATTGGGCATATTGTCATTAATCTAAGTCAGTGTTTTAACTGCTGATTTGTAGAATTAATGCTCTTAGACTCATATTCGGATAAACATGATATGAAATTAGATGACTTGGCAGAAAATATCAAAAATGACAAAGGCGGGTCTAAGAATCTAAATGAAATTATCAGTCAACGAGCGTTAACTAGTGTTTTTCAACCAATTGTCAATCTAAGTAATGGAACAATACATGGCCATGAAGGACTTATAAGAGGTCCGGAGAGTACTAGTTTACATACGCCGTTTGATCTATTTAATGAGGCGAATGAGAGAAATAGAGTCTGCGATTTAGAGCTGTTAAGTTTGCAAATTGGATTGGAGTCATTTGTTAAATACTCGCATGCTAATAAAATATTTGTGAATGTTAGTCCTGATTGTTTACTTCAATTTGACCATAACAGAGTGATATCTCTAGACTATATTGAGTATCTTGGCTTGAACCCAAAAGATATAGTACTGGAGTTGACGGAGAGCTCTCCAACCTTTGATTATTCAAAACTTTATAACGTCATTGATAGCTATCGAAATGTGGGTTTTAAAATTGCGATTGATGATTTAGGTGAGGGGTTTTCTAGTTTAAGACTTTGGTCAGAGCTACAACCTGATTATGTCAAAATTGATAAACATTTCATTAAAGACATCAATTCAAATCCCGTAAAACTACAGTTTGTGAAGTCCATTCAGAAAATAGCTGAAAATTCTGGTACTAAGGTGATTGCCGAAGGTGTAGAAACGGAAGCAGAACTAGCGATTGTAAAAGATTTAAATATTGAATTTTGTCAGGGTTATTTGCTGGGTCGTCCACAACCAGAACCTATTCATGAAATTCAAGAAAACATGAAACATCTTTTTAAAAATAAGATGATTAGTGTGTTCCCCAATGCATCAGGAACTCAGAAGCAAGGGAATATCAGAAGACTATTGGTCAATGTGCAATTTGTAGATGTGACGACTACAAATGATGAGGTTTATGTGTTATTTGAAACTAATCCCAAGTTGTTCTCTATTCCTGTGGTTGAAGATAATACACCTATCGGTCTTATTAGCCGATCCAGCATGATTGATAGTTTTGTTAGGCCATTCAGAAAAGAACTGTATGGAAAAAACTCATGCATTGATTTTATGGATAAAAATCCTTTGATTGTTGAAGGGACTATTACATTCCATGAGTTGAGTGACTTGATAACGCAAATGGAACCTCATCATTTAACTAATGGATTTATTATCACTGAACATGGCAAATATCTAGGCCTAGGTAGCGGGCATGCACTCTTGCGAGAGATTACTGAAATGCAGATAAGCGCTGCACGCTATGCTAATCCGCTAACATTATTACCCGGTAACGTGCCAATCAATGAACATATAGATCGTCTGCTTGAAAAGAATATCACTTTTTGGGCTTGCTATTGTGACCTGGATAACTTCAAGCCATTTAATGATGCTTATGGCTTCAGGCGCGGCGATCTGTTGATTCAATTGGTGGGCGAAACTTTAACAAAGTCCGTGAGAATTGACCTGGATTTTGTTGGGCATATAGGCGGTGATGATTTTATTTTATTATTTCAGAGTGAAGACTGGGAAGAGCGTTGCAACCATGTGCTTCAGCACTTGGAGCAAGCAATGCCAGAGTTTTATGATAAGGATAATCATGAACTTGGCGGTATTGAATGCAATGACAGACAAGGTAATAAAACATTTTACCCCTACAGTAGTTTGTCTATTGGTGTGGTGAAAGTAATTCCAGAACTGTTTGCGAGTCATCATGAGGTTGCTGCGGCGATGACTGTCGCCAAAAAAGAGGCTAAAAGATTGACGGGTAATTGCTTATTTTATGAGCGTAGGTCACGGGAACAGGAATAGTGAAGCCTCTATCAATATCTAAAATTTAACAGTATGAATCGACCAGTCCTTACTAGACACTTTCTTGCTTACCTTGGTAATCACCCGCTTTGCTAGACGACTAGTTACTTCCAATTTGCAAAGCTTCAAACGCCATCGGGCTCATCTGGTTAAGATAGCCATGACGACATTTACGATTGTAAAACATTTCAATGTACTCAAATACGTCTGATTTAGCTTCCTCCCTCTTATTATAGATTCGGTTTTTAATTTTTTCCTTCTTTAAATTGCTGAAGAATGACTCAGCTACAGCGTTGTCATAACAATTACCGCGTCTGCTCATGCTGGTGACGAGGTTGTTTTCTTTGCACCATCGACTAAACTCATCACTGCCAAATTGACTGCCTTGGTCTGAGTGATCATCACAGGCTTCTGCGGTTGTCTTCGCCACTTGGCCATCAGCATCGCATCGAGTACCTGACCAGCTCCCCACAGCACGGGAATACAAATCGACAACAACAGCCACATACAACCAGCCTTCATAGGTTCTGATTTGCGTAATGTCAGTGACCCATACCTCATCAGGACGGCTCACTTCAAACTGTTGCTGTAAGTGATTGGGACTGGCAATCGCAGGCTTGCCTGACTTGTAGCGAGGACGACGATAGCCACGCTGTGATTTGAGCTTGGCTTGACACATGAGCCTAGCCACACGCTTCTCACTACACTTAAAGCCTGCTTCCCGCAGATCACGATGCACGCGTGGACTGCCGTAGATGCCTTGACTGTCCTCATAGGATTGCTTGATTTCAACAAGGAGTTTCGCATCTTCTATGGCACGTGCTGATAAAGGCTCAGCTTTCCAAGCGTAATAGCCACTACGATGCACTTTGAGTGCTCGGCACATACTGACCACCCTAAACTCACTTAGATGCTGGTCAATAAAGGTGTACTTCACTCTTGGTGGCTGGCAAAGTACACGGCGGCCTTTTTTAGGATGTCACGTTCTTCTGTGGCACGTTTGAGGGCTGCATTGAGTCTATTCACTTCTTGCTTGAGTGCAGCAACATCTTTGCTGAATTGTGGCTGTTTCTGTAGATCGGCTTCACGTAGCCATTTGTACAGGATTTTATCTGACACGCCCAAACGCTTGGATACTTCAACTACGCCATGACCCCGTTCAGTGATTTGTTTGAGTGCTTCTGCCTTAAATTCGGCTGTATATCTGATACCCTTCATTGCTATTTCTCCGTTCTTGTTTCGACATTATTATATGTCTATCGTAACGGGTGATTACCAAGGTGTAGGCTCCCTAATTATTACTGCGCTGCTAGCGTTAGCTTCCTTAGTGGTTTCCATCATGGCATTCAATCAAGATACAAATGAGCTTAAAACCAGCACTAGTAATCAATTAATACACGATCAGTAAGAGAAAGAACTTCATATATTGATTCAGCATCAATCTGATCAAATTGAACAGATAAGACAGCAACAATTAAACACGAATACCACTATCAAAAGTTTAAAAATACAGTACCCAGCAGCCAAAAAATAACACCTACCAATTTAATCTATGATGTTCTTCAGTGTCCTGGTGACGTTTATCATCTTCTGAATGTAGATAATTATTCGTTGTAGCTATAGACTCGTGCCCTAAATTGTCTCGGACGTGTCTGATGTCCATATCAGCCGATGTCATGTTTGAGCCAGCAGTATGTCTCATCCAATGTGCAGAGGCGGCTTCTAACCTAGCGGCTTGAGTTATAAAATCAGATCCCCGTTCTTGTAAACGTTTAGCTGTAATATTAAAAATTTGTTTAAGTATCAAATGAACTGCACTTCTAGTCATTGCACGTTGCTTACCACCAATAGGCAATAACAATGGAACAATTTCACCTTCGATCGGGTTTAAACTCAAACCCATTTCACGACGGTAACGACCCAGTTCAAGCATGAGTTCATTGGTGGCTGGCACTATGCGAGTTTTGTCACCCTTTCCCATAATCTCTAACCACCACCTTGATTCGCTACTTTTGTCTTTTCGACTGAAAAATCCGCCCATGGTATTTTGCGTGACTTCAGATACACGTAGACCTGTTATATAGAATAATGAAAACAACCAACGTACGCGATGATAATGTTCGCGTTCCCTGTTGGTTTCTCGTGGCATGCTTTCAATCGTCAGCTTTACCTCTTTCCATAGATCTTCATCTAAAAAGCGCGTAACTCTAGGTTTGGCCTTGCGTTGGCGGTTCCTAGATAAAGATAAAGGATTGCCAGCCAAATATCCTGCATTCACCAACCAAGAAAACATCCCATTTAGGATAACAATGGCTTGGCGCTGACTGGTAGGGGAGAGGGCCCCAGCAAATGGTCGCCATTTGGGATCGTCTCTCGCCACCTTGCGTTGGGCCATAATCCATCGCTCAACTGGTTGCGGATCAGCTAGAAAGCGTTGATATACCAGAAAATCTTCATGACTTAATGAGGATAGAGGCTTCTCGAGTTGTATCACGGACCATAATAATAATCGTTCGGCTTCTTTACGATAACTGTCAAAAGTGGTTTTGGTATCAAGATAGCGCGCGAGCCATACCTTAATGGCATCCGCATCAGTATTGGCGGTAATCTGCGTGCGATTGCCAATCGCTCGATTATGACCATTGCTACCATCCAATTCAGACGAAAGTTGCACTGAATCAATCGTTGTGATGGCGGAGATAACAGTTAATTTATTGTGCAAAGTCAATTTTCAGGTCTCAATACTTTTAAAATCGTCAGTTCAGATATTATTTGACATTAGAGTAATAATGTCAAAAGTTAATCATAAATTATTGTATTTACAATATAATACGTTGTATTATTTATTGATGATATTTGAGTTAAAACCATGAATACAGTCATAGTTAACGAACAACAGCTTGAAATTGAAATCGATGCTTTAAAAGCAGATTTTCCAGAAACCAAAGATATTTACCGTGAAGCCTGTGTACTGTTATTTTTTAGATACGGAATAACGCCAACGGCCAACAAGCTGTATCAGTACGTGCGTAGAGGTAGCATGTCAGCACCGGCTGATGCACTGAATAAATTCTGGTTAGAACTCCGTGAAAAAAGCCGGGTACGAATTGAACGTACGGACATACCGGAAAATATTGCTGCAGTAGCTGGCGACCTCATTGCTAATTTATGGAATGAAGCACAAAAAGCGGCCCAGGCTGGATTTTCACAATTGGTAGATAATGCAACCGCTGAAATACTTAAATATAAATTGCAATCTGAAGTGGCTGAACAAAAAGCCGCAAAAACTGAACATGTACTAACTGAAATACAAGTTGAGCTGAAGAATGCCTTAAAACGCCTTTCTGAGACCGAAAATTTACGTATGGTTGATATGCTAAGCCTTGGCTAACAAAGAAAAGTTGCTTAAAACGCTTGAAAATGAATCTGAGTACTTAAAAGCCTCATTAATCAGTGCCAGAGAAGGATTCGGTGCCGAAATCACTAAAATTAGTAATCTAATGGATAAGTCAGAAGAGCGCTTCAAGTTACATGAATCTAAGTATTTACTTGAAATAGATCGCTTCCGTCAAAAAGCATTATCTCTACAGAAGGACCTCAATAAAACGAGTTCCTTGTTGAAATCTGAGCAATCTGCATACAGCAAAGAAATTGCGAATCTTAATAAGGCAAATTCTTTATTAAATAATAGGGTTGGGTTACATGAGGGCCAAATTGAAAGCCTCAAACTTGATAGGACCGCACTCACTAAGCAATTAAAATCTGCTGAGAGAAAATTGATAAAATCCTTTCAGAAAAACTAACTTAGTTTGTTGGATTAGACTTAGAACGATACTTTTTGCAAGTTAGCCATTTCGCGGAGTTTTGTATATCTAAGCCAATGCGAAGTTGCATGATGGAGTCTTAAGGCTTTCTCTGGATTAGTTTTGGCAATACTTTCTGAAGTTGCTAAAATTAATTCACGTAGCGATTCAGTTATTCTTCTTGTACTTAAGCCTCCACGATAGTACAAAGGCTTACAAAGTTTATTTACAGGAGACAGTAGGGGTAATGTATCGCTCCTGTCAGGCAACGCAGGCAGATGTAAATATAGCCTCCATCGCTTTAGATTAGCAAGCATTTCTTCGTTCAGCAATATGCTATCTACTATAGATTTTTTCCTTTCCACTAACCAATACCATTTGCCATCTACTTCTATGAAGTTTGACATTTTGGCACTTGAAATCTCAGTAGTTTTAGCATTTAAATTATAAACTAATGAAAGCAATACTCTCTTAACCTCATATTCGTGAATGTCGCTATGAGATTCCCTTGGCATTAGTTCTAATGTCTCATTTATGCTAACGAAACTTTCATTATCGAAATAATGAGAGTTTTTATCAATATCTCGAACAGTTGGAGGGTTTTTATTAATGAACTCAGCTTTAATAATACTTAGTGGATTGCCAATTAAATAGCCACCTTTGCAAAGCCAGTCTATAAATGGATTGATTGATGCTACTGTAGTCATTAGCGAAGAGATTGAAGGTTTTACTAGCTTATGATTTGCATCATATTTCTTTGGTTGGAATGGCCGCCAATCTTGCGTACCGATGGTAGCGCGCGGACCACACCAATCATCGTCAGGATCGCTCATGAACTTTATATAATTGCGATAATGATAAAGCGACATTGATGATAAAGCAATCCCAGCCTTCATAACTGCCCACATATGTAGCCTGGTTAATTCTTTCTCATACGCTCTATGAGTATGAGCGCTATGGGAATGCATCAGCAAAAACGCAGATACAGCCTCAAAATCGTTAGATGGCGTTATCAATTTGAACTTTTTTGGGGCACGGAACTTACCTGAACTTCCATCTAATTCTGGAGTTATGGAAGAAAGAAAAACTTCTTGGAGGCTATTTGACTCAGTGGCTCTTATTGAAAAACGTTTCATTAATTATCCTTTGTAACAGGATTCGCCAACTTTAATTTTGCGCTAGAAATCTTTTAGAAACAAGCTTTCATATGAGTTAAAACTAAAAGTGATACATTTGGGCAAAATCTAACTAATTTTCATACTTATCGACAAGAGGTCACTTTTAACCTAATTTTTTCATTATTTGCGTATTTTTTTAGTTTCTTTTTAATTTGCTATATTTTTAAACTGGATTGATATAATTTTCTACCAGATTGAGTATTGACAGGGCTTTGAGAAGACTACTAATTCTTGGACATTTTGGACAAGAGTTGAAGTAGCTTAATTAGTTACGAATTAGTTATAGAATTAGTTACGAGGACTTTAATAAAAGGTAACTTTTAAGCAATTTACGCAACACTATAAAAGTTACTCGTGGTTCGTATAATGTATATTATGTTAAATTATATCCTAAGTTATACGTGTTCTTAATTCTACTCATCCTACGTATTACATAGTGTTATTGGGAGTGAAAATTTAATATCAGTTGCTAATGTATAAAGTAATATGTTCATCAGACATAACCTGAAACTTGGACTACAACGATTTGGTCTTCACGTGACAACTTTACGCTTAAAAATTTATGCTTAAAAAATCTCTTTGCAATTGTGTTGGCATTTTCATTGGTAGATAAAACATAGAAATTCTAATGTGCGTCCGCTTTGTTTATATGATTGACATCTTTAGTACATCGCCGACTGGACAAACTGATTTAAATGGCTCTTTGGCTAAGAATATGTAAATTGGCTTGTAAGTAATCTATTGATGATTCGTCTAATGGCATATTTGTCTAAGTTATGTAGGATTTGTAACACTTTAGGAATTACTTTATGAATAACGTTGAACACTTATTAAAAAGTCTTTTTGTTATGGCATCAATCGTTGAAGCTAGAGACCCTTACACTGGGGGGCACCTTTGGCGGGTTTCCCAGTTCAGCCGCATTCTAGCTGAAGATGGAGGTTTACCTGCCAATATAGTTGCTCGCATTGCTTTAGGTGGATTTCTACATGATTTAGGCAAAGTTGGCGTACCCGATGCAATTTTGAATAAACCGAGCAAACTGACTAGTGAAGAATATGAGGTGATTAAAACCCACCCGGATATAGGCAGTCGCTTACTGGCAGATCATCCGCTGGCAGATTTGGCACGTAGTGCAATATTGTCCCATCATGAGATGCCGAATGGGAAAGGCTATCCTAACGGATTATCTGGTGCAGCTATAAGTGTGGATGCTAGTGTTGTCGGCGTTTGTGATGCATTTGACGCAATGACTAGCACTCGTCCTTATCGAAAAGGAATGCCTGTCAGCAAGGCGCTTAGTATTATCCAAGATAATATTGGTAGTCAATTTCATGTTGAATGGGGGCAGCGTTTAATCAGGCTTGGCGAGTCTGGTCATCTTGACCATATAGTTGGACATAGTGATTTAGGCATTCCTTTACAGGAGTGTCCAATGTGCGGGCCTACAATCGTCGTTAACAGAAACCACGCTCATGGCGACCATATCTACTGCCGATCATGTGGAGGAGAGGCTGTTGTGCAAAGAACAGAACACACTTTGTCAATAAAGGTAACAGGACATCAAGGTAGCAAGCAAGACCTTGAACCAGTAATCGACAACACCTTGCTGAATGAATTGGTTTTAGAAAGCAGCAGGCATCTGGCTCTTGCGGAATAGTAAAAGCATATACCTCAGAAAAACGCCTGTTTTTCATTGGTAATAGAAAGTAGATGATGTGCTGACAGCACCTGAATGAACGCACAAAAGCTGGATATGACTACCCTGCCCGCATTTATGTTATATTTTCCGCTGGTGCTGCATTCTGGAATACCCGCGCAATCAATTTGACCTCAAGTCATTTAGGCAATTATCAGCTAAAAACTAATGGGAAATTATTTTTGTTGTGTAAACGGCAGCGCCCAATAATGCTGTTTTTGGTTCAAGTATCAGATTTACAGGGATGTCTGTCATCATCTTAGAAAAGCGTCCTTTATTATTGAACGCTTGCATAAAACCTCCCCTACTGAAATTTTGCGCGAGTTTAGGCGCTATCCCGCCCCCGATATACAAGCCCCCAGTAGCTAATGCCTTTAATGCAAGATTGCCAGCTGCTGCGCCGTAGTTATGCAAAAACATATCAAGAACCTCTAAACAAAGAGGGGATTCGCCAGCTTGGGCAATTTTCGTAATGGCTGCTGCTCTATCATCTGCATCAGAAATTCGTGCTGTAATTTCCGTTAGTTCTGGAAAATAGCTCGTATGAGATAGAAAATTGTAAATATTAACAATGCCAGAACCTGAAACTACACGCTCCCAGCTTACATGGCCAAAACTTGACCAGAGATAACGTAACAACTCAATTTCAGTTTCAGTGTTGGGAGCATAATCAGTATGCCCTCCTTCTGAGGCAGACAGGTGATATTCACCTTTCCTGTCACGAAGCAGGATAGCTTCACCAAGCCCTGTGCCTGCAGCAATGAGTGCGGCATTGCCATGAGTATCCCCTACCCCGGAATTGATAACCATCAATTTTTCCGGTGGCAACGTTAACATGCCGTATGCAGTAGCTTCTAAATCGTTAATAAGCACAACTGGTTCAATACCTAAAGCAATACGAATTTCATGCTCATCAATATCCCATGCCAAATTTGGCATACGGCTACGACCTTCACGCACCGCTCCTGCTACGGCAAAACAAGCTGTCTGCACTGGAATATTTGCCTCAAGCATAAAATTACGCAACATCGTTATAAATCCATTCTGGTCGCTATTTAAAAAGCGCATACCAAAGATGGGTTCAGGGTATGAGGCATCTGATAGCTGTTCCAGGTCGAAAATAGCCAATTCTGTTTTAGTGCCGCCAATGTCAGCTGCAAGTATTTTCATGAAGGAGCCTTTTAAAATTAAGCTATTAAAATAGTCTGCTCTATTTGACGAAGCACCAATTGAGTTCTTACATATTTAAGTTATTTTTTAACTTCCCCATTCACCATATCCTGCGACAAGTCTAAACTCGCCGTTTGCCTTGTTACTTGAAATGGTATGATTAAGTCACTACCACAAACCAAGACGGGATTATTCTCGAATATAGGGCAACCACACGTCATGCAATATAAGCCTTAAAAAGCATCGTTACAAAATTAGTTTACCAGCTAATGAAGCATCAAATTTTCACCAAAAAAATTTGTAAGGTCCCTAGCTGATGAACGTCTAACAAACGATAAACTTTATTATGTTTTAGTAAATCTCGTAAATTTAAAGCCAAAAACAACATGACACAACCTACATTAGTTATTGTCTGCAAGCGACCAGCACTTGGCAATGGTAAGCAAAGGCTTGCTGCCAAAGTCGGAGGGGAATTTGCATATCAAATTGCTGAAGCCCTTCTCGCTTGCGTATTGGAAGATGTTATGTCTTGGCCTGGCAAGGTAATAGTCGCACCAGCAGACGTTAAAGATCGTGAATGGGCGGTAAATCTTTGCAAGCAAACGCGTGCCGATGCAAAGGTGCTACCCCAAGTCAGCGGTAATCTGGGGCAGCGCCTGAATGCGCTTGATCATGCACTGCGTACCAGCGGCTTTAATAAACTGATATACATCGGGAGCGATGCCCCTGATATTGATGTTACTGATTATGTTGCTTTAGGCGATGCGTTTTCAAATGTTGATACCATACTCAAACCTACTATCGACGGCGGTGTTTCCATTATGGCCAGCTGCAAGCCGTGGCCGGACCTTACCGATTTACCATGGAGCACTTCACGATTGGGTGACGGCTTATGTTTGCTGTGCCAACAAAATGGACATACTGTTGGTAAGCTGCCAGTGGGATTTGACGTGGATGAATTTGAGGATTTATCTCACTTAGTGGTCAAGCTCGCACAGGATCAACGACCTGCCAGACGCGCGCTTCTGGCGCTGGCACGCCAAATTATTCAGCAAAAAATCTCTAAGCAAAAGGTGAAGATGCCAAGCGAAAGCCCTTATGTCTAAAGTAAGCATTATTATCCCCTGCTATAACGATGAACAAAAGCTGGCGCAACTGTTAGCGCAAATACAGCATTTGCCGCACACACCATACGAGGTGATTGTGATTGATGGTGCAGCCAGCGCTGCGTGTGAAGCAATATGCAGACAATATCAAGTACGTTGGCTGCCAAGCGAGCCTTGTCGCGGCAAACAACTGCTGACCGGTGCGGCAACGGCACAAGCTGACGTATTATGGTTTTTACATGCCGATGCGCATTTGCCAAGCGACCCGCTCACAGCAATGCAGCTCGCACTAGAACAAGGCGCGCTGGGCGGCTACTTTAAATTTAAATTTGATGCACCGCGCGCTTGGCCAGCCTTTATTTTAGAACTGGCAGTGGCACTGCGTTGTCGCTATGGCATCCCTTATGGTGACCAAGGCTTATTCATGACCAAGCAAGCTTATATTGAAGCTGGCGGACACGCGCCATGGCCTTTGTTTGAAGAAGTACCACTGGTTAAAAACTTGCGCAAATCAGGGCACTTTATGGCGTTAGCGTCACCCTTACTGGTTGATCCGCGCCGCTGGCAACACGATGGCTGGTGGCGACGCACCTGGGAAAACCGCAAACTGGCGTTCGCATTTGCACGCGGTCATGCGCCACAAGCGCTGGCAACGCGATATCGTAGCCATATTACCAATTTCAATCATGATAAAAACGAGGCATAACATGCAAGAAACGATTAATACGTCATCACAAAATAAAATTCAAGACGATGTACGCCAATATTATGGTGAAACACTGACAGGCTCGGTAGATTTAAAAACTAATGCCTGTTGCACAGACGCTGGGCTACCCAATTATGTGAAACCAATTCTCTCGCAAGTGCATGATGAAGTTTTAATGCGTTATTACGGTTGCGGTTTAGTGTTGCCAGAGTTACTCGAAGGTTTAACCGTGCTTGACCTCGGTTGCGGTGCTGGGCGCGATGTTTACGTGTTATCTAAACTCGTTGGCGAGCAAGGTAGCGTCATTGGTGTGGATATGACTGAAGAACAGCTCGCTGTAGCACGTCAGCATCAAGACCATCACCGTCAGGTGTTTGGCCATGCAGAGAGCAACGTGCTTTTTTTACATGGCTACATTGAGCGTTTGCACGAATTGGATTTGGCCGACAACAGCGTGGATATTATTGTGTCTAATTGCGTCATCAATCTGGCAGTAGATAAAGCAGCCGTGTTACGTGAGGCATTTCGTGTGCTGAAACCTGGCGGTGAAGTGTATTTTTCAGATGTATATGCTGACAGACGCATACCAAAAGCACTTACGCTCGACCCGGTTTTATATGGCGAATGCTTAAGCGGGGCGCTTTATTGGAATGACTTTCACAACCTGGCAAAAGCGCATGGCTTTGATGACCCGCGCCTAGTAGTTGACCGCCCGATTACCATCGGTAATTCTGAACTGGCGGCGCGTACCGGCAATATCAAATTTTTCTCTGCGACTTATCGCCTATTTAAGCTAGGCGGTCTTGAGCCAGCATGTGAAGATTACGGTCAGTCCGTAGTGTACCGCGGCACTATCCCGCATCACCCACATGCCTTTATTTTGGATAAACATCACTTTATTGAAACTGGTAAGCATTTTCCTGTGTGCGGCAACACCTGGCGCATGTTGCACGACACACGCTTTGCCAAGCACTTTGATTTTTATGGTAATTTTGACAAGCACTTTGGCATTTTTGCAGGTTGCGGTTCGAGCATCCCCTATGACAGCAACAATGCAGATGCGACAGGTGGTTGCTGCTAATGGATATGAAGGTCATCCCGATTCAACTGGAAAAACCAGCAAAGTCAGCCGCATGGTACCAAACACCTGCAGGTGAACCACGCGGGTTTATTAAGCCGCATGCCTTGGATGAACTTTGGTTTCATACAGGTACCGCCTGCAACCTTGCCTGCCCGTTTTGCCTGGAAGGCTCAAAACCTGGCGATACACGCTTGCAGTTGCTGCGTTTAGCCGATGCTAGACCATTTATAGATGAAGCGCTCACCTTGAGAGTGAAGCAGTTTTCATTTACTGGTGGAGAACCATTTATTGCCAAAGATATGGTGAAAATTCTTGATTACGCACTGCAATTCAGGCCTTGCCACGTGCTCACCAATGCGACTGAACCGCTTATCAAACGCTTAAACCAGCTTGCCCCTTTGCTACGGCACCAAAATAAACTGCACTTTCGTGTAAGTTTAGACCACTTTGAAGCGTCTAAACATGACATTGGACGAGGTGCTGGCATGTTTGATTTAGCGTTAAAAGGTCTGCGGGCACTACATGAAATGGACTTTTCGGTTTCTGTTGCTAATCAAATGCTGGCAGATAGCACACCAGAAAAAACCGCACAGCAATTTAAAGCGGTTTTTAAAAATGCAGGTTTGCCAGAAGATTTACACCGTGTGGAGTTCCCCGATTTTCACCCGCCTGGCCTAGATGTAGCAACCCCGCAGATTAGCGCCAACTGCATGGTCACCTACCAAACAGAAGACTCACGCCGTGCTTATATGTGCGCCTTTAGCAAAATGGTGATTAAAGTAAAAGACAAAATGCGCGTGTATGCGTGCACCTTGGTAGATGATGATGCTGATTACGGACTGGCTGACACACTCACGGAAAGTATGCAACAAGCCGTGAGCATGAAGCACCACCGCTGCTACAGCTGCTTTAGATATGGGGCGTCTTGCAGTGAAATGTAGTCAAACCCAAGCGTTAAATTAAACAAGTGCCAAATTAAATTAGAGAAAACCTATGAAAAACCGTGTAAGTATTATTGTCCTCTTCATTGCGTTAATCGCGCTATTTTTTGCTTTTGATCTTGGACGATTTTTAAGCCTTGAGGCGCTCAAGGCGAGCCGTGATGGGTTGTTGCAGGCCTATGACATCAACCCTCTGCTCATTATCGCTATTTTTTCTCTGGTGTATATTGTTGCAACCGCCTTATCTTTCCCTGGCGCGACCATTTTAACTTTAGCTGGTGGAGCCATTTTTGGCTTTTCGGTGGGGTTGCCTATTGTACTTGTTTCAGCCACCTTCGGCGCAACGCTGGCCTTTTTGGCCGCGCGGTTTGTGTTGCGCGACACCATTCAAAAGCGCTTTGGTGACAAGCTCTCTGCATTTAATGCAGGCATTGAAAAAGACGGCGCATTTTATCTGTTCACATTACGTTTAGTCCCCGTGTTTCCGTTCTTTCTTATCAATTTGCTAATGGGGTTAACTCCGCTTAAAACCAGCACCTATTTTTGGGTGAGCCTGGTCGGCATGGCGTCTGGTACAGCCGTTTATGTTAATGCAGGCACACAACTCGCCTCACTGACCAGCCTTTCTGGCATTTTATCCCC